>Ga0272441_10012359_pt1 | contig 12493 bp, 7 predicted proteins | sample SSMProp6N_FD_193582 | JGI IMG/M metagenome (GOLD analysis project Ga0272441, IMG submission 193582) | Marine sediment archaeal communities from Little Sippewissett salt marsh, Falmouth, MA, United States - SSM-Prop-6N | ecosystem: Environmental > Aquatic > Marine > Wetlands > Sediment ...
TTCACTCGGCATCATGCTGTATGAGCTCGTAACAGGTGATGTGCCCTTCCGTGCGGACACCCCGATGGCGATTGTGATCAAGCACATGACTGCGCCGATGCCGATGCCGCGCAATCTCAATCCGGATATACCGGAAGCTGTGGAAGCGATCATTCTAAAGGCTGCAGCGAAGGAAAAAGCGGACCGTTTCCAGACTGCTGAAGAAATGGTTGAAGCCATGGAGCGGGTGCTCGCTGGAAGCCCGCTTTCTGAAAACCTCAGGACGGAATTGGCTAAGCCATCCGCGTCTGCGCCGGCGAAGCAAACCTCATCGGAGAAGAAGAAGCCTCGCAGGAAGCTCAAGCCGTTTCAGTGGGTGTTGTTTCCAATCCTCGGGATCATGGCTGCCTGTCTGCTGGGCATCGTGCTGATGGGTGTGTTTGACATCTGCCCGCCGCAGGGGCCCTGGCCGCAGCCTCCCTGGTGTGAAGGGTCTCCGTTCCAGTTTTCATTTGGACCAGTGACGCCTGTGGAGCAGTCTCCGATTCTTGAGCCGGTAGAACAGGTTGAACCAGTTGAACCGGCAGTGGCTGAGGGGCAAGATCCACTTACCCCAGAACTCAGACTAAAAATCTGCCAGATAACTGACACCGGCGGTGTGGATGACAAATCATTCAACGCCAGCGCCTGGAAGGGCGTAGAAGATGCAGTGGCAGAGCTGGGTGTCGAGGGCAAGGTACTCGAGTCACAGCAGCAGACCGACTTTGAGAAGAACATCAACGCTTTCATTGAAGAAGGCTGTGATCTGATCATTCCTGTTGGGTTCCTGCTCGCTGACGCCACCGCCGCTGCTGCGGAAGCGGATCCGGATCAGATGTTTGCGATCGTCGACGTTGACTGGGTTGTTTTAGATAATGTGGCCAACCTGACATTCCAGACCGATGAAGCCGCCTTTATGGCTGGCTACCTCGCTGCAGCAATGACCCAGACAGGCACAGTCGGCACCTTCGGCGGCCTGCAGATCCCGACCGTGACCATTTTCATGGATGGTTTCTATTATGGTGTCCAGTATTTCAACGAAATGAAGGGTGCAAATGTAGAGGTCCTGGGTTGGGATCCCATCTCACAGACCGGTCTGTTCACCAACACGTTTGAAAGTACGGATGAAGGTCGGAGCATGGGTGAAAGCCTGATGGATGAAGGCGCTGATGTAATCCTGCCTGTTGCAGGTCCGGTAGGCTTAGGCACAGCTGCTGCCGTTCAGGATCGCGGGAATGCATGGATTATTGGAGTTGATGCGGACTGGACTCTAACTGCACCTGAATACACGGATGTGATCCTGACATCTGTTCTCAAGCTGATCGATACAGCAGTATTTGACCAGGTGGCTCGAGTTTTTGACGGCACCTTTGAAGGTGGAGTGATTACCTATACTCTGGCGGATGGTGGTGTGGGCTTGGCGTCCAATGGTGAGATTGCCAATATTGACGAAGGGCTGCGAAATGAGCTGGAAGAAATTAAATCAGGCATCATCAATGGAACGATTTCTGTGAGTGGTGAGTGAAACACAGGTTTAACAGGGAATTTTCCGGTGGTAAGGATTCGTGAGGGCAGCTCCTTGAGCCTGATTGTTCATTGTTTCCAGGAATGAGTATCAATATCCTCAGCCATTTATTTATTCAACTACAGGAGATCCCGTAGAAAACTTTTCCGGTAGACTTGTTTTTAAATCCAGCGCTCCTGACCGCAAGCCTTTTCCCCTTAATAATGGTGAGGTCATTATCGGGCGCACTGCGCCGGCTGATCTGGTCCTGGATTCCAGCACAGTTTCACGCAGCCATGCGAAGATAGCCTGTAGCGACGGTGTATATTTCATCGAGGACCTCAGGAGTATCTGTCTATCTGATCTGTTTGACGGAGGTGCTCAGTGTCGTCCGTAAAGTCAGCATAAGCAATACTCTGAGTGCAATCTGTGGGAGAGCGTCCTCAGCGTTTGATTGATTCAGCATCTTCAGCGTATAACTTGTCCAGTGTAATTTGTGATTCAAAGATCACCGCACGGTTACACCCTTCAGGTGATCCACAAAACGCCGCCTCCTGCGTATGATGGAAGTAAAGGAGGTACAGATGACTGGTTTCCTTAAAAGTCCGCTTTCCCCGAACAAGTTTCCGCCTCATTCCGATATGCGCACCCTTGCCGGTTTCCGGCGCACAATGTCCGATGGTGACCAGCAGCTGCTTGATGAACTGCTGGGATCGGTGGATGAACACTGGCCTTTCGAAAGTTCCGCTGCTCATCTGACAAGGCTGGATTTGCTGCTGCTTACCATGGTTGTGGAGCAGCATAAGAGGTTGAAACAGCTGGAGGGCTGTCCATCCTGAACGGCTGATCAACTCCTGGCAGTTCTTTCAAAAAATGATAGGACAACAGGATCGCTTGCATAATGTCCTTTCCTGCGCTAATCTGTTCACAGGTCTATTACGACCGAACAGCCAGGGGGCGGCATTCAAACTGGAATGCGGCGAAGCGCGCGGGAGGGACAATGCAGGCATCATCGGAGTGGTATTACCAGCATGTACTGGGGGGATTGTTCGGCCAGGCATTGGGGGATGCCTTTGCCATGCCGGCGTATCTTACTCCGCAGGACACCTGGGAATATTACGATGGATGGCTGGACCGTTTCTATCCGGCACCGGTGGATCATCCAAATCATGCCGGTCTCGCAGCCGGCCAGGTCACGGATGATACCCAGCAGGCCATGGCATTGGCTGAAGCGATACTCGAGGATGGAGAAGTCACCGTAATAGGCACTGCGCGCGGGCTCGTTAACTGGTATCAAAAGATCGACGGCGATAACAGTTCCTATGTCGGTCCAAATACACGTCGTGCCTGTCAGGCGATCATCAACGGTGCTGATCCATTTACTACCGGGACCCTGGGGGATACAAATGGTGGTGCAATGAGAATCCTGCCGGTAGGATTGATCAACGCAGGAAATATCAAGCAGGCTGTAAAAGACACAGTGACAGCGTGTACTCCAACTCACTATACACGAGTGGGTATTTCTGCTGCATCGGCTGTTGCCAGTGCAGTGGCACAGGCTCTAGTGTCTGAATCGAGCCTCGAAGATGTGCTCTCGGCAGGGACGCGGGGGGCTGGGATGGGTGCTTCCTACGGCCGGATCTGGCTGGGAGCCAGTGTATCCCGGCGGATCGATCTCGCTCTGGATATTGCTCGAGGGAGCGGAAGCCTTTTTGAAAAGATCGTTGACCTGCACGATATTGTCGGCAGTACGCTCTCGGCCAGTGAGACGATTCCCTCTGCGTTTGGTGTGCTGGGATTGGCTGAAGGTGATCCGCTCAGCGCAGCGCGGTTTGCAGCTGCACTCTCGGGGGATGCGGATACAGCCGGAGCGATTTCATGTGCTGTGGCTGGTACCTGGATGGGCATCGAGGCGTTTCCGGAGGATGTGATCAAAACGCTGGAGGAAGTCAATCCGGGTATACAATTTCGCAATATTGCGAGCCGACTGACAGAGATGCTGATAAATCGGATGAACGGGTAAAAGGCCGGGTCCGGTTTAGAGTTGGCAGAAACCTCTTAAGGAATTTTTAACTACGTTTACTTGTCCCATATAGAACCAGTGTAGTTTGGCTACTATATATACTGTCCATGTATGCGGTTCTCTTTGGAGGATCGTGTATGATAAAGGGTGCCTCGAAAATTTTTACACCAGTTAGTCTGGTATCCAGGAGGGAAACAGCGTGTCAGCTGAATTATGGATCGGCCCGGCTGCCAGCGGGAAGACGACAGCCTGTATCCAACTGGTTTGTAAGTTGAAAGCAGAAAACCCATTGGCACCAGTACAGGTTCTGCTTCCGGACCGGAGGCAGGCATTCTCCTTCCGCCGACGCCTTGCCCGTGTTGGCGGAGGGATACATAGCGAGGTGGGGACGTTCGGCGATCTCTATCAAGAGATCCTGCGGTTAAGCGGCCAGTATGTTGTTATTGCTTCGGATCCCGTTGTCCTTCGAATTCTTCGAACCTGTATTGACCAGGGACTGCAATCCGGTCGGCTTGTATATTTTGCTCCTATTGCTCATACACCAGGTTTCCTTAATATGCTTCATGATCGATTTGGAGAACTGCAGCGAGCGGACCTTATTCCCGATCCATTCAGGCAGGCCGTGGAAGGCCGCGGGCCGGCGCTTGAAGAAATGGCCGATCTGTATACGTTGTATCAGGAAGCCATGCGGGATCTCGGTTGGGATGACCTGTACAGCATCAATCAACGAGCACTGCAGGTGCTGCGATCCGATCCAGCTATCATCAGCTGCTTGAGGGCATTGGTGGTTGATGGATTTGAATCTTTCAATCCGTCTCAGGCTGAAGCACTGGCACTGGCTTCAGGCCGGGCCGGGCAGTTGATTGTTACAATGCCGGGCAGAACTGATTGGCAGCGAAGTGTATTCACACGTTTTGAAAAAGCCGTTTCACTACTGAATAACCACATACCTGATCTGGAAATACACCCCCTTCGGCAGAAGACGTATCTTACAGGGCCTCTTAAAAAAATCGAAAATGGTTTGTTTGAAACGAACATCAAACCATTTTCAGGCAAACCGGATGTGAGGATACTGGAAGCCCGTTCACCTGTTGAGGAGGCACGCCAGGCACTGCGCTGGGTGAAAGCGAGAAAAATCCGGGATAAGGTATCTTTATTTGACTGCGCCATACTCGTCCCGGAAATCGAGCGCTACCGGCCGCTCTTGGCTGAGGCAGCTGCAGAGTTTCATGTTCCTGTTCGATTCACACAGGGATCGGATTTGCTGGGTTCACCTCCCATCGCAGCTTTGATGGATTTCCTTCGCCTGCCTGTCTATAACTGGCAGCGACAGCTTGTGCTGGACAGTCTGCATTCTCCCTACCTTGATTATCCCGCCGCCGGGAATACCGACCGGGTAACAGCACGGTTAGAGGATGTCAGTATGTTTGGCCAGGTAGTCGAAGGTCTGGAACAATGGGGAGAAACACTGAAGCGGCTTGCTGCAGCTGATCCGGCAAAGGTAAAACTGGATAGAGTATCCCTTCCGGACCTTCCATATGGCGAAGATGCAAAAGTATTGTGGACGTACCTGCAGCAGCTGGCGTCTTTGCTCGATTCGCCCGAAACATTCACCACAACAGAATGGGTGACCTGGCTTGAGGATCTGCTGGAGCAGTTTTCCTTCTTTGAGAATTGTGTGAGCAGTCTGGATCGTGCAGCAGCCCTGGAACTGAGAGAAGTCCTTCGCTCGCTTATCCTTGCCGAACATGTGGCCGGCGAAAAGGACGAGTCGTACGAGGAGTTCCTCCAGGAATTTGAAGCAGTATTGGAGACAACGGGTTTTCAGGAAAAGCCGGACTGGAATACTCCGGCAGTCCAGGTATTGACATTACTCGAAGCCCGGGGTGTACGTTATAAGGCGGCAGCTGTCCTCGGGCTGGCGGAAGGCATTTTTCCGGGTATTGAACGTGAAGACCCATTTCTTGATGAAACAATTCGCAGGGATCTGGGGCTGGAACCCCGGATCGAACGGTCTCAGGAAGGTTTGTTCTACCTGGCTCTGACCCGATCTGACCGGTTCCTGCTGATCACACGCCCGACGTTGGCTGAGGATGGCGAGACCTGGGAGCCTTCTGCATACTGGCAGATGGTTTCACAGATGCTGCTCGAGAAACCGATTGAAGTTCCATCGGGCGCACCAGAGCAGCTGGAATATGCTGCTTCGGAACAGGAATTTCTCTTCCGTGCACTGCAGGAGGGGGGGCTGCCCGAGAATTTTGATGGAGGCCTGGAATCTCGCTGGCAAGCACTGAGGTCCGCTTCTTCTATCCTTCAGGAACGACTGGCTCGGAGTGCGGCAGGACTATATGAGGGAGACCTGGCGGAAGCGGAGCCGCTTCTGAAAGAAAGGTTTGGGCCGTCGCATGTATGGAGTGCGAGCCGTGTAGAGCAGTATGCACAATGTCCGTATGAATTCTTTGCCGGATCCATTCTGGGGTTGGAGGCTCAGGAACCTCCAGTACCTGGTATGGATGCAGCCCAGCTCGGTTCGTTGCTGCATGCTGTATTGGAAGAAACCTACAAGGCGGCGGAAGATCCGTCCGATCCCGAATCTGTCCTGCAGGCGCTGGAATCAGTGTCAACTGAGGCTTTCGAGACGGCGCCGCTGACGTACGGTTTCAGGCCCACAGCATACTGGGAACTGGAAAAGGCCGACCTTCATGTAATCCTTAAAAATGTTGTCTTGGTGCTTGGGGAACACCAGCGTTCAGATGGATGGTTTCCATATAGACATGAAGCATTGTTCGGCATGAGGGGCGTGCCGCCGCTGCAGGTAAGAGTACAGGATGATGTATTCCTTTTCCGGGGGTTGATTGATCGCGTGGATAGAAGTGCAGAAGGCGAGCTGTGTATCATCGATTACAAGACAGGGTCGAGTCATCTCTCTCCTCGCGATCTCGTAGAGAGCAGGAGGCTGCAGCTTCCGCTCTATGCCATGGCAGCTTCGGACTGCTTGCAGATGGGGCAGCCGGTGGAAGGAATGTACTGGGCGCTGCGCAAGAATGAAGCGGGGAGGCTGCAGCTCAGTTCATTCAGAGCTGAAGTGAATGGCAAGCAATATGCTGGTGTACAGGGCGCGCTGGATCTGGCACGCGAGCATGTGGGCAGGCATATTCGTTTGATACGATCGGGAAAGTTCCAGCCGCAGCCGCCTTCTGACGGCTGTCCTTCCTATTGTCCGGCGGCAGCCTGGTGCTGGCGTTTCGACCCGGGGAGGTGGATGTGAATTTGCAGGAGCAGAAGCTGCTTGATACCCTGGGCCTGACAGACGTGCAGCAGTCCGCAGTAGTGAGCAGGGATCCGGTAGTCCTGGTGACTGCCGGCGCCGGATGCGGCAAGACTCGCACGCTTGTAGGACGTTATCTCTGGGCCGTGGAGCAGGGAATACCACCGCGACGAATGGCTGCGATCACGTTTACAGAAAAGGCTGCGCGTGAAATGCGAAACCGGGTGCGTTCCAGCATCAACCATATGGTGCAGCAGGCGGCTCAAGACAGGGAACGTTCCCTGTGGGAGCAAGCTGAAGCACAGATGGATGGCGCACGTATAGGCACGATCCACAGCCTTTGTGCTGAACTGCTCCGTTCGCAGCCTGTGGAAGCGAAACTGGACCCTGATTTTTCGGTACTCGATGAAGGCCTGGCTGCTGTGGCCAGGACAGAGGCAGTACGCAGCAGTGTCGCCTGGGCCGCAGGTGAGGAGAAATTGGTCCTACTGTTCCAGCTTCTATCTCCCGCCAAAGCAGCGGACCTGGTAAACGGAATGATCACACGTCGGCTCGATCTGTTGCCGTTTGCTGATACCGATGAATCCTCACTCGAAATGGAGCGGATTGGAGCAGCACTGAAAAAGTTCATTTCGCATCCCCAAGTGGAGGAGGCTGTTGATGGTTTGATGTCTTTGCAGGCTGAGGGAGATCTGCTTGCAGATGCTGGAGAGAAGCTGGCTGCACAGGTAAAAAACCTGCTGCAAAGCTGGACTATAGTAGCGGAAGACCTTTCCCGGGGCTGTATTCTGGCTGCTGCACAGGGGCTTTATAAAGCTCGCAGGGCTGAAATGGCGTTGAATGTTGGAAAGAAAACCAGTGTTGCAAAGGAACTGCTTCGACAGCTGAGAGAGATTTATAAGGCGGAGGTGGAACCCTGGCTGGGTGGAAGCGGCAGAGACCCGGAACCTGATGTTGAACTGGAAGAGCGTTACCCCGACGATGTTAATCGGCTGCTGAATATCTTTGACTTTGGACGGACACAGTATCTGGCTGATCTGGAACGCCATCAGGCACTTGATTTCGATGGGCTTGAGGCGGGGGCACTTGCCCTTCTGGAGGAGACTCATATCCGCAGGAACTGGCAGGACAAACTTGATCTTGTGCTTGTAGATGAGTTTCAGGACACCAATGCACGCCAGCGGGATATCCTGTCTGCTCTTACTGAAAAATCTTCAACTGCACTGTTCCTGGTAGGAGATGCGCGACAGAGCATCTATCGTTTCAGGGGTGCGGATGTGACGGTTTTCCGTCAGATGGAACTGGATGCGGCGGGTGAGTCGGGAAACACAATCGAGCTGCAGGCTACGTTCAGGGCACACGAACGTCTGCTGCGAACGCTGGATATTCTTGTGGGCTTGCCAATGAATGCGGGAAACGGCCGGCCGCTGTATAAGGTTCCGTATACGGTTCTTTCCTCAAGCCGTCCGGAGGATGAAGGTATATCGCCAAGTGTTTCGATCTTGCTTGGGACCGGGCCGAATGCAAGCGAAGCAAGGCCGGAGGCCGCATCCATGCTGACAGAGTACCTGCTGGAAAAAAAGCGGCAGGGAGAGATTCGAGAGTGGGATGAGGTCGCTTTATTATTCCGCGCTTCTACAGGCTTTCCTGACTATGAGCGGGCACTGCAGGACATAGGCATTCCATTCGTAACAGTTGCAGGAAAAGGGTTCTATGAACGCCCGGAAATTCGTGATGTGCTGAATATCCTGGCAGCACTGGCTTCGCCGCGTGACGATGCAGCTATGGCAGGGCTGCTGCGGTCACCAGCTGTAGGAATGTCGGATTTTGGGCTGCTTCAACTGAGGCTGGGTGCACGTGAGCACTCACTCTATGACTCTCTTTCAATAGTAGAGAATTTGAATCCATTGGATGAGCGTGCACGTACCCGGGCGCTTGAATTTGCAGGAACTTTCCAGCCGAGGGTGGACAGGGATGCAGTTGCAGTACTGCTGAAGGGCGTGCTGGATTGGCTCGATTACAGGCCGATGCTGGCTTCAACCGGAGCACGTCTTTGGCGAAACCTGGACAAGCTGGTTGAAGATGCCAGGACAAGCGGCATGGTACGGGTTCGTTCCTTCCTTCAATATGTGCGTACATTGCGGGATGTGGGTGTACGTGAAGGCGAAGCGCCATCCAGAGCAGAGGGTGCAGTACGGTTGATGACCATCCACAAGGCAAAAGGCCTGGAGTTTCCGATTGTTGTGATAGCAGATGCATCACGCAAGGCTGGAGGGCGCAGCAGCCCCCTTTATATCCATCCGCAGACAGGTTTTGTATTCAGGTACGACAAGGCTGAGGTGCAGTCTTTGCTGTACCGCTATGCAAGGTGGATCGATGCACAGCAGGAAAAGGCTGAGGACCTGCGGCTGCTTTATGTTGCAGCAACACGCGCACGCGAGCAGCTCATCATAAGCGGATTTCTCAGCGAACAGGCACGGGGCTGGAATGCTTCCGGATGGACAAAGCTTCTGCTGGACACGATCGGTTTGTCTGCGGAGCAAGCAGCCGAAGAAAGAAGCTGGCGTGAAATAAGCCTCCCGAATGGTGAAGGGGTTACATTCAAGGTGGGTGCTGAACATACTTCAAAGGCAGTGCTGACTGAGAAGGAACCGGAGATTAAAAGATTGAAGGACGGGACTCTTCTTGAGTCGGTGATTGAGGAAGCCGTTGATACAGAGGATGATGAGCCGCCTGAACGCGATTGGCGGGCGACCGGGAGAGAGTATGCACCAGCTGCTGCAGTAGGAAATATGGTGCATGCGGCTCTTCGGAGCTGGGTGTTTACTGAAAAGGACAAGCAGTCGGAACTGCTTGAGGCAGCAGCCTTCACTGAGGGATTGATTGAGGCTAAACAAAGGAGCCAGGCTGTCCGCAAGGCAGAACGCCTGCTTGATCGGTTCCAAACGATACCATTATGGGGCGAGATTAACCAGGCGGAAGATCGATATTTTGAAGTTCCCTATACACTTCCCGGAATTGACAACCGCGGTACAGATTCAGGACGTATCGATATGCTGTTTCGAAAAAAAAATCGCTGGATAGTGGTAGATTACAAAACAGATGAATTACGAAGTGCCGGGGATATAGAGGCTGCTGTTGAGCAGTACAGGCCGCAGATGGAGCGATACCGCAGGGCTGTCAGTGAGCTGCTGCAGGAGGATCCGTTGGTCAAGATCTGTTTCCTGGATGCGGCTGGTGAGGTACACGTTGAAGATATCTGAAAAACACTATATTGTTAACCAGACAAAAGGTACCCTTATACAGGTGAAGAAGAGGTGGAGATGAAACTTCAGGATTGGCTTCCGGTATTCCTTTCAGTATTGATCATCATCCTTGTGGCTGTGCTGGAAAAGTCCAGCAAGGCTGTTGCGGCAGTGACAGCGACCATGCCGCTGACCATACCACTGGCGATCTGGATCGTTTACTCCTCAAGCAGCGGTAATCAGGAGGAAGTCACGGTTTTTACATCCAACCTTTTCCTCGGGATTCTGCCTACGGTAGCATTCATACTGGCAGCATGGATTGCAGCAAGGTCGGGTGCACGACTCAGCGGAATTCTATTGATCGGGTATCTCGTCTGGGGAACAGCAGTCGGAGTGCTTTTTCTTGTACGGAAAACGATGGGTTTGCCGTAAGATGGATTCCGTTCCAGGTTTGATGTAGGTTTGGCGGAAAGCATATAAAGTGAGGGCCCTATGAAAGTCTTGTTTATCGGCGGAACAGGAATTATCAGCTCAGCATGCGCTCAGTTGGCAATGGATGCTGGAATTGAAGTGACTCTTCTCAACCGGGGCCAGAGTCAAAGGCCGGTCCCGGAGGGTGCAGAGGTGCTGCAAGCTGATATTCGAAAGCCCGGGTCAGTGCGGGAAGTCTTGAAAGGCAGGTCCTTTGATTCGATAATAAACTGGATAACATTCACACCACAACATGTTGAAACCGATATTGAGTTATTCAGTGATCACACACAGCAGTATATCTTTATCAGCTCTGCTTCTGTATACCAGAAGCCCCCTGCACGGCTTCCAATTGTGGAATCCAGCCCTCTGCACAATCCTTTCTGGGAGTATTCCCGAAATAAAATCGCATGTGAAGAGCGTCTAATAAGAGCTTACAGGGAAGCCGGTTTTCCGATTACGATTGTGCGCCCATCGCATACCTACGACAAGACCCTGCTTCCCTTTGATGGCGGATATACAGTTCTTGATCGTATCCGCAGGGGAGAGAAGGTTGTCGTTCATGGTGATGGGACATCCTTATGGGTGCTTACACATCATCGGGATTTTGCGAAAGGATTTACAGGACTGATAGGAAACCCGCATGCGCTGGGTGAAGTTTTCCACATCACGTCTGATGAACTGCTGACATGGAACCAGATCTATGAGATCATCGCAAAAGCAGCGGGGGTAGAGGTGAAAAAAATCCACATACCTTCAGAAGTGATCGCAAGGTATGATGCAGAATGGGGTGCCAGCCTGCTGGGAGATAAAACACACAGTGTAATTTTTGACAATTCGAAAATCAAAAGACTCGTACCCGAATTCAAGGCTGTTATTCCGTTCAGCCGCGGCGTGGAAGAAATTCTGGCCTGGTACGATGGAGATAAGGCCAGGCAGAAGGTGGACGAGAAACTGAATAGATTAATGGATCGTATGATCGTGGATCAGGAAGGCATCCAGCCGGTATAGGGTGACGCTGAACATTTCCGCAACCATTTCAGTTTTTAGTACATCCGGAATTCAGGGAAGGTTTACGGGGCCGAGCCTTCAACTGGATAACCTGCAGCAGCCCATGCCTTCATACCTCCGGCGGAACTTGTAACTGTGGTGAAGCCTTCACTGAGCAGGAAATCTCTTGCTGCCGCGCTGCGGTTTCCTGATCGGCAGATAACCACAACAGTCTGATCCTGCGGCACTTCATCAAGGCGGGAAGCAATTTCCTCAATCGGGATTAACACGGCTTGTGGGGCGTGATACTCATCCCATTCTTCCCGGGTGCGCACATCCAGCAGAAAAGAACCCTCTTCTACAAGTTGATATGCTTCTTCTGCGGATACCTCCAGCGGAAGTGAATTTGCTGCTTCAGGAATGGTCTGTACATTTGCTGAAACGGTTGGCGAACAGCCGGCTGCCGCAAGAAGAATTACTGCCAGAACAGACAATACGGCTGCCTGCTTATCTTCTTTTACCAGTACATTTCTCATAATACCCTCTAACCTTTTACCAGTTTTGATTCAAAACCGAATTGAAAGTTACATGTTTGAACAGATCAAAAAAATATAACAGGTTTCCCGGAGTGATTATTTATTCTGAACTTTGTCTTTCTATTCCCCCCCCAATTTTTTCTGTTTCTATTCATTGTCAAGGATACAATCTTTACTCATGGCTCTTCGATTGTATCCACAAGGTAAAGACTGCGGGACTTGATAACCGTTGCGGCTGCACATCCCTGAACCAGATTATCGCTTCGGTCAGTTGAGAGGATATCACTGCTTCCGGCGAAGAAGTGGATGCCGCCGTTGACGAGATCGTTCGCAGGTGCGATACGGAAGGTGCCCGGCCAGCTGCCGGCTGTGGCTAACAACTTCTCATAGAAGAGATCAATTCCCTTTTCTGTACCATATTGATCGAAGTCCTCCAGA
>Ga0272441_10012360_pt1 | contig 12493 bp, 16 predicted proteins | sample SSMProp6N_FD_193582 | JGI IMG/M metagenome (GOLD analysis project Ga0272441, IMG submission 193582) | Marine sediment archaeal communities from Little Sippewissett salt marsh, Falmouth, MA, United States - SSM-Prop-6N | ecosystem: Environmental > Aquatic > Marine > Wetlands > Sediment ...
ATCTAAGCGTTATCAAGATCAAGAGTTCTTTGGTTATATACTTGAAAGAGATAATCACGAGAAGAAAGTTAAAGAAAGGTATTTTATGCCCACAGATTTTCTGGAATCATTACCTATCAGAGTGAAAGAGAAAGATAAATTCTCCTTCAAGGGTGAAGTATTATTCTTCATAAGGAGATGCGAGTCTTGTAAAATACCAGCAAAGAAAGCTATGACATTCAAAGAGATGTGGGAATTTTTTGCTAACTATGAACATTCAGAACCCGAACACCATAAAATTGCTAGATTGATAGCACTAGCTTGTTATATTGAACGTATTAATATAAGAATAGTTTCTGAAGCATCGTTCGGTAAAGACGGATTGATAGATATACTACAACTAACTAATGGGGGAGTGGCTAATCTCTATAACGCAACACTAGCTAAACTAAAGTTTGCTTTAAAGAATGATCTTATTGTTATTAATGAACTAGGAGGTCTTAAGTCAGACGAAGTAGGTGCTTTACAAGTCTATCTAACTCAAGCAGGAGCATACAAACCATCATACCAAAACAATAGCAGATCTACTCATGGAACTAAAGAGACTATGAATCTTATGAATACCAGTCACGTAATATTCCATAACACTCCTGAATATTATGAGAGTAAAAGTCAAAGATATTTTGAAGAAATGTTTACTCCAGCAATAATGGATAGATTCCCAGCATTGTTATTGAAAGGGTATGTCAAAGAAGATTTCACTCTCGCGCCTAATATTGATGAAGTAACTATTAATGATAAGCTTAAACTCAAGCACTTTATATCAACGCTTAATTATTACAAAGAAAACCCTGTAAAGAAAGCAAAATATAAAGTTTCCGACAGCTACTGGGGGTTCAAAGGAAAGGAGCTACAAAGGTCTCTACGGAGCTTCAAAACAATAGCTAAGTATATTGCAGAAGGTTGCGATACTGAAGAAGAATTCCTACATTATTGTGAACTTATGCGTAAGTGCAGATTAGCATATTTGAGTTTGATAAGACAAGAATTTAAAGATGGGAGGTTAATATAATGAGAGAAATTAAGTTTAGATGTTTTAGTAAAGATTCGAGTATGAAGATGCAATATATGAATAACTTAAACATTAATGAATGTATAAAATTACATAATAATAAATCAAAAAGTTGCATAATTATGCAATACACAGGGCTTAAAGATAAGAATGGTAAGGAAATATATGAAGGAGATATTTTAAAAAACAAATTAGGTTATTTCGATGAAGTATTATTTTTTGACGGATCATTTAAAGTTAATAGACTTATTTTAAATAGATATTTTACTAACGAAATGGAAGTAATAGGAAACATATATGAAAATCCAGAATTATTAAAAAAAGGTGATGATGATGATACAAGTGATAGTTCCAGGCAATCCTAGATCTGACAACCATTTGTATAATCATAGAGCTTTCGGTAAGAGAGTAATACGTTATATGACTAAAGTAGGTAAGGACTATAAGAAGTTAGCGGCATCAATAGCAAAAGAGAAATATCCTCTACTTTCAGAACATCCAACAGACAAGGAATTGTTTGTGAGAATCGAAGTTTATTTTGGCGATAAGAGAAAGAGAGATATTCAAGGGCATCTAAAAGCTTTGATAGATTCTTTCGAAGGATTATTATATGAGAACGATACTCAAATAATAGAACTACATGCAAAGAAGCATTATGATAAAGAAAACCCACGATCCGAATTTAGTATGTGGAGAATGGATGAAATTAATAATACGATAGGTGAATTGAAATGAAATTATCAAGTAAATTAAAAATATGGAGAATAAAATCTGTTATGAGAAGATTGAATAGACATCTAAAATTTATTGAAAAGTGTAAAGGTTATATTGAAAGAACTAAGAACTGGTATAAAGAAGCACGTAAAGAATATCTTAAACAACTAGAAGATATGACTGAAGAAGAAAGGGAATATCTATTTGGGTTGGTATGTTATGAAAGATTGAAATAAAAAAAAGGAATCCTGAATCCACTAGATTCCGTTAACAATAAATTAGTCAGCCCTTTAAGAGATTCGCATTTGCGTCTCTTATAGACGATAAAAGACTAATTTATTTATAAACTTTATTGTTTTATTTATAAATAGTTCATAGCAGCTTGTAATAGAACAAGTATGATTGCAACCAGCCATCCATTACCAAATAAATTGTTTTTGGTATTAGAACTTCCTTCATATTTAAGTCGGAATTCTGTATTTGCTTCTACGTGATCTACCAATCCTGCTTTACCATTTCCTTCCAGGAGTTTTCTTATCTGTTTAATATCTTTTAATATTTCAGCTATCTTCACTTCCGCGTTATATTTTTCTACCATTTTTAATTAATTCTTTCTTGTAGTTTTAATATTTTATCATCTATTTCTTTAGTGTCTTTACTTTTACCAGATAATATTTCTTTCTTTTTTTCTAGTCTAATGATTGCATCTAAAAGATCTCTTTCAGACATATCTACTTTATACAATCCTTTTTGATTAGTCTTCTTTAATTGGCTCATCTTTTTCACCTAAATATTTGTTGATATGTGATTGAACTTTCTTGAATTCCCATTGATATTGGTTCTTCGTTATCAACTCAGGATTATTTATAGGTATTCTATTGGCATGCACCATTGAATCTCCAACACGAACATTCATGTGTGCATCATAACCAACATTCCGTTCGTCTGTACCACACCAGAACACTAATGCTTTCTTACCTAGTGCCGCTGCCGCATGTTGAACAAAACTATCTATACCTATTATCTTATCACAATTCTTAATGATTGAAAATATTGCTCTTATTGGCTGTTGTACAGTAATTACATTTCTTAGATCAGGGTGATCTTGACCTTTGACATATAATACTTTGTAACCTTTCTTAACTAAATAATCAACAGCCATTTGTGCAATTATCTGTGGCATTGCTCTCCGAGTAATATCTTGTTTAATATTACTACCGAAAGGTTGGAATAAGACAAACTTATCTTCACCAGTCATTTGTTTAATGAAGTTAGAAGCATTTTCTACTTCAAAATCTTGCAGGAATAATTGAGGCTTTCTTAATTCGTCAACCCCATTCCACATCTTATTAAAGACTTGAGACAAGTGATGTCTTTTATTATAATAATCATGAGTGTTATAAGGTTCTACTTCAACCCACTCGTTATCATAAACTACGTCTTCAAACAGGAACGCATGTCCTAAGTTATATACTCTTTTTACTTTTGGATTCCCTATGAATATATCAGGGAATGATGTTGCAACAATGCAACCTTCAGGTAATGAACCTGTTGCGGCAATTACTCTACCTAATCCGCCATCTATCTTGATAATCTTACTCAATTTAATTCACCTCGAACCTTTATTTACTAACTAAAATAGCATAGTTACATAAGCAACTATTAGCGCTAGCTTGACAATCTATGTTTTGTTTAACGTGGAAATATACGCATTGATTTGCTTCACATAAAGTATGACGCTCGCCTGCAGGACAATTGCATAACAATACACTATCATCGCTTGTTTTGAAAACATCAATAGCAATATTTGCATTAGTTCCAACATCTCCATCGTAACTTAAATATACTGAACTTATATTTTCTCCGAAATCATAAGCATTAGTTGCAATAACTGAGTTTGATAAAGTAACAACATTAGCTACACAAACATAATTTAAACTCACTACACAAGAACAACTGCTTGATACATTACCATTACCACACATATCTACATTATTAATATAGCATAAACAACTGCAAGTAGTATTACATACACAAGTACCATCACAATAAACATCCCAACAAGTACCATCGACATTACATACATTAATACAAATATATTGACAACAATTAATAGTACAAACTCCTCCGCTTGCTGAACAACTTGCAAGTCCGCTTATTGTTTGACTAAACGAATTTGTTAAACATAGCACATTAGTAAGACATGCAGAAGTTGAACAATTACATGCATAGATTAAATTTGAAGTACATATTCTAAGATCTAATTCAGATAGAGCAGTCAAATCCCATAGACATGCACAACCACAGATATTGCTAGTGGCACAAGAATATACTGCTCCTGAAGGTCCTGCACGATAAGTACACAAGCATACACAATGAGCTTCATCAGTCACACAAATTACTGTACTAAATGTATCTCCTGCGTTTTTACAACTACAAGTATCAACACAACAATATTGATACATTGTATTTCTTTGAGTTACTGCACAAGAATCTGTACAATACCAACAATCACCTGAAGAATAATCACTTGTTGTATCGGCAGTGCATATAGTATCACTATAACCTGTGCTATCACTAAACATATCTACGACCATATAATCTCTTTCAATATCGGATAGACTTGCGTCATAACTAAGAACTACTATCTGCATAGCATTCTCTGCTATGCTTTCATCACCAGATTTGAACTGATAATATAATTGATTGAAATATCCACAATTAAGTTGGTCGTCATCAGCAACATCTACAAAGCAATCTCTTTCTGCCATTTTTGATCTTCACCTATATATATTATATTATAATCATTAAAAGTATATAAACTTTACTAAAATTAACACGATACTAATATTGCATAGTTATCTACACAACTAACACATTCGCATTTTTGATTTATTTTGAAATAAACACATTGAGCTGGACTTGATAAATAATGAGTACACTTAGGTACTGCTTCGCTTAATAATACAGCATCATCACAAGTTCTATAAACGCTTAATGCCACACAATCGCCACAACCATCCCAATCTAAATATACAGTATTCATATTAGCACCAAAGTCATAAGTATTTGTAGCGATAATAGAATCCGTAAGATTGCTTGTATTTGCAAGCGTTAAACAAGTATGAGCATAATTAGACGATCCAAAACCACCGGATGCCAATCTAAAAACAGTACAAAGTTTCTGACAAACTACCGTTGCAGTTATTGAACACAAACAATCTCCATTACAATAAAAATCCCAACAATTAGCTGCACCATTACAAATTAATGAAAGGTAAGACGTATATGAACAACAAAAAGCATCTTGAGTGTTCCAAGTTAATGTACATGTGAATAAAACTCCTGCATCAGTAATTAGTTGCATTATATTACATCCACATTTGCTCGCACAAGCAGAACTACTGCATACACACATTGCACCAACATAATCATGAACAAATCCTGATGAAAGAGTGTGTTCGCAACCGAGATAACATGCATAAGCCTGAGTTTCCATACTCGTCCCGCCTGATTGATTAACTATACATGTGTATTTGCAATTTGCAACTATACAAGTAGTACAGGAAGGACATTGACATAGGGGATTAACACACGTAACACAACAAATAAAAGTAGATTCTACTCCGTCAGCAACACACGTCTGATTATGATAATAACAATTATTAGTACAGAATGTGCTGGTCGTATCAGCAGTACAAACAGTATTATTATATCCTGTAGTGTCTGACATCATATCTACAACCATGTAATCACGATCTTGATCAACAAGACTAGCATCATAACTAAGTACAACTATCGCCATAGCATTTTCAGCAATATTATCTCTACGTGCTTCCACTCTATAATAAGCACCATCGAAGTAACCCTCATTTAATTGGTCTCCGTTTTCAACTAAAGTAAATTCATCTCTATCTGTCATAATAATCCGCCTATGAATACGCCACTCTTATATAGTTTAAAACTACAGTATCTGAAGCTACTATCTTAAATTTAAGATTAGTACCTGTATTTGAAAATGAATGTTCCGTACCTAGAGTTATGCTTTCCCAATTAGTACCGTCTGCTGTAGCAGTAACTGTTAGATTAGCAGTATCACCACTTGATGCAGTAGCAGTAATTAGAACTTTAGTTACTGTTCCATCATTATATGCTATGCTACGTGATTGTGCAATCTCCCCATTAGTAAATGCTAATTGGTTAGATGTGTCTCCCCAATCAGCAGTTGTTTCTCCAGTATCCTCGAAGTAATTATCATAAAATCTATCTCTGAATATCTTTCCAGGATTCACTACTGCCTGTAATACTTCTGTTCTTCCTGAAGCTCCTACTACTTGTTGACCACCACCAACAGTACCTGTATTAGGACCTACTAGCCCATTCGTAGCACTACCAACGATCCAAGAGTTTCCTAATGATTTCTTTGTTATCTCAACAGTATTATCTTCAATAATTACAGTCTCATTTCTACGCTTGATGAAAAATCCTTGATCTTCGGGTCTTCCCAATTGATCCTTTACTTTTACACTATCAAATTCTACCATATTATCACCTTTTGTAACCTTTTTCTAAAAGGTTTCAGCTTGCTGTACCTTATGGATTACGATAAAAAAATGTTTGTCTTACTACAATGTCATCAGTTGCAGTATGCGATATTCCTGTAAATGTAACTCTATTATATACTACAGTTCCGTCATCAATAACCGCAAATTCTCTGTATGTATTCCCAGTTGCTGTTGTTGAGGGTAATGTATAATTAACTACATTAGTCTTATCTGATTGAGTAATTGTAACAGCTAGACTTGATGCTGCAACTTCCGACTGTAAATCAGTTTGAGCTTCTGTTACTGCACTACCGTCAGTACCCATTTTTGCTTTATCTATGCTTGCTGAATGTAAATCTCTTATGTTATTTAATCCTACTAATAATAATGTCATTTTATATCAACTCCTTATGATATTGTTTTTTCATCCTCTTGAACTTCGAGTGTAGTTTCCCATCCATTACGATTAATACTATGGGTTACATTTAACACTCTTAATAATTGTGAATCTAATCCAACCCACCCATTTGTAACACTAACCAAATCGCCAGGATTAACATTTTGTCCTTTGATAATTAATTGTCCTCTGTATCTAAGTCCTGTTCTTGCAGTCGTAATTTTCTTAGCTTGTTGAATGCCTCTCCACTTCGCAGCTTCTCTCAGGCAATTATTATATTCGCTATCATTAGTCACATTAGTTCTTGCAGCTGCACCTATACTTGCTCTGAATTTATTAGCATCGTCTAAAAATGTAGGTGTTAGAGGATACTCTCCTGCATCTGGAAATTGCTTTAATGTATCTTGGTTCGTAGTATCTCTTGTTGAATTTGTAGCAATATCTTCATTAACTAAGAAATGTACAATCTTAGTCATTGGTTGATAACGCATCTTTAATGTTGTTACATCAGTTGTTTCATCGAATAAATAATATGTTATACCATTACCATACATATCTTCACCACAATTGAATATTATGAAATTAACTGCTTCAAATACGGACTTATCTAATCTCCACCCCCTACGTCCTTCTTCAGCTAGTTCAACGGTAAGATCTTCAGTATCATCAGGATAGAACCAATGAGCTTCATTTTTCTTATCTACCCAAAAAATATAAGCTCTATTATAGAATGGAGTTGCGCCTTGAGTAACTTCAGAAAGATAGTTTAAATTTTCTGTTTGTGACATTTCTCCTATCCATTCAAATAAAGGACTCCAACTTTTGTTTAATAATACTAAAGGAAAACCTTGATATACTGCTGTAGTATCAGCATGAGAAGCGGCTTCCGTATCATCAATACCTCGTGTACATCCTGTTAAATCATTACCTGAAATTCCTGTATAAGAGATGTGTTCTCCTTCTATTACAATTGTTCCACCATCATCATCAAAACCTGTAGAGCTAGTCAAAGTAATAGTTGTATCTGAATCATTAATTGCGCCATTAAGAGTTGTCGAAGGTCCGCCTTCTGCCGTTGTTCTATAATCTTTAATATAACCCCCTTCTGAAACAAATTTTGCTTTTACGATATATGATGTACCTGTATCATTATCAGTACCTGATTGCGTATCTATACTACTTGTTTCAGATTCGCCATAAAAACGACATACATGTCTAATAACACCTGGTGCAGTCCATTTATTGGCTACACCATAGGAATAAGTATGAATCTTATTAAATAATATATAAGCTATATCTACGGCTTTCAATTGAATACGTGAGCTATTTTCCAAAGTTTGAAGTTGATGTTCTTGCATAGTATAAGCACCTATAAGACTATCATCATCCCACCACGTACCACTATAATCATCTGCATCATCTAAGAATTTAGCCCATATTCTTATTTCATCATCTTGGCTGAACATTATACTTCCAGTAGTTTCATCCATATATTCTCCAATTATATTAGTCGATGTTGGTGTTACTACATCACGAAATTTAGTATGTGCATTTTTCAATGTTAGATTAGCAAGATTATTTTTTATTTCTGTACTCTTATTAATATTCATAGTAATGCAATCATCAATAATTACGGGAGAGTCAGGTTCTCCAACTTTAGTCCATTGTATTCTTAATGCAAGTACCATTTAACCTGTAATTACTCCTTGTAATGTAACTTGAATTTTATTATTTGCTACTTGTCTTATTGAACAACTTTCAAATCTAACAGGCACATAATTCACATCGGTAAGATCTTTTCCTGTTGCTGTTGAAGTTGCACCTGTCCATAAAGTCATGTGCGTACCTGAAGCTATGTTTCCTTGATCTTCTGTTGTGTCTGCTTCGCCTATTTGATATATTACTTGGTTATCTCTCTTATGAGTAGTATTAGCACCGGTGTCTGTAGCAGTATTATCAACAGGATAATATATTGCTTTGAACCCCGCAGTATGCGGTAACTTTCTCAAGTGAGTTAATAAAGCCATGTCGTCTACTCCCCAAGAATTTGATGTATCATCATTATTAGCATTGAGTAATAATCCTATTGATATCTGTGTAGGATTTCTTGTAATTAATGATCTCTTCTCATGTCCTCTAACACTCTGAACAACACTATTAAGAGTTGTAGGAATATAACCTGGAGTAGAAGATTTATCTACTGATGCGCTATCATCTATATTCAAAGTTACACCTTTAAGTCTTAGAGAATTTCCTGAATTTACTCTTTCCGATGTACTTAATTGATTAGTTCTTGAAGTTACAGTTAAAAATCCTGTATCTAATATATCTATTGATGTTAAAAAGTCCGCCATTTAATTTCACCTATTATCCGTTACACTACTCGTTAAAGCAGGATTAATACTCATACCATAATTAGCAAGATTGCCCTGTTGATTAAGAGTTGCAAGATATCTTGCATTACTAGCTTCACATCTTCCAATAGCGGTATTAAGTTGTTCATAAGCCTCTGCGGCTTCCAATATTGATTTAGTATGATTATCAATACCTGTTGTTTTATCTAAATGATAATCGTCAATCAGATTTTTAGAAAGATATTTGCTCTCAAGACCATTCTCCATAATATCTGAAAGTTTATCCTGATACGTATTTATTTCACCCATTGAATCTTTAAAGTCTGTCCAAGTAGTAGAAGTAAGTTCATCAATTTCATCACGTAATTCTTCAGTTCTAGCAATACTTTTTTCAAGATCGGAGGTATCTATATCAAAAAACCCCGTCCAATTAAGCACTCTTATAAAATCTAAAGCTGCCTCCTGCGCAGTTAATATTAGAGTATTTATTACTTTAAATGAAGCCAAGAATCCTTCTTTTATTAATGTCACAGCAAATACTGCTATCTGTGCCATAGCCAAAGCACCCTGACCTATACCTGCAAATATCTTTATTGATACTTCCGCCATAGCTCTCCACATATCTTCAAAATCAATCCCTATTATTTCTTCAAATGCTTCACCAACCTCTTTTAACCCACCAACAGTTAGGTCCCAAATATCTTTCAAAGCTGATTTAGTGTCCTCAAATGACAATGTCGCTAAACCCATTATTACAAATATCGCAGCCGTTGCACCAAAGGGTGATGCTAAAAAACTAAACACAGAAGATAATTTACTTAATTGTCCTAATTGTTTAATCCCTGCAACAGCGATTGCTATTGATCCTAAACTAATAGCCATTCCTGCAAATATCGCTGCCGCTTCTACGAGAGCCGGATTTTGTTGTGCAAACTCTGATACCCATATTGCTGCTTTAATAAGATACTCAACAAAAGATTGAAATAAAGGAGTTTGTGAAAGTGTTTCAAACAAACTGATCTTCAAGAACTCGAATGCTGCACCAACAGCCATAGTTTTCTTAGCTCCTTCAGTTTGTAGTTTTTCTAATTGGTCCATAGAAGGAAGTAAAAATCTAGCAATAGTCATACCCATTTGTCTTAACATCATACCTCCAAACATCCAAGAAAGAGTATTCATATCAAACATATTTTTTGATTTTTTAAATGATGAATTAAGTGCATTCATAAGATTAGGAAATTTAGCTAATCTAGTTCTCAGCTCATCAAGCTGATAATTAACATTAATTCCCTGATTGGCAAACATACCTAGTTGTTTACCCATATTACTAAATGTTTGTATCTCATCCATGCCGCCTGGAAGAGATAAGAAATCTTTCTTGTCTGCTTTTATCTTTGCCAATTGTTTTTCTTTAGATATTAATAAATCAATAGCTGTGGCATGAGATACTATTTTTCCTTTAGTACGATCATACATTGCACCATTAGATAATAACTTAACATTAACATCTTTAAGTTTACTCTTTAGATTATCTAATGATTTAACTTTAGACATTTTAGATTCAAAATTATTTGCAGAAGTTTGAAGACTTTGGAACTTAGCACTGAGTTGATCTTGTCCTACTAAAAAGTTCGTAAATAAGTTATCGTTGTATGTTGCCATCTATTTTTCCTCTTTTTGTTTGTACTCAGGATCTTTCATAATTTGTCTACCTATTGCTTTGAATGTAAAATATGGAAATGTTCTAGGGAATATCTTGCCCATGACTTTACCTATAAAATACCATTCATATATCGCCAAATCTTCAACTTCTTCCCAGTCTATTTTTTCACAACTTTTATTTGTTGCTTTGAGTTTAGCTCTTTGAATAAGTTCTTTTGGAGAAAGTTGTCCTTTCTCCTTGATTAGTTTTTTTCTGCTTTAGCTTGTACTTTTTTAATTTCATCAGCTTTATCTTTGTCAATAATATCTAAAGCCTTTAAGCATTCTAAATACAAACTCATAACATCTGATTGTAATATTAAATTAAGTATATCATATTCAGTGATATCTTTTTCTTCTTCCTTCTTAGCTTTACGAACTCCGTTCTCATCATGTTCCCAACAACCTTCAAAAACCATCTTAGCACAAGTTTTAGCAATATCTGAAAGACTGATAAACTTACCTTTAATCTTTTTAGTTTCAATAACTTTACCTGTACTGTCTTTCTTATCTATTTCTTCAACCATCTGAGATGATTTAACTTGTTCTAATAATTCCATTCTAGTCTCTATTGTTGGATAGATAAGGAATTTAGTTCCGCTAATTTCTGGAAGTTCTACTTCGCCCGTAATTACTTTTTTATATCTTGACATTTTATTCACTCTCCTTTTGTATTTTACTACCGCCTAGCATTTCAATATATTCTTCTTGCTTAGGCACTTCTTCGTCTTGTTGTTTAAAACAATCAATCAACAGATCTAGTTTATCATTTATTGATTGTGTTTTACTATCATTATAATTATCTAATAGGATTTGGATAGCAACACCAAAATCCCAATGACCTTGACCAGTAGAGTATAATTGAGCAATATTTCTTAATTGTTCATATACTTCTTTTTTTACAACAGTACGTAAAAATACTGATTCTGATTTTAACTTATCCTCTTTAATTACTTCTGGAATCGACATCTTCTTTACTCTCTCTAATTTTTCTATACTCGTCTAGCATAAACGAATGTAATACTTGATAATGTGCTTCAACTGATAATATGGTAAAGAAGACCTTTTGCATTATTCTTAATGATTTCTCAGGTCTTCCCCCCTTGCCGGCATACTTTTGTTTTTGCCATTTCTCAACACCTCGTTCGAAAGCAAGGTATTGTCTTTTCAATTCAGTATTTGTACACTTATCTACTGAATCAATAATGTATTTATCAGGAAGCAAAGATAGAGCCTTATCTAATGCTAACATTAATGCAGGTTTCAAAGTATTGAGTATGATCTTAACTTTCGTATTAGGAAAGTTCTTATCAGGATCAATATATTCTTTTGCTTCCATCATAAATAAAAATTAAAAAAAAATTTAAGCAGTTCTTACTTCTTCTGCGTAATCCAGTCCTGCTCTGTATCTAGTCCAACTTTCGGAAGGAGTTGATTGAGTTACTGAAATTGCACTACCTGAAGTACCACCTCTACAAATGAACTTAACTTTCTGTTCCATTAAACCATCAGCATTTCTTACTAATGAACCAACACCAGTCATGATGAGATTATTGAATGCCAAGTTAACAACACCTGTAGTTGAACTTTCACTATTATCCATACTAATAATACAACACTTTGTAGTATCATTAAAGATTGCCAGAGGCATAGGGTTTCTGTAAACGCAAGTGAACTCTACTTCAATATTACTGTTATCTGCTGAAGAAATTTCTTTATTCTGAGTTCCTGT
>Ga0272441_10012361_pt1 | contig 12492 bp, 5 predicted proteins | sample SSMProp6N_FD_193582 | JGI IMG/M metagenome (GOLD analysis project Ga0272441, IMG submission 193582) | Marine sediment archaeal communities from Little Sippewissett salt marsh, Falmouth, MA, United States - SSM-Prop-6N | ecosystem: Environmental > Aquatic > Marine > Wetlands > Sediment ...
TGTGATTCGTGTTGACTCCCCAGGCAGTATTGGGCTTGGGCCCAAGTGTGATTTCCAGGTGTGCGCCTGCCGCCAATTCTCTATGATAGAACCACATCTTATTATGGTCTTTTCCGTTCAGCTTGGCCGACTGGATGTACATATTTTCACGTGAGTTGTCAATCGTGGTGATTTTGAACGTCTTGCCGGTGTAATACCGCTGGTCCAGATGAATTGTCACCGAGTCAAACACCGGGCTTGTGATCTCGTAAACGGGATCCTGGCTGCAGGTTCCTTTTACAGAGAATAGTCCAATGGACATCAGCACACTGACGCCGCCCATTTGCCCCTGGTCTTCATCATGGCCCCCATAGCCCAGCTCCGGTGTGACACCGCCGTAGGCCTTTTCATTGACCTGCCGCACCCAGTACTGACTAAGCCACGGTTTACCCGCATAATTAAACACGTGGGCATTGGAACAGCCCGGCTGGTTGGCGTAACTCACGGTTCCCTTGCCGTAGCCTGAGACGAAGTTCTGATCTGCAGCCTGTTCAAACGCGGTATTGAGTTTATCACAAAACGCATCGCGACCGCCCATCAGTTTGGCAAGACCGGCCAGATCATGAGAGACAGACCATGTCGCCTGTGATGAATTGGCTTCAACAAAGTGCCGCCCGCTGAGAGGATTGGTGTGACGCCATGTACCATCTTTGTTCTTTGAGAAGATGAGCTTATGTTCCGGATGGAACAGGTTTTTCCAGTTGCCTGACCGCCTGATAAACTCAGTGTGTTCGGCTTCCCTACCGAGTTTGGCCGCCATCTGCGCCAAGCACCAATCCTGGAATGAAAACTCCAGGGTCGTGCCCGCACCGCCGATGCCCGAGTCGTATCCATTGTTGATATAGGCATCCAGGTCGGCGTTGGCGGACCATTTCCCCTGTTGCCCCATCATACCGCCGGGACGGTGGTTAACGACCATCGCCTCAAATACCTCATCGACGTCATATCCACGGATGCCTTTCATGTAGGCGCCGACGATCAACGGCGTAATGGAATTGCCGGTCATGATACCTGTGTAACCACCGCCGCACGGCCCCATCGGCAGCAACCCTCCGTTGCGGTGCATTTCCATGGCGGAATTGACAAACTCGTTCAACACCTGCGGATACGCCAGCCCCCACACGAGGTTGATGTTCCATTGGGTCAGCCAGAACGCATCGGAGTTGTAAAAGTTGTACTGGCAACTGCCGTCAGGATTAAGCGGAAGTTGCCGGATCACTGTTTCGGCCGTTTCCTTTTGGTTTGGAAAAATGCCGTAAGCCGTGTTGTCCGGGTACATGCCGTTAACATCGTTGAGCTTCCGTCTGCCCAGCAGCACATGCCACAGGTCCGTGTAAAACTTGACGCGCTGATCCCTTGTACCCCCTTTAACGACGATCTTGCCCAGCCATTCATTCCAAACATCCCGCGATTCCTGTTTGACCTTATCGAAATCCCAGTGGTTCAGTTCCGTTTCAAGGTTCAGGCGGGCGTTTGCGATGCTTGTATAAGAGATGGCAATTTTCATTTGCAGTTGCTCACCCGCTTTGACCGGATGTTCTACAAATGCCCCGATACCATCACCGGCAATCTTTGTTATGCTGCCCAGCTCGGAGTTTCCCTTCCAGCCTTTCAGATCGGAGAACCGTGTATCGAACCTTGCAACAAAGTAGATCCTTATCTTGTTCGGCCCCCAGATCCTGCCGGTCATGGTGACATACCCTTCAATCTCGGTATCGCCGACGTTCCTGATATAGGCATCCCGCATATTGGATTGTCCCAGATGACCGTTGAGATTGAACAGTACGTTGGAAGTGCCTGGTTTTTCATGGGTCAGTCGGTAGAATCCCACCCGATCCGTGGAGGTCAGTTCAACCCCAATGGCGTACTTGTCAAGGCGCACCTTGTGATAACCAGGTTGTACAATTTCCTTTGACGTATCTTTCCCGGATTTCCACCCATTGACGCCTTCGATTGGGTTGACAGGACCGGAGGTGGGCATCACTGTAATGCCCGACAGCATCCAGGCGTGCACATGACTGAACCCCAGTATCTCCGGGTCACCGTGATGATAACCCGATTTCCACGCTCCTTTTGGTCGGCTGTCGGGGCTGAGATTCATCATCCCGAAAGGCCGGCACGCGGAAGCAAAAAAGAAAAACCTGCTCTTGTTGCTTTCAATCCAGGGGTCCACATAACCAACGAAGTCAACTGCCTGTACTGATGTTGCATGCGCGCAGGAGAGGTGAATGAAAATGAGCAGTAATACAATAAGACGTCTTCTCTTCATTCGTCTGGGTTTCGCTTTGTCAGACTGCAGCGTCATTGCTGCTTTCTCAATACCTGTTGTATTCGCCGCTCATTACCTTTTCGACCGCTTCCAGATACTGGTATCCGTATTTCATATCCGGCAGGAGGTAGCTCCCTTCAATCCATTCATTCCATGCAAAAACAGTGATCAGTTTCGGCTGCTCCGGGTGCTGATCGCAGTACTCCCTGGCCTTTTGCAGAAACGATGCAAATGCCTGGGGCGACTTGTTTACGTGCACGATGTCTTTCTTCTGTTTATTTGGAAACCGCGGCGAATCGTCCCAACCAACGGACGCATTCGGGAAATAGGGGATGGACAGGGCCTCGTCAGACTTCTTTCTTCGCGCCATGGCTTCGACGCCCCATTGAATATAATCTTCAGGATGAGGGCCGTTCCAGTTGTAACAAGTCACACTATCGGCCCCCAGCGTTTCGATCTTTTTTACTAATTCCTTGCCTGGAGGCCCGAATACGATCTGCTGGAGATGCAGGCCCGGGAACCCGGCCTTCTTTGTTTCAGCCCTGAAGTAATCGATGGCCTCTCGGCCCTGGGGCAATCCCCCCAGCCCCTGAAGAAAATCCGTGATACTGAACAGCGAAAACACCGGCTTGCCGTCAATCTTGTAGTAATTGGGCTTGCTGAAGTATTGCTCGATCACCCTGGCGACAACGATTTTGAAAGTTTTCATATCAACATCGCCATTCCACCGCATTTTGTAATCGGCGTACTTATAGGGATTTATGAGCTTCTGAGGCATATCATGATTGGCCCACATGACATAGAACTTCATCTTTTCGTTGTTCTCTGCCTTGAGGAAACCGTTGTTCAGTGAACTCTCCAGGAAAGGTCCTTCATTATACCAGTACCAGTCGAATATAAAGACATTGACGCCATGATCTAAAGCAGCGTCGATCCATCGCTCCATCACCTTTGGATCGTCATCCGGTTCATAACCCCATAAAGGAACCTTAGGCTGGTAATGCCCTTCAAACCGCGGCGTACCCTTTTTAATGATCTCCCACTCGCCAGTACCGTCCGGCCATGGCACATCACCAAGCCTTTCATCGTGATGGCACGAAGGCCATACATAAGCAGCCACATCATACTGGCCTTCCAATTTATCAGGTTTGATTCTCTGGCTGTGACAGCCACCTAATAAGACTTGGGCCATAACGACTGTTAGTACTGCAATATGTATCTGTCTCATTTTCCCTTTCCAGAATTCAATTCCGCAGGCTACACATTTTCTTCCTGTTGAAATCATCTTGAGACAATCGTCATTTTCGCTGTTTTCAATCCATGGCCTGTCACTTTAAGTTCAATGTCCCCTGCCTCTTCGAAAGATTGAACAAGCACCACCAGCTTGCCACTGAAGGTCTTCATGGTGGGCAGGTGGAACATCTCCAGCGAGGTGGCATCGCCGTTACACACGGCCTTGAATTGCCCTGCACCGGACACTCTAAAATTAAGCCGGTTCGCTACAGTGGGACAGGGGATCCCGTGTTTGTCGACCACAGTCACTGTGACATAACAGAGATCTTTTCCATCAGCCACAATGGCTTTTCTGTCAGCCGACAATTCAAGATGATGCGGTTTGCCGGCAGTGTGCATTGCCTTTTCTGCCACAGCCCGGCCGTCATCGTCAAAGGCCACCACTTTCACGGTGCCCGGTTCGTATTTGACATCCATCCACATCAGACGATACCGGTTCTGCTTGGTATCGGAGTTTTTCTTTTGAATCCCCTGGCTCACACCATTGACAAATAGCTCAGCGCTGTTGTAGTTGGTATACACAAAGACCGGGGTGACTTCTCCCTCGCGGCCTTCCCAGTTCCAGTGCGGCAGCATATGCAAGGTGTCCTCCGCGGTGTTCCAGCGGCTGCGGTACAAATAGTAACGATCCTTGGGCAAACCTCCCAGATCGCATATCCCAAAATAGGAACTCCGGGAAGGCCACTCCAGACCGTACGGCGCCGGCTCTCCCAGGTAGTCAAACCCTGTCCAGACAAATTCCCCAATCACCCAGTCTTTGTCGTCCTGCAGAACAAAATCGTCTTCCGGGAGATTGGACCAGCTACAGCACACCACATCGTATGAAGAACATTGCAGGTCATCCCACTTTTTCCAGTCCAGCTTTTCAACTGGAAATTTATAAATGCCGCGTGAACTCACCGTCGAAGCCGTCTCCGAGCCCAGGAGCAATCCCTGTGGAAATGTCTTGTAGGCCTCTTCGTACAGATGCACCCGGTAATTCAATCCGGGAATGTCCGGGACTGCGCCAAACCCATTGGCCATGACAGCCTTGACCTGGTCCATGCCAACCGTGACCGGGCGGGTCGGATCTTCACGATGAAAAATATCCTGCAACCATCTGGCACGTTTTGGCCCCTCTTCTCCGTGTTGGTCCGGCACTTCATTGCCGGAACTCCACATGACAATACAGGGATGATTGCGCGTCGCGCGCACCAGATTCACCACATCTTTCTCGGCCCATTCATTGAACCAGCGGCTGTAGCCGTTCTTGACTTTTGGCTTGACCCATTCGTCAAACGTTTCCGCCAAAAACAAAATTCCCATCTCGTCGCACAATGCCAGTTGCTCGTGCGACGGCATGTTGTGCGCAGAGCGGATGGCATTGCAGCCCATGTCTTTCAAGATGCGTATTTGTCGTCTGAGTGCCGATTTGTTCACTGCTGCGCCCAGGGGCCCCAGGTCGTGATGCAGACAAACGCCCTTGAACTTGATCACCTTGCCATTGAGCACCATGCCCTTGTCAGGATCGAACACCACACCTCTGATGCCAAAGCGCGTTACGAGTTCATCTTTCAGTTCAGCCCCCTGATAAAGTTTTGAGACTGCCGTGTAGAGATACGGTGAATCAGGGCTCCATAGTTTGGGATGGGCAACAGCCGTGTTCAGTTCGATCTGATTTCCAACCCGCGTTTCCGAACTGGCTGTGGCAACGATCTTCCTGTCAGCATCCCTGATCTCGGTCACAACCCTGACATTTTTGCCGTTAACAGCCGATTTGATGTTGATCTTTGCCACCTCACCGGAAATAACAGGCGTGGTGACAAAGGTTCCCCATTGCTGAAAGCACACTTCATCCTTGACGATGATCTGCACCTTTCGATAGATGCCTGCACCGGGATACCAGCGAGAAGAAAAGGGCAGGTTTTCAAGACGCACGGCCAGCAGATTCTGGCCCTCTTTCAAGTACTCAGAAATGTCGAAATAGAAATAATTATACCCAAAGGGCCAGTTGCCCACTTCTTTGCCATTGACGAAAACATGGGCATCGCTCATGGCGCCGTCAAATACCAAAAGCGCTTTTTTACCCTTTTTGAATTCCGGCAGAGTAAAGCTCTTCCGATACCAGCCAATGCCGATGTGAGGCAATGCGCCCGTTCTTCCGGTTCTTTCCTTGGCGACTTTTTCAAGATCCTGCGTGACTCGTACGACCTGTCTGTCGATCTTTTTGTCAAAAGGCCCTTTGATCGCCCAGTCGTGAGGCACAGAAACGGTTTCCCAGCCGGCGCAATCCGTTTCAGGTTGTTCCGCACCAGCAACCTCTGCGCGAATAAACCGCCAGTTCTTGTCCAAAGAAATGACGGTCCTGGGAGCCCGTGGCAGAGTCATCAATGTGGGCTTATCTGTTGAGGCGCTAATCGCCTTGATCGTTTCCCTGACCGCCTTGGCCTTGCCCAGGCTCAAGTGTCGCGGGAAGTCCTTTTCTTCGTTCTCGAAGTAATCGGCCACAGCCTCTAATTGACCCGTGACACGCTGTGCATGCGCGCCGTACATCTTTAGCATGTCCATGATCTTGTCGATGCGTTTCTCACTGGCATGCTGCCTCTGGTTGCGTGCGTAATCGACACACAGTTCGATGCCTTCGCTGACGTGGTTTTCGGCAAACAGTTTCAGGCCGGCCATGCGAATTTCGGCCGAGAACATGATATCGCTCGGCGCCTGTTCTTTGATCGCCTGGTAGATATCAGGCAGTAACGGTTTGAGTTCCTCAAACGTCAGATTCTCGTACACGGAAGCCAGGCTGCCGCGTGCACGCCCGTCTTCATTCTTCAGACCCAAACGAACCGCTTCGATCAACAGCTTGCGGTCTACGCCTTCCAGAGACCTGCCGAGAAGCCCCCCCCTTTTGTTGAACATGGCAAAGGAAAGATACCTCTGTTCCATACGGCGAGGATCGTTTTGAGGATCGGTCCGTACGAATCTCTCGAGCATTTCCGGGACCGCCACCCTGGCCGGTTCCCCGATGCCGGCCAGCGCCTCTGCAGCCAGGATGCGCAGCCAGAGGTCATCAGAATCGAACGTTTCAAGCAATGCCGGCACCGCAGCCGCGGCGCGCCCTCGCTGTCTCTTGATGGCTTGACATGCGCCGTATTGTGTGTACAGATCGCCCGTCCTGAGCAAACGGATCAATCGGGGCGTGATGTCTTCGCGTTTGCGGCCCAATGCCATGGCCGTTCTTTCACGCACAGTGGGGGACCAGCTCGAAAGCCTGTTAAGTAACTGATCCACAGTCATCTTGTCATAGAAACTGGTGCGGTCCTTATTCGTCCACCCGCGTCCGTCCTCAATAAGACCGGCTGCCGTGGCCCTGCTAACTTGGGGAGCACAAGAGGCCTTGCGTCCGGTCAGATACGTCTTCTTGCGCGGATACATGAACCCGAGCAGATAAGAACCTGTACTTTCCCAGTTGTCATAGACCTGGGGCTTGGGTTCAGGTGCCCCTTGATAAAGAAACGTCCCATCCCACCGTCTGGCAAGATCGTAATACCAGCCGAATTCCTCGATCCAGGCTCCGCCGGCATTGGGACCGGAACGAACCACGCCCGGAAGTGCCCAGGTCATGTTGAAAAAATTGCCCGTATGCCCTTCATCCCGCCGGACTCCGTGGTCAGCCACCGACATGCGGGAATAGAATTCCGTTGCCGCCGCATTACCCTGATGATCGAACAACACGGACGCCAGACCGCATTTGCCGTTATCATCGTGAGTCTCTATCCAGGGATTGTGATCGCCGTAAGGGATCGCCCCTTTACCCACATAGAACTTGAGGAAGGTCGTACTCTTGTCAATCGCCTTCTCAAGACCGGGCACATCGACACCGGCCCGTTGAGCCAGCACCATAGAATAGGTCAGCAACAGTCCCGGCGAGTTCATCATGCCATACCCGCTGAGTCTTTTGGTTTTCAGATCGGCAAATTTGTGTCCGTAGGACCCGACCAGACCCTGCCCATCAACCGCCATCTTTGTGATGCGTTTGAGCCCGTCCTCCACATACGTTCGGTCACCCGTGGCCAAAACATACTCGGCCAGAAATATGTTCACAAACCCATAGTTCCATGTCACGACACCGTCGGACTGATCGTATTGAGACAACAGCTTTGCTTGCTCTCTGACCACAGGAAGATACTCGGGATTGCCGCTCGCCAGCAACAAGGTCGCATTGAGAGCACGGCTGATCAGCGACCCATCGGTGGGGTTTGCCCTCATCTTTTGGGCCAGCGCTGCACAGCCCCGCTCGAGAATCTTTTTCGATTTGGGACAGTTAAAAGGTGCCGTCGGCGAATAGCTGCCCATAGGCTGTAGCTGAAGGACCACCTGCCTGGTTTTGCCCTTGCGCCAGATAGTCAAAGGCAGTCTCCCCCGATTCTCGGTCTTTTCAGCTTTGGTGATCGCCTTGCCAAACAGGATCCTTGCGTCATGGTCAAACAGCTTGCCGTGAACACCCAGGATCACATCCCCCACCGCAACAACACCATCAGCAGGCGAGCCTTTCTCCACTTCAGTGACCTTGATCTGACGTGCACTGGTTGTCGTATGGGTGTCACAGTATATCCACCCACGCATGCCTGTGGGACCAAGTGTCCAGTCGTGGGTCCATCCCTCGGGGATTGTGCCGCCCTTGGTAAAGTCCGGACATTCTACTTTCGACGGTCGAGTTGCCCAGGCAACATTCGCTCCTGCAAGCAGAGTGAAAAGACAAAACACCACAAAGACACTGATTGTGGATTGCAAGCGTTTCCGGGAATTCATATGATCCTTTCTGAGAGTGGCGCAATGAATTTATTCTGCGAAAACAGCATGCTTGCTCAGGACGCGGTCTTTACAACAACAGCGATTTTTTGTCCGCCGGGCGCCCCCTTGTTGTGCTGTCTTGAAATCGGACATGCTTCCGGGCTTCTCTACCGATCCGCCGTTGCCAAGTTCCCCAACGATGATCGGCCGGCGAACATGAGAACTTCGACCGGGCTTTTGACTCCTTCTTCCCCGAGCCTGGTCGGATCGACCTGCTTGACCTGACCCAAAGCGTCCTTTCCCATGTAGTCCTTGATGCTTCGCAGATCCTTCGGCGTTTCGGTGGCCTCTTCAATCGCTTTTATGCCTTCGTTCAAGCCTTTCATAAACTTGTCCAGGGCCCACTGAGGAAACTCGAGCGGTTTGCCCGGCCCCAGATTTTCCTGGTAATACTTCCGCGTTTTGTACAGTTCCGGCAAGGCCGGTTGTGCGGCGGCGCCATAGCTTTTCAAAGTATCCATCACGCGGTATATACGATCCTGTGAGCCATGCTGCTTCATGGTGCGTACATATTCGGCGACGTAGGGTACCGCTTCCTTGAAGCGATACTTAACCAGCACGTTCATGCAGGTCTCACGAATATCCCCGTTGAACATAATCCCGCTGGGCGCAGGATTCTTCAATCCCCACACCACGTCGGACCACAGCGGCGCCAGTTCTTCAAAACTCATCATGCGAATCGCCCGCGCGACAAAACTGCGCGTCAGACCGTCTTCGTTCCTGATCATCTCCTTTATCGCGGGCACCAGCAGTTCATGATCTACGCCTTTCATGTCACGCTTGAGAAGACCGTGAGGAGCCCCATTGACACCTCCTCCCCACAGGACGTAGCTGATATACCGCTGATTCATCTCGCGCGGGTCGTCCGGGAACGTCCGGGTCGCCATTTTGAGCATAACGGGAACCGCCTTGCTTCGCGCGGCCTCGCCAATCCCACACAACGCACAGCCAGCCCTGAACCTGACCCACACGTCGTCATGGGTGAGCAGTCCAACCAGTGCATCGATGGCAGGTTCGGCCTTCTTTCTCTGGTACTCCAACCCGTATATCCCCCCCAGCAGAGTATCGCGGTCGCGGCTCTCGAGCATGGCCGTCAGGGCAGCAATACAATCGTCCGGTTTTTTCGCCAGGGCCTTGGCCGCACGGATGCGCATCGGCGGGGACCAGCTCGTCAGTCGTTTGAGCAGTTCCTTGATCGAACAGGCGTCGTAGGAATCCGTGTCAACATACCCCTCCCTGAACCAGGTGCTGTAATCCCGACCGGCAAGCAATGTATCTTCCAGGGCTTTACCGGTCAGGGCCTTTTCGGCCTTCAGACCTTTGCCCGTAATATGAAGTTTCTGCAGGGACATAGCATACATCAGAATGCGAGCGCCTGTCGTGTCCCATCCAGGCGTCGTGTGCTCGGCCCCGGACATGTTGGCGCCGCCCTGGTACGTAAAACCGCCATCCCAGCGACGCTCGAGATCGAAGAACCACTCCAGCTCCTTGATAAAGGCCGCGGCGGCCTCCGGCCCGGCACGCATCGCACCCAGAGGGCCCCAAAGGAAGCCCCAGTAATTGCCCGTGTGCCCTTCTTCACGCTCTCCGTACGACGCCACAGTCATGCGGGCATAGAACCAGTATGCGTCCGGATTGTCCAGCAGATCGAACAGAATGACCGCCAGTGAATTCCTCCCGTTGCTGTCGTGCACCTCGCGCGGAGAGTGATCGCCATAGGGGATGTTGCCCTTGTCCACGAAATGCAGGAAGAAAATCTCGGCCTTACGAATCGCCTGCTCCACCACGGGCTCGTCAATCCCACACTTCTGATTCAGCACCAAAGACACCGCGCACGAGAGGCTGGGCTGACACATGGCCCCGTATCCCCCCAGAATCCCGTCGGGCCCGGCATTGCCGTGCCCCCACGTTCCGACCCGGCTCTGGCCGTTGGCCAGATACAACGCCATCTCGCGAATCTTGGGCAAGACCGCCTTGTCCCCCGTCAGGAGGTAGTATTCCGACAGGAAGATGTTCATGTAGCTCATGTTCCACGACGACATCTCATAGGCGTCCTTGACCTCGATCTGACGCGCGTAGTCACGCACCATGGGAAGGTACTTGGCTCGGCCACTGGCCAGCAAACCCAGGGCATTGACATAGCCGGTGATGCCTCTGCCAATACCGTTTGTTTCTATGTACCTGCAAGCATTGTCCAGGATTCTCTGCGTCTTGGGGCAATTCATCGGAGCCATGGGACCATACGTCCCCATAACCCCGAGTTGAAGCGTGACGTTTTCCGTCCGGCCTTGCCGCCAGCGGATCAGTTTCAACCGTCCGCGGTTTTCGGCCTTCTCCGCTTCGGTGATGGCTTTTCCGAAAGCGATACGTGCATCGCTGTCAAATTTCTTGCCGTTAATGCCCAAGATCACGTCATCGACCCGAAGAATACCTTCGGCAGGCGAACCGGGATCAACTTTGGTAATGAGAATCTGACGTGCATAATCGGTACGCAGGCGCATTCCCCACATCCAGCCCCGTGCGCCTGTGGGCCCCAGATTCCAGTCGTGCTTGTCGTTCTTTTGTCCGCCCCGCGTGAAATCAGGAATCTCAGGCATCCACTTCTGGCCCTTCGCGGTAAGGCCGGAAATCTCCGGTACCTTCTCTTGGGCCCATGCCCCCTCAACCGCGATCAATCCAAGCAGCGCTCCCAACCACAACACGTTCGCCACCGTTCTACTGGTGTGTATTCCCTGCTTCACTTCCTGTCTCCTCATTTAGTTCAGTAAGCAGACCTTTGTCTGTGCTATGTGACTTTCATTTATGTTGAAAAGGCCTTACCCGATGGTTTGGGATTCACATGCGCTGCCGCCGAGAATGAAGACCTCAGAAAAATCCCCCTCTGAAAGGCCTTTGCGCAAGTTCCAGTGTTGCGCACGTTACGTCCATTCATGGGGACAGTTCCTTATCTTGAGTGTTAACTGAGGAAGACATATCTCTACCTGATTTGTTTCCCTTTGTCAAGGAAAGGAATCTCGTCAGCGCCTGGCCTCACGTCAATCTGGAGACGATCGTCATACCCCACCGGCGAAGTCTTTGTGTTACGTCTCGTCCGTCCGCTCTGAATCTCCCGGCGCAATGCGTTCCGATGCCAGCCACTGCTTCCGGATAGTCCGCATCCAAACGGTCGGGATTTCCAGGTGATTGGCTTGGGGGAACCAGGAAGATATCCCCACAGTTCGTGCCCCACGATCATCCGTTGACATCGAATCCCGCGTCGAAGTGAACGGTGATCGTGCGCCGGCATGTGTCGCAACCCGTTTTCGGTCCGAATCGCCCGATCGTCTCGATCGGTCCGCCCCCGATTCGGCTGTACTGTTTGTTTTTCCTGGCGGCTCGCCGCCAAATCGGCGAACCGCCAGGAAATCCATCGTCCAGCCGCTCAGAATCCAGGGCCAGAAACCGATCCCCAACGACAGTGGGTATCGAAGACCCTCGTGTGCCTACTGGAATATCCCGCCCGGACACTTGGTACGAACCGGCACCCAGGGCGTCAACGCCTGACACACGGCGCAGAAAATCGCGCCTCTTCTTCAGACTTGAGTTCCAATCGCGTGATACCCGATTGGCCCGCAGCTCTTCCCAGACCATTGACCGCGACATCCATCGCAAACAGTCCACAGGTCGGCTACCCAGGCCAACTGTTACCCCTTAACTCCAACTGGATGCCAAAACATCATCCGTCGTGTTCATCGTCGCTAATAGCCGAGCTTGCCCCAGACATGCCGCTGTACCCAGCGCAGGTCATCGTTGTCGGGATGCTCCTCATGATAGCCACCGCCGCTCCAGCCTTCGACTTCCTTCCAGCCGATATCGATGGTACGCGTGTCGGTCCATTTCCGGTACTCCGAGTGGCCATCCGCAAAGGAAAAGGTGGTTCCCTTGCCGTGTCGAATCGGAACGGGATCCCACCAGCGTTCCTCGTCGTAATACACCGTCCAACTGCCAAAACTCAAACGGCCCTCATCGATGAAGACAACGCGACTGCCGGGCTGAGGAATCTCAGACCGCAGTTTTATGTA
>Ga0272441_10012362_pt1 | contig 12491 bp, 9 predicted proteins | sample SSMProp6N_FD_193582 | JGI IMG/M metagenome (GOLD analysis project Ga0272441, IMG submission 193582) | Marine sediment archaeal communities from Little Sippewissett salt marsh, Falmouth, MA, United States - SSM-Prop-6N | ecosystem: Environmental > Aquatic > Marine > Wetlands > Sediment ...
AAATCGGAAAAGAAAGACATATCATAGTTTGTTGGTCTCCGCTGATTAGTGAGGAAAAATTGAGCCTGAAAGAGTATCAAAGAAAGCGCGACTTTCAGAAAACAACTGAACCGAAAGGCGACGTAACATCAGGTAAACGCGGAATATACGTTATTCAGAGGCATGCTGCGTCGCATTTGCATTTTGATTTGCGGTTGGAAATGGATGGAGTGCTGAAAAGCTGGGCAGTTCCTAAGGAGCCGCCGACTGAGTCTGGAGTGAAACGGCTGGCGGTGCAGGTTGAAGACCACCCTGTTGAATACGCAAGTTTTGAAGGCGCCATACCTGAAGGCGAATACGGTGCGGGTACAGTGGAAATTTGGGATAAAGGAACCTACAAGCTAATAGACCGGAAAGAGAACAAGCTTATCGTGGACATCGGCGGCGCAAAGCTAAAAGGCGCTTATGTCCTAATACGTTTAAAAGATAAGAAAAACTGGATTTTATTCAAAAAGAAAGTTACCGCTTAACCTTACGCAGATTTTCTTCGGCTTTGCTTTCGGTTCACTTCATTTTCAACGTCTTATTGAAAAACGCTGGTGTTTTGGAGTGTTTTACTCCACGGTCATTGTTCCGAATTTGCCGACGTTAAGCTGAACTTCGCCTTTGAAGCTGGTCACGTAGCCGTTTTCTATTTTGATCTTGTTGCCGACTTCAACTTGTTCTATCTGCTCGTTCCAAAGTGTCAGTTTTATGCTTCCTGTCTCATCGGCGACTACCGCGTCAGCTACATTGTAAGTTTCATCTTTGTATCTGGACCTAACTTCGCGGGTTTCACCTTTCTCCACAACATTTGCTTCAACGGTGACCCGTTTCATTCCATTCCTCAAATCTTTAATGTTCACTTTTTCATTCTCCATAGACGCCTTTCACCGCAACCGCACGCCCTTTTTTGGCATGGTCTGGGTTAAGGCTTTACTTGCAGAATTGCCCGTTAATCCATATAAATCTTGCTAACCATCACAAAAGCCCGTGTAGACCATCAACCTGAATGGCTGGGCGCATTTCAGAGACCGGTTTTGCGTCTATAATCCGCGCTCACGCTATATTCCAAACAGTAAACCTAAGAGGATGATTGTCACGAACAAGCTTAAACCTGACACTAAAAGACACTTAATCCAACTGAACCCTGCCACATCGCTGCTGGAAGTAGCGTCCGAAGCAGCGGCTCCCGTGCTTAATTGCTCCGCGATTTTCGCGTCGCTTGTTACGGCACGAACGATGAAAGTGCCTAAAGCAACAGTCCATATGTATATCGCTGCTTGAACTACGGCAGTTGCCAAAGTGACTGAGGCGATGGTGTCCAAAACGACTTGGTAAGACGCCTCGAATTCTCCTGGAGCACCAGCCAGTACTGCAAGCGGATAATACACGTTAGGCAACGTCGCGTAAACCCCCACCAGTATCACCGATTGAATAACGATAACTATGAGCGCAAATCCAACAGCCACCATTAACGGTCGCCAAACCACGTTGCCTTTTAACCCTTTAATCATCACGTACATAAGTCCCGTCAACAAGAGCCACTCAAAAAGAAACGGCGCAAACGCATTCAACGCTGCGTTGGCAATGTATGAGATGCCGTAGAGATCATACAGTCCTTCGTAGTCACCTTTGAAAAACAAACGGTCAACCCGCAAATCAACGTTGCCGCTTTCGGACCACGCAAAATCCAACTTCAATCCAGTTATGTTTTCCCAAGTGCCGCCGTTACTAACCCAGCCTCCAGAGCCAGCTCCAATTGAGAGGGTTATGTTGTTCCAAACGTTAACGGCGCTGTTTGAAAACGCGCTGGTTAAGTCGTAATAAAAGTCTGAACCGCTTAACGAGTACAAGTAAAGAGACACGTTTTCAGGCGCGACATCAGGCGTCACCTGTTTTACTCTGAAAGAAACATCCTGGAACGCATCGGCACCGCAGTTCACTGAACCGTCAAAGTTAAGTTCCATCCAAACGTTGCTGGCGTTGGAAGCTGTAAATTCAATGCTGGTAGCCGCTAAAGTGCCGTTTACGTAGTCCACAGTATTGTTGCTGACAGTGACACCTTCGTTTGCATGCCAAAACGACGCAGCCTCCGTCCACAAGTCGCCTTGCGCCATTAAAGGTGCAGTTTGAGGTGCTGTCGTTTCAATATAGGAACGGGAAGCAACCACATAGGAGCCCCCAACTTGCGCCAATACAAAAATGATTAACAAAAGGAAAGGTCCCAAGTAACCGGGATTTTGAACTATCTTTTTGAATACTTTGTGAGGCGCGTATAAAACTTGCAAGATATCATTAGCTACCAAACTTTTAAGCTCCGATTAACAAATCATCGCGCTCGTATTTATTAAATATTCTACATTCCAAGCTTAAGCCGCCGATAAGTAGTGTAGTCCACGTACTCCACAAACGGGTTTTCCGCTTGGAACTGGACGTTAAGCTTTTGACGTTGCCTCTTGTCAACAAGCTGCTTCGTTGTCCTCAGCAGGTACGAGTCGCTTCCTGCGCCTGAACCGTAACTTGTTATCAAGATGCTTTGTTCGGGTTTCGCAACGTCAAGCACTGCGGCTAAGCCTACAGGTGAACAGCCAGAGTAAGTGTTGCCGAACTTGTTAACTTGAAGCGAAACAGAATACTGCTCCTCTTTGAAACCAAGCTCCTTGGCTATTTTAACTGGAAACTGAGGGTTCGGCTGATGCGTAACAAAATAGTCAACGTCGCTTGTTTGCAGGTTACACTTTTCCATAAGCTTAGTGGTTGCTTTCCTAACGTGCTTGAAGTACGCGGGGTCTCCTGTGAACCTGCCGCCGTGCATCGGAAACGTCTCACCGTCTCTGCGCCAAAAGTCAGGAGTGTCGGAAGTGCATGAGTACCAGCCTTCAATTTCAGCGATAACATCGTACTTTCCGAAAATAAACGCGGAACCACCGTACCCAACGAAGGTATCCAGCTCCCCGCCTGGGCAGCCTCTGGGCGCTGCTTGAGAGTTGTCTGCGCCGATAACCATGGCGTAGTTCACGCCAGACTGCGGATAGTTAACTAGCGAGGCAGCGTCTTTGAACATGCTTGAGGCTGCTTTGCACGCGAACTCTGTGTCCACGGCGTCAACGCCTTGTATGTCGCCCTCTTCTTCGCCGAGCTTCAGAACCTGTGCAACCTTTGACGCTATAGGCTTAACCGCGTAGGGGTTAGATTCTGAACCCACGTAGATTTTGCCGACCATCGCGCTGTCAACTCCTGAGTGTATAAGCGCTATTTTTCCTGCTTCAACAGCAGCCGTAACTGCGTCTTCGTCAACGAAGGGTACAGAACGTTCAAGGCTGCCCTCTTTTATTCTGAAACGTGAAGTGTAAACACCGTAACCCACAATGCCGGGCACAGCGTACTCCTTGCTGGGTTTAACGACTGTGTATTCTTGGTGTGGGTAATACTCGTCGGCTAAAGTGAAAGCTAAAGAAATTGTTGGAACAACTTCGCTTCTGCCCACTGAGTAGCGTCGTCTGAATCGTGGGATAACTTCTCTGCCTTCAAAGCTTGAAAAATCCACGGCGTCCCCATTGTTAAATATTTGATCCGTGAGTCTTCCAGAAACGCGGATTTTCCCATTGTGGAAAGAAACTATACCGTAAACGTAGCTGCCTAACTTCATGAATTTGTTTGTCGGCTGCTTGACAAGTGTGCACAACTCCAGTTTTCCCTTTTCGTAAAAAAGGTCTATGCTAGCCATTTTCCCGAAGCTTTTTCTTCCACAGTTCCCGCAGTAATCTCTTAACTCAAAATATTCTTTCCCGCAGATTTTGCAGCGGCTCGCTTTCAGCCTGTCACCGAGATAAGAAACCCGTCTTTCTATAGGTTCGCTACTCATCTTGTCCTCTCCCTAAAATACTAACGTACGCTTTGGTGCCGAAACCCTCAAACTCCAGAGCACAACCAAACCGCGGCGATATCTGACCAATTTCCACCTGTCTTTCACCAGCTTCACCTCTCAACTGCCTGAAAACCTCGAAAATCTGAGCTCCACCAGTGGCTCCTAACGGGTTCCCATCAGCTTTCAAGCCGCCATTCATGTTAACGAAAAGTCGGTTGCCGTTTATCTCGTAGTAGCCTTTGTAATCCCTACAGCTTTCGTTTATGCTTTTCCACGCGGTTCCAGGTTCACAGAAGCCTAAATCTTCCAGAGACACCATCTCCATAACCGTGGACTGGTCGTATACTTCCACGACCTTCAGGTCCCACGGGGTTTTTCCAGTCATGTTCAACGCGTTTTTCATAGCGATTTTGGTTGCAGCAAAATGTGTTAGGTCGTCTCTCGCTGGAAAATTCAAATAGTCCGTGGCTGAGGAGTAACCCAGAACATAAACAGGTTTATCCGTGAGTTTTTTGGCAACCGCTTCACTCGTAAGGATTAAGGCGGATGCACCATCTGAAACTGGCGCAAAATCGTAAAGCCCTAACGGCTTCTGTGCTGCTTTCCTAGCGCGGAGAACTTGGTCAACGGTTATCTCTCTTTGGAACTGGGCGTACTCGTTTTTCATGGCGTTTGCATGGTTTTTAACAGCGATCTGGGCCAAAGCAACATTAAGCTTGTCAAGGTTTTCGCCTGTCACACCATATTTTTTCATGTAAGCCCTAAGCATCAACTCATGATTTGTTTCTGGTGTGCCCCCAGCGTAATAGCTCCATGGGTCTTCGAGAAGCATAAGGTCATCACGGATTTTATCCCAGCGATCCGTCATCTTCTCTATGCCCCCAACTAGCACCGTGCTGCATACGCCCGCCTGAATAGCCTGACACGCAGTTACCAAGGCGGCGCTAACGGAACGGGTGACTTCCATGGGCACGTGAAGTTCCGTAAGCTCTGAAAGGAAACCTTCCTCTAACCCTAGCTTGTTTGTAATAGGAAGAAAACAATCTGAGAGATAACATGCTTCCAAGTCTCTGCGCTCTAAGTCGCATTCTTGTGAAGCGGCGAGCCAAGCTTCTTCAATAAGCTTCTCTGGCTCCTTTCCATAATGCTCTCCAAACTTGGTTCGGCCAACAGCAACTATAGCTGGGCGATTTTGCATGATCCTCCCTCTTTTGATAGCACTTATCCTTTTCTGAGAACACTATTAAGTGTTTGCCATCTACGCTGTAAAAAGCTTACTACTCAAAAGCGTAACGTGAACACCATCTTTAGGGCTGGACGTGCCCTCACAAGCCAAAGTTAACAAAACTTTTATGGAGAAGGCATCTCAATACAAGGGCTAAACCGAGTGGAGTAATGGAAGCCTTTGGACGCGAAGAAAAACACGGTGCTTTTAGGTTTAGTTTTCGTCATCCTTCTGGGGCTTTCATACGCGGAAAACCAGTTCTTCTTCAGCATTCTAGGCGATGTCCTGCAAAACCAGCTCCTAGCCGTGGGCATGCTTTTCATGCATAACGTCCTCGTGGTTTCCCTGATCCTCATAGGCATGACATTCTACGTCAACCTAGTAGTTTTGAACTTCTTCAAACGAGAGAAACACGCTGACGTAGTAATATCACATCCTCGAACATTCGCCGCGGTCTTCGCATGCATGATTGTCTTCTTAAGCATACTACGCGGAGCCACCCTAATCAATGGTGGAGTAACCCTTGAAACTTTGCCGCTGATTCTGCTGGTCAGCGCACCAGTCGGCATAATTGAAGGCTACGGCATCTACCTGACAATCAAGAAAACACTCAGCAGAACAATGACACTGAAAGCTCTCACCTACATTTACGGCGTGTTCTTCTTGGCATCAGTCATTGAAGTCGGATTCATACACCTGCTAATAACGTTCGCAACTTAACCTGCTTAGGCTAAGTTTTCCGCAGTTTCTTCTCCAAAGTTTTTATCAGGGTCCTCAAGTCTTTACTTAACTCCACAGGGTACGCTGGCGCACTCGTCGGCTTCTTGTATTCGGCAGGCAGCTTCGACAGGTTTTTCGCGGCGGCTGCACGTATCTCATCAAGAGACGGCAAGTCGTAGGTTATTTCGCCTTTTTCCATAACTTTGGTGAGTAACGGTTCGCCTTTCACTTTCTCATCTACTAAGGCTATCATGTCTCCAGCGTAGTTGCCGTTTTCGTCTTTGAACCTGTAAACCTGTTTTCGCCCAGGCAACGTGCCTTTGCCTTCGCTGAGCTTCATTATCGGCGAAAACTCGCCTCTTTCGTCTCTGGTTTCGCATAGTTTGTAGATTACATCAACGTAGGGCTTGTCTGCTGACGTGCCCAGTTTGGTTCCGACGCCGAACGCGTCAATTTTCGCGCCGTTCTTCAGCAACTCCGCTATTTTGAACTCGTCCAAGTCGCCGCTTGCAAAAATTTTAACGTACTCTAGTCCTTTGTCGTCTAGTAGCTTTCTGACTTGTTTGCTTATCGCGGCTAAGTCGCCGCTGTCTAACCGTACTCCATCAAGTTTGTATCCCTTATTTTCAAGTTCTTTGGCGACCGCGACAGCTTTTTCCGCGCCAGCCAAGTCATCGTAAGTATCAATCAGGAGCGTGGACTTGTTTGGGAATGTTCGTGCGAACGCTCGGAAAGCATCCATTTCCTTCTCGTAGGACATGACAAAACTGTGTGCCATGGTTCCGAAAACTGGAATACCATATTGGAATCCTGCTAGAACGTTGGATGTGCCGTGGCATCCTGCCATGTAGCTGCTTCGCGCCACTTTCATTCCCGCGTCGACGCCATGCTCTCTCCTTAAGCCGAACTCAATAACTGCTTTGCCCTCGGCGGCGTTAACGACCCGCGAGGCTTTTGTTGCAATCATTGTTTGCAAGTTGACGGTGTTCAACAGAAAAGTCTCCACCAGCTGCGCCTCTATTATGGGCGCGGTCACACGGATTAAAGGTTCACATGGAAAGGCTACTGTGCCTTCAGGAGCAGCCCACACGTCTCCTGTGAACTTGAAGTCTCGCAGGTAATCTAGGAACTGCTGGTTGAAACCTTGCGTTTTGAGGTAGGCAAGGTGTTCCTCAGTGAACTTCACGGTTTTGAGGTAAAGCAGGACTTGCTCTAGCCCCGCAAACAGAAGATAGGACCTGTTTTCGGGCAGTCGTCTTATGAACAAGTCAAACGTGGCGGGCTCGAACTTTTTGTTGTCGAAGTAGCTTGCGCACATGGTTAACTCGTAAAAATCCGTGAATAAACTCATGTTCTCTTCTTTCAGCCAATCAAGATAACGGCTCATAGGGTATAGTGCTGTTGCAAGAAAATTTATCCCTTTCCCAACCGCCCTCGGCTAGTAGTTGATTTTGTATATTTTGGCTTTGTCGTTGTTGAAGATTTTGGTGAAGTGTCGGGGTTGCCATGTTTCCTCGTATATGAGGTGTAGTAGGGTGACTTCTTGAGCGCGTGTTGTCGGCTCGTAAGCTTGAGTTGTATCGTTGTAAGTCAAATAGTCTGTTGCGTTGTAGCCGGCGATTTTGGCAATCCAATGGAATTTTTCCAGTTCGTCAGGCACGAACACCAGCACGTACTTGGCGTTGTACTTTCTCAGCACCTGCAAAGACGACTCCTCGTTAAGCATGAAAGCTAAAGCGATGTCTCGGATTTTCTCGTTTGAACCCCATTTGCCGAAAAGTTGTGCTTCCAGGTTGCCCCATAAGGTCCTCGTGGAGCCCACGGAATCTGCTATCTCCTTTGACGGGTACGCTTCGATGACTTCTCGGTGGCTCCATTCTTTCACTGCTAGCCCGTAATCCCACCAGCACATGACAACAGCGTCAGATGGCGTCAACCTCTCCAGTGCCGAGAACGCGTCAGGCATGCCCGGTTGGCTTGCAAAGTACTGTAGTGCGGCGTTGTTCTCGCGGTCGTAGTCAAACTTTAGTGTCGCGAGAAAGGCGAAGGATGCGACTATAATAATGGTGATTACTACTGCTGTGAGGAGCCGTTTCTTTCGCCAAAACCGTAAGTCCATACTTTGAAGGGTCGTTTTTGGTGAGATAAGATTATTGGTACATGAGCTTACCGTCTACGCTGAATAAGAACTGCAAACGCGTCCATTCTGGCTTGTGGTTGTCAGTTAAGTAAACGTACCTCAAAGAATATAATTCGCCGCCATCAACATCCAGCTATGAATGGTTTAGCTCTGAACGAAAACAGTTTCCTTCCATGTATGTTTGAATACGTGTTTCCTCAAATTTTCAGTGTTCTAATGAATAGGTTTAAAAGTTAAACCATACAACGGTAGCTGATGCTTAATGTCGCTGTTGTATGCTGCTAAACGTGTGGTTCGCTCGTGGCACTTGTTCTTAGCTCTTTTGCTGGGCATAGTTCTTGCGTCAGCGTTTTTTGCAGGCATCGACATCAAGGCAAACGTGACTGCCGAGCAAGCGCTGGAAGAGTCCTTAACCTCAGCCTACACAGACATGGAAATCAATTCTTACCCGTTTAACACGACGCAATTGGATACGATACAAGCGCAGCTTTTGGCAACTGAGGGCGTCACAGGGTTTGAAGTGCTGTCCAGAGCGCAAGGACAATGGAGAGAAACCGAAGAGATGGATGTGTTTCCATCAATGGTGGGCGTAACTGAGAACTCAAAAGTTTACGATGGCTGGCTGAACAAACCCGCGGAAGCTCTGGGCGCGAACGAAACTTACCTTGCACAAAACCCTAATTTTGGGTTTGAGTCAGATGAAATAGAAATCGGCGATGTTATCAGCCTTAATTTTTCAATTTACAATCCAGAGACCAGCTCGGTCGATATTATCCCTCTCAATTTGACAGTTAGAGGTTTCGCTCAACTCGACGACGATGCATATTCGCTCGTCACGGGTTCGACGTTTTACATATCTCCGATGATGGTGTCCAGCCAGAACCGACAGAAAATGCCTGCTCCATTCTTCGCGACAAACTACTTCATCGTGGATTGGCAGAAAACCGTTAAACCTTTCTTGGAAACACCTGACACCACGGCTTTCCAGCAGAGCATACTCGTTTACATAAACCGTGAATCATTAATCAGCGCGTGGGACATTCAAGGTTCCATCAGTAACCTGCAGGTTTTACAGAACAACATCCAAAACAAGCTAAACACGGCGTTTGGGTTTCAAGTCAGCGTTCAAAACAAGTTGCTTTATACTCTCCAGAATTTTCAGTTAATTTCTTTTGCGTTGAGAACAAGTTTCATAGTCATTTCTATACCCATTTTCTTCATGGCATGGTACATGGGAACAACGGTTTCCGACGTGTCATTCAGCTCACGGAAGCGTGAGATTGGCCTATTGTCACTGAAGGGTTTTTCGACAGGTCAAATATCCAGAGTTTTCATGGCAGAAACTATCTTTATAGGCGTAGCCGGCAGCCTCATAGGTGTGCTCCTCGGGTTTTTCTTGGTTCCGCTCTTCACATCAATCCCCCTGAGCGCCCAATACAGCCTGCAGACAATCAACCCTTACACCATAGTTTTCACCGTGATTTTTGGTTTAATTATGGCTTTTCTTTCAACGTTCTCTTCAGCCAGAAGAGCCGCCAATTTTTCAGCTGCCGGTGCCCTGAGAGAATCCCTGTCTACTGAACCGGAGAGACCTTACAGAAAGAAGCTGGCTTGGCTGGCATTAACACTTGGAACATACAAAATAGCAGTATTTATCGCCGGCGTCAACGTTCAAACGGTCCTGAATAGCGCTATGTTCTCTGGCGGAAACTTGATTCTGTCGTTGCTGGGCAGAGTCTGGGTAGTCATTGATGGCGTGCTTACTTACATTGGACCTTTACTGTTTTTCTGGGGCTTCGCTAAACTTTTCATTCAAGGCTCACTTAAGTTCCAAGAACTTACAGTGCGCGCTTCAAAGTTCCTCGGTGACATAGGAACGTTAGCCACAAAAAACGTCAGAAGAAAACCCGCACGCGCTGCGGCGATTGCATTCCTAATCGCCCTAATCATCTGGTACAGCGTGCTAGTCACTGGGCAACTGGCAAGCGAGAAAGACTATACTGAACGCAGGATTTACGCCAATGTTGGAGCAGACGTGACAGCCACCGTGGCGAACACTTCTGAAGCTCAAGCTATTCTGAATGACATATTTGCTAATGTTTCTGGAGTTAAAGACGCAACTACAGAATACTCGATTTATCCGCAGCAAAGCGTCATGACCTTGAAAGCCGTTGACCCTCAAGCATGGCTCCGCACAGCGTATTACGAAGATGAATGGTTCAGCGGAGCAACCGTGCAAGACGCTTTTAACGCCCTCTCCGAAGACAACGAAACAATCATTCTTGAGCGTACCATGGCTGCATCATATAATCTCGAGATTGGGGAAGAACTGTCCGTGGAGTTTGAAAACGGAACAAAATCGCTGCGGATAGTCGGCTTTTTCGGTCCAGAACCCGAAGAACAAACGATAACAGATTCAGGTTTCATTTCAAGCGGTTCGCTGTACTGGTCGTTCATTCCCCTGAACCTCTATGCGGACCCGGGTAACCTCACAAGCGCCTCTGCAACAATACTTATGGCGTTAGACGAGGGCGCAGACGGAATCACTGTTGCCCAGAACGTTCAAAACCTTGACGTTGATGTCAGCTACGTGACCTCTGTTGATGAGGTGTTGGAGGAATCGCAGACCAACGTAGTGGCAACGGGTGCTTTGGAGGTTCAGCAGTTAGGCATTTTGTTTGCTGTTCTGGCAGCTTCCGTGGGGACAGCGTTGATAAGCACGGTCTCAATGAGGGAGAGAGGCCGCGAAGCAACAATAATGAGCGTTAAAGGCTTGTCGTACAAGCAGCTTGTTGTCATGTTCCTCACCGAGAACTTGGCGGTTGTAACGTTTGCAGTACTGTTAGGGTTATCTATTGGATTGCTCAGCGTCTACGGAAACGTATCTGCGTCAAACGCGCTTGTCTCAGGTCTTGTTGTTAGGCACTTTGTTTTTCCTCTTGACTCAACGTTGTTAGTTGTTAGCTGTGTTGCGTTAATTTTTGCTGCAACTATTCTTCCCATCATAGTTCTGGCAAGAAAGTATGTTACTAACCTTGAAAGGATGGTTCGGTTGCGATGAGTAAAACAGATATAGAAATTAGGAATTTGGTTAAAGTCTACAAGATAGGTAAGATCGAAGTACAAGCGCTAAGGGGCGTAAACTTGGATATCAACGCTGGCGAAATAGTCTCCATTATAGGTCCCAGCGGAAGCGGAAAAACCACCCTGCTAAACGTTATCGGCGCATTAGACGAGGCTACCGCAGGATCCGTGAAGGTTGGCGAAGTAGATGTAACTGCCCTTTCTATTCCACAGCTTGTCGATTACAGAAGAAAAACGGTAGGGCACATATTCCAAACACTTAACTTGATACCCACTTTAACGGCTGAGGAAAACATCGAACTGCCTATGATTGCCCTTGGAGTTTCTAGAAGCAAAAGGAAACAGAGAGTCCACGAACTCCTAGACACAGTGAGCCTAAGCGAACGCGCCCAGCACCGACCTGACGAATTAAGCGGCGGAGAACAACAAAGAATAGCTCTCGCGGCTGCACTTGCAAACGATGCCCCGATTATCTTAGCTGACGAGCCTACTGGCGAGTTGGACACCGTGAACGCAAAAATCGTGGTGGACTATCTGGTCAAAGTGAACAAAGACTTAGAGAAAACGATAATAATGGTGACCCATGACCCTATCATCGCTAGAGTAGCAGACAGGATACTTCGCATCGAAGATGGTGTGATAAAAATGGCGCTTACGCCATCCGAAGTCATAGTTGAAGAAAAAGCGGTTTCCTACACGGACCAGCTGAAGGCAAGGATAAACGAAATAAACGGTGAGCTGCTCCAACTGGACAAAGACTTCAAAGCGGACAAGATAACGGGAGACGAGTACGCTGAGAAAAGGCTGAAGCTGAAACAGACTCTGGGAAGCCTACGCGAAGAGCTATCACGCATGGGCATAGTAACCTAACGCCAGCTCGTGCCCCGTTCTCACAGCCAAGTCCCTTTTTCTTTCAAATACAAACTATAAATGGAAAAAGCAGGGTTAAAAATCAGTCTTTTGAGGGCAATAGATATTGCCGTTCCAACCGTTCAGCTATAGAGCTAAGAAAACCACGTGTAAAAGCTCCTTCTAAAACAGGCAAGTTCCGCCAAATCCACAAAATCATATTGCATCCATAAAAGCATAGGTATTATACTTTAACTCATACTCTACAGACATAGGTAAACATAAACCGTCCAGTTTCAGCTCGGGTCAAGAAACTTTGACTAACACTGATTCTTGCTTGTCAAGAAATCTTGACTAAAATCCGGGTGTTGCAGGCTTCTTTAGTCAAGAAACCTTGACAAAAACGCTTTTACAGCATAGAGAACCCAATATTATATGTGAGAGGGAAAAAAGCAATGAGAAAAACAGCCATAATACTCAGCTTGATCATCTTGTTCTTAATAGCAGTTGAAGCAACGTCGGTAAATCTCGCAAAGGCTAATCCTGCTCCATTGTTTTCTTTTCCCACCGCACCCATTAAAACT
>Ga0272441_10012363_pt1 | contig 12491 bp, 5 predicted proteins | sample SSMProp6N_FD_193582 | JGI IMG/M metagenome (GOLD analysis project Ga0272441, IMG submission 193582) | Marine sediment archaeal communities from Little Sippewissett salt marsh, Falmouth, MA, United States - SSM-Prop-6N | ecosystem: Environmental > Aquatic > Marine > Wetlands > Sediment ...
GCGTGGCCGTAATCTTCCGAGCGTTATAAGTGAAGATATGGAACTGACATCTGATGAGTTTTGGATTGTAGGAGGGCCGGTTCTTGTCGAAGAAAGTGCAACGCTTACCATTCATCAAGGAACTCAGGTCCAATGGGGAGCAATTAGTGATGATCCTTATAATCCCGGCCCTCAGACAGGCAGTATCCTGGTCAGAGGTTCACTTTTGGCTGAAGGTACCGTTGACAAACCCATATCATTATTTCCTTCATACTTAGTGAGTGGCCAAACTACCAATATAACTGTAGAACAGATAGGATTGTGCAACTTAAATTATTCAAAAATCCGTAACCCAAAAGTCTCAGGAATCACCTGGATTGATCACTGTTATTTCGACTGGGATTGGTACAATCCAACTATATCTGCCGAGTATATCAGCAATAGTATTTTTCACAGACTGCATGGAAGCGGCCCGATAAGGGCTGAAAAATTTGATACCTGTCTTTTTGATGCCAGTTGGCTTGGGCCGTTGAGCCAATCAAAATTAATTAACTGTACATTTCTACAGGACAATGAGGCACATCAAACGATTTCTATTGGAGTACCAATGGATCTCCATGAACTATTAACACACCAAAGCTGGGAAAATTGGGAGTGGGGAAACCCTAGTTATGCCTTGGATAATTTTTATCATTTACAAGTTAACCATAATTCAACCTATGTAACTTTGCCCATGGAATGGCCTTCAATCCAACTAGCGGAAATAATTTCCAATTATTATGGTGGTCACATTATTTCTATTCCCGATGCCTTAGAACAGGCTTTCCTTGAATCATATACTAATAGCCTTCCCCCAATAAGTGTTATCTGGCAAACATTCTTTTATATTGGCCTGAACTATGACAAAAACACAGGTACACTGTCATGGAAGGACCAAACCCCTCTTGCCTACACAAACTGGGCCCCAGGTTTTCCAGTGCAGCCATTTGCAACTAAAGAATCAGGATTATTCGCAGTAAGAGAAGGGAGTAGTATTAATTTTGGAGACGGGTGGAAGAATGGGTATTTGTTTTCACCTGTTATAAGGAATGGGTATGATGGAGAGCCGCAAAGATGGAGTGCATTTTTCCTACGTCTTCCGGGCGTACTAACCATGAATGATTTAAACATTCCATTTGATAATGGTGACATGTTAGCTTATGCAAAACAAAGGTTTATACAAGGAAACAATATTGATTTACCAATCCGTCGAAATGCTTTTTTAAATGTTTACTGGGATCCTGACCTTTCACATTGGATGCGCATTGTTTCTCCTGGTAATCTAAAAGATGGATATTGTTACCTTCAACAAAACTATTGGGGAACAACCTCCAATTTCCTTATTGATCATGCAATTATAGACTATAATGACAACTTTACCAGCGCTCGAGTAAAGTATGGAACGCCCCCTGAACATGGTTATGATACTACCTATCCTTTTGTTGAGAGTGTACTAATTAACAATATTTCATCTGAAACTGTACCGCTCGTTGGAGGAGGACCATCTACTTTTACTGTCAATTTTAACCGGGACATGAATACTGATCCCAACTTTTATCCCTTTGTAACATTCGGGCCAACAACTCCCTACACCGACTATGTTGTAAAAGCCGATAATACCTGGTCAGATCCTAACGATATGGGCTGGATAAATTCCAGGACCTGGCAAGGCTCATTCTGGTTTACACCTGTCACCGGCAATGGATATCACCTGATGCGAATTTCCGGGGCAGTTGCGGCAGATGATTCATGGTTGGTTTCTGGTTACGACGTTGGGCGTTTTCGCTTTGAGGTTGAGACCATTGGGGTAGCGGCGATGACCCTGCAAGCCAGTGGCGGGGAGGGCCAGATCAACTTGACATGGCAACAGGATGATTTTGATCTGTTGGCTGGATATAACCTTTACCGTTCGGATAGCATTGACGGAACTTATGAAAGATTAAATGCTACCATTATTCCCGTGGGACATGAATATTATACGGATACCGGTGTTATTCCAGCGGTACCAATGTATTACAAGTTCACCGTATTGCAAACGGATATGGCAGAATCCGACTTTTCCAATGTGGCTTCAGCAGCGGCGGTGGATACTGTCCCACCGGTGATGATCCATATACCAGCCACAACCGCACCGCCAGGGCTGGGTTTACGCCTGACTGCAGATGTGACAGATAATGTCCGAGTGGCTAGTGTGGTTCTCCACTACAGAGACTCCAGCCTTGCCGGAGACTATACGAGTTTGTCCATGGTGAATATCACCGGGGACCAATGGGTAGCGACAATACCTGGTTCGGCGGTGCAGCCACCGGGAGTGGAATATTACCTGGTGGCCAGTGATGGGATCAGTTCGGTTTACGACGGTACACCGGCCCTGCCGCACTTTGTGTTAGTAACCAACCAGCCTACATTAGCATCGGTCTCCCCAAATCATGGATCGGCCACGGGAAGTACACCTGTTACCCTGTCAGGTACTATGTTCCAGGATGGGGCCAGCGTTTTGTTTGATAATAGCCTGGCTGATAACATTGTGGTAATCAGTGCCAATCAGATTACCTGCACCACGCCGCCTCACTTTCCGGCGATGGTGGACGTGAAGGTAGTTAATCTGAATCAGACGGAAAGCATTCTTTTGAATGGATTTAATTTTGAGAATGAGGGGATTGTTATATCGTTACCGGACACTTCTGGCGACTTCGGAACCATGGTGGATATTGATTTGACCGCAGCAAATGTGGTTGGTTTACGGGCGGCAAGTGCGACTATCATCTTTGATTCCAGCGTCTTATCTCCCCTGAGTGTGACAACAGGAACCTTAACATTTGGTTGGTCTTTGTCAGAAAATATCAACACTCCCGGAGTTATAACTTTATCATTGGCAAATGCTACCGAAGTTACCGGTTCCGGTTCAGTTGCCCGCATTACCTTTGAAATAGTAGGATCCCCTCCAGCTTCAACACCGTTGACTATTGATTTGGCATTATTGAATGATGGGGCGATTACTTTTGATGCAAGTCATGGATCGTTTACAGTTAATGGCTTATTTGATGTAAAAGGTACTGTTAATTACTTTGGTGGTGGTGTTGTTTCGTCGGTAGGACTCTCTATGGTTGGGGCAGGGAGTTATTTAGAATTATCCGATCCAAACGGTGAGTTTTCTATCAAGGATGTACCGACAGGCAGCTACATTCTAACGCCGGCTAAAAGCGGGGACGTGGCCGAAATTACTGCTATGGATGCTTCTTTGGTATTGCAGGCGGATGCTGGATTAATTTCACTGTCAGGATATGAAACATTGGCCGCTGATGTAAATCGCAATAGTAACGTTACATCAATGGATGCTTCTTATATTCTTGAAGTATCTGTTGGCCTTAGAGATGTTCCATTTCCCGGAGCTGGCAAGGTTTGGGTCTTCGATCCACTACAACGGGCATATCCGTTGTTAAACAATGATCAGATTAACCAAGATTTCACTGCTATTTTGATAGGGGATGTGACTGGTAACTGGCAGATACCGCAAGGCTTACCAAGTTCTCAAGGTATTGAAACGATGAACTATGGATCCAATACAGCCAACCTGATTCTGCCGGATGTGACAGGTTTAGTAGGCAAGACAATATCATTACCCATGGAGATTGATCTGGAAAGTGCTTCGCTCTATGCTGCTAATATAATTCTACAATATGATTTCACCAAGATAGCCGTTAACGATGTTACCTTAGGTGATGCACCTCAATCGCAAGGAATGACATTGGTAGTTAATGCTAGCAATCCAGGGGAAGTCAGAGTTGGTCTCGCTGGAGCTACTCCGTTGACCGAGGATGGCACCGTTTTAGAAATCACTTGCGATGTTATTGAAGCTGATGAATTACCTGTCTCAATTACTTTCCAAAAAGCACAGCTAAATGAAAGTGCCATCCAAACCACGGTCCAAAATGGCTCAGTTATTGCTCTTGAATATGCTCCGGCTGATTTCGATGAAAATAGGTCGGTGAACCTAATAGATTATGCCACTTTAGTGCTGGCCTGGCAGAGCCAAATCGGTGATAGTAACTGGAATGCATTGTGTGATATTTCTGAAACCAAAGACAATGTTATTAACATATTGGACTTGGCAGTTTTCGCCCAATGGTGGATAAAATGAAGCCGGAGTATCCGAGTAGATCGGCTGATTCCATACTCCCGGGCCAACTCGACCGCCAAAGACTAAAGAGATTCCGGCAATCTAGTCGGCGGCTTATGATCGCGGCGCCAGGCGTGCATGTCTTCGACGGTCATGCCGTCGATTCCGCACACCCCTTTATTGGATACCACTCGAACTTAAGCGCTTCGCAGATTGTCTAATGCCACAATCTGCTCCACGAGAGGGCTGGGCAGGGGTGAGTCGTCGGGATTCACCGGATTTACCGTTATCGCCTCCGGGTGAGTATCGGGCATCAGAATCTATTGCTTCTTTACCCAGACGATACCGGCCTGGTATCCGATTCCTGTTCGTCGAGTCCAACTTTTGCCTCCGGCTTCCTTCCCACGATACATCACTGCATCGCAGTTGCCTTCAACTTGCAATCCCGCTCATCACGGCCTACAGGGGACTTTAACCCCATGAGCATTAAACCATGCCCGGCGCACAAAAAAGAGCTAAAGATTGGTAAACCTTTAGCTCTCTAAACTTAGCGGTCTTTACCCGTTCGGGGTGGTGATATTAAATTTTCCTAAGTGCCCGGTCCGCTGTCGATCAGCCAATTCACCGTAAACAGCGCCCAGTCAATCATGTTCACCTGGCAATCGAAGTTCATATCGCCCCTCGGGAACGGAAACGACTCGTCGCCGCATTTCGCCGGTGAATTCTCGACGACCGGTCGGACCATGCCGCTTACGTCGGCGCCAATATCTTCCAGGGAGTCAAAGAGTATCTGGATGATATATTTGCCGTTGTGGGCATAAGCGCCGGGATCCTTCAGGAGAAACTGGTAGTTATAAGCCGCTTTAGCGAGTCTTGGAGTCCAGGTGCTGTAGCCGTTGGCGCGGACCGCTTCGCCCGGATCAACTTCGCCGTTGCCGTTGGTGTCTTTGAAGAAGTAGGGGTAGGCATGGGAGTCATAAACGAGCGGGCCGCCTATTTCGTTGGCGGCGTAGTCCTGTATGCCGACGTAGAGCATTTCGCCCAAGGTTTCGATTTCGTAATAGAGACCCTCGGTGGCGTCGCCGTCGCCATCGTAGTCGTTGGTGTCCTGCCAACGAATGGTGCGGGGTTCCCTGATGTGGCAATAGGTCCAGCAGTACTCGATGTCGGGTTCCAGGGTGTGCGGATCATGACAATCGACACAGGAATCCAGACTGTTGACATGCTGGAAGCGACCGTTGTAGCTCTTGAACATATACTCGTAAGCACCTTTGGCCTCGGAGCCAAACAGGGTGGCGCCGGCGCCGAAGTAGTGAACATTACGGAATCTGACCGAAGACGTCACCGTATCATCATCCTTGCCGGCGACCATGGCGTTAATGCTGACCGTGGATTCGCGACCCTGGTGACAATTGATACATAGGTTGGATCTGTCCTCTTCGGGGGTCTGGGTCAGCGGCAGGTTTGGATTCACAGACAACGTCAACTTGGCGCCGCTGGGGAATTCCACTGCTTCCACGTGGTAGCGAGTGAATTCCGGCATGGCGTCGTGACAGGTGGTGCAGTAGAAACCGCTGGGCAGGGGTTCGGCGATATTGACGCCGGTTTCCAGGTAAAACGGCAGTCCCGTAGCCGAGTGACACCGGGCACAACCGGCGGAGACTTCACCGTCGCCATCCCAGTGGCGAAAGGCCTCTTCGGAACTGTGGAAGTGACCAGGGTCATCACGGTGCATGCCTATAACCAATGCAGTATCAAGGTCCTCGATGGAATCAAAAAGAAGTTGAATAACATACTTGCCATTATGGGCGAACCCGCCGGGATCCTTCTGGGAGTACTGGTAGTTATACGCCACCCTGAGCAAACGCGGCGTCCAGGCATTGTAACTGCCTTCGCCGTCATCGACTGCGTCGTTATCATTGAAATCGAGAAAGAAGTAAGGATAGGCGTGAGAATCGTAAGTTAGGGGAACAGTTACGGTTCTGGCGTATTCCCTGATAGTGCTGTAGAGAATATCTTTGAGTCCTTCGACTTCATAGAAGATACCTTCGGTGATGTCGCCGTCGCCGTCGTAATCTTCCAGGGACCCTGCGAGCCGAGCATCGTAGAGATCTGCCACGGTGAAAACGCTGTCCGCCCCGGCATCGTGGCAGATTGCACAAACTTCCAACTCTAATTCCAGGCTGTGGGGATTATGGCAGTCAACACAGGTGTCAATCCCTTCGACGTGAGCGAACTTGTGTTCATAGGCCTGGCCGTCGTACTGGTATCCGCCACGGGCCTGGTTGCCATATAGTGTGGCGCCGGTGGCGAAGTAATGCACATTTCTGAAGCCCAGAGAACCATAAACCGTATCATCCTCCACGGCGCCTTTATCGGCAATGTAAGTATTGACCGAATCGGTGGATTCTCGTCCCTGGTGGCACTGGAGGCAGCGGGCTTCAGGCCCCAGATCGGTGATAACTGCACCGGAGGGAAACATCACACTGTCCAAGACCACAGCCGAATCGTTGTGACAGCCAATACATTCGAGGACCGCCGCCTGATTTGTAATAATACCCGGGGGCAGAGATTCACCCACAAAACCCATGAAGCCATAGGCGGTATGACAACGGGCGCAGCTACCCTGAACTGCACACGGATCTTCGAGCGGGTTACCATCAATCGGGCCCCAATGTAAAAATGCTTCCGAGGTATCGTCGGCGTGACCGGAACCGGCCCATTCGGTTTCAGCCGGTATCTGCTGGAAACCTTCGCCCGCGATCAGCACGGACATCCCCAAGGCTATTATCAGCAATGACAGACTATACGCCCAAGTGTTTAAGATTTTCTGCTTTTTCATATAAAACATCCTTATTTTATTCAAAACTTCCTGGCAACCCTTAAACCTTATGCGACTATTTATTATTGTCTTTCAGCCAATTACTGACAAATATGGCCAGGTCTAAAACGTTATTGGCGCAGTCGCCATTGAAATCGCCGGCGATAGTCGGGTGAGTCAGGTCGCCACAGGCGGCCGGGGAATTTTTCAAGGCCGGGCGAACCATACCGCTGACATCGACACCCATATCCTCCAGGTTGTCATACAGGACCTGGAGGATGTATTTGCCGTTGTGGGCGAAGGCGCCGGGATCCTTGACGACATACTGGTAATTGTAGGCCGCCTTCATCAAACGCGGGGTAAAACTGCGATAGGCGTTGGCGCGACTGCCTTCAGCGCCGTCGAGAACACCATTGCCGTTGGTGTCATTGAAAAAATAGGGATACCCATGAGAATCATAGACGATAGGTTTGCCCTTTACATTGATGGCGTAATCCTGCAGGGCGGCATAAAGAGTATCATGCATGGTTTCTATTTCACCGAAAATTCCTTCGTTGATGCTGCCATCGCCATCATAATCTACATCATCAAAGCGAATGTTTTCCAGAACGGACGGAGGAACGCCATGGCAGAAGCACCCGGCCAGTTCGCCCGTGTGAGCGTCGTGACATGCGGTGCAGGTGTCCCGCGATTCAGTGTGCATGAATCTGCCGTTATAGGATTTACCCATGTATTCGAAGGCGCCTTTGACTTCGGAACCAAATACCGAAGCGCCGGTGGGATAGTAATGAACATTAGTGAAGGAAAGATTGCCTTCATCATCGCCCAGTCCGGCGATTTTGCCCTGGACACTGGCGGTCGATTCACGTCCCTGGTGACACTGAATGCACAGGTTGCTGTCTTCGCCTTCGCCAAAGGAAACGGTCAGGCCGCTGGGGAATTGGGCCTCATCGACGGTAATTCTTTCGTACCCCGGAACATTTTCATGACAGGTCGAACACAGCATCCCATCGGAAAGAGGTTCTTCCACGTTAACACCCGCTGCGAGGTAAAAGGGCAATCCGGTCCCCGAGTGACAGCGGGCGCAACTGCTGCTGACGTCGCCATTCCCATTGGAATCATTAAAGAAATAGGGATAGGTGTGTGATTCGTAAATGACAGGAGCGCCCAGCACGTTGGTTGCATAATCCTGGATGGCAAAGTAAAGAGCGTCTTTTAAGGTGTCGATTTCATAGAAAATGCCTTCGGCGGCATCGCCATCACCATCGTAATCCATCTGCGAACCTTCCAGGCGGGCGTCATAAAGATCTTCGACGGTGAAGATGGAATCAGCACCGGCGTCATGGCACTCGGCACAGAGTGCGAGTTTGGGGGATCGTAGCAATCGACACAGGTGTCAATGCCTTCGAAGTGGGCAAATTTCACATCATACATTTTGCCGTCATATTGGTATCCACCCATGGCCGCGCCGGCATAAAGGGTTGCGCCGGTGGCATAGTAGTGAACATTTCTGAAACCCAAAGCAGAGTTCGGTTCATCGAAATCGATGACACCCGAATCAGTAATTCTCTGATTGACCGAAACGGTGGACTCGCGACCCTGGTGACACTGCAGGCAGCGGGTCTCAGGTCCCAAACCGGTGATTTCCACGCCGGAGGGAAAAACCACGCTATCCAGGGCGGTTGCCAAATCGTTGTGACAGGCGGTACAATCGACGAGACCGACCTGGTTTTCCAGAATGCCCGGCGGCAATGATTCACCGACAAAGCCCATGAAACCGTACCCACTGTGACATCGGGCGCAACCGGCCTGGACGGTGCAGGGATCTTCCAGCGGATTTCCGTCAATTGGACCCCAATGCAAAAATGCCTCGGCGGTCTCATCGGCATGACCCGATGAGGCCCAGCGGGTCTCGGCGGGTATTGCCTGCCTGCCGGCCCCGGCGATCAGGGTCGCGGCAGCCAGGGCGATCATCAAGGGTATCACCCATAATACTGCCCGTCGATTCTGCTTGCGGGTTGCCATAAATATCTCCTTTATTTGCTCCATCCCCTAAAGGGACACATTGATTATACAATCTCTCATATTTATTAACAGCAAACAGCATGCCCGTTAGAGTTTATTCAGGCAACATCAAGACAAAATGATCGAAAACCAATATGAACAAACCACTTAGGAACATCTCAACGATATGATCCCGCATCTCACCGACAGGTCAAATCCAGTTTTTTTGCCATCACTGAGAATAACCCGAGTAATTAGTTCTCTGACACGGGAAGCAACCGATTATTATGTCTCTTCTCCGGATAATGATAATACAAAAACAATTTCCCACTATCGTCCCCATGACATTGAAAACAAAGAGTTTGCGCCACATTAGGAAGCTGCAGAAGCTTTAACGCGCTAATCTGCGCTTTGCGAATTTCCGGGGACAAATCCAACAAACCGGCAGGAAAAACCGTATCCCGCCCGTGAGGTAAGTGACAGGTAGTACAGGAGATACGATCATGGGAAACCGGGGCGACCTGAAAAATTGACCATAATTGAACGGCGCCGGTCGTCAAAAAAGGTTCGGGATGTTCGACAAACGTGATATTTTTATTGGCATCGCTGTTTTCGTGACAACCAAGACACAAATTTTCCGTGGGAGTTTTATTCAAAGAACCGGGCGGCGGCAGGCGGAATAATTCGGTGGAGAGATCGTAATTGGCGTGAACAGAATGACATGGGGCGCAAGCGGGATTGCGGTTATCGGCATTGAGATTGCGAGGATCGTGAAGGGTCATTTCCACGGATCGAACGTTTTGATGACATTCGTAGCACAGTTCAGAAGAGGGCGTTTCCGGGGCGATATTCAGCATAAACGGCGCCTCGGGTGGGGCATGGGGATCATGGCAAGTCTGGCAGAGCAGGTCTTCGGAATCGGTGTTAGAAGGGTTTGAAGGGTGACGCGGGTGAATGACCGATTTTACAGGGGGCCGGGATTGAACATAGGCCCAGGTAATATCATTATGGCAGGTGGTGCAAATATCTTCCCGCGTGAACATTTCCTGAGAATCCGGGGTGAAGGTCCAGAGGTTTTGGTCGTTATCCCAACTGTGCATCTGGTGGCAAAGTCCGCACCGGCTCATTTGACGAGATTGATCCCAGGTATGTATTTGCTGATGACAGGAGTTGCAGGATTGATCGACATTGATATTAACGGGCCAATGCCCTCCGAAAGACTGAGGATCATGTAGGTTTCCGGTCATTTTTTCGGTCAGAGAAAAGTGGCAGGTTTGGCACAGTTTTTCCGGGCTGATTCTGAGGAAACCAGGTTGATGGTTCGTTCCGTGGAGGTTATGACAAGTCTGGCAGGTCATAATCAAATCGCCCTGGGGATCATCTTAATTTTCGAACAAAGGTAACACCTGGTCGGGCAGCATATTTGGTACGGGAATGTTCAGCGGATGAGTATTGGTTAATTGTCCATGCTGGGCGCCAGTTTTACCGGCTATGCCCTCGCGGGAATGGCAGGACAAACATATCCCCTGGGGATCATATTCGGAAGGATTGGGGGGTTGAGCAATACTGTGAAACATGTGACAGGCGCTGCAAGGTCCGGCTTGATCAATGGTGACGCCCTCTAAATTTTCAATCCCATAAGCGAAGATACGCGGATTATGCTTGGTTTGCATCAAATCGACCTGGTCGGGATGGCACTGGATGCAAAAAGCAGAATCTTCCAGGGACATGGCCAACATGAATTTACCGCTTTTCCCATCGTGCATGCGGTGGCAGGAGAGGCAAATCAGTCGATTATCATCGCCATGCCGGGCGCCCATGTTATCGATGGCCTGATGTTGTATTTCCGAGGTGATGATGGGGCGGTCCGGATGCGGGATTTTTTGTTTTCCATGCCACATACCGGGTCGTTTTTCACTGTGACAGGTTAAACACAAGTTGTTATTGTTAGCGCCCATAACCAACAGATGATCTTGCTTGGAACCATGCGGGGTATGGCAAACCTGGCAGTGTACTTGTCGTTCATCCGGCAATGCTCGGGCGCCGGCTTGAATGAGTACTTCCGGAATGGGTTCAGGCATATCTCCCAAGGGATGGGTGATATGACTATTTTCCTTAGGTATATTATCAGGGTGGCACATCATGCATAGCTGACTTTTATCGTTCAAGACGCGCAGAAATACCGGATTATCCAGATTGACCGGATTTTGGCTAATGTGAGCGGTGTGGCACGTGCGACATACGATTTTTCCATCTTCCAGGGGCAAGTCATCCGGCACTCTCATTCCCGGCGGAGGAATCAAGTCGGTTTGATGTCCGTGTTCCAGCCAGACGCGGCGCCGCGAATCGACCATGGAGCCATCGTGGCAACTTAAACAGGTTTCAGATTCGGCGCGCATGGGTTTGTCAGGTTTTTCCATCAGCAAAATGGCTCGCGGCTGATCAAATGATTCAATCCATTCTACATGACAAGAGGCACATTCGCGAATTCCGCGGTTGCCGACTATTTGGGTAACCTGCCCTGTCAGTTGGGGGGCCATTAAACCTGCTATAAAGATGGTTTTAACCGTTATTGACAAAAGTTTAACATTAGAGTTAGTCATGATTATGGTAAATATAAGGGCTAATTTTCCTCTAAAAGTGACACCAGCGCAACACGATTAGCGGCTAATTCCACGACATAAAGCAAGCCCTGGCTGTCAAAGTCCATCCCCATCGGGTGGTTGAAACGAAGAGTACGTCCCTGCTCGTCGCACAGCACGCCATTTACCCGGCCCCAGGGCCCGAAGACCTGTATCACCTGCAAGGTGGAATCGCTGACAAAAATTCTGCCATCTTTGTCGGCGGCAATGCCCTTGGGGCGGTATAATTGTCCCAATTCCACGCCCCAACCGCCAATGAGTCCGGACCAGCGATCCGTGGGACTAATACGCTGAATCCGGGAACCCATGGTTTCGGTGAGGTAGATGTATTGTTCGATTCCGATACAAATCATCATAGGATAATCAAACTGGCCCAGGGCCCGTCCTTTTTGACCCATAATTGTCCAGTTACCGGTAAGGTTATCTCTAATAAGCAGACGGTGATTATTATTATCCACGACATAGCAGCGGCGGCCGAAGGAAGAAATCGCCAAATCAGTCGGGTCGGGGGGTTCACCATGAGCGGCAGGGGGCAAATCCATAGAATTAATATGGATTCCCTCGGGTGAAATAACGACAACGCGATGATTGCCGGAGTCGGCTATCCATAGCTGGTCATTGGGATCTATCGCCAGGCCTACAGGCTGATTAAGTTTTTCTCCACTGGGAGCGGTCATTATTAGATCCACGGCGCCTTGGGGGGTAAAACGGATGATGCGATCATTTACCCCATCGGCGACATAAACCCGGTTATTACTATCTAAAGCCACATCGGTGGGCATGACCAGGGGTTGGTCCGCCGGGGCGGTCAGGTAGCGAACTACGCGGGCATTGATGCGGTTTTTCGGAGGTATGTTTTGGGCGCCGGCGATGGATGATTCGGCTG
>Ga0272441_10012364_pt1 | contig 12491 bp, 8 predicted proteins | sample SSMProp6N_FD_193582 | JGI IMG/M metagenome (GOLD analysis project Ga0272441, IMG submission 193582) | Marine sediment archaeal communities from Little Sippewissett salt marsh, Falmouth, MA, United States - SSM-Prop-6N | ecosystem: Environmental > Aquatic > Marine > Wetlands > Sediment ...
ATGAGCTACATCGACAACTGGCTGCACCAGAACCGTGCGGCAGCGGTCCAAACACGTGGGGAAGTCGGCGGATTTGATCTGGCACACACCCGGTTGATTGCCCTCTACACCGATGAAAAGTTGGCCTTGAAACGGTTCAAGACGGACCTCGAGGCATCGCCGGAAAGCCCTCTGGCCCACTATGGATATGCGCTGGCATTGACCCGGGTCGATCAGTGGCACAACGCGGCCGTGCATATGAAACGGGCCATCGAAGGCAATGCCATGACCACCTCGATGCTCCAGGATCTGGGAATAATCTATTTCCATGATGGCCAGTATGAAAAAGCCATGGAAGCCCTGTCCGCCAGCAGTTCCGAAAAAGATCCCGAGAGCAGGCTGTATCTGGGGCGCACCCAGATGGAACTGGGTCGAATGGCGGAGGCTAGAGACACCTTCGAAAATCTGGTGCGCTACAATGAGGGCTTTACCCAGGCCTACTATTATTTAGGGGAAAGCAGCGGTCGACTGGGGGATATGTTCAGCGCTCACTACAACTTAGGCCGCTTTTACCGACAAAAAGGAGATCTGAAAAATGCCGGTTTTCATCTGAACCGGGCCTTGAAACTGGCTGTTGATGACTCTCAAAAACAAATGGTGGAGCTTCAGCTAAAAACCCTGGGTTCCCCAAAAGAGAAAAAATCAGGTGCCGGGTGACGCGCCATCCGTCTTGGAGGACGAAATCACCACAATGTGTGATGAAAAAAGTTGACAGTGTCACGGTTTCATAATAGTGATTAAGTCACCCTAACACAATTTCTTCCACTGTGAGCCATACTGAACCTGTGATCTATCCGAATCATCGCATAAGGTCATCGCGACTTTAAAATCAAGGACATGCGATAGTATCCAGCTGGAATCAGCATTACGAATGTCGCGTAGCCAATGTTCCGAAGGTTGGTGGTGGGAGAAAACAATCCAAACGTACCCGAGGATTGGTGCATGAAAAGATGGATATTCGCAGCCGTTCTGGTTGGTATCGGCATCGTCATTGCCTTTCCCCTGTTCAGCATGACCTACTACACGATGGTGAGGACTTCCACACCGGAGTTCTGTGCTTCCTGCCATGAAATTAAGCCGGCGGTCCTGGCCTGGCGGTCTTCCACCCATGTGAACAACCCCCAGGGGTTCGTGGCCGACTGCATGGACTGCCACCTGCCCGCACCTCACAAAACCTTCGATTTCTTTTTCGCCAAAACCGTTCACGGACTCAAAGACGTGATCAAACATTTCACGAACGATGAATACGACCGGCAGAAAAACAGAGAGGCGGCCTACGCGTCCTTTGACAACGCCCAGTGCCAGAAATGCCACCGCAATCTGTTGGCCATGCCGGACAAGCGCGGGGCCATGCTGGCCCACCGCACCGTGCTCTACCCCCGACCAGGATATGAGAAAAAATGCGTGGACTGTCACTGGGACCTGGTTCACAACGACCAGGTGACCATCATGTACAAGCAGTACCGCAAGTTGCCCTACCAGGCCAAAGGGCTGAGGAACCTGTGATTATCCGGTTTTAACAACCGTTTCAGGTCATATAACCGAAAGGAGCAACAACCATGAGGCGACGCAACTGGTTTATCTTGTCAGGGGTGTTGATCGCAGGGCTGCTGGTGGCCGGCGCCATGTCATCAGCCTGGGCTCAGCCCAACTACGCCAAGGTCAAAGAGTACCGCATCGAACGCAGCGTCCCGCCCGAGGCTGTGGCCTGTATCGAATGCCACAAGCAAACCAACCCCGGCCTGTTCGGTGACTGGGCCAACAGCCGCCACGCCAATGCCAACATCACCTGCCTGGACTGTCACCTGGCCCAGCCCGGCGATCAGGATGTGGCCAAAGGGCACGATAAATATTACAGTCGCAGCGATCTGCCCTACGGCGAGGAAAAGTACAAGGTTCCCATTGCCGCCATCGTCACCCCCAAGGACTGCTCACGCTGCCATCCCGACGAGGTGACCCAGTACAGCAAGAGCAAGCATTCCAATACGATCGAAATCATCTGGAAGCTTGACCCCTGGCTGAACAAGGGCATGAACTCGGAAAACGAACGCAAGGTCGGCTGCCTGCACTGCCACGGCACCGTGGTGGCCATCGACGACAAGGGCAAGTTGGATCCAACCACTTGGCCCAATGTGGGTGTGGGGCGCTTGAACCTGGACGGCAGCAAGGGGTCGTGCACCTCCTGCCACACACGGCATCGTTTTGCGGTGTCCGAGGCCAGAAAACCGGAAGCCTGCGATTCCTGCCACTTGGGCCCGGACCATCCCCAAATCGAGATCTACGAAGAGTCCAAGCACGGTACGATTTATAATGCATTCAGTGATGAGTTCAATTTCAAGGCCGCCGCCGGTACCTGGACGCCGGGCACCGACTACCGGGCCCCCACCTGCGCGGCCTGCCACATCAGCGGATCGGGCAAGGTCAAGGGCACCCACGATGTCACCGAACGCATCTCCTGGGAGACCCAGGCGCCGCTGACGGTGCGTCCCCAGGATTTCAAGCCCTTCCCCTCGGGTACGGATTGGCAGGTGGAACGGGATAAGATGAAAAATGTCTGCCGGTCTTGTCACGGCGACTCCTGGATCGACGACTTCTACCAGGGATTCGACAAGGCCGTGGAAGAATACAATGATATCTATTTCAAACCGGCCAAGGCAAAACTCGACGAGCTCTACGAAAAGGCCCTTCTGGACAAGACCAAGTACTTCGACGAACGCTTGGAGGTGGAATACTACGAGCTGTGGCACCACGAGGGACGCCGGGCGCGCATGGGCACCATGATGATGGCCCCGGATTACGCCTGGTGGCACGGCTTCTACGAGTGCAAGCTGCGCTTTGCCAACTACATGGAAGAGGCCAACCACCTGATCGAAACCGGCCAGAAGGCATACATTGCCAAGGATTTCCCAAACGCCACCGGGGACACCACCCGGCCGGTGAAGATTTTCGGCAAGACCCAGTAAAAGCCGCTACGCTGTTATACATAAAAAGCCGTCCCGCTCAGTGGGACGGCTTTTCTTGTTGTAGGTCTCCTAGTGGATGGCTGTCCACGGGTTCAAAAGTTCAGGGTTCAGCGTTAACCTCTGAACCTTGAACCCTTGTACTCTAAACCCTTGCTAATTCCGGTCAAACCGGGAGAACTGCATGGAAAAGGTTCCCCGTCCCTGGGTGGCCGACCGCAGGCTGGTGGAGTAGCCGAACATCTTGGCCAGCGGTACCGTCGCCTTGATGGTCTGAACCCCCAGCTTGGGTTCGATGGATTCGATTTTTCCGCCCCTGGCATTGAGGTCCCCGATCACCTCCCCCATGAAGTCCTCAGGGACGATGACTTCCACGGCCATGATAGGATCCAGCAGGTATGCGTTCGCCTGGGATAAGGCCTCTCGCACCGCCATTGAGGCGGCCACGGTATAGGCCAGTTCCGAGCCGTTGGTTTCCCGGGTCCCGGCTCCGGTGAGCACCGCTTTCACGTCCACCACCGGATACCCCATGAGGATGCCGCTCTCTAACGACTCCATCACCCCTTTCTCAGCCGCCTTAACTAGTCCGGAAGCCAGTTCTTCCTCTGCCAGGTGTGATTCGAACCGCTTGCCTTCACCTCGGGACAGGGGTTCCAGTCGTAGGGCGATTTCGCCGTAATGGCGGTTGCCGGCGACCTCCTTGTCAAAAATCGCGGTGCCGGTAGCAGCTGATTCGATGGTTTCCCGATAGACAACCTGGGGCTTGCCCACGTTGACCCGGGTATTAAACTCACGCTGCATGCGGCTGGTGATGATTTCCAGGTGCAGTTCTCCCATGCCGGAAAGAATCGTCTGGCCGGTGTCTTCATCTTCCCGGACCCGCAAGGTGGGGTCTTCGGCCATGAACTTTTCCAGTACCTGCTGGAGCTTCTCCTGGTCGCTGTGGGTTTTGGGCTCAACGGCCACGGATATTACCGGTTCGTAAAAATCCATTTTTTCCAGGAGTACCGGATGTTCCTGCTGGCATAGGGTTTCGCCGGTTGAGGAATCCTTGAGCCCCACGACCCCGACAATGGCCCCCGGACCCACCGCGTCTACCCGCTCCCGCTTATTGGCATGCATTAAAAGTATGCGGGACAGCTTCTCTTTTTTATTTCGGCTGGGATTGTATACGTCTGTGCCGGCGGTGATTTTGCCGCTGTAGACCCGGACATAGGACAACTTCCGGCCTTCCATCATGGAAACTTTGAAAATCAGCGCCGCCAGAGGTGCTTTTTCATCCGGCCGGCAGAGGATGGTTTCTCCGGTTTCCGGATGAACCCCCTTGATGGCCGGTACCTCCGCCGGGCTAGGGAGGAATTGAACGATGGCATCCAAAAGCGGCTGTATTCCTTTATTTTTCAAAGCACTCCCACACAGCACCGGCACCAGTTTCAAGGCGACTGTGGCCTTTCTGACGGCGGCCAGAATAGTCTCCGTGTCGATAGGTGCTTCGGCCAAGTAGGCTTCCATGATCCCGTCGTCAACCTCAGCGAGGGATTCCAGCATCTGATCCCGGTATATTTCAGCATCTTCGCGGAATTCGGCATCGATATCCTCGGTACGGTAGCTGGCCCCAAGCGTGTCGTGGTCCCACCGGACCTGCTGCATGCGAATCAGATCGACAACACCGGAGAAGCTGTCTTCGGTACCCATTGGAATCTGAAGAATCAGGGCCTTGGCTTTGAGCCGGTCGCGCATCATTTGAACCGTACCGAAAAAATCAGCACCGATGCGGTCCAGTTTATTGATGAAGGCAATCTTGGGTACTTTGTAACGGTCGGCCTGGCGCCAGACCGTCTCCGACTGGGGTTCCACACCACCTACGGCACAGAAGACACCCACGGCCCCATCCAGCACACGCAGGGAGCGCTCCACCTCAATGGTAAAATCCACATGACCCGGCGTGTCGATGACCTGGATATCCCGCCCATTCCACTGGCAGGTGGTGACCGCTGAAGTAATGGTGATGCCCCGTTCCTGCTCGTCGACCATCCAGTCCATTACCGCTTCACCATCATGAACCTCGCCGAGCTTGTGGGATCGCCCCGTATAGTAAAGGACCCGTTCGGTAACCGTTGTCTTACCGGCATCGATGTGAGCGATGATACCAATATTTCGAATATTTTTCAGTTTATCAGTTTTCTTCATCGTGTCAGCAGCATATCAGCGGTTAAGGGAAATTCTAGTGGAAGGTGGCCATTCAGCGTCTGTGCCTCCGCTCCGTCAATGAGAATTTTTACCTGGTCAACCTCTGAAACGTTAAGGATCAGGGAATTGACAATTGAAAATAGTGTCAGCTGTTCCAGGCGGCAACTCCCAGGGTGGTTTTCCCGCAGCTGAGGGGAAAAATCAACCACCGCCGTCCCATCTTCAAGCAGAAAAAAGGATCTCAGTCGGGTTTCTTTGGGTATGGTGGCCAGATTTCCACGCGCAGAACCCTTGATCAATTCCAATACCAGCTGCCTGCTGAATGCCAACGGTTCGCCAGGGTTGACCATCACACGCGCTTCGGCAATAAGAAATGGCCGCTTCGCATCGGCGAAATAGAGATGAACAACCTGCTTATCTCCTTCATCGGCAGCGCAACCCGGCAGCATTCCAGCACCATGAACCACCAGTCCGGCAATTATCAACCAGCTGACCATTCTCAAAGCGGCTATGACGCCGTGAAGCACATTCATGGATGGTTTCCTGCTGCGTCTCGTTATCCGCCATGGAAACGGGATGTTGCCATGACCCGTGAAAGAATCGAACCCTCCCCGCGGCAAGCCGCGGGGAGGGTTCTGCCTGTAACGGCAGTGCTGCGCAGCACCGTAAGGATGAAAGTCTATTTTCAGCTCGCTCGCTAACCCCGCCGCAAGCGGCGAGGAATGCGCTCGCTATCGCGGTTCATGTATGCCAAGGATCCGGACATGTCAAGAACAACACGGGTGAAGGGAAATTACCCCGGTGGATTCGATCGCCATCTGCGGATGGCGGGAGACACGATAAAAAAAGCGGACCCCCACTTAACAAAGCAGGCGCCCGCAGGGTTATGGGAAGGACGGTAGTCTACGATTCCTTGATGGCATCAGTCAGTTCGGGCAGAAAATCTAGGATGTCGGCTTCGATGCCCACGTCGGCCACCTGAAAGATGGGTGCCTTGACGTTCTTGTTGATGGCCACGATGAATGGCGCGCCCTTGATGCCGCCCATGTGCTGGAAGCTGCCGCTGATGCCGCAGGCCATGTATACCTTGGGCTTGACCGTCTGACCGGAGGTGCCCACCTGGCGGGATTTCTCCAGCCATTTGGCATCCACGATGGGCCGCGAGCAGGAAACCACGGCGCCCATGGCATCGGCCAGTTCCTGGGCGACTTCGATATTCTCTTCGTCTTCGATACCACGGCCCACAGAAACCAGCACGTCGGACTTCGTGATGTCCACATCCCCGACTTCGGCTTCCACGACTTCCAGGAAGATGCGTTTGACCGTCAGGTCGCCGGCGTCCCCGGAGCGGTCTTCAACACTGCCGCCGGCCGATTGGCTTTCATCGGGAGCAAAGGCGCCGGGACGCAGGTTGATCACGGCACCATTGGTGATGTCGGCGGTCACATGGGTGCTGACCATGCCCGAGTACTCCTGGCGGATCACCTTCAAAACGGTGCCGTCCACGCCTTCGATACCCACCACATCGGCTACGAAGGTCGAATCCAGCTTGATCGACAGACCGGGGCCCAGGTCCATGCCGAAGGTGTCGTTGGAAACCAGCACGATGGCATCGGCGGGCAGGACATTGACCAGCAGCTTGCGCACCACTTCGGCATTGGGGTAGGCAAGGGCGTCCAGGTTGAATTTGAGCACCTTGGCATAGGAGGCCGCCACCGCATCGGCCACCTTGTCGACGTCGGCGCCTGAACCGGCGACGATGGCGGTGACGGCGGCATTGGCATCGATCTTTTTAGACGCAGCAACCAGTTCCAGGGCCGAATCATCGGCCACGCCAGCCGTGTGTGTAATGTATGCATAAATATCAGCCATTATTTCAACCCTCCTTTGGACTTCAAGAGTTCAATCAGCTTGGCAACGATCTCTTCGGTACTGCCCTCGAGCATCTCGGCCCCCTCGCCCATTTCAGGCACGAAGTAATCCAGCCGTTTGACCCGGGCGCCGGCGGCACCCAGGGTAGCGGCGTCAACACCCAGATCGGCGGCGCCATGCTGGGGGATATCCACGGAGGCCACCTTGCGGATGCCGCGGATGCCCACGTAGCGGGGTTCGTTGATGCCGGTCTGGATCGACAGGACGCAGGGCAGCTGGATCTCGTTCATCTCCTGGTTGCCGCCTTCGATTTCACGGCCCACCTTGAGCTTGTCGCCGTCCACCTCGATCTTGTTCACCAGAGAGGCATAGGGGTAGTCCAGCATGGCCGCCAACATGCCGCCCACCTCGGCGGCCCCGCCATCGGCCTGGGCACCGGTCAGGATCAGGTCGTACTTGCCCTTATCTACCGCCGCCTTGAGCAGGCTGGCGACGCCTTTGCCGTCCGACCCCTCGAAGGCATCGTCGCAAAGCAGCAACCCGTTGTCGGCCCCCATGGCCATCTCCCGGCGCAGCACCTCTTCGGATTCGTCGTCGCCCACGGTAATCACCGTAACGCTGCCGCCCACCTTGTCGCGGATCAAAATGGCCTCTTCCACCGCGTAGTTGTCCCATTCGTTGACCGAGTAGACCAGGTCGTCGCGCTCGATATCGCTGCCGTCGCGGTTGACCTCAATCTCGTTTTCAGCGGTATCGGGTACCCGTTTTACACAGACTAGAATCTCCATGTTTTTCCTCCTGTTTATTGCATATGTTGGACGATCAATTCCGACAAATCAATGGCTTCCATCTTGCCTTCCAGGCCGGCCACCTTGATCGCGTCTTCCATGTTGACCAGGCAGAAGGGACAGGCCGTGACGATGACGTTGGCACCCGCTGTGGCGGCCATCTCCACGCGAAGCACGCCCATTCGCTGCTCTTCCTCGGGTTCGTAAAAGAGCATCAGACCGCCGCCGCCGCAGCAAAAAGACCGGTCGCGGCAGCGCTCCATCTCCACCCGCTTCAACCCGTCGATGGCATCCAGGGCTGCCCGCGGGTCCTCGTACACGTCATTGTGGCGGCCCAGGTAACAGGGGTCGTGATAGGTGTAGACCTTGCCGTCGCCGTTGGCGCCGCTCAGCCGGATGGCGCCGGATTTGACGTTGCGGCTGATGAACTGACTGATGTGTTCGACCGGCGGCAGTCCCTGGTAGTCATTTTTCAAGGCATTGTAGGCATGCGGGTCGGCGGTGATGATGTGCTGCACCCCGCTGTCGAGAATAGCATCGGTGTTCATCTCCTTCATGGTCTGAAACAACATCTCTTCACCGAATCGCCGGATCTCGTTGCCGCTGTCTTTCTCCTGTTTTCCCAGGATACCCACGTCCGCACCGGCCCGAGAAAGAATGGTCGCCGTGGCCCGGCCAATCTCCTGCATGCGGTCATCATAGGATGTGATGCTGTCCACAAAATAAAGGGCCTCGGCCGAATCTTTGGCCAGGTCCTTGACGGTGACCCCCTCGGGCAGATCCTTGGTCCAGTCGGCGCGTTTCTTTTCCATCTTGCCCCAGGGGTTGCCGCGTTTTTCCAGGGCCTTTAATGGCTTTTGCAGGCTCTGGGGCACCATACCCTCATCCACCATGCCGCGGCGCAGGTCGACGATCTTGTCGATATACTCGATGCCGATGGGGCACTCCTGCTCGCAGGCCCCGCAGGTGGTACACGACCAGATCTCATCCTCTTCGTAAATACTGCCGATAAGATCTTCGCTTTTCTTGAACGGGCTGCCATAGGGGTAGATTGGATAATTCTTAAATACCAGGTCGCGTCCCTTGATGGAGATGAAGCGCGGTGAAAGCGGCCGGCCCACGGCGTTGGCCGGGCAGTTGTCCGAGCAGCGGCCGCAGTCGGCGCACGAGTAAAAATCCAGGATGTGCTTCCAGGTGAAGTCCTCCAGCCGTTTGATGCCGAAAGATTCCAGATCGTCCAGCTGTTCATCGGTGACGCCGTGCTGGACCGGTTTGATGTTGCCCCGATCGATGCGCATGAAAAACACATTGAACAGCGCGGTGATCACGTGGAAGTGTTTGCCCAGGGGTAAAAAGCACAGGAAGAAGAAGAAGGTCAGGTCGTGGACATAGTAGGCGGCAATGTGCAGGGTCTGCAGCGTCTCCACGGATACAGACAGCAGGCCCTGCTTGAACACCCAGGCCAGGCTCAGCGGCGCCAAGAACTCGGCGTGCAGCCCGGCCTGGGTGTTGGCGGCCACGGAGCTTGCCTCGAACAGGCTTTCGGAGATCATCAGCGTCGAGATCAGGCCTAAAACGAACAGCGCTTCGGCCGTGTGGTCCTTGCCGTATTTAGCCGGCACGGCGTAGCGTTCCGGCTTGACCACGGCCCGCCGAAAAGCGGCGATGGCGCAGGCGACCAGTACGGCGGTGGCGGCATAGTCTTTCAGGAAATTATAGATGTGGCCAACCACCCCTTCAAATCCGGGCATGACGAAGCTTGGGGAAATGCCCATGACGACCAGGGAGCACGAACGGATGCTCAGGATCAGAAATCCGGCAAAGATGACGATATGCACAACCCCGGCAAGCAGGTAGCGCGGCTGGCGATACTGGCCCAGCCAGATCTTCACCACGTTATAGATGCGCTGGGGAATACGGTCCGCTCGGCTGTCGGGGGCCGCCTTGACCAGCGGGGCCAGGCGGATGGCCATGATATAGGCAAAGACGGCCACCCCCACCAGGGGAATCAGGATCGAAAAAACCACCGTGGGGATGAAAAGAAAAAAATACTTAGCCGGAGCGATCAACGCGTTTTCCATATTTTACCCTTGTTCTCCCTTCGGTTTCGTATTAAAATGTATAAAATGAATGAGGATTCATTCAGTTTTTAACGACTGATTCCAATCCTGTCAAGAAAAATTTGGTGAAGATGTCCATCCCCAACCACTGACAGCAGTGGCGTCGTTATTTCTGCGAAAACAATTTATCGGGTTTTGCACCACCGATTGTGCACACGCCAAAGATAAAATTAACCATTAATTTTATTGACAAAAGCAGCGTCTCAAAATAGGTGACAACTGATTCAGCAGCATAGACTCCACCCAACAGGCATGCGGGCCTCATTTATTACGAACGCCCATTAAAAACAAGGAAAAAGGAGGTTCAAGTGAGCAAAGACAATCCCTATCTGGAAAAACCGTGGCTGAACCACTACGAGGCAGACGTTCCCGAACATGTTCAATATGAAAACATCTGCCTGCCGGAGTTCCTGAAGCGGTCGGCCGAGACGTTCCCGGATAAAATGGCCCTGACATTTCAAGGTTATCAAATCAGCTTTAGCAAACTGAACGAAATGACGGATCGATTTGCCGCTTGCCTGACCGACTTCGGGGTTAAAAAGGGAGACAGTGTGGCGATCCTGCTGCCCAATGTAATCCCTTGTGTGGCCGCCTACTATGCCATCCTGCGCATCGGTGCTATATCCGTGATGAACAACCCTTTGTATTCTGACCGGGAGTTGGAGCATCAGTTCAATGATTCCGGATCCAAAGTGCTGATTACCTTGGATCTGCTCGGCAACCGGATGATCGATCTTCGGCCAAAAACCAAGATCAAACAGATTATCTATACCAGTATCGGTGACTATCTCCCCTTTCCCAAAAATTTCCTGTTCCCTCTGGTGGGCAAGAAAAAAGGTCTGGCTGCCGACGTCAAACCGGCCGACAACCTTTACAAATGGAAAGCACTGATCGCACGCTATGCGCCCAACCCGCCACAGGTGGCGCTCGATTTTGATGCTGTGGCCATGTACCAGTATACCGGCGGTACCACAGGTGTTTCCAAGGGTGTCATGCTCACCCATGGCAACCTGAGCAAACAGACCCAGCATGTATCGGCCTGGTTTCCGACTTTCGGTGGCGATGAAATCATGCTCGGCGCCCTGCCTTTTTTCCACGTCTTCGGCCTATCCACCGCCATGAACCTGGCCATTTTCAAGGGTTGGGGGAACATCCTGGTGCCCAAACCCCAAGCCCCTCAATTGTTGGAGGCCATCAGTAAATTCAAGCCCACCTTTGCACCACTGGTGCCCACGATGTACATCGGCATGCTCGAACACCCTGATATTGCAAAAACAGATCTCACTTCCATCAAAGGCTGTTTTTCCGGCAGCGCACCGCTGCCGGTGGAGGTAATCAGCGAGTTCGAAAAGAAAACCGGTGCGGTCATTGTCGAGGGTTTCGGAATGACCGAATCCTGCCCGGTAACCCACATCAATCCCTTCAAGGGCGATCGCAAAGTAGGCAGCGTAGGTATTCCCATTTCTGACACCCAAAGCCGTATCGTGGATCTTGGCGACGGGGTCACGGACGTTCCCGTGGGTGAAACCGGTGAACTCCTGGTCAAGGGTCCCCAGGTCATGAAGGGCTATTGGAACCGCCCCGACGCCACCGCAGAAACCATCACCGACGGGTGGCTGCACACCGGCGATATCGCAAAAATGGACGAAGACGGCTATTTCTACATCGTTGATCGCAAGAAAGATATGATCATCTCCGGCGGCTTCAACGTTTATCCCCGGGATATCGAAGAGGTGTTTTTCGAACATCCCAAGGTGATGGAGGCCACTGTCATCGGCATTCCTCATCCCAAACGCGGCGAGGCGGTCAAGGTGTTCGTCGTGTTAAAGAAAGGCCAGGCAGCCAGCGCCGAAGAGCTGATGAAATATTGCGAAGACAAGCTGGCCAAGTACAAATGGCCCACGGAAATCGAATTCCGCGAGGAACTGCCCAAAACCAATGTGGGCAAGGTTCTCAAAAAAGATCTCAGAGCCATGGAGCAGCAAAAAAAACCATAAGCCCTGCCAGCGTTGGTTTGGGTGCTGAGGTCATCAAAAACAAAAACGGGGGCTGCATCAACATGCATCCCCCGTTTTCCTTTAATTTTAAAATATCGACTTATTTGCCGCCGAACGCGTCTTCGGAAATTTCTATGGACGCCTCGCTGGTGGTCATGATGGCGTCCATCTTGCCCATGGTAATGGGAAGCACGGCCTGCGTGAAATACTGCACGCTTTTCATCTGGCCTTCGTAAAAGGCCTGATCTTTTTTCTTGGCCCCTTTTTTCAGTTGGGTGGCCGCCACGACCCCTCTCCAAAGCAGCATCCAGGCCATCACCACGTCACCGGAGGCCTCCATGAATGGATGCGCAAAGGCAAAAGCGCTCATCACCTTGGGTGACATGGCAGTGGCGCCCAGGTGCATGGCCACTTCACCCAGGCGGTTCAAGGCCTTTTCCACTCTAATCGCGTAATCCTTCAGACTGTCGATTGCCTTGGCCTGAACGATGGTCTTCTGGATCTCGACCATCAGATCCATGATCG
>Ga0272441_10012365_pt1 | contig 12488 bp, 16 predicted proteins | sample SSMProp6N_FD_193582 | JGI IMG/M metagenome (GOLD analysis project Ga0272441, IMG submission 193582) | Marine sediment archaeal communities from Little Sippewissett salt marsh, Falmouth, MA, United States - SSM-Prop-6N | ecosystem: Environmental > Aquatic > Marine > Wetlands > Sediment ...
AAAACAACATCGCCACTGCATCTTATGACAACTTCCCCGAATGGTGCATAGCACGGTTTTGTCAATGGTGCGGAATCGGTGCAATAACCTGAAAGTCTTTCATCGAGATTAGTAATTCTTCTTACCTTATATTTTAATCTGTCACATTTCAACCTTGAAAGTCTTTTATAATCAGACTGAGAATATGCAGAAGCATAAATTTTTTTTACACCGAGAATGGAAATCTCTGTTAATATGGTTTGATTAAGCCAATGTCCATTTGTTAGAATAATCACACTGGCGTTTCTGCATTTTTTCTTTGTATATTTAAGCAAATAATAAAGTCTCGGATCCTGAAGAGGTTCATTATAATTATGAAAAGCAATAAACTTGTCATAACTGTTTTTACCAAGCCACCCGATTATATCCGTTACAGTTTTAACAGGAAGAAACACTGGTGTCATTTCTTCATGTAATGGACATTTTACATGAAATGGAGCCATGTCACATCGATTAGACAACTCTATCGATACACGCCCAGTATGTCTCAACAGATTTTTTTTCATTTCACTTTCTTAGGCTGACGAGGTGTACCGAAATTCCCTTTTCCTCCACCAGAACCATCCTTTCGTCTTGTTCCTCCACATGCCCCGCGTTTGCCGCCACCTTGATAATTTCCTCTTCTGTTCATAACAACCTCCTATATCGGGAAAAAAGTATTTTTTCTGGTCACACCTTCTGCCTCAAGTGTTTTCAACCGGCGTTTCTGAATTTTCTTTGTTTCTTTATACCATTCTAAATTGGCTTTTCTTTTTTTGTGTTTTTCCTCCGGGTGCTTTCTGTAAAAAGCAATCGGCGCATCGAGCTTTTTCTTTTTGACGTGATTAAATGGCGAGCCCGGATGTATACCGAGGCGCATGCTCATCTCTTTGTCTTCTCCTGATAGCAACTGTTCATACCATCCACCGTATTTTTCAAATACGGTCCTGCGATACATAACTGTCTGTGGATTTACTTCAGATGGATGTACTCTTAATTTTCTTATTCTCTGACATGCTTCGTAATATTTAATGTCACCACGGACTTCAAGTGCCATACCCCACACCACATCTATGTGTTTGTATTTATCCAGATAACCACACTGTTTCGACAATGAGCCTGGAACCCGCATATCATCTGCATCAAGAAATGTAACATAATCCCCGGAGGACATTTTCAGCCCAGTGTTTCTTGCACATGACACGCCCCTATTTATACCGTGCCTGACATATCGAACTTTTTTTTCAGGAAATCTGAACGGCCTTGTGATTTCGTCAATAATCTGGGTGGTATTGTCAGTGCTGGCATCATCAACAATAATTATCTCCATATCAAACATTTCATGTGATACTGAGAAAAAACTGTCAGTAAGATACCGTGCATAGTTATATGTCGGGATTATAACACTCAGCTTCATATCAGTTTCATAACCTTGTTTTCAAATTTACCACCCTTGTTCGTTCCAGGCATACTGTCTTTCGCCGCCAGTGCCGGAACATACTTGTGCCCAAGTGCATACATCGAAGCACATCTTCTTCCACCATGATATATTTCATATCCGGTAAGCCACTCGGCGTTATATTTAAATCTTGTTCTCCACAATGGTTCCATCAATATCAACACCGGTTGTTTCTTATTTCTATTCATGTCGAACCCGCGTTTTTTTATACTCATAAGAATATTGTATCTTGACCCCAGTATGTGTTCCTTGATTGCTTTTTCTGTCCACTTTTTCATTCCCATCTTAAACCGATGCCGTCTATCCTCGGCAAATCTGCAGTATTTTAATTTATTCCAGTTCTTTCCATACTTTAAAAGAAGCCGGGCACATTCCACTTGTGGACTGTTCGGAAGGGACATATCATAATGCCAGATATCATGATTAATCAATTCAGGTATAAACTGGTAATTCAAGTAACACAACGGAACAATCGACGGTTTGGTTTTAATAATTTTGTATTCTTTCACAACAACTTCTTGAAAAAGTTTAAATACTGTCGTGCAATATTTTGAATGTAAAGATGCTCTACATTGTCACAAAGAACTTTACTATCGATAATCTTTCTCATTGCCGAAATTAATTCTTTTCTATCTATCTTCGGTGGCTTATTTAAATCAACCGGTTTATACTTGAATGGTTTGTCCTTTATTTCACATCCACACTTGACAATTTCTTTGGTTCCACCCTGATCTGTATGTATTACCGGTAATCCTGCAACTTGTGCCTCTACTACACTGTTAGGGCAAGCATCAACGAAAGTAAGGTGAATCATTGCGATACATGATTTATACATTCTTGCCAACACCATATCGCTTATATTTCCAGTAAACATGAGATTATTCAAATCACCATATTTTCTTTCCACTCCTTGCGTATTTCCACAAACAATCAAACGGCTACCATGGATGTCTGCTTCAAGAAAAGAGCGAATAATGGTTTTCAGGCGTTTTTGTTTTAACCATACCCTAGTACTGGCAAGAAAAATATACTGGAAATGATTATTATATGGCTGAACATTATAATCCCGTGGATCAGCACCGTTGAATATCACTATTTCAGGTTTGTCCGGTCGACACACGAGGTTATGATAAATTTTCCTTGAGTATTTAGACTGGTATACTATGGCATCGGCGGCTTTGACAGAAGCTGCTTTTTCCCGATTAATCTTTTTCCAGTTCATATTCGTGTCAATGTTTGCCGGTCCTACCCGGAGGACGTGCTTCCGTGCCTTTGATTTATAATTCATTCTTCCAATGTGAAGGGCTATGTCAGCCTTTATCCTGGAATCAGTAGTAACATCAACACCAATTTCCCGCCATACTTTAACGAGGCGCTGTGCAAATCTCCCTTTTCCTGTTTTCCCGCGGGAGAAGTAATTTTTATTTATATGGATTAACATATACCCCATCAATCAATATCACAAAGAAGCCATCGTTTTTTTCTTGAATGCCACATTACATCACCGATCTTATAGCTACCAAAGGTTTTTATACCGTGTTTTGCCTGTGTTCGCTTCGCCCATTTTACAAACTTCCTGTATCCCTCCGGTGAGTGATCGGGATGCGAGTCTGCATTCCAATCGTACGGTATACCTCGCATGTAATCATTCCAGGCTTTTTCAGGAGCAGGAATGTGTTCAGTCTTTATCGCGTATGCTTTTGCTTTGTGTCGGACTCTTTTGAATAGCAGGTTTACGTCCACCTGAACTATTTTCAACGGTTTTGGTGCCACTCCCACGTCGTAAAGCCTCTTCCACTTTCGGAACATACGTTTTACGTACTGGAGTTTCTGGGCTTTTTTCCATGCCAGACTGTAGAATACCGCCACTCCCACTCTTGGCGTTTTGCGGACGTACATTTTTACCCGTCCTTTTGGTACCAGTTCTTCGTGGAGTCGTATTGCGTGACACCCTTTGAGAAACCCGTCCCGCCCGTTGACGTGTACTCCGTCCTTTGGCGCCGGCTGTTTGATTCTTTTTATGAACTCCGCTATTCCCGTTATCTCCATCCGGTTCCTCCTCAAACTTTTTCAGTTGAATTCCAGTAGGCTCACCTTTACTCAACACAATCGGCATTATGAATTTCTTTCCAATAACAAAATGGAATTTTTTATCCGGTCCCCATTCCATCGTTGTTTTAAATCCGTTCTTTTGCAGAAACTTATCCACGTTTTTCGGGTTCCAGAATCCGTGCGAATTGTGTTTTCGTCGACCTTTTTTGTTCCTTTTTGCAAAACGGCTCATCACCACAATTGTATCAAGTTTCGGTAACACATGCTTTTCAAACAGCATAACTTCGATATCACTGAAATGATACAGCACATAAGACAGGAAGGCGGCATTGACATCAACTTTAAAATCACCGCGGAGTTGTCGTTTTATAAACGATTTTATACTCATATTCATAAACCGCATATTCTCGCTACCGACGATTTCCTTCGTTTCTTTTGCCTGTCTGAAGTACCCTTTCTGTTCTTCTACGCCGCAATATTCTTTCGCTACTTGAGCGATATGGTATCCTGCCAGTCCGGCATTACAACCAACTTCAAGCACTTTTTTCCCCTTGAACACATCGAGGTATTTTATGAGGGTGGGGAAGCGGACATTATACCGGTCCCACTTCTGATATATCGTACCATGTTTTTTCCATTTTTTTGTCAAACTCAGATACTGCTTTTTCGTAAGTATCATAATTATTTCCTTTCAAGGATTGTTACTAATTTCTTCATGCATGTTTCTCTGTCACCGATATTATTTTTAATATAATCTTTGTGCGCCTCAACACGCGATCGGTCGGCGCTGATTATTGTTTCCGCTGCGGAAACTGCATCTCCTGCAGAATATCTCCACGCTGTTTTACCATCAATGCAATGATCAGCACAACCGGCAAACCTGGTATCTGGATAAACAACGGCGCATCCGCACAGTGCTGCTTCCAACGGTACGTTGTGAAGACCTTCTCTCGTGCTGGTGCTCACCCATATACCGACCTGGTTATACAGCTTTGACAGATCAGCATATCCTGCATTCTGTGTAAAACCACTGAATTTTTTTTTCACTACTTTTTTTATTGCTCTGTTTATATCCAACCCGAAGCCGTAATATCTTTTCTGGTCACCAAGTGTTTTGATGATTTTTTCTATTACGTCAAACCGTTTCCTTTTTTTTGATGATACAAGGAACCCAACGGAATTCATCCTGTGCGGCCCTATGTCGAACCATTTCCTGTCATATCCCTGATAGACAATATCTGAGTCTATTCCATATTTACGAAACCACGAATATAAACCGAGGCTGTTCACCAGAACATTCACCTTTGAAGCTTCCCTGAGAATCTTGTCTTTCGGCATCTGATAAGTTTCAAGCAGCCTGCACCACCAGTACGGTCGTGCATTCTTCGGCATCTTTTTGAGCATTGGCCGTATATCGCTTATAGAACAAGCTATACAGACATCAGTATTCCGAGGGATATGCCGCAACGGTTTTTTATGCTTCACCCACGTATGTTTGTCCGACTTTGTTACTATAACGGTAGGGCACTTCATTCTGTTGAGTTTAATGCTCGACATTATAATGGTCCTGCTTCCGCCGTTATTTGACAGTCCGCCATAGTAAGGGTGTTGACAACAGAAAGCTATATTCATCTTAAAAATCCTTCAACAGCTTTGACCACGACACTGACAGGGGGTTGCCAATTGTGGGTGTCAAGTACTTTACACGGTGTTCTGAACGGGTTCCATATCCTTTTGTACCTGTCCCTATTGGTACCCTTCACCGATTTTTGCCATTTGTCAGTTGTCATTATGACGTGCGGACAGTCGCACAGGCTTGCGAGGTGGCCCGGACCACTCGAAGGAGTAAGAAGTACTTTACTGCTTGATAAAACATTGCACAGTTTTTCCATCTGTATTCCTCTAAGGTCGTCGGTGCCGTCAATGTAATGCGCTTTGGTGCCAATTGAGCAAACGCTTTTCGGTTTAACAAGATCAATCAACTTCCGATATCTCGCTTTCGGCCAGTTCCACGATCGTTGTCCATACTTCGTTTCCGCACGGGCATGTATAATGAGGTCATACCCTTTTTCACTAAAGTCACCATACATAATATATTCACGTTCCCAGCTGGAACACACTTTTTTTTTCGGTATCAATATTTTCGTGTCAGGAAAATGTTTTCGTATCTTTCCGGGCATTGCCGGCCTTTTCCCGTTGAACAGCCACCGGTCCTTGAGTCCGCTCTTTTTATATGGTATGATTTTATACGCGAAATCTTCGTAGAGATATTCGTGTCCAGGGGGGCAAACGGCTATTATTCTGTCCACGTTGCGGCTATACTTCCTCAATGCCGGTATCCAGGTGGCTACCTCCCACCCGAATTCACCAAGCCACGGTCCTGCAAGTACCACTTTCATGCGACCGGTCTCCTTTCTCTCAATATTCTTTCACATTTTTTTTGAATCGTCCGCTTTTTCTTTGTAACGTTATCATTCCAGTAATAGGTGATATTCGGTATGAATCTTACTCTGTTCAGTCCTGCAAGTTCAATACACGGAAACATTACAGCAAGGTCGCTTGCCGCTTTCAGCCATTTCCCTTTATGGATAAACCATCCTGATTTCATATTTTTCAATATTTTCCACTTAACTGTTTTCAGGTGGGAACTTCTCCAGGGCAACCTGCGTATATTCCCCTTTTTTGGGTTTGGTCTGCTTATTCTGGTTTTTCTTTTTTTCGATATTTTCACATAACTGCCGTGGGTAATCAATGTTCCGGGGTGTTTTCGATAAGTTCTTTCCACAATTGCAAGAGCATTTTTCGGAAGAAAGTCGTCTGAATCAAGAAACGCAATTACTTCTTCGTTCTGCGCTTTCATATACCAGTCGGCAACACTGATAATTGAGAACATATTATGGCACAATCCAAGGTGAACATGGTTTTCAACGAGGACAAATCTCCCGTCATTCTTCAATATTTTTTTAGTGACCTCTACGGAATTATCTTCAGGGGCATCCAGTGCAACAAGTGCTCTCCAATAAGGATATGTCTGCCGCCTTAACGACCGAAGGCATTTTTCTATTGTTTTGCTGCAGTTTCTTCCTCTGATAAGCACGAAGAAGCTAACCGTCGACGAGCGTGTTTCCGAAGTCTTCTCAGGCACTCTCTTATCTTTGAGTTTTTTCCGCTCATCATAAATCTTATTTTTCGCCATGTAACATCCTTTTTTTCCATTTTAACAAAATTTTTAAGATTTTCCACAGCAACACGTTTTACTAATCTGCGATATCCATGTTTCTCCTTGTTAAAATCACCCAAATGCACATCTCTGTATCTTTTCGGGACTGTATACCCATAAACTGATTTACCTTTTTTTGATGGTGCCGGCATCCCGGATCCTTTTATAATCCGGAAGAGCATCACCTCGTCATACTCCCGATACGATGCCGGCATATTATTGTCATCATTATCGGGGATATTGCGTTTTAAATTATGCCGATAATGAGCGATCATTTTCTTTGTCCTGTCAAACCATTGCGGGTTTTTAAATACAAAGGTACCTCCTGCAACCCTGGTAAAACTACCTTTCCACCCGCCCCTGTTCACATAAGCTCTCCTTGGCTTTCTGTATGGTCCTCTTACTCCAAAATACGGCAGTTTCTTCATTCTTTTAACGAAGAACCGTTCATGAGTTGTTTTGTGGTAAAATATCAGAAAATCGATATCACGCACAAAAACATAGTCATATCCATTGTAATTCTTGGAACTTGACAGAAATCTGAGGCTATTGGTTATGGACTGTTTTGAGGGGTATTCTTTGAAACAATTTTCTTTAACGTCCCATCCATCATACGGTATAAGCTCCAATGCTTTTTTCACGGTTTCATTGAGGGATCCTTTGACAAATATTTTTACCCCGGCATCAGGGTAGGCTCTTTTAACCGTATAAACAAACAGCGGGATATAATACGAATAGCTATCCGCGGTACATACAGAGGTGAAACATATCTTTCTCATTTTTTTCTGTGCGTACCTCTCACCGTTCCTTTGTTCTGGCTGGCATAGAACACACTGTCCCCTTTTTTTCTGCCATAGTTTTTCCGCATTTTGCCGCGTATTTTTTTCCCTTTTTCGGTTAATGGCATAATCAATCCTTTCAGTTCACAATCCAGTCATGTATTTTTGACAACAGTTTCAGATCTTTTGCCGGTGGTTCAAATGAATATTTTGTAATAAGCATCATATATGCGGCATTCTGTACCCTGCAGGAATGATTCAACAGTTCTCCGGGGCCTATTCTTTGCACGAATAAATCAGGGAGAATCACTTCTTCACCGACATCCTCCCCGTTTAAAAGCGGTAATCTCTGCATTCTAAGAGCCTGAGAAGCAATGGGATCTCCTGGCATTACATATCGGTTACAACTCAACATTCCATTATGGATATACATATTTATCCGTTTTGCTCCAGTCGGTGTAACACATGGAGGTGCTGAAAAAAGGTCGGCATGCACATGCTTCGGGGTAAGGTTTTCAACACACAGGCATGCATCGAGTGGTGCAACTCCTCCACCCTGCGAATGGCCGCATTCATAAATATAATCATATTTTTCGAGATAATACTTTGCATCATCAAACGCATGGTGTGCAAGCCGGTCCATACCATTGTGTGTTCCATCCTTTCCTGTTCCCACACAAAAGTTGTTGAACCACGATTCGAGTTTTCCGAGGGTATCATATCCATCTGTTCCCCGGTGCCAGTGCCAGATTCTTATTCTCGGATCGATTGTGACACCATGAAAGTGCGAACCGTTATCATGCGACCAGCAGTGTGTTTTGAATGAGGGGAATAATTTCTGTACATGGTCAACCATACGGTTTTCATCATAGGCAAGAGCCGAGAGTGCCCAGGATATTGTTGAAGGCATACAATCACTATAGTCCATAATGTCACCTTTTGTAAAGAGTTTTTTTGTCACACACGTTTATTTTTCTCATCCTTTTTTCTGAAGACCAGAAACTTTTCTGCTCCGTGTACTTCATACTTGAACCCATGTTTCAGACAAAGGCTTCTGCCTTCTTCGGTGTTTATCCCGGTAACCACAACATCAAAAAGTCCGGATGAGGTTATAAACCCCATAAGTTCGTTTCCCACTCCTTTCCCGCGGTCTTTTGGATCGTAAACTATTATATCGGCAAGCACCACCATTTCTCGCACGGAGCCTTCTCTTACACCTGCTTCAAACTGTTTCGTGAGAAATGCTCTTCCCAGAACACGGTTATTCTTATCAGTTACAGGGATATTAATCACGACATCAACCGGCACTGCTTCGACTGCTAAAATATGGTCATTAACTTTGTACTGTTGTATCACAAGCTCTCCTTTTTATCGTGTACACCATTCGGTCATATTTTTTTCTTTCGGCTGCAGTGTTGATCGTATAGGGTGGTAATCAGTTGGCTTTCTTGACTGCTCTTTCATTTTACGTCGTCGACGCACTTCGCTGAGAATAAGCAGGAAGGCTTTTCCGTATCCGTTATCATCTGTTCCCGGTCTTCCTTTTTTAACTGCCCAGAGGTCGATTGCTTTCCGGACACCTTCAAGGCTGCGATGAATTTTTATTTGTCCGTTACTGTACATTCGTATTCCAAGTGCGATTGCACCGTATTCATCGTATCTTTCCGGTGGAGACACATAAAGCTTTGATCGCATTAAAATTTCAGACATTGGCTGACAGTCCAGCGACTTGCTGAAAATACTGTCATTTCCTATCACTTTCACGTTTCTGTCATCGTCAAACAATCCATGGTGTGTTCTTTTTCTTATTTGCATTGAAATAATATCTGGATCCGGATGAGCGAAATAAAATGATTCATACACCCATAATTTGTCGATATAGTGCTGATATACCGCGGCAATTCCGTTCACTGTCAAATCCTTATTAAACACCAGAGCCGCATAATGAAGAATATCGATTGGAAATACACCGCTGAATGATGGATTTGTCAGGTTTTCATACTGCCAGTCGATAGTGAATTCTTCTGCGACAACATCTTCCCCACCCTCATCCGGCTTATCAAAAACCTTTCTGACACCGGTATAAAAACACAAGATACAGGCATCGGCTCTGTCCGGGCTCTTGCTTACCCTTTTCTTATAAATTGATTTCGGTTCAACTTTCAACTTGCCGCCACCGGGGACCCATTCCCTAGTGGACAATTCTTCAATCAGTTCATCGTCATCGCACAGTTCAACGACATCAATAAGTTCGGCCATATTGCCCCACATTATTGATGCGCTATCCGCATAGCGATCATCTCCTGGGCCATTAAAAAGGCATGGTACCACTTCAATGTTATCCGTGGTATTAAGTGCAAGATAATCCCCTATCGGTCCGCCGATTCCATGGTCATCTATTTTTATTCTGATTTTACTTTTTATTCTCGTTTTGTGCCGATATTCGCGTACCATCGCAAGGATGTGTGATTCAAGTTCCGGTCCCTTTGTTTTCGCAAAGCTTCTCACCTCAAGCAATTTATAATTCATTCTGACGGCAATGGTTGCCATATCATCACCTTCTCGTGCAGGATCAACACCTATTTCAAGGTAGGCATCATCCGGGGCGACGGTCACGGTTCTATCACGGGCTCCCTGACAATCAGACACGGAAATGATGGCCCGCGGATTTCCAAGAGGGGGTAGTCCGTCAACATATACCCTGTACAGATCACTGCCTTTCGGGTACCGTTGCATACGGGCGAACCATACGGGGCTTTTCCTGGCACTGTCCTCAGAACTGAACCGCAATTTATACCAGAACTTCCGGTCCTTATTATGAGTATCGAAAAATGGACCGGATGCCATTGTTGGATTGCCGGCCATCACAATTTTACTCTCAGGATCGCTCATACCCCCGACGATAGCGTCAATAATTTCCCGCTGCACATTACTCGCTTCGTCTACAAGAAATAAAACGTGAGTTGCATGGAATCCACTGATATTCTCTTTATCCTTGGCAGTCATCGGCTGGCCGAATGCAAGCATCTCAGGATCGATATGGTAAAGCCTTTTCCCGGTGAGAACTATTTCATCCTTGAGATTCGACCTTGAAAGCCATTTCCCTATTTCAGCCCACAAAGTAGCTATAAGCGTATCATATTTTGGGCTTGTGGCAATAATCCTCGAATCTTTGCGCGACCATATCCACCAGATAGCCAAAAGAGCAAGGCTTGTTGTTTTCGTACACCCTCTTCCGGAAAACACACTGACATAATCATAGTTGGCAACGGCATTAAGTATTTCCTTTGTCTGCGGTTCAAGCCTTCTCCCCACCTTGTTTGCAAGGACTTCTTCAGGAGTCAGACACAAAACCTGATCCTCACAAAATCTCACCGGACGAAACATATAATATTCATACGCTTCAGGTGGAAGTGGACGGTACTTGGCCTTTGGCTGTTGTCTATTCATAAACTTTCATAACCGTAGAATTCATTTCAGCTGAACCGCCAAAAACTTCAGCGGCCTTTATATTATACGCTTCCGCCGCCTCAATTTCACCAACATAATGACCAACAATCAACCCTTTAATATGCGCCTTCCACAACCCGTAATATCGATCCCATTCAACTCCGATAAATCTCGATATACCACCATGGGATCCCCACCAACGAACCGGCTCATTACGTAAATTACATATCTTCATGTTCGCCCTCTGCATATTTAATGGATTCCCATCCCTGAAATGAAGATTGTAATTTCGTGATATCCCGGAAACAACTTTATGCAAATATATAAATTGTGACTTCTGACGGGTTGGATTCGTACCAAGACGACGCGCATACTTCGTTCCATATTTGTTTTTTGTCACACTCCAATTCCAATGGTGAAGCCAGTCATAAGCATCGTCATCCAAAAGACAAAATACCTTCTGTGACAATTCAAGAGCCTTCAAGACAAACGCTTCCCATTCAACCGAAGATTGGAACGACGACAATCAAGTGTATCACTACCCACGAACTCCACCCGATCCCCTGGATTCGCACCACTCACAAGACGATGCAAATATATCTTTTTCACCTTTTTCCCAACACGAACCCCACATATCGCATACCACGAATAATTGTATTTACCCTTATTTAAACACCAACTGTAATCGTCTACATAATGGGCATACTCATCATCAACCCGACACAATTTACCGCCAACCAAAAACACTCGCATGACTTACCCCACTATATTCAATTTTCTAACGGCCTTCGACTATGCGCAGTTCTGTTGAGCTTTGACAACAGAATTGAGGCGCGATGCTAGACAGGCAATAACCTTCTGTCCCGGATACTCATGTATGCTATCCATAAAAAAGGAATCGATTTCTTTTTCAAGCGCCGCCGTATAGTCGATGTTGGAAGCTGCGGAATCTGAAATTTTACGCCGCAACGTACTGATCTCGTGAATTGCCTCAAGTATAATTTTACCTGTATAGTAATGAGACCGTTCTTCGGTAGCCTGTTTATGTAAATCACACAACTTTTCGAGTATGCCCATAGTAAAATTTCCTCCAATCCCAAAAAGAAACATTGCCACTAACGGTTCGCGGTACGGGTGACGTTCGGCTTTGCGAATGTGCGGAGCGAACACCCTACCGCTGTTAGCTGTTGTTTGCGGCTGCTCCCCTTGTTTTAGCGAACGGATTGCTTTATAGGTGTAATTAAAGCCCACCCTATTAACCCAACCGAAACGCCGACCTTTACACCAAACTCAGACCCGATAAGGAACGAAGCTAATACTACCGCTGCAACACTCATAAAATTAACTAAACCGTGCATAAAAACAGCCTCCAGTGAGCGATTTATAATATGGTCAGCCGCAAATTGCAGCTAACTACTCCAATGACGAACTTTTCACAGTACCGCATCCCTCATTTTCCGATCAGTGTGGAGGAAACCCAATACTGGTAGTAACGTCGCTGAGAAACTTT
>Ga0272441_10012366_pt1 | contig 12488 bp, 9 predicted proteins | sample SSMProp6N_FD_193582 | JGI IMG/M metagenome (GOLD analysis project Ga0272441, IMG submission 193582) | Marine sediment archaeal communities from Little Sippewissett salt marsh, Falmouth, MA, United States - SSM-Prop-6N | ecosystem: Environmental > Aquatic > Marine > Wetlands > Sediment ...
GGTCATCCAGGAACCGAGGAGTCCCGTGCAGCCGGTGATAAATACGTTTCGATCTTTCCAGAAATTGCTCATATCTTTTTCCTTCTTTAGCTCATGAAAGTTTCTTTTATCATCCCCCGCTTCACCCCCTCTTTCCTCTTAGGAAAGCAGGAATGCAGGAAATTAAAACTTATTTTTACCTTATCACTCTTTTCACTTCCAACTTTGTTTTGGCGAAGTTTATTATTAAACCGTGTTTTTGATTTACCGCCTTCAGATACGATCTCACTATGGCAAAGTGATCGTTTTGGATTGTTTTTATTGCTTTCAGTTCCAGAACAATTCTATTTTCAATAAAGAGATCCAAACGATGTGTACCAATTTTTTCTTCATCATAGAAAATGTCTATTTCTTCCTGTTTGGTAAAATTAATGCCCCTTTTCCTTAATTCGATGGCCAGGGCATTTTCATAAATCGACTCCAAAAATCCGGGTCCGAGCTGTTTATGAACCTCAATAGCCGCTCCGATAATGTTTCCTGTCAGTTCTTAATCTTCGAGCATATCTAACCTACTTCTCCTGCCTTCCTGCTTTCCTAAGAGGTTTTCTTTAACCAGGGGGCGGCGCCCGAAGCCCAGAGTTTGTTGAGGCTTTCCATGTCCCGGTAGGTGTCCATGCAGTGCCAGAAACCGTCATGCCGATAGATGGACAGCTGGCCGTCCCGGGCCAGTTTTTCCAGGGGTTCTTTCTCCAGCGAAACATTTCCGCTCAGATAGTCGAAAATGCCTTTCTCAAAGACGAAAAATCCCCCGTTGATCAGCCCGGCCTGAACCTGGGGTTTCTCCCGGAATTCTTTGACCAGTCCATTTTCAACATCCAGCTCCCCGAACCGGGTCATCGGCCGGACCCCGGTGACCGTGGCCAGTTTGCCCATCTTCCGATGGTGCTCGAGCAGCCGGGAAATATCGATATCGCTCACGCCGTCCCCGTAGGTCACCATGAAGGTGCCGTTTTTGATATACGGCTGAATCCTCTTGATCCTACCCCCGGTCAATGTTTCCAGCCCGGTGTTGGCCAGGGTGATCCGCCAGCCGGAATGGAGGCGGGTGTGCGGAGTGATGACCTTTCCCTCACCCAGATCGATGGTAAAATCATTGGTGTAATAATCATAGTTGAGAAAATAGTCCTTGATCATTTCGCCTTTGTAACCGAGGGCGAGAATGAAATCGTTAAATCCGAAGGCCGAATAAATTTCCATGATGTGGACCAGAATGGGTTTTTCCCCGATCCGGACCATCGGTTTGGGTCGGTATTCGGTCTCCTCCATCAGGCGGGTGCCCCGCCCGCCGCATAAAATTATCACCCTGATCTTATTTTTCTCTTCCACTGGATCAACTCCTTTCCCAGGCGGAATTTAATTATATTTTTCGCAAATTCCAGGATGGTGGCCAGATTAACGTGAGAGCTTCCCCCTTCTCTTTTGAGAAAAATAATCGGAATTTCTTTCACCCGCAGTTTCAGGAAGCTGGATTTAATCAGTATCTCGGCATCGAGAAACCAGTCCCGGGATGAAAGCCGGAACTTCGGCAGCCAGCTCCTTCGGAAAATGCGCGGAGTGGCGTTGATATCATAAAAGGGAAGACCGAATAAAAGACAGACTATCATGACATAAGCGTTTGATATCCATGCCCTAATGAAACCGTCCTGCCGGACGGCACGCCTCACTTTGATCAGATCGTAACCGGAATCGGTTTCCCGGATCAGCCTGACCACGTCGGCCGGGTCAACCTGGCCGTCCCCGGCCATGAAACCCACCCACTCCCCCGAGGCGGCTCTTAAACCGTTAATCGCACCCCAGCCGTAACCGAGATTTTTTTCCACCGTGACTTTCTTCAGGCGGGAATCTTTCGAAATCAGTTCCTGAATAATCTTTGCGGTCCGATCACGGGAACCGTTATCCACCAGAATCAGCTCAAAATCCACCCCGGCCGCAGTCAAAACGTTCCTGAGGGCGTCAACCACGGGGGATATATTCTCCTCTTCATTGTAGAAAAGAAGAGCCAGTGAAATACTATACTTTTGCCTGATGTTTGTCATCAAGGAACCGAACAAGCAGAGTCTTAAATGAAAATACCGGCGATCGTTCCGGTCATGAAGGCAGCCAGACTGCCCCCGATCATCGCCCGCATGCCGAGCTTGGCCAGGTCGTGGCGGCGCTCGGGAGCGATACCGCCGATCCCTCCGATTTGAATCGCGATCGAAGAGAAGTTGGCGAAACCGCAGAGGGCGTAGGTGGCGATGACGATGCTCCTCTCCTGGAGCATGGGAACCAGCCCCATTTTTCCCCGGGCCAGGACCTGGGTGAGATCGAAGTACGCCACGAACTCGTTGATCGCCATCTTCTCACCGAGCAGCCAGCCGATGGTGGTGCAATCCCTCCAGGGCACCCCCATCACCCAGGCCAGGGGGGCGAAGATCCAGCCCAGAATAATCTCCAGACTTAATTTGAAACCGGGGCTGGCCGAAGCGTTGCCGCTGCCCCGGTAAATGAGATCACCCTCGGCGTTCTTCACCACAAAAGATCTGTTCTTAAAACCTTTTTCCAGCGGATCCTCTAAAATGATTTTATTCCCGTCTTTCACTCCTTCAATCCGGTATGACTCGGCATTTTTCTCCTGATCGAAGATATCTATCGCGGCTCCTTTTTGTATTCGGGGATAGCTGTTTAGATCGCTGTCGCTGATCTTTATCACGTAGGGATTATTCCCGATCAGAGCGTTGGCCCAGTTTCCTATCGTCGATATGCCGAAATTAATCATGCTGATCAGGGCGATAAATGCCAGGAGCATCGCTCCCACGTTGAGCGCCAGCTTCAAACCGGTTCCCGCTCCGCTGGCGGCGGCGTCGATCACGTTGACGTTGGTCTTGGGGAGCTTGATCTTTATTCCTCCCATGGTCTTGGGTTCTTCCGTTTCCGGAAACATCAGTTTGGCCATCACGATCCCGGCCGGGGCGGACATGATGCTCGCCGAGATCAGATGGCCCGCGATATTGGGAAAATAGTCTTTGAGCATCCCCACGTAAGCGGCCATCACTCCCCCCGCCACCGTGGCGAAGCCCCCCACCATAACCACCATCAGCTCGGACATGGTCATATCCCGGACGTACGGCTTGACCACCAGGGGCGCCTCGGTCTGGCCGACGAAGATATTGGCCGAGGCGGAAAGAGTTTCCGCCCCGCTGGTATGAAGGGTCTTTTCCATTATTTTTGCGAAGAAAGCCACTATTTTCTGCATGATCCCCAGGTAGTAGAGAACCGCCATCAGAGAGGAAAAAAAGATAATCGTGGGCAGAACATTGAAGGCGAAGTAAGCCCCTGTGACCGCCACCCGGCCGGCGACCTCCGCCACCGGTCCGTTGGTTCTCGCCGCACCCTCCCCGATCGGGACGTTGTTATTCACCAGATTGCCGAAGATAAATCGCGCCCCGTCTTCGGTGAAGCTCAGGAGCTTGAGAACCACATCGTTTAACTTCACGAAAAACCATTCTCCGGGTGCCTGGGGGAGATGGAAAGCTGTGGCGATCCAGACGTTAAGCGGGCTGTTCGGAAGGATGATAAAGGCGAAAAATACCTGCAGCAGAATTCCGAGAATCACGATCCGCAACTTAATCCTTTTCTTGTTATTGGATATCAAAAAAGCGATTCCCAGAAGAACGAGCATTCCTCCGAAGCTGATCAGTTTGTACATCGCTAATCTCCTTTCAGGCGTGCTTGCAGATACCCCGGCGCGAATCTCTGATGAAATTGACTATCGCTTCACCGGCGGGACCCAGATTTTCTTTTTCAATGGCCGCAAGCGCCTGGGAAACATTGAGACCGGAGTGGTAGAGCAACTTATACGCCCGCTTGATCCGGAGACGTTCCTCGGGGCTGAATCCGGCCCGCCTCAGTCCGATCACGTTAATACCTTTTACCGTGGAATCACCCTCCATAAGCATATACGGAGGAACATCCTTGCCCACCCGGGAAAGTCCCCCGATCATGGTCAATTCCCCGATACGGACGAACTGATGAACGGTGACGTTTCCCGAAATGAAGGCGCGGTCGGCCACGCTGACATGGCCCGCGAGGAGGGCGCCGTTGGCGATGATGACTTCGTTGCCGATAACGACATCGTGGCCGGCGTGCGAATAACCCATGATGAAATTATCGTCTCCGATAATCGTGCCGGAATCCGCCTTGGAACCGCGGTGGATCGAGCATCCCTCCCGGAAGGTATTTCCCCGACCGATGGTGAGAGTGGTTTCCTCCCCCCGGTAGGAAAGATCCTGGGGGGCGTGACCCAGGACGGCGAAGGGATGAATGGTGTTATCCGGACCGATGGTGGTGTTGCCGGTGATGTAGGCGTGAGATATCACCCGGGTCCCGGGGCCGATCTTCACCTTTCCCTCGATTATCGCGTAGGGCCCGATCTCCGCTCCCGGATCGACTTCGGCTTCCTTATCCACGCGGGCGGTTTTATCGATGGACATAAAAATTTCTCCTTCCTTTGCACGCTCCCGGGGACCGGGAACGTATTCTTTGCGCTTATTTTTTATTATATGTGGAGTTCGTATCCGGTCAAATGAAATCAATCCCCTCCCTGGCACATCCGCTCCCTGAAACCTGAACAATCGGACAATGTCCTGAAATTACGTACTTTCAAAGAAGGCTTGAAATTGAATGCGGCTTACGGCGGCGGAATGCAAATTGACAGGCCGGACCCTTTCAGTTATAAAAAGAGAAATTAACCCGGAAAATTAACATGCTGCTTTCCGAACTGAAAACCATCATCTTCCACCGGAGGCTGCTTCTGGCCCTGACCCGCCGCGAGATCCTGGGTCAGGTCAAGGGCTCCATTCTCGGAATTTACTGGTCGCTCCTTGAACCCCTCATGCTCCTCGCCATCTACACGGTGGTATTTCACTTCGTCCTCAAAATCCGCATGGGAGCGGAGGGGGGACCGTATTCTTTTTCACTTTACCTATTCTGCGGGCTCCTTCCTTTTCTGGCGATAAGCCGGGCGCTCAACCGTTCCAGTACCGTGATCATGGAAAACCGGAATTTGATCAAAAAGCTCATCTTCCCCAGTGAAATCCTTCCCCTGAACATGGTGCTTTCCGCCCTGGTCAGCCAGTTTTTCGGCTTCGTCATCCTGATTCTGGGAGTAGTGATTCTCAACGGGCGGATCGGATGGACGGTCCTTCTTCTTCCGCTCTTGCTCCTGCCCCAGATCCTTCTGACCGCGGGGCTGGCCTGGCTCGTGGCCAGCCTGGGGGTGTTCATCCGGGACACCCGTCAGGCGGTGTCTCTGCTGATGGTGGCCTGGATGTTCCTGACTCCCATTTTCTATGACGAAAGCTATGTCGCCCGGATATTTCCCGCCGGGCTCTATCTCAATCCCCTGGCCGATCTTCTCGCCGGCTACCGGGCGATTTTAATCCGGGGCCAGCTTCCGGATTGGACCAGGGTGGGGATCGTCTATCTCATCGGAGGAGTCCTCTGCCTTTTCGGTCTCTGGTGGTTTTCCAGGTCGAAAAAAGCGTTTATAGATGTTATTTGATTTCTCCCTGCGGGTGGAATTAAATAAGCTGATCGATACAATGAAAGAAGAAATAGCCATTTCCCTCAAAGGCGTTTCGAAGAAGTACCCGATTTACGAAAGCCCCATCCACCGCCTGAAAGAAGCCATATGGCGGGGGAAAAAAAGTTATCACCGCCAGTTCTGGGCACTCCAGAACATCGATCTGGAAGTACCCCGGGGCGTCACCCTGGGGATCCTGGGTCAGAACGGTTCGGGGAAAAGCACCCTGCTTCAGATCATAGCCGGAATCATGGAACCCAGCGGGGGAAAGGTTAGAACCCGGGGGCGGATCTCCACCATCCTGGAGCTCGGGGCGGGTTTCAATCCCGACTTCACCGGCCGGGAGAATGTCTTTCTCAGCGGTCACATCCTCGGGATTTTCCCTTCCGAGATGAAAAAACGTTTCGCTTCCATCGTCTCGTTCGCAGAAATCGGTGAATTCATCGATCAGCCGGTAAAAACCTATTCCACCGGGATGTATGTCCGGCTCGCTTTCGCGGTGGCGATCAATCTTGATCCGGATATACTCCTGGTGGATGAAGTTATGGCGGTGGGAGATACTTATTTTCAGCATAAATGCATGCGCAAGATCCGCGATTTCCAGGAAGAAGGAAGAACCATCATCTACGTCACTCATGATGTCGAGAGCGTCCGCAACCTCTGCCACCGGGCTATGATTCTGGACTTTTCTCAGATTATGGCCCGGGGAGATCCCGGTGATGTCGCCAATCAATATATGGCACTGATCGATGCCCGCGAAAAAATCCACTTCGAGGTCAGCCCGGAAGAAGCCAGAGAAATACTCAACCGGAAAGATTTCCAACCCTACTTCGATTTCTACCAGGAATTTGAGCGGGCCGAAAAGCAAGCCCCTTACCTTAATCTTTCTCCGGAGCTGCTGGCTCCCACCCAGTATCCCGCCGCCGCCGGTTCATTCCCTTCCATCCTCGCCCACCCGCAGTCGATCCTCACCTATGATGACGTGAAAGTCGCCCCTGACAGCGTCCTGGCGGTCGGGATGGGGCTGCTCCCGGAATGCTGGGACAAACCGGGAAAAGGAGTCCTCTTCCGGATCGCGGCCCGGAGCGGAGGAGAAGAAAAATATCTCCTGGAAGAATGGCTCGACCCCCAAAATAAGGCAGAAGATCGGAAAATTCTCATCCGGGAGATTTCCCTCCAGCAATATTCAGGCCGTAACGTTACTTTTAAGTTTATTACTTCGGGACGGACACCGGAGGCGAAATTCTCCTGGGCCTGCTGGATATCCCCCCAGCTGGCCAGTTCCCGGACCGGCGCACCCGGGGCCGCTGATGAGGTTGAGCCGCAGTTTTCCAGCTACAGCCGTTACGGGCGGCGCGAGGCCGAGATCACCAAAATCGAAATTATGAACGGTAAAGAAGAAGCCGTTAGTTCTTTCCGGGCGGGGGAAGAAATCGTTCTCCGCTTCCACGTTCGCTTCAACTCAGACGTGAGCAACTTCGTGATCGGCAACATCTTCCGGAATAAATGGGGGCTCAACGTCTACGGCATGAACACCGAATGGTACGGTCTTCCCGACGCGGATTACAAGCAGGGAGACAGAATCGTTGTCACCTTCCGCCACCGGCTCAATCTCGCCGATGGGACTTACTCCCTTAATCCCGCCACCTCGTCCACCGTGGGGAAACACCTTTACAAAACCCTGGATTGGATCAACAACGCCGCCATCATCCGGGTCACCAACCCCCGCCGGATGGAAGGCTACGTCAGCCTCCCCTGCCAGATCACGGTGTCGCGTCTTGACATTTGACATTTGCCTTTCTGCCCGAACGCAGAAGGGGCGGGCCCAGAGGCCCGCCCCTCTCATTTATGCTTTAACTTTATTGAAATTCCGAAGCAGCAAATTATTTCATCGCAGGCTGAACCGCTCACCGGCTCAGGGGAATATCCCCGGAAACTCCGAAATACAACCGGGTGACTCCGCTCACCGTCCAGAGACCGCAGTCCTGGCGAAAGATAGAAAGATCGATTATGCCGTCACCGGTGTAATCAGCCGGCATGGGATTATCACCGGCTCTCCCCAGATAAACCCGGGTAATCCCCCGGACGGCCCAGAGGCCGCTTCCGGGGCGGAAGACGGCCGGATCGGAGTAACCGTCACTGTCGTAATCGCGAGCGATGGGAGTATCTTCGACTCCGCCGAAATAAAATCGGGTGAAATTCCGGATCGCCCAAAGGCCGGTGGACGGGCGGAAGATGGCTACCTCCGCCCAGTTATCATTGTTATAATCGGCCGGAACCGGAAAATCCCCGGCGGCTCCGAAATAAACCACTTTTTCTCCCTGGTGAGTCAGGATTCCGGCCCACATTCCCGTCGAAGGTCGGAAAATCGCCTGATCGGTCCAGCCCCCGCTGTCGTAATCGGCCGGGGCGGGGATATCCCCGGCCTGGCCGAAGTAAAACCGGGTAAAACCCCGGATGCTCCACAATCCCGAGGCGGGACGAACGACGCAAATATCGGTCGTATCGTCACCGTCATAATCGCCGCTGGCCGGGATATCATCCCCGCCTCCGAAATAGACACGGCTTAAATCACGTATCGCCCATAACCCTTCAGCCGCCCGATAGATAATGATCTCCGAGGTCCCGTCCCCGTTGAAATCCCCTGTATCCAGAACCAGATAAGCCGGAGTGGCGAGAGGAGTGGGTGTAATAACCGGAGTGGGGGGAGGGACGCTGGGAGTCGGTGTTGAGGTGGGCGGAACGCTGGGTGTGGGAGTAACAGAAGGGGTGGATGTGGATGATGGCGTCGGAGTTATCGTGCTGGTCGGCGTGGGAGTGGGGGAGGGAGTGACCGATGGTGATGGCGTGGGAGTGGCGAGGGAATAAAAAAGCTCGAAAGCCATATCCATCCACTCCCCTTCCAGGCGATGACCCTCCATATAGGTCAGCGGGGACCAGTCGGTTCCCCCGTCACTGGAAAAAACCGCCGCGTCGTTCCACTGGGAGACAGTCTGCGCGTTGAACCATCCCCAGTAATAATACGGCTCCTCAGTGTACACAGCCTGGATCCCGAGAAAGTAATAATAGCCATCGGATTGGAACCAGGGATTGTCAAGTTCTTTTTCGTAGATCCAGTCGTGTTCCCACCAACCCGGCATGGTGATCGGCATAGGCTCTCTGGCACCGATGTAGGTCTGAAGATCCCACTCTCCGACCTCCTCCGTGATCAGAGCACCGGGGCGGCTGAAGCTCCCCGGGTGAGTGTACTCATACCAACTTAACCGGAAGTAGGTGGGCTCGATCAGGGGCGGGTCCACCGGGGCGGAGGTATCACTCATCCAGTTCAGGTAAGATCCATACCAACGGACCTTATAGATCGGCTTTCCCCCGATACATTTCCAATCATCAGCTATCTCAAGGTCAAAATATGCCGGGGCGTAATAAGAAGAATACCAATCGTATCCATCGATCACATTAGGCAATTGAATCCATTTGCTCTCTTCGAAAAGGCTGTATCGGACGGCAAGTCCCTCACTGACTACCGGCTGATCGCAGGAATATCCCAGACCCAGAATCCCGAACGGGCCCTCGATTCCCAGGGTCGCTGAGGAGCCCTTCGACAAATCACCGCCGGAATCGGTAAGGCTGTTGTACTGGCATAGGATTTCATTGGAGCCCTCAAATAATATCGCCTGGAAGGTCAGGCGGGAGGCGGAGTCTTCTATATGGGGCACTTTGTACCATTCCACGATCAGCTCCCGCTCCGGGGCGCCTCCCTGAAGCTGGTAATAAACCGAGGCGCCCCCGAAATTGCTCAAATCAAGATCATCCCAGAAGGGAGCGATCATATCATCGGGGACGGGGGAATCGGGGATACAGACATTTGCAAATTCAGGATAGCAGGTGCCGAAGTTCAAGAAGCCGTTGGTGCAAACATACACATCCGAGTAAGTGTTCCCGTAAAATTTAAAATCAAAACCGATCGTTTGAATGTTGAAACAACCGTCATCGATATCGTAGTTCCACTGGTTTCTTTCGATCTCCGTCCCCGTACCTCCCTCGGGACCTGCGATCTCCCGCCAGTAATAGGTTTCCACGGGCGGGGGCGGGTTGCTGTCGGTCCAGATATACCTGCCCCCGGTTCCCGGACCACCAGTGTCGGCGATGACCGGAGGTAACACCATATCCCCCAGTATGAGAACGAATACGATTTCTACTGAAAAAATCAGTATATTCTTTTTCATGGTTGACTCCGATTAACTCAGATTTGAACTGCAAGAATTATATACTTAATTTTTATAATCTAATCCGGCTATTAAAACAATATAATTTTAAACCGTATCCTTTTTTTCCAGAATCAGGAAAGAGCCGCGCTCAAATACTCTACGGAAATATTTCTTGAAAAATAAACGGAGCGGATTTGATTTTATCCCGGAAAAAAAGTCTTTTCTGATAACTACAATCCTGCCGGGAAACTTCTTCAAGTCTTTTTTATATTCGAAGAAAAGGCGTTTTCCTGTATTCGAATGAGGGTACCAGATCATCCAGAGACCGATAAAACGGGTGGGATTCGGTCGATCGGAAAGATAGTAAAAAAGGGATTGGGTGGGAAGAACCAGAATCGGTTCGGAGGCTTCGGTGCGGTGCTTAATTTCAGCTACTATCCGTTTGATTGTTCTCGCTTTTTTCGGCTTTAGATAAAACGTTTCTCCCCTCAATTTATAGGGACGGTAATTACGCCTTATCACGCTGATCACCCCTCCGTTGCTCAGACCCAGATATGTGCGCTTATCGATCCGGAAAGATACTAAGATATAATAGAAAGGAATGGCTAAGGTAAGAAGGTAGATTACTATTTTAAGGGGAAATATTTTTCCCTTTCCACTCCATCGATAAAAGCGTTCGAGAAAAAAAACTCCGGTAATGAAGATCAAAGGAACGGCTTGCATCAATCTCACCCAGGCTACCGGAAAATAAGCGGGTATCAGAACCAGCATTCCCAGAAAGGTACAGCAGAATAGCTTGATCTGGGCCGTTCCGAATTCTTTCTTCCGGGCATTGCGCAGGAAGAAAAGAGCGGCCAGCAAAAAGATGAATAACGGCAAAATGAAAAAGAACCGTTGTGCAAAAGCTGTACCTGGAATCAGTAACCTTAAGAAAGATTCTTTTTTTGTCAAAACCAGGCCGACGGTTAAAGTGAAAATCTGATGGAGCATGGGCAGGAAAGCTTTCTTTGAAACGAGAAACAAAACTGCCGGAAAAAGAACGAAGGCGGTGAATACTGAATAAAATCCGATGTACTTGAAAAAAAATTTGAATGAAGTTTTTCCTTTATATCGCCGGCAGGAAGCTAAAAGAAAACCGCAAACGACCGTGAGAGCGGCGGCCAAGCCCACATCGTGACGAAAGAGGATGGCCACGCCGTTGATCAACCCCCCTGCCGCCAGCCACCGAATTTTTCTCCGATCCAAATAATTCAAAAACGGCCAGAGGACAATCAGGGGAAAGAAAGTGTAAAAGCTTTTGAACCAGGGGCCGGGAACGATCAGGATAATCAGGGTGGGGATCAGCGCGAACTTGAAAGAGAGCAGCTTCCGGGAAATGAGATAGACGAGTACCACCGTGCCCGCCTTGAAAAAAAGCCACATCCAGCGGGTGATCAAGAGGCTTTCCCCGAAGATTTTAAAGAGAAAAGCAACAAGATAAAATCTCCCCGGGGGATAGTAGAGGTAATAATCCCGGTAAGGCACCTCCTCCCGTAGAATCCGGGCGGCACCCTGGATTAATGTTCCTTCATCGGTCATGAACAGACCGTAATTGAAATAAAGGTGATAATAAAAGCAGCTCAGGACAAAAATGAGCGCCGCGAATATACAATCTCTCTTTTTCGCACTCACGGCTATCGGGGGCTAATGAAGATAACCCAGTGATTTCAGAACTTCTTTTTCCTCACCTTTTGAAACGAATTCTCCCCGGGGCGCTTTGAATGAGGGGGTTTGTTTTTGCCAGGAGATGAGGGCGCGATGAAGCAGTCCTGCTACTTTCTGATTCTCTCCGGACACATCATTTTCCTCGGCGGAATCCGCCTTGAGATCATAGAGCAACCCGGCGCGCTTTTTCCCGGATTTGCGAATCAGCTTCCACCTTCCCCGCCTGATCGATTTAAGATGTCGGCCGCGGTCGAGTTCGCAAAAAATCGGGCGCGGCTTCATCGGGGACGAATTGTTCATCAAGGAGAGAAAGCTCTTTCCCTGAACAAGTTCGGGAACGGATATTCCCAAAAAATCGAGAACACTGGGTACAACATCAACTATACTGACCGGAGCCGAAATATTCACCGGTCGCTCTTCTTCCTCCGGCATTTTCACAATCAGGGGAACTTTCACCACCTCTTCAAATAACGAGTTGCCGTGGCCGAGTAACCCATGTTCCAGGAAGCCTTCACCGTGATCGGAGGTGATAATGATGAGACAGCTCTGCGGAGATAAAACCTCATCGAAAAGTCTCCGGAGAAATTCGTCCGTGTAATTTATCTCGCTATCGTAAAGATCCACCAAGGCAGACCGGTTTTTCGGATCGCTGGTCACGATCGCCCGCTTTCGGCGAAGTTCTTTCATATTCTCTTCCGCCCACTTGCGTGCGGACACCGGGTCCGAACTGTATCCCTCGATCCAGGGGCGGCGAAATCGGTAGGGAGCGTGGGGATCGAAGTAATGGATCCAGAAAAAATAGGGCCGGGAATTCTTAACCTTCTCCTTCAGATCTAAACTTGCCTGATGAGCCTCTTCGGCATCGCGGAACCAGAGACTGACGAATTCATCGAACCCCCGGGCCATACCAGTTTCCGGAGTGACATGACCGTTGGTCGATATCCCGAAAGTGTGATAACCCCGCAACTTCAATA
>Ga0272441_10012367_pt1 | contig 12487 bp, 9 predicted proteins | sample SSMProp6N_FD_193582 | JGI IMG/M metagenome (GOLD analysis project Ga0272441, IMG submission 193582) | Marine sediment archaeal communities from Little Sippewissett salt marsh, Falmouth, MA, United States - SSM-Prop-6N | ecosystem: Environmental > Aquatic > Marine > Wetlands > Sediment ...
TAGACATGTGATTATAAAAAACAAAATGGAAAAATACAAGAATAAATCGTTTACTAAATGGTTGGAGATCCTGCAGCAGGAAAGTTGGCAACTTGAACTATTGATTTCTGGCTTTGCTATTTTTTTACTCGCCGAATCCTATGAGCCAGTTCACAACCTGGATTATCAAATTGACCTATTACTATCAGGGAGTACCTATTATGGATTACTGTATATACCTTACCAGGTATTATTGGGTGCGTGGTATGTTTTGATTATTAATCTTATACTGCATGTTTTGTTACGTGGGCTGTGGATCAGCACAATAGGATTACGCTATGTGTCTGGAGATATTGATTTTAACAAGCTAAATATCAGTCCTAAATTTGATCGCTTTCTTCGAAGCAAGATTGTGAGTTTCGATTTATATATCCAGCAACTGGAAAAATTATGCAGTGCTGTTTTCGGTTTTACTTTTCTTATCATTTTTATTCTAATTTCCGGTGGTCTTTTTGTTGTAGGAATTGTTATCCAGGCAATGACTATGGAAGGGATAAGCAGCAGATTCGGAGGTCCGTGGGTCTTGGTTATTGTGCCTTTTTTATTATTATATTTATTGGGAGGTTTTATTTATTTCCTTGATTTCATTACCCTTGGTTGGATAAAACGAAAAAAAAGAATTGCCAGGTTCTATTATCCTATTTATCGCTTTTTTAGTGTTATTACTTTGGCTTTTATCTATCGTCCGATTTATTATAATTTGTTGGATAATAAATTCGGCCGTAATATAGTTTTATTTTTAATCCCTTATCTGATTGGTTTTACCTTAATTGCTTCATTGACCGTTAATACACATGCTTATCTGCCGGGAAATCGAACGTTACAATCCATTAGCAACAATTTTTATGATGATACCTTAGAAGACAGTGCTTCATATTCAGCAAGTATTTCTTCCAAATTTGTCAAAAACGGATATGCTCAACTTTTTCTGCCTTATGTCGCACGTATGGATGATAAAGTTATTGAGGCCATTTGCCCGGACTTAAAACCAGCTAAAACAGGCTTTTTTTTCTTTGGCAATAATGATCCGTTACGAAAGAACATGAATGCAGATTTGGCTTTGGACTGCCACGTCCAACGATTTAAAATTTATGTTAATGATACACTATTAAATAATCTTAAATACCGGTTTCATGAACACCCTGCTCGCAAAAATATTGGATTACTGACTGTTCTGGATGTAGGATACTTGCCTCGCGGAGAACATGCCATAAAAGTAGATGTGCAAATTCTCGAAAATAATAATGGAAAAGACACCTTGTTTTTTCGTGAAACCGCCCTTATACCTTTTTGGAAAGAATAGATTAATATGTTAAGTTTCTTCAATTAATAAGACAGAGATCGTTGAGGGAATAACAAAGTCTAACAAAGCATATAATTAATAAAGAATGAAAAAATAAATTATGAAAATAACTCTCAGGATCGTATTCCTCCCCCTATTGATCATCTCGATAAACTCCTTTGCGCAAAAGTCATCAAAAGAACTTACTGCCAAAATAGAGGCGATGGCAAAAGTAGGAGCATGTTATTCACCATCATTTTCACCGGATGGCAGTGAAATAGCATTTATATCGAATATTAGTGGAATTCCACAATTATGGAAAATCCCAAGTACTGGAGGCTGGCCTATACAATTGACAAACTTTAATGATCCGGTTTCCAATGCAATCTGGTCACCAAAAGGAAATAAAATTGCCTTTCAACTTGCTCCCGGTGGTGGTATGAATAGCCAGATATACACAATCAAGGCAGATGGAAGCGAAATTGAACGAATTACCAGTGGAGGAAAATCAAATAATTGGATGGGCAACTGGAGCGACGACGGAAATTATTTGTCCTATTCTTCAAATCAAAACAATGCTTCCGGCATGGATAGTCATCTTTATAATATGCTGGCCAAAACGACTGAATTGAGCATAGTGAATCAAGGAATCGGGCGCATTACTGATATAGGCAAAGACAATGAACGGTTTTTACTGTCAAGAGTAGCGAGTAGGGGAAGTAATGACCTATATCTAATTGATAAAGAATCTAATGAAACACTGCTAACGAAACACAGTGGTCCAGGTAGTTTCTATGGTGAGTTTTCTCCGAATGGTGAAATTTATATCTCCTCAAATCTGAATAGAGATAAGATAGCGTTTGGAAAAATTAAGAACAGAAAAATTGAAGTATTAAGTGAACGCGGAGATTCGGAATTACAGAACTTCATTTTTAATGAATCGGGATCAATGGCATTACTTGTCTGGAATGTTGCCGGGAAAAATGAAATAAGTCTTTTTGATATCCCAAACCAAAAGGAATTAAAGACATTAGATATGCCCGTAGAGCAAGTGGGAGGAGGAGATTTTTCTTCTGATGACCGTTACTTTCTCTTCACAGGAAGTGGCTCCACAGAACCTGCCAATGTCTGGCTTTATGATTTCGAAAATGACTCGTTCACAAAATTGACGGACAGCCCGCACCCTGGTATCAATCTTGGAGAATTGATTGCCCCGGAGCTGGTCAAATTCAAATCATTTGATGGTTTAGAGCTGAGCGGATGGCTATACAAGCCCGGAGTAAGCAATCATCCTTATCCGACTGTAATCAGTTATCATGGCGGCCCCGAGGGTCAGTCCCGACCATCATTCAGTTATACTTTTCAAGCATTGTTGAGTCAGGGTATAGCGGTCTTTTCTCCAAATGTCAGGGGATCCTCAGGTTTTGGAAAGGAATTCGTGAATTTAGACAATGGTGCCTTACGAACAAACGGGATAAAAGACATTGAAGCTTGTTACAACTATGTGGTTGAATCTGGTTTTGCAGATAAAAGCAAGGTTGGAATCATGGGTGGCTCTTATGGCGGCTATATGGTTATGGCAGGAATTACGGAGTATCCCGATATGTTCGCTGCAGCTGCCAACTTATTTGGGGTAGTGAATTTCATTACTTTTTTCGAAGAGACGGAACCATGGATGGCTGCGATTTCAAAAGTTGAATATGGAGATCCGGATACTGAAGCAGATATGCTAAGAGCGCTGTCTCCTATCAATAAGGTTGAAGTTGTCAAAACTCCGACAATTGTTTTACACGGTGCAAATGATACAAATGTTCCTGTTGTTGAGGCAGAACAAGTTGTAGAAAATCTTAAAAAAAGAAATATTCCGGTAGAGTACATTTTATTTCAAGATGAAGGACACGGGTGGAGGAAAACTTCCAATAAAGTTACCTCAACGGTGTCAATCGTTAACTGGTTTAAACTGTACCTGGTTGAAAAGTAATACAGTGCCTAACAAAAAATAAACGGCATTCCCGTCTGCATCGCTTTCGCATAGCTATAGCGGGGCAAAGCCGGACGGGCAGAAAACGCCCGTTATACGAACCATTACCCGCAAGCCTAAAAATGAGATTACCCAGTGGACTCTATCTATTTCTAACTTTCTTCCCTACGTTAATTTGCAACCAATTAATTTTATTGGAAATCAAAGCCCTAAACATGCGCCGAAATCAGGACAAATACGAGGTAAAATAATCCAGGTATGAATAAGAAACAGAACAATAAAAAGAAATCCAATCAGCAAGGCGTGGCTAATATAAACCTCATCTCCTGCAGGTTTGATCTTTGGCCACAACAATCCGAAACTTCCTATTACAAATAGAAAAAAAGGAACACCTGAGAAAAAAATAAGAAATTGCAAATTAAATTGGTCTTGTAAGGTGCCATAAAAAATAAACCCAACAATTACGGATAGAATCAACAGAATCCAATAGATTTTCTTGTTTGTATTATTTTTAGACTTATCCATGTGATATGATTTTTTAATTATTTAAAAGTACTGCCCGGGATGGTTATGGCAAATGATAAAAATCATCTTCAATATTGTTTAAAGTATCTTTTCAATTTTTAAATCTTACTTCTAAAGTATTTACTGATATTTTTTATGCGATTTAAGCAGTACTTGGAGGATTTACAGCAATTGATGGAAAATAAAATTTATTGGATTGCCTATTATTTGTAAGTATCCGATCAATAAAAGCGAACACAAAAAACATTTAATTGAATTAAAATTGAACAAATCAAAATCGTAATAAAAGCCTGCAGCTAACAATAGCTATAATAGTCAAAACCTGTGAAAAGCCTGTGTGTGTGTATAATAGTAGCTATAGGCAATACGGGTTAGGGGCTTTCCTGAAGGTCGTTTAGTAAATCAAAGTCCATCCAAGCCTGATTTTGAGTTTTTATAGTTAAATTTAAAACCAAAAATTAGACTTTTGGCTTTGTACCAAATGGAAACGCTTGCGTTCAAAATCCCTGTGCTGCCCATAACCGAGACGTTGCAGCCAATAAAACACAAAATTTAATGCCCAGAGAATTTGAATCAGAGAGATTATTGATAAGGCCAACTTTAGAAGAAGATGCCGAATTAATTTATCAATTAATGAATACTCCAAAGTTCATCAAATTTGTTGGAGACAGACAAATAAATTCCATTCGAGATGCTGAAAAATATATACAAATTAAAATGCTCCCACAATTAAATACTCTTGGATATTCAAGTTATTCTTTAATTACAAAGGCTGATGGTTCAAAAATTGGCACTTGCGGACTTTATAACAGAGATGGTATAGATGGAATTGATATCGGATTTGGCCTTTTACCTCAATATGAAGGATTGGGATATGCTTATGAATCTTCACATAGATTATTGAAAGCTGCATTTGAAGAATTTGAAATTGAGGAAATTAAGGCGATTACATCCAAAGAGAATATTTCTTCTCAACGTCTTTTAGAGAAATTAGGATTAGAAATGACAGGTACAACAAAACTGCCAAATGAAGATCACGAAATATTACTTTACACAAAAAAAAGAAACCCAAATAAACGCGATTAAAACGAGCGTTTATTCTGGTCGTTAGTAAACATTAAAATTTATTATGAATAAAAAAATCCAACACGATATAATTATGAAAACTACAATTTATTTACTTATCGGTCTATTGGTGATAACTATATCTACCTCATGCCAAAACCAGAAATCCAACGATAACGACAATTTGAAACCTAATCAAATTGAAGTTCCAAAAATGAAAATGACCACCGACATTCCAGAGGGTATCGTAACTCCTGATGTGTTAGAAACACAAATCGGAACGTTAACTTCATTTGATGGAGTACCTGATGAGAAAACAACACAACTGGTATATGACAACCTTGACTTGCAGCGCGCTACACAAGCTATGTTATCTACCATTCAAGTAGCTTCCTTGAATGCCATGGAAAGAGGAATGCTAGAATTTGGACCTCCAAATACAACAGCATTACTTTTCGAAGAGTTAATGGACTCAAAAGCGTTATGGCTTACACCAAATACTGTTTCGGTATATATGGGCCTGTGGCTTGAGCTGGGAGATGAACCGATGGTTTTGGAAACTCCTCCAAATGTTTTGGGATTCATTGATGATGCCTGGTTTAATTACGTGGTGGATTTTGGTAATGCAGGACCTGATAAAGGTCAAGGTGGTAAATTCTTAATTCTTCCTCCTGGTTATGAAGGTGATGTTCCCGAAGGTTATTTCGTTGCAAAATCTAATACCTATGGCAATTGGGTAATATGGAGAGGTTTCCAGGTTGATGGTTCTCCCAAGCCAGCTATTGATGCAACTAAAGATAAGTTTAAAGTATATCCATTATCGCAAAAGGATAATCCTCCGGCAATGAAGTTCGTAAACATGTCTGGTGTCCCTAATAATACCATTCACAGTATGGATTTCAGCTATTGGGAGGAGCTCAATGAAACCATTCAGGCAGAACCTATAAATGGCTTAGAACCTGAAGTACGCGGCTTGCTAGCCTCTATCGGTATAGAAAAAGGAAAAGAATTCAATCCTGATACTCGTATGAAAGGCATCCTAACAGAAGCTGCAAAAATAGGTTCCGTGACCGCCCGGGCTTTAACAGCTAGACCTAAAGATGAAAGACTCTATGTATACCCAGGTGAAAGAATTTGGACTAATCCATTTATAGAAGGACGCTATGACTTTATGAAGGATGGTGGAAGACTATTAGATTCCAGAGTTTATATGCATTTTTATGCTACTGGTATTACCCCAGCAATGGCAATCAGAAATGTAGGTAAAGGTTCGCAATATCTTATCGCTTATTTAGATGAAAATGGTCAGGCTCTCGATGGTAGTGAAACTTATAAAATCAATTTGCCCCCTAATGTTCCAGCCAAGGATTTCTGGTCATTTACCTTGTATGACAATCAGACAAGGTCAATGCTTCAAACTGACCAACAGCTTCCAGGTTTAGATAATAATCAGGAGGGGCTCAAGCAAAATGCAGATGGTTCTATTGATATTTATTTCAGTCCTCAGCCTCCTCAAGGATTTGGGGATAATTGGATTCAAACAATTCCTGGAAAAACCTGGAATACTATTTTCAGGCTTTATGGACCTCTAGAATCATTCTATGATAAAACTTGGAAACCTAGTGACCCTGTTTTAGTGAAATAAAACGTTTACTAACACTATACAAATGGCATTCCCGCCCGCATCGTTTTCGCATAGTTATAGCGGAGCAAAGCCGGACGGGCAGGAAAACGCCCTTTGCAATAACCGTTGAGATTAATTAAAATACTAAAAATGAAGACTATATTTATTTTATTTCTAATTACAATAAGTTTTATAAGTTGTAAAGATGGCCGGGTTCAAGAAAAACTAAATACGATTGTTTTTTATAACGGGGACATTCTCACAATGACAGGAGCTGAAGCAACCTATGTAGAAGCTCTTGTAGTCAAAGACGGTAAAATAACCTACACAGGCGATACGGAAAATGCAATAGAAATTGCTGGTGTTGGACATAAAATGGAAGATCTAAAAGGAAAGACCCTTCTTCCCGGATTTATTGATGGACATGCACATTTTGCATCCTTCTCTGGTCAGGCAATTGGAGCGCAAATCTTACCTCCACCAGATGCCGGAGCAAAAGATATACCGACATTAATAAATATTTTAAAAGAATGGAATACACCAGAAAATAGAGCCCTAACAGGCTGGATATTTGGAATTGGCTTTGATGACTCAGTTTTAGAAGATAAACGCTTTCCTACTAAGCATGATTTGGATCAAGTATCTAGAGAATTTCCAATAATGATTGTTCATATTTCAGGACATTTTGCCGTCGTTAATTCAAAAGGACTTGAATTATTGAATATTAGCTCCGAAACTCAAAATCCGGAAGGGGGTATAATAAGAAGAGAAAAAGGTAATGAACCTAATGGCGTTCTCGAGGAACTGGCAGCAATACCTTATTATGGAAAAATATTAAATCCTGCTACTGAAGAGGCGGCTGGTATTTTTTTTGAAGCAGGTCAAAATATGGCACTATCCTATGGTTACACCACTGCACAAGAAGGGCGGGCAATGGAAAATCATGAAATCTTAGTCGGTGCTGCAGAATCGAATAATCTGAAACTTGATGTAGTAAGCTATGTTGATTATTTGTTTGTTGATAAATACATGGATTCTAAATGGTATAGTAAAACATACAATAATCATTATCGAATTGGTGGAATGAAAATAACACTTGATGGTTCACCTCAAGGTAGAACTGCATGGCGAACTCAACCATATTTAATACCGCCCGATGGGGCGAAAATTGGTTATAGCGGTTATCCTGCTATTCCAAGTGATAGTGTTGTAGCTTCCATATATGATAAAGGTTTTAAAAATGATTGGCAGATTTTAACACATGCGAACGGAGATGCAGCTATAGATCAAATGATTAGAACCATGAAAACAACAGTTTCAAAATATGGAAATATGGACAGAAGAAATGTACTGATTCATGGTCAATACATAAGAGAAGATCAATTGGATTCATTTAAAGAATTAAATGTAATAACTTCTTTGTTTCCCTTGCATACCTTTTATTGGGGTGACTGGCACAAGCAAATTATAGGTGATAGTTTAGGAAATAAAATAAGCCCTACAAAAACTGCTTTGGATAAAGGCTTGAGGTTAACAATTCATACTGATGCCCCTGTAGCTTTACCAAATTTAATGCGCATGGTCGGAATATCGGTTGAACGCAAATCACGATCGGGTCAGGTAATCGGTCCTAATGAAAGACTATCGCCTTATGAAGCGCTTCAAGCCATCACAAGTTGGTCTGCCTTTCAACATTTCGAGGAAGACAATAAAGGTACACTTGAGAAGGGCAAATTGGCAGATCTGGTGGTTTTAAATAAAAACCCTTTAAAGGTTCCTACAGAAGAGATTAAGGATATTATTGTACTAAAAACTATTAAAGAAGGGGTTACAGTTTTTAGCAGATAACTATTGCTAACAATAAATAAAATACATTGAAACAGCCTTTTATCAAGGTGGTTGTAGCTATTTTAACAAAGAATGCCCAACCCGCTTAAATTACTAATTATTTAAAATGAAGAAATTAGTTATCTTATTTTGTTTGGCCCCAATTTGTTGGCTTGGATGCAAATCAAATAAAGTTACAAATATAGAAGTGATCACATTAGTAAAGACAACTGAAAGCTGGAACGGGGTACCACTTCCAAAATATCTTGATGGGAATCCTGAAATAACCATTTTAAAAATGATTATTCCTCCAAAAAAAAAATTGCCATTACATAAACATCCGGAAATTAACGCTGGCGTTGTGCTGAAGGGAGAATTAACTGTAATTAGTGAAACTAATGACACACTTTATTTTAAAGCCGGTGAACCAATTGTAGAATTGGTAAACACATGGCATTTTGGACGAAATGATGGCACTGAACCTGTGGAGATAATTGTCTTTTACGCAGGAGTTAAAGGAACTCCAATCACTATATTAAAAAAATAGAATTAATCGAACTAGCTAAACGACCAACAAACGGCATTAATACGACCGCTTAACTAAACTGTAATAAGCTACTCATGCCTTAATTGAACACCCTTAAAGGACCATGAATCCTGAATTCATGTGTAACAAATTTTCCTGGTCATCGTCGTCTATATATACCAGTAGATGTTTGACAATGAAAATAAAACCAATCTCTCTACAATTTTCAATCCTAATTTTCGGTAGTGCCGCTTTCTTGTTTTTACTTATTGAAAGAATTGTTGTCCCTTTTTTGGCAATGCGGGGCTTAGATCCGGCAATCAACTTTTTAATTCTTGGCTCTCCACATATTCTATTCTTTATCGGGGCATTATTAGCTTATAAGAAAGAAGGGAACGATTGTTCATGGAAATCTCTATGTCAGCGCTTCAGAATATTTCCAATAAAAGGAAAATTTTGGTTTTGGGTTATTCTATTTGTTATCATTGATATTTCCTTGTATCTATTAGTTTACAAATTAGGATACCCATTTGTTAAATGGGTTCATGACTTATTTCCAACACCCGAAATAGTTCTTGATATAATGGGAGATCGTCCTATGTTTGTCGGGCGTAATCTTAGTGGTAATTGGTGGTTATTGGGACTGTTTTTTTTCAGATATTTCTTCAATGTTGTGGGAGAGGAATTTTTATGGCGAGGTTATTTATTTCCACGTCAAGAATTAACACATGGAAAAAATACTTGGATTGTACATGGCTTATTGTGGACAGGCTTCCATTTGTTTGCTCCTTATAACGCATTGATGGTACTTCCAGGAGCACTATTTATGTCGTACATAGTTCAGAGATATAAAAACAATACAATTTTTATTATTTCCCATGCGGTCATGAATGGGATTCCTATGGTAGGAATTATTCAGGGTATTATTAATTGAGGCATTTCATAGTAGACTGCTGCCTGCAAAACCTATAATCCATTGCAGCGGATTTTCTAAAGGAAAATCCAGCCCAAAAAATTAACTTTGGTTTTAGACAGAAAATCCTTGTGGATTTTCCACGTCAACATCATAGTCGAAGCCGTTGTGCATCATTTTAGTTATTTAAAAAATGGACCAATCTAACAAGCTTAAAGTAATTAAATGGATACATACTATAATATGGTTGTTTTTCGTCACCATAATATTCTATATTCTATACTCCGGAATTACCGGTAGAATAAATACCTTCACTTGGATTGCAATAGCCCTGGTTATAGGAGAAGGAATTACTTTGCTTATTTTCAAAATGTTTTGTCCTTTAACTGTACTTGCTCGGAAGTATTCAAATTCTAAAAAGGATAATTTTGACATTTATCTCCCAAATTGGTTAGCGAAATTCAATAAAATCATTTTTACAAGCATTTTTCTGTTTGGGCTAGTTCTAGTTGTGATTCGAATGGTATTGAAAAACTGATGTTCTGAAATAAAAACGGTGTACAACAACACCGATAATTCAATGTTCGCCTTTTTCAAAAAGAAAATCCCTAATTTTAAGCAGCATGATTCCGGATAGAAAACCCTATCGGATTTCCCGCACCAAAATCATAGGTGCTGTTCAAGTTCCAAGAAAGCAAGGAAAGGCTAGCTGATCTATGAAGCGATATTAAAATAATTGTATCCAGCCAAACCGTTAGCGGTAATTAAAAAAGAAATACTTATGAGGTTTTTAAATCAGAAAAGAGTTTTAATCAGCGTTTTAATTTTCCTATTTGTCTCAGTCAATGGTTTTGCCCAATCTACTGATGATAGTTTTGAACAGGACTTTGAAAAGAAGTTCAACAATGCAAGACTTGTTTTCCACAGAACATATTTTGAAAAAGCATCAACGCTATTCGATACGCTTATCAACCAACAAAAAGAACATGCCTTGACTTATGGTTATGCGGCAATGACCGACTTTATGCTATATAGAGATCCATCTCAAAATATTGAAAAAGCTAAAACATTATCCAGGAAAACAGATGTGGACCATTCATATACAATGGCTTTATGTAGTTTTGCGAATGGAGATTTGTCCGATTGTGAATTAAAAATGAAAGAGTTCTTGTCCAGGTATCCCGACAACAAATATGGCATGCATATTCTGGGATTTACTCAAACAGATTTAGGCCGACCAGAAGATGGTTTAGAAACATTAAAAGATTTAATAAACAAGAATCCTTCGTATTACCCTGCTTACAATCATATTGGTTATACGTATCTAAGTCTTGAACAGGAAGAAAGTGCTTTAAAGGCATTTAAGCAATTTTTAAAAAGCGACAGTCTAAACCCTAGTGCTTTGGATTCTGTTGCTGAAGGATATGCAGCAATTGGAGAGTATGATATTGCAATTGCCAACTTAGCTAAGGCGGTTCTTTTGGAACCTGATTTTGCGTATGGGTGGAAGCATTTGGGTGATATTTTTAAACAAAGCGGTGAACCGGAATTGGCAATCCGAGCTTATGAGAACGTAAAGAAATCTGCTAAATTATACGGAGTAGACTTTGTAAGCTCTGTCGATAAAGAGCTTATGGCTTTAAAACAATAGCTATCGGGATAACCAACCCATAAGCAATGATTAAGTTCTTTAGACAAAAAATAAAACGAATAAAAGACAATGCATATTTAATATATAATTAGGTTAATATAATTGGAAAAGAGAGAACATAAATACTATGAAACGAATTTTATCTGAGGTTTTTCAAATATCAATAGGTGTTCTTCTTGCAAGTATAGGACTAAAAATGTTTTTACTGCCTAACGGCTTCCTGGATGGCGGTGCAACAGGAATTGCCATATTGCTAAGTGAACTTTTCCACTTTGATATTTCTTATACGCTGTTAATTGTAAGCATCCCATTTCTCATATTGGCTTGGTTTTACCTATCTAAAAGGATTTTTATTAAATCGGTGATATCAATCCTCTCATTAGCAATTATTATCCATTTTGAAAATTTTTCTGCGATAACAGAAGACAAGCTTCTGATTGCCATATTTGGTGGTCTTTTCTTAGGAGCTGGAATTGGTTTGACTATAAAAAACGGTGCCGTTTTAGATGGTTCAGAAATCTTGGGGATTTTTTTAAATGATCGTTTAGGTATAAGTATAGGAAAGGTTGTGCTTTTTTTTAATGCAATTCTATTTGGAGCAACTGCAGTATTGCTTTCACTTGAAGTAGCAATGTACTCCATATTGACATTCATAGTAACCGCTAAAGTTATTGATCTAATGATCGAGGGGTTTGAAGATTTTGTTGGTTTAATGATTGTGTCTGAAAAAACTAATGAAATTAATAATGAGCTTATTCGCGTTGTTGGAACAGGCACAACTTTATATAAGGGATCAGGAGGCTTTGGAAAAAGAGGCGCTCAAACTGCGAAAGACATTATCCACACTGTAATCAATAGAATTGATATTAGAAGGACATATAATTTAATTAACGCTATAGATAAGAATGCCTTTATAATTGAATTTGACGTAAACAACATTAGAGGAGGTATGTATACAAAATATTTTTCCAAAGAAGGCTTAAAAAAACTATCGCCAACAATGCATAAAAAAACCCGCGGTTTAAGCGCTGAAACCAAATAACAACCTTATACA
>Ga0272441_10012368_pt1 | contig 12487 bp, 9 predicted proteins | sample SSMProp6N_FD_193582 | JGI IMG/M metagenome (GOLD analysis project Ga0272441, IMG submission 193582) | Marine sediment archaeal communities from Little Sippewissett salt marsh, Falmouth, MA, United States - SSM-Prop-6N | ecosystem: Environmental > Aquatic > Marine > Wetlands > Sediment ...
CAGTTTCTTAGGAAGGGACTGCGTGCCGTGCGGGACGAATGGCGGTTCGGGTGCGCGATGCACAACCTGCTGAAGCTCTTCAGGCGGCGGAACGCCGCGATGGCGTGACGCTCGGGTTGGGACAGGGCCGCCCGCCCCCAAATCATGCGCTAAGCGTATGACCAGAGCTCCCCAAGCGCGATAACTCGTCAAGGCGCGGCCCAGCGCCGCCGAAACGGCTCGCGCAAACCCAGTAGCCCGACAGGCTCCTAGCACCCGACGTTGGTCGGACGCTCCGCGTCCGGCGCTACGCGGCGGCGCCATGCGCCGGGAACGCGGATGGACGCGGATGAACGCGGATACTACGAAGAACAAGCCGCGCGGCGGCGCGTAACATCACGCGGAGGATCGCCTGTTCGGGGACACGTTGCCGATTCCTTGAAACCGGAATCGGAACACCCGAACGGCCGGGCGCTACGCGGTGTCCCCGGCAGGCTTCGCGTCGTGTCCGCACATCCGTCGGCAACGTTTCCCCGGGCCGCGGGGTGGACGCAAGGACAAAGGCGCCGCCCCGGGGACAACCCCGAGACGGCGCCGGTCGTGCGTGTTGAGGTCCGAATTGAGATGCTCCGCTGCCTCTTGGCTATTTCTCGCCGCAGCGGACGAGGATCTCGTCCCACTTCCTGTCGACGTAGGACTGGATCTCCTCGAGCATCCCCTCGTTGCCCGGCTTGAAGAGGTGCTTGAAGCGGCCCTGAGGCTTGAGCCACTCCGTGATGGGCAGCTTCTCCTTGGGCTTGTAAGTCAGCTTCCAGTTGCCGTTCTCGACCTCGTAGAGCGGCCAGAAGCACGTCTCCACCGCGAGCTTCGAGCTGTCGAGCCCGCCGTCGATGGGGATGCGCCAGCCCCGGTGGCAGGGCGCGAGGACGTTGATGAAGCACGCGCCCTTCGTCTCGAGGGCCTTCTCGAGCTTTCTGCGGTAGTCGTTGATGTTGTGGATCGCGGCCTGCCCCGCGTAGGGGATGTTGTGGTTGGCCATGATCGCGGTGAGGTCCTTGCGGTGCTGCTCCTTGCCCTGCTTCACGGACCCCGCCTGCGCGGTGTTCGTGTGGGCGCCGAAGGGGGTCGCCGAGGACCGCTGGATCCCGGTGTTCATGTATGCCTGGTTGTCGTAGCAGACGTAGACCATGTCGTGGCCGCGCTCCATCGCCCCGGAGAGCGACTGGAAGCCGATATCGTACGTCCCGCCGTCGCCGCCGAAGGCGATGAACTTGAACTCCTCGTCGATCTTGCCGTCGGCCTTCAGCTTCTGGTAGGCCGCCTCGACGCCCGAGATCGTGGCCGCCGAGTTCTCGAAGGCCGAGTGGATCATCGAGACGTTCCACGCGGTGAACGGATAGATGGAGGACGAGACCTCCATGCACCCGGTCGCTATGGAGCAGACGAGGTTCTTGTCCGTCATCTTCATCGCGTGGCGGAGCACGGTCGGACCCGTGCAGCCGGCGCAGGCGCGGTGGCCCGGCGCGAGCCGCTCTGGGCGCTTCTTGAGTTCCTTGATGCTGACTGCCATCTTATTCCCTCCCGCCTTTGGCGGATGCCTGCCTCTAGTCGCGCAGATTCAGGTACCTGTCGCGGACCCCCACCTTGCCGGACGACGCCACCTCCTGCATCTGGTCGAACATGCCCGCGCAGTGGTCGATGGCGATGTCGCGCCCGCCGATGCCGTAGACGAAGCTCACCATGGGGATGTTCATCCCGGCCTCGTAGGCTGCCGAGCGGATCTCGTGGAAGACCGGGCCGCCGCCGAGTCCGTAGGCGATCGAGCGGTCCATGACGGCCACGGCCTTCGCCTTGGAAAGGGCCGCGATGATCTCCTCCGCCGGGAACGGACGGTAGGAGCGGATCTTGATCGCCCCGACCTTCTGGCCCTTCTCGCGGGCGACGTCGACCGTCTCCTTGAGCGTGCCGGCCGTCGAGCCCAGGGCCACCGCCACGACCTCGGCGTCCTCGGTCTTGTAGGCCTCGATGAGCCCGTAGGACCGGCCCGAGATGCCCTCGAACTCCTTCGCGACGTCGCGGATCACCTGCGGCGACTTCGCGGTGGCCTCGATGTTCGCGCGCTTGTGCTCGAAGAGCCAGTCCTGGAGGTCGATGCAGCCGAGTGTCATCGGCTCCTTGGCGTTAAGAAGGTAGTGCTCGGGCTTGTACTCGCCGACGAAATTCTTGACGGCCTCGTCCTCGATCAGCTCGAGGGTCTCCTGCGTGTGCGAGAGGATGAACCCGTCGAGCGTGACCATCGTGGGCAGGATGACGTCCGAATGCTCGGCGATCCGGAAGGCCTGGATCACGTTGTCGTAGGCCTCCTGCGCGTTCTCGCTGAAGAGCTGGATCCAGCCCGCGTCGCGACCGCCCATCGTGTCGGTGTGGTCGCAGTGGATGTTGAGGGGCGCGTTGAGCGCGCGGTTCACGACCACCATCACGCACGGAAGCCTCAGACCCGAAGCGATGTAGACCACCTCCCACATGAGCGCGAAACCCGCGGCCGATGTCGCAGTGAAGGACCGCGCGCCGGCGGCCTGGGACCCGACCACGGCCGACATGGCCGAGTGCTCGCTCTCGACGTTCACGAGCGTGGTCGAGACCTTGCCGTTGGCGACGAACTCGGAGAATTTGTGCATGAGCTCGGTCTGGGGCGTGATCGGGAACACCGCCGCGACGTCGGGGTTGACCTGCCTGAATGCCTCGGCCGCCGCGTCGTTGCCCGTGAGGGCGACGCGCAGGGCCGTCTTCTTGTCTTCTACCGCTACACCGGCCATTGTCACTTCCCTTCCGACTCGAGCTTCATGACTATCGCGCCGGCCTTCGGCGGGCAGACCTTCGCGCAGAGCCCGCAGCCCTTGCAGTAGTCGTAGTCGATACCCGCGATCTTGCCCTCTTCGTCCAGCTTGATCGCCATGTCCGGGCACTGCATCCAGCACGCCGAGCACTGGATGCACTTCTCGGCGTCCCATACGGGCCTCTGGCTTCGCCAGGTGCCCGTCTTGTACTCCATGCTTGTCCCGGTCTCGAGGACCGCGCCTCCTATCGGGACGTCGCGCCATGTCGATCCCTGCTTGATCTTCATACCTTCTTCACCTCCTCGAAGCCGCGCTTGACCGCGGCGAGGTTCCCCTGGACGACCTTCTCGGGGAACTTCTTGCTGAGCTTGTGCTCGGTATCCTTAAGGACCGTCTCGATCTTCACGCGTTCCGACGCCTTCACGAGCGCGCCTATCATGGGCGTGTTCGGGATGTTCCGGCCGATCTCGTCGAGCGCGATGGCGCTCGCGTCGAGGAGGTACACGCCCGCCCCCTGATGCGAGAGCTTGGCCTTGATCTCGTCGGGCGATCTCTTCGTGTTCACGATGACGACGCCGTCGTCCGAGAGGTTCTCGGCGACGTCCACCGTGTCCATGATCGTCTCGTCCAACACCACCACCGCGTCCGGGTAGTATATGGCAGAATGAACGCGGATAGGCCTGTCGGCGATCCTCGTGTAGCCCCGGATGGGCGCGCCCATCCGCTCGGGGCCGTACTCGGGGAAGCCCTGCGAGTACTTGCCCTCGGCGAGGGCCACCTCCGCCACGAGCGCCGCGGCGGTCTTCGCCCCCTGGCCGCCCCGGCCGTGCCATCTGATCTCGTACATGTCCTTTGCCATTGCGCGTCCTTTCGTAGGGAGCCGCCCCGGATGCCGTCGGGAGACCGGCGACCGCCGTTGCCCCGAGCACACCGTCGGCTGGACATCCTCAGGCCCACGTCCTTCAAGCAGAGGCCGACGGACCTTCGGAAATACGGCCACGAGGCTACGACCCCGGCTGTGGGTCGTCAAGCGGAAGCGGCGCGGACCACGACGGCCGCACCGCCGTCGGCGACCCAACGGGACCTTGATCCTCGTCAACAACAGAGCTATTCAAGTGCCGTTGCATCGCGCGGGCCATGCGCACGGGGGCGGGCCTTCAGAAGCCGATCTCGAGCGTCGCGCCCGGCGCGGCGTCAAGCTCCACCGTCAGCAAGCGGCCCTCCAGCCCCGACGAGCGGACCTTGGCCGTCCCGCTGACGTGCGGCTCGCCAAAGGACTTGGGCATGTGCACGAAGACGCGCCCCCGGCGCGCGCGAAGCTCCCCGAACTCGATGGCGAGCGTCCGGTCGGCCTCCCGCCACTCGCAGGCCGCGATCTGGCCGCCCTGCGTCAGATGGAACGAGGTAGAGACGAGCTGAGGCCGGCCGAGGTCGGCCCGCACCGCAACGAGGCGCGAGCCGTGCGGCGGGACGATGCCGAGCTCGACAACTCCCTTGCCCGGGCCGTGGTAGCGCTCCTCGAAGAGATCGAACACGTGGTGCCGCGCGGGCGAGCCATCCACGCCGAGCCGGTCGAGGTCGAGCGCCATGGGGCGCGGCTCGTCCGCCCAGTTGATCACCTGGACCACGTGCCAGGTCTCCCACCCGCGCTCGACGGTGAGGGCGAGGACCGAGGGCGGGTCCGTCTCGAAGAGGTCGAGCGGCCGCGCGGAGTTCTCGACGAGCGGGAACAGGAGGTCGTGGAGCGCCGCGCGCTCGGGCGCGAGCTTCGGCATATCGTCGGAGAAGAGCATCATCCCGCCCGTGAGCCCGAGGCCGGCCGTGAGCGTCCGCGCCTCGTCGAGCGTAAGGTTCGCATGTTCCCCCTCGGGGCCCCGGACGACCAGGCAGTCGGGGTCGTTCCACCAGCACGAGCTGTGGAAGAACCAGCGCCTGATCGAGTTCCTGAGGCTCGCGCGCGGGCTGCAGCCCCTCCTGTTGCACCAGCTCGCCGAGACGTCGGGCGACACGCGCATGCCGTCGGCGATGCCGACGCTCGCGGCGAACGGGGCGTTGCAGCCCAGGATGAATGCGTCGTCGCCGCAGCCCCGGCGGATGGCCTCGAGGCCGCGGTGGTAGGCCTCCACGCGCGTGGCGGTCTCGTCGTGGAACACGGCGCCAGTCGGCGCGCCGACGTCCATGGCGTCGAGCTTGACGTACGGGTAGCCCCACTCGCGCGTGATCGTCCGGAAGACGTCCTCGAGGTGCGCCTGGACCTCGGGGTGAGACCCGTCGAGGGCGCGCCACGGGCGCTCGGGGCCCCAGCCGCCGGGGCTCACGGGCTCGCCCGAGCGGTCGCGGACCAGCCACTCCGGGTGTTCGCGCGCGACGTCGGAGACCGACGACGCGACGAAGGGCGCGACCCATATCCCCGGCGTGAAGCCGAAGGACCTGATCTCCTCGGCGAGCGCGCGCATGCCGTCGGGGAAGCGGCCCGAGGTCTCGAGCCAGTCGCCCCAGTGCTTCTGGTAGCCGTCGTCGATCTGGATGTACTTGATAGGATAGCGCTCGCGGTTCTCGGCGAGCCAGCGCAGGTTGGACCTGATGTCCTCCTGCGTCACGTTGTCGAAGAAGTAGTACCAGCTGCACCATCCCGCGGGGTGCCCGTCGCCCCGCCGCGCGCCCATCGACCGCCCGAGGAGTTCGGCGTAGAGCTCCATCGAGTCGAGCGGGTCGCCACCCGGGCGGACCCAGAGGCGTTCGCTCCTGACGCTTCCTCCGTCGTGAAGAGGCCGCGACTCGAGTTCCGAGACGGCCACGAGCTCGTCAAGGCGGTCGCCACCGGGGTCGAGGCCGAACTCCACCCGCGTCGGCTGGCGGGCGCCGGTCACGAAGCCGAGGAGAAGAGACGCGCCCGGGCGGGAGGGATCGACGAGGCAGCCCATGTGCTCGGTCGACGACGACCGCGCCCACTCGGCGAGGTCCTTCGACGGGTGCGCGAGGTCCACGAAGGGCGAGTCGGCCATCTTGAGGCCCGTGTGGTAGAACCTCGCGCGAGACGGCTTCGTGAACGACTCGACAGCGGCGCCGTCCCGCGTGCGCGCCGCGAGGACCTCCACGGCCTCCACGCGGATTTCGCGCCCGAGCGTGTTCCGGCATTCGAGCGAGATGAAAACGCCCGACGTCTCCTCGTAGCACGCGACCGTCACGACAAGCTCGGGCCCCGTGCCGTCGGGCTCGCAGGTAAACCGGACGGCCATGCCGCGTCCGAGGGCGTCCGATATCTCCGCGCCCTCGGCGTGGCACGAGTAGCCTGCGACGAGGGAGTGCGATTCGTTCTCCGAGAGCACGACTCGCGCTGTCGCGCCGGTCACGGCCGCCGCGCCCCCCGACCCCATCACGTCGAACGTCCCGCGCGCGAGGTCGAAGACGATCTCCATGCCGTCGTCGCGGGCGACACTCGCCTCGTGCTCGCCGAGTCTCACGCGGACTGGCATTCTTGCCTCCAGGGAATCCGCCTCAATGGTTTCATGCGGGACGCATGATAGGTGCGCGCGTGCGGCCGTCAAGGCGGGCGCGGAGGCGAGGGCCTGCCGTCCCGGTTTCAGTCAATGCCTCCGGCAAGGAAGGCGACGTCGAATGCAACGCCGAGACGCTCAGACTCTCCGCGTTGCCGGAAACACATCTTCGATCAATGGATCCGGTAGCCGCTGGCCTGCATGTTGAACATGCGCGCGTACTGCCCATCCAGGTCCATGAGCTCGCGATGGCTTCCTCTCTCGCTGACGCGGCCCTTGTCGAAGACGAATATCCGGTCCGCCATTCGCACCGTCGAGAAGCGGTGGGATATGAGGATGGTCGTCTTGCCCTCGGTCAGCTCAAGAAAGCGCTGGAAGATTTCGTATTCGGTCCGCGCATCGAGAACGCTGGTCGGCTCGTCGAGGACCAGGATGTCGGCGTGCCGGAAGAACGCCCGCGCAAGCGCGATCTTCTGCCACTGCCCCTCGGACAGGTCCGCGCCGTCGTCGAACCACGCCCCGAGCCTCGTGTGCACGCCGTCGGCGAGTCGTTCGACCACCTGGCCGCCGCCCGTCTTCTCGAGGGCCTCCTTCACGCCCTCGATATCGTCGATGCGCTCGTGCTGGGCGTATGCGACGTTCTCCGCGGCCGTCGCGTGGTACTTCATGAAGTCCTGGAATATCACGCCGAACTTCCGCCGGTATAGATCGAGGCTGTAATCCTTGATGCCCTTGCCCGCGGCCATGACCGTGCCCGCTGTCGGGTCGTAGAGGCGCGTCAGCAGCTTCACGAAGGTCGTCTTGCCCGACCCATTCTCGCCGACCAGTGCGACCCGCTCTCCCGGCGCGATCCTCAGCGTGACATCGTCGATCGCCGGGGAGTCGCCGCCGGGATACGTGAGGGATACGTTCCGGAGTTCGAGCCCCGGAGAGAGGTCCTCGGGCAGCCCCGGAAGCGAGGGGTCCGCGACGATGCTCGGCTCGATGCGCATGAACTCCTCGTGGGCGGTGATGGGCTCGATTGCGCGCTTGAACATGGCAGCCAGTCTGGCCAGCGAGGAGCTGCACTGCTCAAACAGGAGCGCCAGTGCGCTCAGCCCAGCCAGGCTCAGCCCCAGCGACACGCTCCTGTCGACTGTGGCCTCTATTACCTTGAACGCGAAAAAGAGCGCGGCCCCGAGCGGGACCGCGAACAGTAGCGCGTCGAACAGCCTAATTCTTCCCTGGCGGTGCACCTTCTCGTATACGTCTGTGTACTTCTCGGTGAAATACCTCCTGAGCCCGAACAGCCGGACTTCCTTCGCGGCCTGTTTCCCGGACAGCATCTCGTGGAAGTGATGCATTGAGCGGTAAAGTCTCCGGTACTCCTTTCCCTTCGCCGGGTCGAAGGCGCGGGCGCTCCGGATCATTCTTATGCCGCCGACCGACAGGGCGACGCCGAACAGCGCGTAGGCCGGCCAGCCGATCGGCAGGACCAGAACGCACAAGCCGGCCACCCCAACGACAAGTCGGATCATCTCGAACACCGAATCCAGCAGGCCGCACGGCATGTAGGAAAGCGCATGCAGCTTGCTAAGAAGGTTTCGTCTCCCGGCCGATTCGACATGGACAAGATCGAGTTCGGAGGACTTGCGGATGATCTTGAAGTCGAGGTATTTGTCGAGCCGGTCATGGGCCCTGTAATAGACGGCCCTGTCCACGTAGCCCAGCAATCCCCAGAACCCGACCAGGCCGAGCGCTACCACGCTGGGGGTGACGTAGCCGGAGCTGCCCTCGTTTCCCATCGAGCTCATGACGCTGTCTATGGCGTGCTGCGCGGCCCACACCATGGCGCATATGGTCAGTCCCCGCAGGACGGCGAAGAAGAGCCTCAGGATGAGCAGCCCAGCCGCGACCGCCCACCACTGGCGGAGCGTCCACGCCATGATTCCGAGACTGCCCATCTTCGGAGTCGCGCCCGATGGCTTGCTCATGTGTTCCTCCCGGTGTCCCCGCCAAGCAAGAGGAAACGAGCTGTTCAACGCCCGGCATTCGGGCGTGAGCCGATAGCGCCCGCTTGGAAGCCCACCGCAGGCCCCCGCATCCGGGAGCCTATCGCGATACCCGTTCCGTGCAAGTGCGGCTGTCCGGGGAATCCGGCCTCAGGTGTCCATGGTCTTCAGCCGCCAGGCGCCAAGGGCGGTGAAGCCGACGGGCGCCAGCCACCCGCCCAGAAGCGGCGGCAGGTACGCGGCGAAGCTGCGCGCGGCCACCTCGTAGCCCACCGTGACGAGCGCGGCGAGGACCCCCGCGTGGAAGATGCGCGAGCGGTCGGTCGTCAGGACGAAGGGGACCGCCGCGAGCGCCAGCGCCAGCGGCGCGAGCATCTGCGCCAGGCGCCTGTGGAAAGCAGACGCGAACTCGGGCCTCGGGCGCTGCCTGAAGAGCGCCCCGAGCCCGAGGACCCTCGCCCCGAGCTCCTCGGCCTCGAGGAGGTCCGGCCCCAGCACCGTGGGGAACCGGTCGATAGTCTTGACCGCGTCGCCCGCGACGGAGGACCCGTATGCCCAGCGCCGGGCGCCTTCGGGGAAGCGCCACGCGCGCGATGCGCCGTCCCACTCGGCAACTGGGGCGCGGATGTCGACGAGCGGGGCGCCCTCCTTGGACTCTATCACGCAGGCCTGGAACCCCTCCGCCCGCCGCGCGCCGGAGTCGTAGCGCTCGACGCTGAGCGCCACCGCGGCCGAGCCGCTCCTGCCCTGGACGGAGAGCGAGTTCCCGAGCGCCGCGGCGCGTCCGGTGATGCGCCGGCGGTCGGCGAAGGCCTGTCTCACGAGCGCGGGCCCCGCGACGTTCTGGAGGGCGAAGGCCATGACCCCCACGAGCGCGCAGCCCGCGAACACCGGGGCCGCCAGTCGCCTCAGGCTCCTGCCCGCCGCGAGCGGCGCGACGAATTCGTTCGCGCGCGCCATCCCAGCGACGACGAGCACCGCCGGGATGACCGCCACGATTTCGCTGAAGACCGACATCTCGGCGAGGAACCGCAGGGAGTAGTAGCGCAGGGCGACGCCCACGGCGGTGAAGACGCCGTCGCGCCGGGCGTAGTCGACATAGTCGTCGAGACGCTGGAAGGCGTCGAGGACCAGATAGAGCGCGAGCACAAGCACGAGCGTCGAGGCGAAGGCGACCGCGAATCCGCCGAAGACGTAGCGATCGAGGCGTTTCACCGCGTCCCCCATTGACGCCGCGAGGGCGTCATACTTTCCTCGAAAGCCATATTGCCCCCGCTCCGCCCGAGACGATCTGGACGGCCCAGACCGACGGCCCCGCCGGGAGCGCGCCGCTCGTCGCGAGGCCTTGCCCAGCGAACCAGAGCGGATAGTAGAACAAAGCGATAGTGGCGACCCCCACGCCGAAGGCCGCGAGCCGCCCCCCCCGCGCGAACCTCAGGCCCAGCGGGATCCCGAGGAGCGCGAGCGCAAACGGCCCGAAGGCGAACGAGAGCTTGCGGTGGATCTCCATCTCGCAGGCGCGGAGGGACGCCGACTTCCGCTCGAGCCCCGCGCGCGCGCCGTCGCGGGCGGCGATGGCTTTGTCTATGCGCGCCTGTGTCCCGGCGTCGGGCATGCCCCCCGCGAGAGCGACTTCGGGGACCCGCACGGCCGCGTCGAGTTCCTCGCCCTCGAGGTCGCGGAGCGCCTTGCGGAGAGCGGCCTCATCTCGAACGTTCTCGGAGAGCGACTTCTGGTAGGGCCTCCCGCCGAAGGTGCCCCGCCGATTGGATTCGCTTCCCGTCGCAACGGAGAATTCGCCCGACTTCGCGAGGACGACCTCGCCCGGCCGCCGTATCCGTGCCCACGAGAAGCCCGCCGACGACGAATCGCCGATACGGAAGCGCAGGACGTCACGCCCCCCCCCGGCCGCGCCGGCGGCCTCGGCCTTGAGGCCGTGGTCTCGCGCCAAGAGGACCTCGCGCGGGGCGCCCCCGGCGAACTCTATGACGGCAAGGGGCCTCTTGCCGCCCGGGCCCTCGCCGAACCGGTGGATGCGATAGCTCCGCTCCTTCGTGTCGACCCGGAAGGTGGTCCCCGACCCGACGCGCTTGAGGATCGAGTCGGCGCCGGATTTCATCACCCTCTCGCCCGCTCGCCGGAACCCCCATCCGATCCCGGCGTCGACCAGGAAGAGAACGGGCAGCGCCGCGAGAAGGGCGACGGCGAGCACGGGCGCGACAATGGTGGTCAGTCGCACGCCGGCGGCCCGCATCGCCGATATCTCGCCGGAGCTCTCGAGCCTGCCGAAGGCCAGGACCGACGCGACGAGGAAGGCCATCGGCAGGGAGAAGCAGAGGATGTAGGGCATGAAGTAGGGCAGCGCCCCCACGAGCGTCATCACGTCCGTGCCGTACCTGCGGGCGTCGGCCTCGAACTGGAGAGATACCATGAGGACGAAGAAACCTGTGAAGACCGCGACCGCGAGGGCGAGGGCGCGGAGGAACTCCGCGGCAACGTAGCGCTGCAGACGCCCGAGCAGCCTGGGTCCGGCGGCCACGGGTGAGCCGGCTCCCATTGCGCTTCCCTCCGAAGCGGATGCGGGCGCGTCGTCCTCCGACGCCGGCCGGCGCGGGGACACCGGCCCTCAGGCTAGCGCTTCTCTTGCGAGATCGAAGACCTCGCCGGGTTCTATCTTCGTCATGCAGGCGTCGGTGCCGTAGGTGCAGGTCTTTCGGCCGCAGCCGGCGCAGGGGAGCCCCGCCTCGATCGCCCGCGCGCGCGGGCCCGTCGGGCCCTTTCGGCCGGGCGTTGTCGGGCCGAAAATCGCGACCGTCGGGACGCCAAGCCCCGACGCGAGATGCATCGGCCCCGCATCTCCCCCCACGAATAGCGCCGCCCCCGAGAGGAAGCCGGCCAACTCGTCGAGTTCGAGGTCGGGGACGACGCGCGCGCCCTCTCCCGCGGCCTTCGCCACCCCCTCGCCACGCGAGCGCTCGACGTCGCCGGACGCCGTCACGCAAACGTCGATCTCGAGCTCCGAGACGATCCGCCGCGCGATTTCAGCGTAGCGGTCAGCCGGCCATTGCCGGCTTGGCCACGACGCCCCCGGGTGCAGGACCGCGTATTTTCTCTCGGGGGATGCGGCGAATTTCGCGAGCGCGCGCTCGCGGGCGCGGGCGAGATCGGGGAAGACATACACCGGGTCCGCGCGCTTCACCGCGAGCGGGACGAGCAGCGACAGGTTGCGTTCGGCGACATGCCTCAGGCGGGGGCTCGGCACGATGCGGCAGGTGTAGTAGCGACGCCCGAGCCTGGCGCCCTCTGGAGGCGCGTAGCTCAGGCGAAGGGCGGCGCCGCTCGCGCGGGCGAAAGGGGCGCTCGCGCGGCTACCGTGCAGGTCCACTGTTACCGTATAGCCGGCCGCGCCGAGCTCGTGGGCGAACGTCTTCATCGCCCGACGGCGGCCCCACCAAGAGAGCGCCTTCCATTCGGAGCGCGGCACGACATGGAGCCGGTCGAGTTCGCGGTGGCCTCGCAGGAGGGGGGCCATCTCCTCCTCTGCAAGCCAGCCGGTGCGGGAGTCGGGATAGGTCTCGCGGAGGGCATGCAGCACGGGCAGGGCGTTCACGACCCGCCCCAGTCCGCCAAGGCATACTATCAGGAAGCCGGCGCGGCCGTCGGCGTCGAGGGCCGTCGGCGGCAGTCCTCCGGCAGCGTCGCGCGTGGCTTCGGACGAGTCCTGTGCGCCCAATGCGTCCCCCTTTCGAGCACGGACATTCTAGGACCTGTCCGCCGATCGGGAAAGCGCAAACGACACGGCCGCGCACAATCGGGTGCACGAGAGCTGCTGGGATTCATGTCGCAGACGGAGCCCGGGGGTTCGCGAGAGCGGCCGTGTCGAAAGGCAGCGGGGCAATCCTAGCCAGACACGCTGACGGGTTCCCGGCCGTCGGCCGCCTCGACCCGGAAGAAACCGTGGGCCTTGAACCCGGTGAGACGCGCGATGAGCGCGCGCGGGAAGCACATCACGTTCTCGTTGTATTCGCGCACGGCCTCGTTGTAGGTGCTGCGACCGTGCGAGATCTTCTCCTCGAGGGCCGTGAGCTCGCGCATGAGTCGCGCGACGACGGGCTGCGACTTGAGGTCCGGATAGCGCTCGACGACGGCGGCGACATCGAGGACCGCCTTCGCCGCCCGGCCC
>Ga0272441_10012369_pt1 | contig 12485 bp, 10 predicted proteins | sample SSMProp6N_FD_193582 | JGI IMG/M metagenome (GOLD analysis project Ga0272441, IMG submission 193582) | Marine sediment archaeal communities from Little Sippewissett salt marsh, Falmouth, MA, United States - SSM-Prop-6N | ecosystem: Environmental > Aquatic > Marine > Wetlands > Sediment ...
TCGACTTCTGGGCGGAAAGGACCATCGCAAAAGCCATTGCAAGGGTGAAAAGAATTGAGCGTTTCATTTTCATAAAATATTTAGTGTTCATGTGTATTAAGCGTGATTTACAGGTTACTTTATTTGTGATTCATCAATGAATGGTTTCAAGGATGTTGCTTTCCCCGGACACATTATACAGGCGGGAGGTCAACAGGTTTCCCAATACCCGTACCATACCGATCATGTTTATAAAATCCGGGCTTTCCAGTTCCTGCTGCATTTCCGTTTCGCTTTCCCATTCCCGCGTCAGTTCGAAGGTTTTGGTATGGGCCTCTTCTCCGATGGTATACAGGGCATATACAGGCCATTTGACAATTTGGCGGAAGGCAAGGTCAAATTCATTGATCTTGTTGGCAGGGATTTCGAAACGCAGCAGAAGAAAAAACATCAGTGGTCCATCGGTTGGTTAGGTGTTTCAGTCGTTGCCGGGTATTCAATGAGCGTGCCAGGTTTTTAGATAATTTTAACACGACACCTAATTGCCATAGTATCAACAGTTAAGACTCGATAATTTCGGGACGTATCTTTTGGGGAGGAAGTAAGAGAAAGGCGAAATACCGTTATGCGCGAAATATCGCGTTGATATGTGGGGAAGATGGCCTAGGGGGCATCCTGCCGGATACCCAGTTTTTTCATCTTGGATCGCAGGGTGCTCGGGGGCAGATCCAGGGCCTCGGAAGCGCTTGATTTTCCCGAGATCTTCCAGGCGCAACGCTCCAAAACCTGGCTGATGTACTGTCGTTCGAGTTCCTTCAGGGTAAGCATTTCAAAGTGGCCGTTTGAAGCAGGACTTCCGATTTCTGAGGGGAACGAATACTGATCGGGTTCCTGTGCCGGAAGGGGTGCGGCCAGCTTTAGCACGGATTCCGAGGAGGTGATCACGGCCCTTTCAAGGACATTTCTGAGCTGGCGGACATTACCGGGCCAGGGATAGTCCCGCAAATCCCCCATCAGGGATTCAGAGACCTCCCCGATATTTTTCCCGTACTTCACGTTAAAGAGATTGATGAACCACTCCACCAGGGGGGGAATGTCCTCTTTCCGCTTCCGCAACGGAGGGACCGTGATCGGAAAAACATGCAACCGGTAGTACAGGTCTGAGCGGAAGTTGCCATTTTTTACCTCATCGAGCAGGTTTCTGTTGGTGGCTGCGATCAGTCGGATATCGATCTGCCGGGTCTTTTCTGCCCCCAGTGGCTGGATGGCCTGGTCCTGGATCGCCCGTAATAGCTTCGGCTGAAGGGAAAGGGGCAGCTCACCGATCTCGTCCAGGAAAAGCGTGCCTCCATCGGCTATTTCAAACATTCCTTTTTTATCCTTTTCCGCACCTGTAAAGGCCCCTTTCCTGTATCCAAAGAGCTCGCTTTCCAACAACTCGGCAGGGATGGCCGCACAGTTGACCTTGATAAATGCCTTATGGCGCCTCGGGCTTTTTTCATGGATGGCATTGGCGAATAATTCCTTGCCAACCCCTGTTTCCCCTTCCAGCAGGATTGGGATATCCAGGGGCGCAGCTTCTTCGATCCGATTGAGCACATAATGAAAGAGCGGGCTTTTGCCGATCAGTTTTTCATCTGGTGCGGTCACCAGGGTCTTGCGAAGCTGGATGTTTTCGGCCTGCAGCTTGTTTTTGAGTGTTTCCAGCTCCTCAAAGGCGTCCCGGAGGTTTTGTTCTGTGCGTTTCAGCCGGGTCACATCTGAGCCGAACAAAAAGATACTGGCCTCGGAATCGGTTGCTTCACGAGGCGTCTGTTTCATAAATGACCAGGTAACTGTAAGATTTCCGGCCCCGGTGGGATGGGTCGTTACCAGGCTACCCTTCTGCTCCGTGCTTTCGAGCACATTTCGTTTGAAATCGAGCCGGTCCGGCCCTTTCAGCAGGTCTTCAAAAGGTCCTTTAATGGGGTTCTTGAGGTGGAGCAGTTCTTTGAAAGCACCATTGGCGTAGATCACCTTCCCTTCTGGAGTGAGGGCTGCCACCAGCTGGTCCGACTTATCCAGGACCAGGTTCAGATTGTCTTTGTACTGCTTCAGCGATCGTTCCAGGGAACCTTTTGCCCACTGGTCCCGAATGAGCAGCACGTATTTGTTCACCACAATGATCATGGGAAAGAGGTCCAGATAGGTAAAGCTCAGCTGACGCCGCCAGGGAAGCTGCGTGCCGTAATAGTTAAAGGCCATCTCCTCCATCACAAAAATGGTATAGTAAAGGGTGACCAGCAGGAAGGGGTAAAAAATGTGGCGGGATCCCTCTTTTACATGGGCGAGGCCCATAAAGCAGTATATCGCCGTTAGTGCATAGGCACTATAACTGAAGACGTATGGCGCGTACGGATGTAAATTGTTTAGCCCGAACGCAACCGCCCCAAAATAGCCCGCACACAGGCCGGTGATGGTCCACAGCAGGCCTTTGCGGACGAACCCCAGCTCCAGGGCATAATACCAGGGAAAGAGGGCAAACACCAGTACGGCCAGGGACAAACTGAGTTTTGTGAATGGCATTTCAAGCCCTATGCTCAGATAATAGGATCCGGCCGCCAGGGTAAATATGCCAAAGATAAAATCGGTGCTGAACCTTTTTTTACTGATCCCCAGCCAGACTTCTATCAGACCAAGGGACAGCGCAATTCCGGCAAAGAATATAAATAGGTTTGACGTCATATTATCTCCAAATGGACACTAAATATAACCATTGTCCCCGGAACCACAGTCTGGATTATGGGCGATGACAAAAAGAGGCCCGTAGCCATAAATATTCTTCGCCATACTTAGTTATCTTTGGTTTATAACTGAAACGGGTTGACTGTCTTCTGGGACGGTGAGTTGCTTCCCAGGCTTGCCCCGTAATATAAAAACTTCTGAAATGAACATAGCTAAACACGTTTTTTGCCTGCTTGCTTTTTGCGGCGCCCTTTCAGTGACTAGTGCACAGTATGAGATCAAACCCGCCGAGGGCTACACGCCCCAGATCGGGTATATGGTGGACATGCTGGAAGATCTGAAGGATCGCATTACGGAAAGCGTAAAGGACCTCGACCAGGAACAAACCGATTTCCTGTTCGATGCCGACGCCAACAGTATTGGGGCGTTGATCATGCATTTGGTGGCCAACGAATCCTATTACATGGTGCAGACCCTGGAAGAGCGCCAATGGAACCCTGAGGAGGCTGAATTCTGGATGGCAGCTGGAGGCTTGGGCCCGAAGGCACGCGAAAAACACCGGGGAAAACCCATCAAATACTACCTGGACCTCTGGGACGCCATCCGGGCCAAGACCCTTGCAGGGCTGAAAACCAAGGACGATGCGTGGTTTGCCGCTGAGGTCGATGAGGGGGTGAACAACCATTGGGTCTGGTTCCATGTGATGGAGCACTCGGCCAACCATATGGGGCAGATTGAGCTGGTGAAAAACCGGTTGCCGGAATAATCGATCAAAATAATGCGCTGCCGCTATGTCCAACTTCGGGAAAACACTTAAGAAAGTTGTTGCGGAAACCCTGGCCGAGGCCCTGGCAAAATCCAACCTGACGGTTCGAGAAGACGATTATTGGGTCAAGACCGGCCAGAGCCTGAGCTATGACATTGTTGTGTACCGCGGCGTTTATCCGCTCGCCATTGTGGAGGTTCGCGAGCAGCTGCAAGGAAAGGAGTTCCTGCTGGAGGCCCAGAATTCCCTTAAAGAGGCCATTTCATTTACCAATGCGCGTTATGGCATCCTTACCAATGCGGAAAGCCATCTGCTGTATGACAAAAGCCACCCGGAGGCGGGATTCCAAAACACCACCTTTGATGAGGTGATCGACCTGCTGCTCTACGCTCCGGAAATCGATATTACCGACCAGGTGAAAGGTCGCCTGGGATCCATCCTGAGGGAGCAGGCCCAAAAGTACCTGCCGGACAACAAGGAGTTACACCTGTTTCTCAGGAACAGCTCCCTGGGAAACAAGATACAGTTCAGCAACACCTCCAATACCTTTTCCTTTTTGGGGGACAACCGGGGAATGCAGTCCTTCGAGAACCAGTTCTTCAGCAAGCTTATCGGGGAGTTTACCGAGAAATCCATTTGCAGATACACTTCCCTGAATACGCTCTATTACATGCTTAACAACCTGACCTTCCGGATGAATGGCATCGCCGGAATGAATGACAAGTCCGAGGTGAACTATGTGGATACCTATCTGAACGGGGTCGAGAAGCCGTTGTACAAAGAGCATTACAATACCATTATTGCCATGAATAAGCGGTATATCAGCTCCTGTACAAGCATCAACCGCAAGGATGACCTTACCCTCTGGCGCCTGTATTCCGAGGATGGCAAGGGGGTTTGCCTGGTTTTCAATGTACGCAGCAGGAACCTGAAGAAAAAGATGCTGCTCAACCGGGTGAAGTACGCCGAGAAGAACGGAAGGAATCCGGAGCTGGAATACCTAAAGGCCTTCAAGGAGGAGGTGGAACGGCTTACCGGATTCAATTTCGAGTTCAGGAAATTGGGGTACTGGAAGCATTTTTTCAAACCCTATGACTATTCCATCGAGGAGGAAATCAGGCTGCTGGTCATCGATGACGATTCCCTCTCCAAGGTGGGTTCCGACTGGGTGATCACAAAAGACCATGGGATCATCAACCCCTATATCGATCTGGCCCTGAACGACGGTTCCTTTCCCATTAAGCTCAGTGAGATCATCCTGGGGCCCAAATGTCCCGAGAAAGAGGTGAACCTGGTCCAGATCGAAGAACTCATCCGCCGCAAAAAGCGGGAGATCAAGGATCACGACAGGGACTCCAGCCTTACCGGGCTGCGGGTGCGGATGTCGGACATCGAGCACTATCGTTGATTACCCCGGAACGGAACATACAGATCCCGGGTAATGAGGGCCTGCAGCCCCTTCCTTCCCTGCGTGGTATCAGGATGCTCTTTCCAATAACTTAAGGATAAGCCCCAGCTGCCCCAAATGGTAGATGTCGTGATGCAGCATGCCATCCAGGACAAACTCATACGGGTAGTACCCTTTGAAATCCGTGTCATAGTATTTTTCCCCCAGGAAGGCATCGTCCTTTCCTTCCAGCAGTTCGACCAACTCAGCCAGGCTCTGCTCGTATTCCGACTTTATTTTGGCCCAGCCTTTCTTACGAAGAATCTTATTAGACAGCCAATTCTCAGCACAATCCTCCGTTTTGCTTCCCTTCCCGGTCCTGATCTTCAGCAGGGTTTCCTGCCGCCACAGGGTCAGGTGGGAGATGATCTCTGCCACGCTGTGCATATCCTCCATGGGCCTGGTAAATACCAGGTCTGGGTTCAACCTGTCCAAATGGCGTTTATAGGTGGGGCCCATCCAGGGGCTCCCGGATTGGACTTCCCTGAGCTGGCGGATGATTTGTTGAATGAGGGGGTTCATGTTTTGGATTTCTGGCAGGATGTCAAAGATGGGAGGAACAGGGGCCTGAATAATCTAAACCTCTTTCAGTGGCGGCGTGGTGAGTTCTCCCACCTTCCAGCCGGCCAGGTTCGCCCCGGCCTGGTAGGCGCTTTCCAGGAAATCCAGCACAGCCTGCCTGGGGCTATCAGAAGTCTTTACATCTTCGTACCGGAGGAAGGCCATAGGGCTGCCGTTGGCATCCACCCAGCTGGCTGCCTTTGGGGTAAGGGGCTGCTGGCCGATACCCTCAGGGGAGGGGTAGGTGTAGGAATAATAGGCGGGTTCGGGGACGTTGTCGTCCCCCACCCAAAAGCCGAAGCTGATCTGCTCGTGGGAATACGCATCGCGGTCTGAGATGCGGGCCGATTTGTCCATGGGGGGTAGTTTCTTCCCGGAAAACCGGGTCACCGCCAGGTCCATATGGTGCCAGTAGAGATGCACCGGGCAGGTCTTGCCATAAAACCGCCCGCTGAATTCCTGGAAGATGGAATTGTTCCATTGCATCAGTTGCCAGAATTTATGGAGGTCTTCCCATTGGTAGGAGTGGTACTCCTCCAGCTGGTCAAACGGTTTGTCTATCCCCATATCAAAGGGCTTTCCGACAAACTCCGGAGTAAGGCCAAGTGTGGAGAGTTCCGCCTTAAAGCGTTTGTAGAATTGGGCCACCGAAAGCCCGTCCTGCAGCTGAATCTGAGCCTCACCTTTTTTGCTATGGGTAATCACCACCGCATGTTTCATCATATCCAGCTCGATTTCAAGGCTGGCCATCCCTCCATTCACGGGAATGGTAAAGGTGCTGAATCCTTTAGGGGAGACATAAAGGGTAATAAACCACCAGTGGTTCTTACGGGCCGTCAGTCCCAGGCGGGTCTTTCCGATGATTTGGAGAATCAGGTGGATGGTAACCCGGGTGTTGGTCCAGGAGTCATAGGGGATGTCGGGGAGGGAGAGTGATGTCATGTTATGTAGTGTTTGTTCCGTTTTTTACCAGTTCATTCCAGTGCGGATGTTTTTTAAGGTATTTGGCCACAAAAGGGCAGAGGGGTACCAGGACAAGCCCCTTTTTCCTGATGTCCACCAGGGCCTGCAGGACGATCCGTGAGCCAATCCCGCGGCCTTCAAGGGCAGCCGGCACATCCGTATGGATCAGGTATATTTTGTTCCTGGTCTTTTTGTAATCGATAAAGGCCGTGTGTCCTTCAAACAGCAGTTCATAACGCTTGCGCGCTTCATTGTCGCGGAAGGATCCCGATGTTTCATCCTGATTGAAAAAGTAGGAAAGCGCCCCCGATGGACACTTATCCACCTGTCGCACCAACGCATCCGTGGAGGCATTCTCGGGCTGTATCCAGGGTTTGGCTTTGGGATCGTAGACGTCGGGGAGTGTTTTTACGCAAATACCTGAATGTATGCACTTCACAGGTCTCCAGACAATGGTCAGCTCCCCGTTTGAAAAGTCTTTTTTCACGTGTTACAGCAGGGTATTGGGATTAGTTCTCGCTTTTCGGACAATATGCATGTATGTCTCTAAGATACTGATTTTAAATCCTTCCTCCCGCTTGCCCGGTGGGTGTAAGTTTACCCTTATGTTAAGAAAAATGCGGGCGCACCTGCAAATGGTGACCCGCACTTTGGTTCGATTTACGGACTTCCCTATCCTGTGTTAACCGATTACACGCTGATCCTGCTTGGACCCCACAAAAGGTTGATGGTAATAGCGCGTTCCGGTTGCCCGGTACATGGCGTTGGCCAATGCCCCCGAAATAGGTGGAAGGGATGGCTCGCCCAGCCCGGTTGGGTCGATCCCGTTGTCCACGAAAAAGGTCTCGATCTCTTTGGGGGCCTCCGCATGGCGAATCAGGCGGTAACGGTCAAAATTCGTCTGCTCGGGCTTACCGTTCTGGAAGGTCAGTGCACTGTAGGTCACGTGTCCTATGCCGTCCACGATGCCCCCTTCAATCTGGTTTCTGGCACTCAGCGGGTTGATCACAATGCCGCAGTCAACAGCACACCAGATCTTGTCCACCCTGGGTTCGTTCCTGTCCATATGTAGGTCCAGTACCTGGGCTACATAGGAGTTGTGGCAATAATAAGCTGAAACACCACGCCCCTTGCCGCTAGGCGTACCTGCATCCCAGTTCGCTTTCTCACGGACCAGTTTCAATACCCCGGCATAGCGCTTTGGATCGTAATCGTTCTTTTCCGGGTCCCCGACGGGATCGTTGATGGCCCGGTCAAAGAGTTCCAGCCTGAAATCGATCGGGTCTTTGCCCGCAGCCTCGGCCACCTCGTCAAGGAAGGCATTCTCGGCCCCGGCCAAAAAGTTGGACCTGGGTGCGCGCCAGGCTCCTGTGGTAACCTGTGTGGGCAACATATGGGACTCCGCAAGGTAGTTATCGAGGGCACCGGCTGGAAAACGATTCTCAAAAACGCCCCCATCGTTAGTTCCCGCAGCCCGCACATGCCAGGCCAGCAGTTTCCCTGCTTCGTCCAGGGCGGCCCGGTAGGTCACCATATACGAAGGGCGGTAAGTACCCTGAGACATATCATCTTCCCGGGTGTATACCAGCTTGACGGGTGCCTGCATCTTCTTGGAGATCATGGCAGCCTCCACGGCAAACGTACTGTAAAGCCTGCGCCCGAAACCTCCTCCCATACGGGTCATCATGATATCGATCTTCTCCTTGGGCATCTCTAAAACAGATGCCAGGGTATTCTCCAGGAATTCCGGGGTTTGTGTGGGCCCCAGCAATTCTGCTTTATCCGGGGTTACGTGGGCATAGAAATTCATGGGTTCCATGCAATTGTGAGCGAGATAGGGAGCGCTGAAGGTACGCTCGATCACCCTGGCGGCACCTGCAAAGGCCTTTTCAGGATTCCCATCACGCCGGGCGGGCTCTTTGGGTGCTTTGGCCAGCAATTCTGCCAGGCCCTTGTCATGATCGGAGGTACTTTCCAGCTTGTCGGGTGCTTCCCATTCTGCTTTCAGGGCTTTTTTTGCCTGAAGGCATTGCCAGGTACTTTCCCCGACTATGGCCACCATTTCCGGGATAGCGCCTCCATCGGACCATTGGCGTTCGGCACCTTCAGGATAAACTACGATGTGGAAAGCATCTTTGATCCCCTGCATGGTCTTGACGGATTCCAGATCCGCAGACTTAAAGGTCATTCCAAAGGCAGGAGGATGCACGATCATGGCAATCAGCATACCCTCTTTCTGAACGTCCAGTCCGAAAAGTGGCTTGCCCATTACAATGTCTTTCCCATCCACATTTTTGCGGTCGGTTCCGATAATGGTGAATTCCTCTATCTCCTTCAGTTTTACTTCTTCCGGGACTTCGAGTTTAGAGGCTGCTGCCGCCATGTCTCCATAGCCTGCAGATTTACCGCTGGCCTTATGGGAAAGTACTCCTGCTGCCGTTGTGATTTCCGCTACGGGAACCTGCCATGCATCCGCGGCCGCCTGCTTCAGCATCTGGCGGGCGGTGGCCCCGGCCATACGCAGGCTGTTCCATCCCTGACGAATGGACTGGCTGCCCCCGGCCAGCTGGCGGGTAAAAATATCGGTGTTAAGTGGAGCCTGTTCAACGATGACGTTATTCCAGTCCACATCCAATTCATCCGCTACGATCATCGGCATGGCGGTTTTGACATTCTGTCCGATCTCCGGGTTTGGTGACATGGCGGTCACCACCCCGTTATTCCCAATTTTCAGGAAGCCATTGATCTCAAACCATTCATCGGGCATGGCCAGGGTGGCCTCTACAGCTGCTTCATCCTTGCAGGAAGCAAGCCAGCTAAACCCGAGCACCAGCCCGCCACCGGCCATGCCGGTATTCCGGATAAATGCCCTTCGTCCTATTTTTGTCTTAACAAGTGTCATAAACTGTGATTTTCTTGGGTCTTCCCCGGGTTATGAATTTGACTGGCTTTCCGCGGCCCGTTTCACGGCTTTCTTAATGCGGACGTAAGTGCCACAACGACATAAATTGCCACTCATGGCCATCTCGATCTCGGAATCGGATGGGTTCGGATTTTGCTTTAAGAGCGCAGCAGCCGTCATGATCTGCCCTGTCTGACAATACCCGCACTGGGGTACGTCTTCCTCCAACCAGGCCTCCTGTACCGGATGATCCCCATTCTCCGAAAGGCCTTCAATAGTTGTAATTTCCTGTTTGCCTACCGTAGACACAGGCATGGAACAGGAACGGACTACCGTTCCGTTGACATGTACATTGCAGGAACCGCATATGGCAATCCCACAGCCATACTTGGTCCCAACCAGGTTTAGGTTTTCGCGTAGTACCCATAACAGTGGGGTGGAGGGATCTACGTCCACTTCTCTCTGGGTTCCGTTGATGTTTAGATTGAATCGTGCCATGGCTATAATTTGTCCTGAATTTAAGGATTATTTGGGGAAATGCAGTGCGATTTTCGGGATTCCAGAAATCTGAATTCAATATAAATAAGGGGTTCTGAATGGACCAGAAATACTACTCGAGTTTACACCCAAGAATGGCATTATCGCCAGGTAGAAATTGTGCGAAGTCTGTCTGATCTGCCAGAAGCCACTGGAGGTAATCCATGGATGACCATTGTAGGAGTTGGTTGTTTTTAATAGCTTACCGCTTTAAAACCCTTTGCTATGAGATTCAGAATTCTATATGTCTTTTTACTCGTCTCCCTGTCCCTATCTGCCCAGGACCGCCTGACCGGGGAATCTTTTACCACCCGCTCGGAAGTGCTGGCCCGCAACGGGATGGCGGCCACGAGCCAGCCCCTGGCCACGCAGGCGGCCCTTGATGTGCTGAAAAAGGGGGGAACAGCTATGGATGCAGCCATAGCTGCCAATGCGGTGCTCGGCCTTGTGGAGCCAGCCAGCTGCGGGATAGGGGGAGACCTCTTCGCCATTGTCTGGGATGCCAAGGAACAGAAGCTTTTCGGGTTCAACGGAAGCGGGAGGGCGCCGAAGTCCCTTTCCATAGACCATTTTAAAAAGGAAGGGATGAAGTATGTGCCCCTGTACGGCCCTTTGCCCGTGACCGTACCCGGAGCCGTGGATGCCTGGTTTGTACTCCACGACAGATTCGGTAAGCTGCCCATGGAACAACTGCTGCAACCCGCCATCGGCTATGGGAGGGAAGGTTTTCCGGTCTCCGAGGTCATCGCCTATGAGATGGAATCCAACTACGAGGGACTGAAAGACCAGCCGGGCTTTGCGGCTACCTACATGCCCCAGGGACGGCCTCCCAGGAAAGGGGAGGTGTTCCAGAACCCGGACCTGGCCAACACCTACGAAAAGATCGCCGAAGGCGGGCGGGACGCCTTTTACAAAGGGGACATTGCCCGCACCATCGACAGTTATATGAAGGCACACGGCGGCTTCCTCTCCTACGAGGACCTGAGCAGCCACACCTCCAATTTTGTGAATCCGATCAGTGCCAACTACCGGGGGTATGAGGTCTGGGAGCTTCCTCCCAACGGGCAGGGGACGGCTGCCCTGCAGATCCTCAACATCCTGGAGGGGTACGATATCGCCTCCATGGGGTTTGGCAGTGATGAGTACCTGCATGTGCTTACGGAGGCTAAAAAACTCGCTTATGAAGACCGGGCCAGGTTCTATGCGGACCCAGAATTTGTTAACATGCCCATAGATCAATTGCTTTCCAAAGCGTATGCTGCTGAGCGGCGGAAACTCATCGATCCGGGCAAGGCGGCAGATACCTACCCGGCCGGGGACCTGGAGATCGAGGCAGGGAACACCACCTATCTGACCGTGGCCGACAAGGATGGGAACGTGGTCTCCCTGATCCAGAGCATTTATTCGGAGTTTGCCTCAGGCATGGTGCCGGACGGTTTGGGTTTTGTATTGCAGAACCGGGGACAGTCCTTCAACGTGCAGGACCGTAACCACGCCAATGCCCTGATGCCCGGCAAAAGGCCCTTCCATACGATCATCCCGGCCTTTATGACCAGAGATGGCAAGCCCGTGCTGAGTTTTGGGGTCATGGGCGGAGGGGTGCAACCCCAGGGCCATGCCCAGATCGTGGTCAATGTGGTTGACTTCGGAATGAACCTGCAGGAAGCCGGGGATGCACCACGGATGCGCCATGTGGGAAGCTCCCAACCCTCAGGGTCCGTGATGACCAATGGAGGTATGCTCTACCTGGAAAGCGGTATTGACTATAAGACCAAACGGGAGCTGCGCAAGCGCGGGCACCGGGTCGCTACGGCCGTTGGGATCTTCGGTGGCTACCAGGCGATCGGCATCGACCTGGAGAACCGGGTCTATTCCGGCGCTTCAGAATCCCGGAAGGACGGACAGGCCGCGGGGTATTGAGTTGGGCTCCTTCGCTCAAGCAAGGCACGGACATAATAGCATAGGAGGACACCCCCTCCTGCCAAGGTATTCTCCAACCCGGGCGTGCGCACGCCAAAGGTTCTGTAAAGACGAAACTGCCCAGGGCTACTGCCCAGTATTAACTAAATGTGACGGGAATTACCTCCTGCTTCGCAGTCGGTGAGTCCCGCCCGAACGTTTGAAAGAGAAAAACTGCCAACTGCTACTGCCCACTGTTTACTTAGTGTGACGGGAATTACTCGGCTTGCATCCTCGCGAGTCCCGTAGTAAGTTTTGAATGTAGTGATACTTCAAATCAGTGACGGGAATTACCTCCTGCTTCGCAGTCGGTAAGTCCCGCCCGAACGTTTGAAAGAGAAAAACTGCCAACTGCTACTGCCCACTGTTTACTTAGTGTGACGGGAATTACCTCCTGCTTCGCAGTCGGTGAGTCCCGCCCGAACGAAGTCAAAATAAAAACCAAAGCTGTGCGCTTTGGTTTGTTGTTTTGTCCGCAATGGTTCAAACAAGTTTGACCATGCTCCCAAAACAAAAAACCAGCACAGAAGTGCTGGTTTTTATTCATTCGTACTCGGGACGGGACTTGAACCCGTACGGCCGCGATGGCCATTGGATTTTAAGTCCAATAGGTTTAAAAACAAATTGAATCAAAATACTTGATAATC
>Ga0272441_10012370_pt1 | contig 12485 bp, 11 predicted proteins | sample SSMProp6N_FD_193582 | JGI IMG/M metagenome (GOLD analysis project Ga0272441, IMG submission 193582) | Marine sediment archaeal communities from Little Sippewissett salt marsh, Falmouth, MA, United States - SSM-Prop-6N | ecosystem: Environmental > Aquatic > Marine > Wetlands > Sediment ...
CGAGCCCAGCGCCTTGGCGGTCGCCGACTTCGACCCCACAAACGGCAACGGCCCGGATGCCGCCGTCTGTAACGCCGGCGATGACAACGTCATGATCCTCCTCAACGCCGGCGACGGCACGTTCGTTCTTCCGCCCGACATCGTCGGCGTGGGTTCCAATCCCAGCGCCATCACGGCTGGGCACTTCAACAACGATGGCTTCCTCGATCTCGCCGTCGCCAACAGGGATGATGACACCGTCACCATCCTGACCAACGATGGCGCCGGCGCGTTCTCTGAATGGCTAATGCTCAGTGTCGGCGATGCCCCCAGCGCCCTGGCGGCGGCGGACTTCAACGGCGATGATCTGATCGACCTTGCCGTGGCGAACGAGGGCGATGACAACGTGATGATCTTCCTCAACACCGGCGCGCGCGGGTTCGAACTGCACGCCACCATTCCCGTGGGGTTGGATCCCGGTGTGCTGGAGCCGGAGGACCTCGATGACGATGAGGACATCGACATGGTCGTCGGCGATTGCGGAACCGACACGATTCACCTGCTGCTGAACAATGGCCAGGCCGGTTTCCAGACAACGACGCTGACGATCGGCCAAACCCCGGCCTCGATCGACTTCGGCGATTTGGATGCCGATGGCGATCAGGACATCATCGTGGTGGCGGACACGCCCGACAGCCGTGCGGTGCGCGTCCTGCGCAACGATCTGATCCAGACCAGCGTATTGGGCTTCACCCACGTTTCGGATCTCGCGCCGGATCCGAACCTCCGGCTCACGGCCACCGAGGATCTGAACGACGACGACCTGCCGGACATCATTGCCGTGGATGCGCCGCCGGAAGGCGGCGCGAAGCGGGGCGGCAAGCAGGATGACGGTGCGGTCAACGTGCTTCTGAATGCCGCGCCCCCGGCGCCCGCCTGCCCGGCCGATTTCGACGGCGATGGCGATGTGGATACCGCCGACCTGTTGCACCTCCTCGGCTGCTGGGGTACGCCCTGCGGCGATGTGGACGGCGACGGCGATACGGACACGGCCGATCTGCTGGCGCTGCTGGGCGCCTGGGGGGAGTGTCCGTAGGTGCGTGACGCTGCGGCCTTCCTCTCCGAAAACCGCGCTTCCGCCGGGCAGGGTAAGTGCAGGAGGTAGTCCAACCGGGCCCGGGGGGTGTGGTAAAGATCCTGCGGGCAGCCGGAGTCCCAGTTACCTGGTGTGGCTCATCGGCTGAGTGGATCACCGCACGCCAAGAGCCCGCCTCGTCGGCAGGCTCGATCCAGAGCGCCGTTCACGCCGAAGCGGGGAGTGACTACAGCGGACTCAGGCCGCTGTCCCGTTTACCGTGGCAAATTCGTCGTCTGTCGGGGAAACGTAGTGCTTGCGGCTCACGGTCGGCGAGTGACCCAGCCAAGCCGAATAGGTCGGCTCGGCAAGCCCTCGCTGCTTCCAATCGTTCTCGCAGCTCGACCGCATCGCCTGGTAGAACTTCGGCCAGGGGTCCAGCTCAGCCGCCTCCGCAGTCTTCTCCCCGATGCGTGTCAGGTTGTTTCCCGAGAGACCGCAGATGGTCGCGTGATCATCGGGCGCGGGCGGGCGAATCTCCGAGAGGATGTCGAAGAGCCTTGGAACGATCGGGACCTCGCGGTGAATCCGTGTCTTGACGGCCACGATGCAGAGCCGATGGCGCTTCCAATCGACGCCGACCCAGCGCTGGACACCCTCACGGTCCGGCATCGTGCCCGACCAGGGGAGCGTCAGCGCCTCGCCACGGCGCAGGCCGGCGAGCCGGCAGAGCGCGAAGAGAGCACACCATCCCGGTGAGGACGCCTTCGCCGCCAGCGCCTCAAAGGCACCAATCGAGACATAGTGGTTCGGCTCGCTCGGGAGCGGCGTACCGCAGTATTCGGCGAAGGGGTTGGCCGTCACGAGCCGGAAGGCGTGCGCCCAGTTGAAGATCGCCTTGGCGTTGCGGATGTGACCGCGGATGGTCTGCTCGCTGAGGCCACGACCGCGGGCGGATTCCTGTCGGGCGCCGACCAGTCTCCCGGCCTCCAGAGCATCAAGAAACCCCTCGGCATCGACCGGGCTGATCCGGTCGATGAGCCGATCCTCGCCAAAGTGGTGCACGAGGTACCGGAGTGTCATGTCATGGTCGCGGATCGTGGCTTCGCCCAGGTCCCTGAATCTCTTGTGCCGACGGTGCACCGGGGCGGTGTCGGCGCCGGCCCGGCGGGCCTTGTAGACCGCCCGGAATTGCCCCAGTGTCATCTTGCCGGGCCGGTCGATCAGCGCCGCGCCGCCGGCGAGATCAGCGATCTTCTGCCTCCGGGCCTTTTCGGCTTCGGCCTTTGTGCACCGGCCGACGGACTCGCTGTAGAGCTTCGGCTGGCCGGTTTCCGGGTCGATTTCCCGGCCGTGCCAACGGAGCGTCCAGTAGGTGGCGTAGCGCGGCTTCGACCTACCGCCGTTCACCTTGCCGTCCTTGAGGCGGACGCGCCTCCGGCACAGCCAAACAGATGGTGCGTTTTGCAGACTCATGGTAGTGGGTCCTCTCTCCGTGGTCTTGGCATCCAGCGCCCGGCGCATGGCGCCCGCCACCAGCTGGACCCACTACCAACGAGTCGCCGGCGCACGGACGCCATTTCCACGGAACAAATTGTCTGTCGGGGTGGTAGTGGGTCCGACCACAGATACTCTACCCGAATCGCCCCTCGTGACAAGACCTGACTGCGCAATCCACGACGCAATGAACGCCTGAAGAGGTCGCAATCAGCCCTCACGGCCCCGCGAGGGCCTATCGCATGTGGGTGGCAACGGTGGGGCAAACCGATGCTCACGTCGCCGCCCCCCCTTCCTCGATCAGCCGCAGCACCTCGGCGCGGGCGAACCGGCGGCACTTCCCGATCCGGCGCGGCTTCAGGAGGCCCTTCCGGCAGAGGTGATCGAGCGATTTCAGAGAATCCGCCGGCTCCCGTGTCTCCTCGATCCCATCGGGTAGCGTCCTTAGGTCCAGCCGCAGCAGCCGAACCGTCTCCAGGGGCGTCAGGAGCGGCGGGACGGGCTCGGTCGAGCTGGGGAAGAACTCGGCCCAGACGGTGAGCCCGGCGAGCTGGCGGCCACCAGCCGTCATGCCGCGGCCTCCCGCTGTAGTCGCTGCACTGCGCACGCCGTCCGCAGTTGCCGCAGATCGCCGTTGAGGGCGGTGTGCGGATCGTCTTCGTGTCGGCCTGTGCGAGGCGGCTCGCCCACAGGCGAAGCCGCCGTCGCTGCGCGCGTGGTGCGCTCGTCTGAAGCGCACACGCGGCCGGCGTCCGGTGCGCCGCTTATGGTGTACACCTTCTGTGTACCGTGTAGGGTTCTGGACCCTACGGTTTCCGGGGCGCCATCCCTACGGTTCGCCCTACGGTTGCCATCTTCATCCGTAGGGTCTTGGGCCCTACAGTCAGCGTCGGTATCCGTGGGGTCCTCAGCCCTACGGTTGTCCTCCTCGCGCCGGTCGATGCGGAGGAGTTCCCAGACGGTCCGGTCCGCCTTCGAACTCCCGACGTGAACCCGCCTGAGGATGCCGCGCGCGATCAGCCCCTTGATCTGTCTCTTCACATCCTGCCGGTCGATGCCGATGGCCTGCCCGATGAGGGAGTACCCGCCCTGCACCCGACCCGTCCTCCGGTCCGCCGCCGCCCACATCCAAAGCAGGATGCCCCGCTGGGGCTTATTGAGTTCGGCGATGATGCCCCCGAACCGGACATCATCGGCATGACCGTACCATCGCGCTACGGTTCTCCTCCGTGTTCTCGTCGCCTTCTCAGGCGGCAGGCCGCGGTTGGAATCCTCGATGAAGCTCATACCGGCTCCCTCCCCTCCCCGTAGAACCGGAGGGTCCCCCGATCGAACATCGAGACGATGGCAGACGCGTCGCCGTGCCGGGTGCCGAGACAGCGCCAAATGACCTTGTATTGGGGCGGGAGTTCTTCGCCGGCGTCCAGAAGCTCGGCGATCGGCTTGTCCAGCACGCCGAGGAATCCTGCGTCGGCGTCGTAGCCGATGCCGCTCGATTCCTTGAAAGCATTGGACATGCTGGCGTGCCCCGTTGCCGCTGCCCCCGACATGTTGGAGACGACCATCAGCACGGCATCGCGATCGACCGCGATCCGGCTGAGGCGTTGTGAGATCGCGTCCACCTGCTCACGGCGGGTGTCCTCGAGGTTGCTCGGCTGAATCTTCTGGAGGTAGTCCACCACAACCACGTCGGCCCCGGTGGTCTGCACCGCTGCGTCGATCTGCTCGCAGGTGAAGGGAGCACGGAGAACATGGAGGCGTTGTCCGACCTGCTGGAAGGACTCGATACCAGCCTCCCGCTTCCGCTGCTGCTCCGGCCCGAGCTGATCGACAGGCCGCTGTAGAACCATCGCCGTCAGGCCGGAGAGGACCGACAAGGCTCTGAGCCGCAGCGTCCGCTCGCTCATCTCGCCCAGGCACCAGAGCGCCCGCACATCCGGGTCCACCTTCAGCGCCGAGAGAACGGCCATCAGCATCAGGGAGGACTTGCCGACCTTCGGCGGCGCGGCCCAGACGTACATCCGACCGCGAGCCGGTGCCCCGTCGGCGAACGCCTGGTCAAACCAGCTACAGCCTGTCGGGATCGTGGCCGTCACATCCTCTGCCGGATCTATGAAGCCGTCCGCGATGGTCGTCGTGGACGTGGACAGACGAGCCAGCTCCGCTCCCACGTCGGCGAGCCGAGCTTGAGCGTCGATGAGCACGTCTCGGAGGCAGTGAGGATCGGCTCGCACTCGGACAAACGCATCTCCGGTGACCTCGATGAAATGGCGAGCAGCCGCCTTCTCTGCCACCTCGCGGGCATACTCCACCGCGTGCCGAGCCGTCGGGACCGCGTTGGCCAGTTCGCCGAGATATGCCAATCCGCCGACGGCCTCCAGCGTGCCCCGGTCGGCGAGATCCTGATGTAGGAGCACGATGTCAAGCGTGCCACGCTCATCATGCAGGCGCAGCATGGCATCGAACACCGCTCCGTTGGCCGGCTTGGAGAACGAACCCCCGTCGGGGACCAGGCGACGCACATCGGCGAGCCGGGCCGGTTCGATGAGGAGTGAGCCGAGCAGGCTCATCTCAGCCTCAATCGCCGTGGGCGGCAGAGCTTCAAAGGCCGCTTGTACCTCGGCGATGGTGGCATGGCGGGCCAGGCTGTTCGGCTTTGCATTCACTCCCGACACGCCTCAGCCAGATCGCTAAGATAGGACGCGAGCTGACGCAGGGGTTCAGGGTCGTCACTCTCCAGCGACGCCACCGCGACCTCGATCTTGTGCTCCAGCTGTTCGGCACAACCCGAGTCAAGCGGCGTGCCCTCCACCCGGAAGTGTCGTACGACTGTTCGCAGAAGGCGGTGTACGAGCCGGAGGTCCGGATCCGTCTGCAGTAGACTGCTCATGTGATTCTCCTCGTCCCCGCCCGCGTCTCTGGCCGAGAAGGGCGGGGATGATGTTTTCAGGGCGATACCACTTTTGACGCAAGGGGCTTATTCGTGGAGCGCCGCTGCACGGCATGTCGCCGGCGTGCGAGCTCCCGTTGCAACACCTTCACCGACGGCGAATCCGAGTCGGTGCACCGCTCGGTTGCTCGGAGCATTTGCCGGAGCTCAGGGGTTGGGACGTCTTCCAAACGCACGGCCCGATCATCCTCCTCCACGAGCCGGTTTTCGTGTTGTGAAAAGACATCCGTCGGACGCGCGCCCAACGACAAATCGCCCATGGGATGGGCGATTCAGGGCGCTAAGGGACGACCAATTGGACGTTAGCTGGACGTTCTGTTGGACGCTGGAGCCGCTTCTACGACATGGCGCACGGCCCCGACGCTGTACAGATAGGCCGGCTGGTTGGCGCGCCGGTCCTGATTCTCGATCCAGCCCGTGTCCTCCGGGTGCTGCTTGCGCCACCGATCGAGTCGCTTGCGCAGCGCGTCAGGGGCCTTCCCTGTTCGCTTGGCCAAATCAGTGGCACATAGGAAGGCGTCAGGGTCGAGTCTGGCAAGGAGATCGTCACGAGGTTGCTGAGACCCGGCGGACTGCGGTGTGGTCTCGGTATCCCCATCACCACGGGGCGCCAGCACGCCTCGGATTTCGACGACTAAGTCGCGCATCTGAGCGGCCCGACCGATCGTTGCGATCCGCTGATCGAGCCACCTGCCATCATCGTCCGCCGCGTCGGCCGGCTTCTCCGGGAAGGGACCGAACTCCTCCTCCAGCCACTTCCTGAATTCGTCGGATTGGCCGGCAGCGATCTCTGCCAAGGGCAAGTCCATGGCGCTGTAGGACAGGTCAGAGTAGGCGTTGGCCAACCGTTCGGCGTCGCCCGTGAGCCCGATCTCATGGAGATACCGCGTGGCGGATTGCACCACTTCTGACGGCAACCGGAGAGAGTGGACTCCCGCGCGAGATTCCTCAAGGAAGCGCTCGAGCGCGCCGCAGATGTTGTCCATCAGTGAAAGGGCGCGGGATCGCTTCGTATTCTGGTCGTCTGGACTTGTCATGCTGAGCCGCTCAGCGCTTGCACGGATTGGTGCCCCGATGGACCATCGCATCTTCTCCATTCTGGCCGACCCGGGGCGTCCAAGCTCGCCTTCGAGTTGTAATTCCTTTGTATGATTGGACTTGTTGAATCGGCCTGTTCGTCAAGTTATCCACAAGGGAGGTCTGTCAACGGCTGGGGGCCCGGAGGTCTGCGCCATCAATGCCGAGGTCCGCGGCAGCGCGGCGTCGGACCAGTGCTGGTGTATTATCGCTGACAGCGCACGCAGGCGCGCGCGAGGGGCTCGCGCATCCGGCCAAGTTAGCTTCACCCGCCCGCTGGAGGGTCCCGCGGGAACGATCCTGCCCGCCGGTCCGCCCGTCCTGACACCTCAGCAGCCGGGGCCGGGTCGCCGTACCCATACGGGACCCACAGGGAACGAAGGGGACCTCACGTTCATTCGCCGGCCACGATGAGCCGCTCAAGCTCATCGAGGGTCTTGGCGATTTCCTCGCCGAGCTGCCGCGGGCCCCGGGAGCGAAAGATGTCGGCGAAGATGCGGAGGTACATGATCGTCGCTTCTCGCCCACCCTTGAACCGGGGCCATAACTCCTCCCCCAACTCCCGGTAATCGGCGAGGACGGTCCTGATGTTGTGGAGCTTGTCCGCCGCGCTGATAAGGCGGACCTCGTCGCACGCCTCCGGGAGATGCGCGAGGTACGCCTCTTTCCGCTCCCGCCACGGCGGCTTCTGCTCCCCGCGGAGCGGGGCTGAGTCTGAACAGGCGTCCACGAACGAGGCGACGCGATCTCCGAAACGCCGGCGGATGTCCTCCAGCACCGGACCTCCTCCCTGATCCTCGACGGCATCGTGCAGGAGGGCCGCAATCGCCGTGTCCTCGTCGGCGCCGTGTTCGAGCACCGTCCCCGCGACGATCATCAGGTGGCAGAAGTACGGCGCTGCGCTGCCCTTCCGCTCTTGCTCGCGGTGGAGATCAGCGGCATACAGGAGCGCGTCGTCAAACCGGGAAGAAAGTCGCATGGGGTCCTCAGCCTCCTATGGGTTTCAGTTCAGCCAGGCCGCCGCGAGCCGCTGCGCGATGGCGTGGGCGCGGACCTTGTCCCGCGCTCCCTGTCCGAACCAGATATTCCTGAGCCGACGACTGCCGGTGTACTGCGACCGGCCGTAGTCGATGTAGCCCGTCACGCCGTTGTAGGCGGCCCAGAGGGTCCCCCGGACGCCGACGATGTCGTTGCCTCGCCCGGCCGCGAAATGCATCGCCGCCGCCTGACGGTGCTTCAGCACGTGGCTGAGCTGCGTCTCGTCGTCGCGGTTCTTCGGATCGGGGAAGACGAGCCGCAGATATTGGCCGAGGCGCGAGCCGGTCATCGGGACCCGGGCCAAGCGCTGGAATGACCGGCCAATCTCTTCGTACCGCCGCTGGATCAGGCCCATCGCCAACTTGGCGTCCTCAAGATCCTTGAACAGATCCGGCGTGTGAGCCACGCTGACGCAGGCGTCCCGCTGGAGGGCCATCGAGAGCGTGTTCTGGCACACGACCCGGACCGGGGTAAACCGCAACTGAACGCTCGTGCGGCCGTCGTGGCCGGTGCTCAGCAACAGGAACTTGTCGGTGATGTCCTCGCCCACGACTTGGATCTCGCCGGGCAGCTTGGCGAGGATCCACACCCGCTCACCCTGCCCGAGGGCGCCGGCGGTGTGATACATCGCCGCCTTTTCACCGACGACTGCATCGAAGAACCCGAACGCCTCAGCGTTCTGGAGAGGCGTGTAGCCCTTGCCGACGACGCCGAACACGGGGCAGTCCTTCTTCCCCCACAGGTCCTCCCGGACGACGGCCTGCCTCTGCTTGGCCGGGGCCATCCCGGCGTCGTCGGACGCGAACATCGGTTTCAGGGTGACCTGCCAGTCGAGGTTGGCTGCCTTGATCGCCTCCTCCGATGTTGCCGGCTTGTCGAGGCGGGTTCCGAGCCCGTGCCACGGCGGATCGCCGTAGTACATCATCGATGCCTTGCCGTCCTGAATGTGAAGTTCATGTGCCATCGCGTTTGACCCTCCTCTGCTTGGGTGGGACATAGGGGACTTCCAAGGGCGCCGATCGTGGAAGATCGCGCCGCTTGACGATCGACTGGTACATCGCGGTGGTCATCCAGCTCGCGTGGCCCACACGCTTCTGGACCGCTTGGAGGTCCAGACCGGAGGCGATCAGCGCCACAACGAGCGTGCGGCGCAGATCGCGGGCCGTGATGTGCTCGACGCCGGCCCGGGCCGCAAGCCGCTTCAGGATCTCATAGATCGCCTGATCGGTCAGGCGACGGAAGCGGATGATGCCGCCGCGATCGACCGGGAGCAGCAACGGGCCGGCCTCATACTTCTCGAACCAGTGGATGAGTGCGACTGCCCTTCTTGGGGACACAGGAACGCAGGACTCTATCAAGGCAAGGGCAGCGGACCGCGTTCCGCGTCCCTCGGTTGTCTCCTCCGTTGCGGCGATGGCCGCGGCGAACAGCGATATCCGTTCCCCCACCTTATCCGGGTCAAGGGCGACGACCCTGTCGAGCCACTCGACCCACTGGTCCATCTGATAGTCTTTGCGGTAGCCGACGCCGAATGATACTGAGACCAGTCGCTTGAGCTCTTCAACGGCTTCTTCGTCGTCGCCCAGAGTGCACCAAGCCTTGGCATGAGCCTCACATTCGTCCACCTTCCCTGATATGTCCTTGCCGTCGAGCATTGTGCTGGCGATAGACTCAAGCTGTGCTCTCGTCCACTCGTCAGATGCTCCAGCGTCGTACAGGGCCATCACGACATTCCGTCGCGCCTCAGGGGACCAGACCCAAGCGGTGTCTTCGGCCGCCCATAGGCGTTCAAGTTCAGCTCGCAGCTCCTCAATCGCGACCGGTCCGTGTTCCTGCACGATGTAGACGATCAATTCGTCCAAGTCGTTGCGGAGCTGCTCGACCCGATACCAACCATGCCACCGACGCCTCTCTTTGATAGTTCGTTGGAACAGACGCAAAGGTTGATAAAGCTCCCGGCGAACATCGGCGGCTGCGTATATCCTTCCGCGCGCCGCATGTGCGGATACCCGACTTGCACCGATTCAATCGCTCTGGCGCTACCGAAAACGCGGTTTTAGCCCGCTGAGACGACCGTCGGGACGGTTTCCTAAACCGAAGGTCACAGGTTCGAGTCCTGTCGGGCGCGTTCGAAAACGGGGTTTTCGGGGCGAGATGCGCCATCGGGCGACCGGGCATCGCTGGGTCATTCGTCCGGTCCGCTGGTGGGCAGGCGATTGCGACCGCGGCTGTCTCTTCCTGCGTCGGCCGGAGACCTGTTCGCCGTCTTTTCGGGGAATCCGGCCTCTTGAGGCAGGGGGGGGCCTCGGCGGGGCCAGGAGGCAGCCGCGGCCGGGCATTCCGGATTTTTTTCGCTGTTGCCGGCGGAAATGACCTCTTGACAGGGGGGGGCGAAACCCTATAATCGCGCTCCGCAGTCGGCGAGATGGGCTCTGCCTTCTCCGTCGGCATTCTTTCCTCCACTTTGGTAGGGGGAGAAGAGAGAGACCTGAGAAGAGAGAGACGTACAAGGGACTTTTCTCCCCCTGCTTTTTCCGCCGGTCCCATCGTCTCAATATGCCGAGCATCCGCCGCCCCGGGCTTTGCAGCGCGCCGGTTCATGTCTGACCGCCTGGTAAACTGGGCGGTTTTTTGCATTCCCGGCCCGGCCTGCTATGGTCACGCCGCCGCTGCCGGCAGGGGCCATCTGAGGAGAAGTGTCCTGCTTCTTTTCTTGAGGAAGGACGGGAAGAAAGACGCGGAGCTTGCGTCCCGCGGCAACGAGCATGCTGAGGTCAGGGATCCTTCCCTGGCCTCTTGCATGCGCGGCGATGCTGCATTCCGTTGGCGCAGCGCCGAATCACCGAAACCGGCGGCGGCGCGGCGTCGAACACATAAGCGGCCGCCTGGGATCTTCTCCCCTCTTTGCCGGATACGGGTCATCGACAGGTGTTTGAGCCGAGGCCAGGGATCGCTCTCCCCCTCCCTGGCCTCGCTGTAGTGTCCGCCGGCGCCGGGGGCGCAGCGCGCGCAGGCGGCGCCGGGAGGGGCGAGTTCGCAATCACAGCAAGGCCGAGAAGCGGGCCGGCGCGGCGCTACTTGATCGGCGCCAGGCGGATATTCCGGAAATGGATCTCCGCGCCCTCCGACTGCAAGCAGATCTTGCCGGCAATCTCCATGACCTCCGAGGCCTCGTTGACCGTCTCGCCGTTGACCTTGAGGGTGATCGAAGCGCCGTCGACGATGATCTCGTAGCTGTTCCATTCGCCGATGGGACGTTCGGCGAAGTGGGTTTTCTTCGTGTTGCGGCCGCTGGTGCGCTCGGGCGCGGCTTTCATGGGGAACTCGTCGATGTTCCAGAAATCGCCGGCGCTGCCGCTCTGGAGCTGGGCCTCGACGCTGCGGGGCCAGACCTTGTCCTGGCCGATCATGCGGAGGAGCACGCCGCTGTTGCCCGCTTCCTTCGTGACGGGATTGAAGCGCCACTCGAGCCTGAGCACGTAGTTGGTGTAGTCCGCTTCGGTTCGGATGTAGCCGGCGGGCCGGCCTTTGCAGATGAGGATGCCCTCCCGGACCGACCAGACGTCCTCCATGCGCCCGTCATCGAGGAGGAAGGCGGTCCAGCCGGTAAGATCCCGGCCGTTGAAGAGGCGCACTTCATCGGGCATGGGGGCGGAGAGATCGCGGATCCTGATGTTGCGGAACCAGACGTCGTTGCCGTGGTCCTGCAGGCCGATGTGTCCCTTGACCTGTGTGCCGAAGGCCTCATAGACGCTGAACTTGCTGGCCGCGACGCGCTGCTTCCATTCCTCGCCGTCCAGATCACACTCGATGATCTTCACGCCGTTGAGCCAGTGCTGCAGACGATTGTCATCGATGACGATGCGCGTCGTGTTGAATTGTCCCGCGGCCAGGGCGGTCTTGTTCTCAGCCGGCGGGTAAAGGTCGTAGAGCGCGCCGGCGGAGTGGGACTCGGTCGGGGCGAGGCCGTATCCGACATCATCGAGGATCTGGTACTCCGGCCCGGTCTTCCAGGGCGCATCGTACTGCTCGGTCACGCGGTACATGATGCCGCTGTTGGCCTTGTCTGAGACGCGCCATTCAAGAACGAGCTCGAAGTTCTGGTACTGGTCGATGGTGATGATGTCGCCGCCGCCTGCGCCGGCCACGACATGCAGGCAGCCGTCCTCGATGACCCAGCCCTTCTCCGGAAAACCCTTGCGCTGATAACCGCGCCAATGGTCGGTGGTCCGGCCGTCAAAGAGGAGCTTCCAGCCGGCGGCTTTCTCGGCCGGCGAAAGCCGATTCAGGGCCGACGGCTGGGTGGCGAGTTGCTGACCCGCGGCCGTCGCCGACATGAACAAACCCAACAGGGGCGCAGCGAATAGCATTCCAATGTTCACCGGTCTGATCCTCCATGAGACGTTCGCGGCGGGCGCACAGCGGTTCACGCGACAGCGCGCGCCCGTGGTCGCGAACGGCATCAACTTCCATATGCTAGCCGAAACAGGGGCGTCCATGAGGCCGGCCATGGCCGGAATCTGTCATCCTCCCCTCTCGTCCGCGCCGACCGCTTCGTGCGGGATGTCCACCGCGGTCGGGGCCGGGCCCGGCCGCGATGATCAGGATCGCCGATCACTCGCCCGGATCAAGCACGGTGAATGGTGAAACGCCCTTGGGCAGTCCGGTCAGCGCCGACCAGAAGGTCGGCTCGTTGGCCGTAAGGAGAATCTGCACATCCACCCAGTTCCATCCGGGCTGTGGGCAGCCGTATTCATCAGCCTCCAGCGGCTCGTCGCCGTTGATGAAATACAGTTGGACGAGGACATCATCGGGGTAGTCGTTGGTGAGTTGGAGGAAGGTGTCGGCGACGAGGACACCGTCGACGTT
>Ga0272441_10012371_pt1 | contig 12484 bp, 9 predicted proteins | sample SSMProp6N_FD_193582 | JGI IMG/M metagenome (GOLD analysis project Ga0272441, IMG submission 193582) | Marine sediment archaeal communities from Little Sippewissett salt marsh, Falmouth, MA, United States - SSM-Prop-6N | ecosystem: Environmental > Aquatic > Marine > Wetlands > Sediment ...
GAAATCGTCCGTCGAATTCTCTACTCGATTGCCCTAGGGACAGGCATATATCTTGAATCCTCTGAAAACACGGTCGTTATCGGGTTTGCCGGTTCTGCGATCACGGATTGTAATTTTCTTTCTCATCACCTGCATGCAACGATAAGCGATTTTTTCCCCGACACCTCCCTGCCCGCTTCAATTATTGAGGAATGCGAATACTTGAATAACGACGAGATACCGGCATCTTCAGCGTCTCTGTTCAACTGACAGGAATGGTACGGTTCATCAATTCAAAAAGCGGTCTGCCCGCGGCATTTGTAAACGGAATCTATCTAAACTCCAGATACGACCCCAAAAAGGAAGCTTATGATCTGGTACGCAAAAAGCTCGGCGATACCGCTCCAAAAACGGCTATCATACTCGGAGAAACTCTTGGATACCTGTCAGAAGCCCTCTATACATGTGCTCCCGAGACCCGCTGTATTCAGGTTTTTTATGATCCGGCGCTTTTTGAGAAGTGTCGCTTTAACACCCCGGATGTATGGCATCCTGAGAAAAACCGCACTCTTTACGAATTCATCCAGGACCGCATGTGCGAACTCGATATACAGGACCTCTCGATCATTGAATGGCCCCCTTCCGCAAAGGCATACCCCAAAGTCTCCGAGAATATACAGCTTTCACTGCGCAGGGCAATCGGTATTTTCAACGGCAACATAGCAACCACCGCCCGTTTCGGAAGGCTTTGGCTGAAAAATACTGTTCGCAATTATCTCTCCGTTGAAACGGTTTCAGCAAATCTTCCCGAATCGCAGATTACGGTGGTGGCGGCGTCCGGACCAAGCTTGTCTGAATCGATGAAATGGCTGCGGGATAACCGCGCATATTTTTTTCTCATAGCGCTTCCCTCCGCCATGAGAGCCCTTGTAGACGGCAAGGTGATACCGGATTTATTGGTTATCACAGACCCGGGATATTACTCCGGTCTTCATCTAACCCCTGCATACCAGGGCTCATACCCGGTTGCCATGCCATATACCTCCGTAAAAGAGGCATCGAGGAATGCGGCACAGGTTGTCCTCCTCAATCAGGGGACCTATCTAGAAAATGCGATAATCGCCAAATCGGAGATCCCCCACTTGATGATCAGACAAAACGGGACCGTAGCCGGAACCGCACTCGACATTGCCCGGCTAATCGCACCAACCGTTGTCTTCGCCGGGCTGGATCTTACGGGAAGAGACGTACAAAGCCATGTCCGGCCGCACGCATTTGATCCTATTCTCGACTTTTCAGCCGCGCGAACCGAGCCCGCACTCACAACGAGATACCTTCGGACTTTCCATAATCTTCTCAACTCCGCGAAGGGTACCAAAATTGACGCTTTTGGCACCTACGCAGGATGGTTCAACGCGATTGCGCCCGGTATAACCACGGATCTTTACCGTCTACATGAGAGCCCGGTATATATCCGCGGTATCAAACCTCTTGATGGAGCTGAATTTTCGTCTCTCTGCAAAGCGCAACGTCCCGTTGACACCGGAAATACTGATTTACGACGGCGGCCGTCTGTACAGGCTCCTCCGGCGGACAGGAAACGATATATCATCAAATCGGTTCTCAAAGAAGCAAAGGAAGCGGTTGCCGTTCAGGCGGATCAGAAGCTTTCCGCCTATACCGGGTCAACGGTGTACAGTATGATTTATTACGCCTCGACAGGTACTCTTCTCAAGGCACTTTGTAAGAATAATGAGAAGCTGTTTACCGAGGCCGCCGATGAGACCATATCTTTTATCGATGAACTGAACAATATAGTGGATTCATGGGCTATATAGCAGACTTTTTTGAAACCAACCTGACTGCGCTGCGCCGATATCACCCGAAATTAGCCGAATCTCTGTCCATGGCAAAAAGAAACGAGCGTTTCAGCGTAGTATTATCAAAGACAGGCAAACCCGTCCCTTCCTATAGTACGCGTGGTTCCGCTTTGCTGCTTAATTCCAAGTATGACCCGGAAAAAGAAGCTGACCGGTTTGCGAGTGCGGCGGCCCCTTCTCAATCCTATCTTGTACTTGGCCTTGACGGCGGTTACTCATTGCATAAATTGCTAAACCGCCGCGCCGAACTTGTCATTGTCGTTGATTTCGATATCGGGTATCTTCGGTTTCTCCTCGAGCAATTTGATTTTGCAAAACTGCTGCTTGATCCGCGGTTCAAACTCATAATCCGCCGGGAGGTCGATGAAATTGCAGAATCACTTCTGAACACATACATGCCTCTCTTCCACGGTAATCTCACTGTCGTGCCTCAGCGTGCGAGAGTTCAGATAAACGAGCCTTTCTTTTCGCAGGTGCGCAGCCGTATTCCAAACATAATCGGCTTATCAACTATCGATATATCGACACAAAAGAGGTTTGCCCGCAGATGGATGCAAAACATCATGGCAAACAGCCTTTCAGCGTCTGCCTCGGCTCAGAAATCATACGTTCTGCTGCCCTCTTCGCTTTCAGGAGACATCCACATTACGGCCGCCGGACCCTCTCTTGAGGCATCACTCTCGAGCCTGCGCGCTCTACCGGATACGGACCGTATAGCTGCCACCGACACATCGCTGCCGCTTCTCCTTTCAGCGGATATAATCCCTGACTTTGTTGTATCCGTCGATTGTCAGCACCATTCTTATCACCACTTTCTTTCAGGAATACCTGCCCGTTCAATACTCGTGCTCGATCTCGTCTCCCATCCGCAATTGTTTAGATGCGGGAACCGGATAGTGCCAATCGCGGGCGGGCACCCATTTTCAACATACATCAGCCGCCACTTCTACCCCTTCATCCGCGTCGATACATCCGGCGGTAACGTGACACACGCCGCGGTATCCTTTGCGGACCGGCTTAATCCGCGTAGAATCATCCTTCACGGGGCGGATTTCTCGTATCCGGACGGTAAACTCTATGCGAGACAAACATACCTGCATACATATTTTTCCGCGAAAGAAACAAGACTGTGCAGCCTTGAAACTGCATGGGCGCGAATGCTACTCGATAAAGGAGATCTAATACTCGCGAGCGCCGGTGGACGGATTACCTACACAACCGGACTACTCGAATCATACAGAGAAAAGCTGACCGCTCTTGCCGGCGATATATCTACTCCCGTTTACCGCGTCGATTCAGGAATTCCCATTCGCCGTGGAAAAAATACACCTGTCTCCCTTGATACGACCCGGAAAGCCGTCAGGGCGAGCCTAAATCCTGACTGGTTAGCTTTCTGCAGAACCGCATACGATGAGCTGTCAAGGGTGCGGTTAGGGAACGGGCCGGTCCACTCTATTATTGAAAATCTGGACAGCCCTAGCGCCCAATTGCTCCTTTCTATCATGCCTCTCGCGGCACATCACTTTGAGAAATACGGTAAAAATGACGGGATAAGATTGCTCGAGACGGCTATATCGGAAGCCCGTATGGTGCTGCGTCGAACGGTTCACGGGATATAAGCAATCGTACCGTATCCGACAAATGAATCTGACGCATAGAGATCGCAGCTCATGCGCCTGCCGATGAGCTTTCCGTCCTTTACTCCCGAGGCTCTTGCAAAAGCCGCTGCAACAGCGGCCGCCCCGGAGGAGCAGGCCGACCTTTGCTTGTTTGCGTGTTCAAGGGCCCGGCGAATCTGCAGATTCATCAGATAATCCAAAAACTCTTTGTCGTTTACATCTCTTACCCATCCCACCGCGGCGGCGCCCGATCCTGCGGGAGAGAACCCGTATGAAGGTCCGTAGTGTGTCAAATCCGTAGAACCAATTACAACGATTTTTCTCGAAAGCTCCTTAGACGCCTCATGCAGCCTCTCACCGATGTCTATTGCCTCTTTTGTAGGAGCAACTCTCATATAAACAAGCTTTGAGCCGCCAAAGACATATTTAACTATTGGCAGATGTATCTCAACGGTATTGTCAGGCCTGTCGTCATCGGCTACGTCAAAGTGGGATGATAAAGCGTCTACCACCTCATGATCCGCCTGCAGATGTCCAAGAGGCGTTTCAAACAAATCCGCGGAACATACGAGAATGGACGGAACAGGGGGCAGGTGACCTCCTACCACAACAACCGTATCAACCGGGTTTCTCAACGAGCGTATCCCCGCAAAGGCAAGTTCACCGGAAAACTCCCATCCGGCGTGCGGAACCACGCAAGCCACCGCGCCGGTATGCGGTGAGACTTGCGAATGCGTCCATTGAAGCAGCCTTTCTTCTATCGCCCGGGAATCAGACGGATACCAGCCCGCCGGCAATGCGCGTTTGCGTAGGATGCTCACCTTTCACCTCCAAACTTTATACTGTACAAATAATGCGTGTTCACCATATAATCAAATCTATGACTAAAAGGTTTTCCGTAGCGTTTACGACGTTCAGTATCCTTGTCTTTACATTTTTAATTGTATGGTTTGTCTTTCGTACTATCAATACACGGTCCGACAACCTGCTCGCCGCCGAGGATGAGTTAGATTTGCTAACGCAGAAAGTCAGCTCCGCTTACCTCGCTTCAGATTCCTTTTCTTCCGAGTATTTTGAAAATTCAATAACCGGTATCATCAAAGATAGTTTCGACCTGCAGGCACTCGTTGTTTCTACAAAATCCGATGGAATAGGTTTTGTGTACGCCACAGCCAAAGATTACTTACCCGCCGGTTTTGATTTTTCTAAAAATACATCTGTCCCGATTGTATTTTCAATAAACCCGGTCACCGAGGAAATAGTCAGCACTACCGCAATTATGCCGGAAGGGAAGGATCTCCGTCTTGACACCGTCTATACAGTTCTAGCGCGGGAGGAGATGTTTCCCATTGTACGGGAGCTGCTTATCGGGCTTCTGTCATTTTTGCTCATTATTGCGGTACTTATTATTATCCAGCCCATTCTCGCATCTAAAGTAAAAAAAGCCGTTATTGCCGGTGAGGTATTGTCTCCGGATTCTCGAAAAAATGAAGAAGAGCTTTCCGCCACCCCGCCTGATGCGTCAAATATCCCGGAAGCGGAAAAACCTGAACATGATCTCGATATGCCGGTACATACTGAAACAAAGAATCGGCACGATGAGCGGTCCGTCTCAGTACCGGCGGCCGCCGGTTTGTATTCACCAAAAACTGAATTGGGTTGGGAAGAGTATCTCGAGGAGAGACTCAGCGCCGAACTCAAGCGCGCCGCTTCATTCGATCAGGATCTCGTGCTTCTACTTGGCTGTGTAACGGGTTTGAAACGTTCAGATCCGTTTTATCAGCAGTTATCCCAAATGGCGCAGGAGTTTTTTAACTTTCAAGACCTCTGTTTTGAATATCATGACGGTGGAATCGGCATCATCATTCCAAACGTAGATATAGACGATGGGATTGAACGGGTTGAAAGTTTTAAAAACCGGATAGACCGTCATCTCATCGAAGATGGTATAGACAAGACCTTGTCGGTGGGCTTGAGCGCGCGAAACGGCAGATTGATTAGCGGTAAGCGTATCATCAGAGAGGCCAAGAGCGCTCTGCGCCGCGCGGAAAAAGAATCTTCCGGCATCATTGCGTTTAGAGTGGATCCAGAAAAATACAGGGACTATATAGCTTCCCGGAAATCTACAATCCAGCGATAAGCCGGCTGCTGCTGCTATTCTTCATACAAAATTTGAAACATCTTTCTATCACGGGTCAAATACGATTCCGGGAACGCACTGCGCGCTTCCAAAAGCAGGTTTTTCAGCTCCCGTTCGGTATATCTCGGACTGTAATGGATAAGCGCAAGCTTTTTTACGCCTCCCGCCTCTTTTGCGATCGTTCCCGCCTGCCGTGCCGTCAGATGTTTCTTTTCCGCCGCGCTCTCTTCCAATTCATCCGCAAACATCCCTTCGCAGATAAGGAGATCCGAATTACTCACCTCCGGAGCTATCGAATCGAGGTACAGCGTATCGGTCACAAAGCTGAACTTTCTCCCTGGACGCGGTGGGCCGAGAATATCGGAGCCGCTCACATTTGTACCATCCGTTGAAGTGACGGTTTCGCCGCTTTGCAGCTTGGCCCAGAGAGGCCCTTCAGGCACCCCCAGGCTTCTTGCCTTTTCGGGATAAAACACGCCTGGCCGGTTATCTTCTTCAAAACAGTAGCCGTAGCACGGCTTTGTATGGCTTAACGCAAAAGCACGTACGGCGTAATCATCACCTCTATAGACGATACCGGGCTCTTTCACTTCTTTCACAATAATCTCGTAGTTTATGTACATATCGAGAACGGCCCGGTTCGCCTCGACATAACTTCGTATCTTTGGAGGACCAATAATATAGAGCGGGTCCTCTCTGTCAACCTGGGAAGAGAGCATGAGCATCCCGGGCAGACCGGTAACATGATCGGCATGGGTATGGGAAATAAAAATCGTAGAAATTTTCTTCCATCTCAGGTTTAATCTCCGTAATGAGACCTGAGTACCCTCGCCGCAATCAAAGAGGAAGAGGTTTCCCTCCCGGCGGAGCAAAACAGAGGTAAGATGCCTTCCTGGCAACGGCATCATACCTCCGCAGCCGAGTACGAATGCTTCAAGATTCATAGGTGTTCTATCCGGAATGTCTAGCTTGCGACTCCGGCGGGCTCCTCTTTCTTCAAAGGCTTTTTTATCTGAAAAACAAGCTTGCCCTTCCGCGCGGACATGGTTACCGCGCTTCCAGGCACGCATTTGCCTTCAAGAATCTTCATTGATAGAGGATCTTCCAATTCGCGCTGTATTGCTCTCCTCAACGGGCGCGCGCCAAACTTTGCGTCAAAACCCGCGTCTATCAGGAACTCTTTGGCGCTCTTTTTGACATCGATTGTGATGTTCATTTCGAGCAACCTCAGGCGAACCTCATCTATCATGATATCGAGTATCTGCAGAACCTCTTTTCTATCGAGGCTGTGGAAGACAACTATCTCGTCCACACGGTTAATAAACTCGGGACGAAATATGCGTTTCAACTCGGTCATCGCCGAAGAACGTATCTCTCCATAGGACATCAAGCCTTCGTCAGATCTAAAACCGAGAGCCGAATCCCTGGAAATCTCCCTCGCACCCGCGTTCGAAGTCATGATAAGTACCGTATTTCTAAAGGAAACGCGGTGACCAAGATTGTCCTGCAACTCACCTTCTTCAAGAACCTGCAGAAGGATATTGAAAACATCTGGATGGGCTTTCTCAATCTCATCAAGGAGGATCACGCTGTAGGGCCGCCGTCTGATCTTTTCGGTCAAAAGACCGCCTTCTTCATATCCGACATATCCCGGAGGCGCGCCCACGAGTCTGGAGACCGTGTGCTTTTCCATAAAGTCGGACATATCAAGACGTACGAGAGCTTCGTGATTTCCAAAGAGAAACTCCGTCAATGTTTTTGCAAGCTCCGTCTTACCAACACCGGTAGGACCTAAGAATATAAAGGAACCCATCGGTCTGTATGGCGAACTCAAACCGGTTCTTGATCTGCGAATCGCCGCGGCAATCGCGGTTATAGCGTTATGCTGGCCGATAATTCGTTCGTGCAGCTGATTTTCAATCCGTAGAAGCTTTTCAGACTCGGTCTCTATGATACGCGAGAGCGGTATACCCGTTATCGAAGAGATGATCTCCTGAATATCCTCCTCGGATACCACGTTTTTCTCGTATCTTAAGTTGCGCTGCCATTCCTTCTTGGCGTTTTCTACTTCTTCTTTTAACCGATGAATGGAGTCGCGAACCTCAATTGCCTTTTCGAAGTTCTGAGTGTTTACAAGCGAAATTTTTTCGTTTGTGAGCAGTTCTATCTGCTTCTCGAGGTCGCCGATGTCCTGCGGCGGGACGCTGTTTTCTATTCGTTTTGTTGAACCGGCTTCATCAAGCAGATCTATCGCCTTATCAGGCATAAACCTGTCTGTAATATAACGATTTGAAAGCCTCGCGGCGGCGGCGATCGATTCGGGCGTATATGAGACATTATGGTGGTCTTCGTAATTTGTTTTTATTCCGTTGAGTATCTCTACCGTCTCATCTATCGTCGGCTCGGTCACAAAGATAGGCTGAAAACGGCGCTCTAACGCCGCGTCTTTTTCGATGTATTTCTTGTACTCGTTTAGCGTTGTCGCACCTATACACTGTAACTCTCCCCGCGAAAGTGCAGGTTTGAGCATGTTTGAAGCGTCTATAGCGCCTTCCGCGCCTCCCGCCCCAATAATCGTATGAAGCTCGTCTATAAAGAGAATGACGTTTCCGGCGGTGATGATCTCTTTCATCACCCGTTTCAGCCGTTCCTCGAATTCACCCCTATACTTGGTCCCCGCGATAAGCGATGCAAGGTCAAGGGTGAGAACGCGTTTGCCCATTAAGACTTCAGGCGCCGAACCGTCTACAATCTTCTGAGCCAAACCCTCCACAATCGCTGTTTTGCCGACACCGGGTTCTCCGATGAGAACCGGGTTGTTCTTTGTACGCCGTGCAAGTATTTGAATCACACGCCGTATCTCGGTTGCACGGCCGACTACAGGATCCAGCTTTCCTTTTCTGGCGTATTCTGTGAGTTCCCGCGCAAATTCATCCAACGTGGGTGTTGATTTTTTTCCGGAAGGCTGCGGTTTTCTTTTCTGAGTCTGTTGAACTATGCCCTTTTTCTTTGGTTCACCTTTGCCGCTGAGCTCTATGATGACACTGCGCAGTTTGTCTATCGTAATAGATTTACTAATTAAGTATCTTTCTACGACACTTCCGCTCTCCTTCGCGGCGGCAAGAAGCAGATGTTCGGTACCGATATACTCGTGTCCGAGATTCTTTGCTTCCAAAGTGGAATCATCGAGCAGCTTTTTCCCGCGTTTTGAGGCGGGAACATCGCCGAGAATAAAGCCCGAATGTTTTTTTGGTATGTTCTTCTCTATTTCAAGCTGCATCTCCACAGGATCTATATTCATCTTCTGGATCGTTTTATACCCGAGGCCCTCTCCGTCCTTTAGAAGAGCAAGCATAATATGCTCAGGAAGCAGCTGATCCGAATGAAACCGCTTTGCCTCTTCCTGTGCGAATATAGTCAGTATCCTCTGTGCCCGTTGCGTCAGGCCCTTAAACATGCATTCCTCCCATTTACAAGCACCTATCCAAAGCTTTTCTTACAATTTCAGCTCTGGCATGATCTATGGTATTAGTATCGGCACCCTCCTCCTTACCGTCTATGAAATACTGCACATGCGCCTTTTGCGTAAGAAAAAGCATGGCCGTAATCCGTTCCAAAGGAGCCGAAATCATTCCGGTTTCCACACCAAAACGCACACTGGACATCAAATCAATCGCTTCCGATGATGTAAGCATGCGGCAGTGGGTAAGAATACCAAGAGCGCGCATGACTTCATCTTCAATCTCGTAGCGCTGTTTTTCGACCAGTTCTTCCCGCGCTTTCCTCTCATAATGTACCAATTGAGACGCTACAGCATCAAGCTTTTCCACCAAATCTTTCTCCGAGAACCCAAGCCCCAGATGGTTAGAAACCTGATATAGATCCCCCAGCGATCCTTCACTGTCCGAGAAAAAGCCCTTTACGGTCATTCCGACCTGCACCACCGCCTTCATAGCCTTCTCAATCATTGAAGTTCTGCTCAATGCGGGCAAATGCAGCATAACCGACGCACGCAGCCCCGTACCGGCGTTAGAGACTTCCGCACTAAGATAGCCCCATTCAATAGACACGGCAAAGTCCAGAGTTTTCTCAAGCTCGTCATCGAGGACATCAAGAATTTCCCAGCACTTTTTTATCTGCAAACCGCCTTTTATGCACGATAAACGCAGGTGATCAATCTCATTTATCATCCCCGATACATGCTCGCTGCGGTCCACCACCGCTGCTTTATGATTATGAAGGGAAAATTGCTGAGTAATATAATTCCGCTCCATCATCATGCGCCGCTTTATCGGAGAGAGATCTCCTATCAGAGTCGATTCGAAACCGTAATCGGGCGCCAGTTTCTGAAATGCCGAAAGGATATCCGACTGCACTTCATTTTCTTCATCGGTTTTGAGGAAATTGGGAAACCGGTGCCGTGTTAAATTCCTTGAAAGCCTGGCCCTGCTCGAGACAATTACATCGTAGGACTCGCCGGCTTCCTGGAACCAGCCACCGGTATTCTCTATGCCGCTAAAATCAACCATCTACCTGTGTATTTTCTCCTTTTTCAAGTTCCCGTATCTGATCACGGATCACCGCGGCGGTCTCGTAATCCTCTCGTGTCACCGCGTCGGTCAGACGGGACTTGAGCCGTTCCCTGTCTACAAGCAATTCTTTATAGGTAAGCAGCTTGCGCGGCAGTTTACCCCGATGCCGGCTCATGCCGGAAAGGCGTTTATGTACGCCCCGGATATGAGACGCAAAACTGGCGTAGCAATCAGGGCACCCGAGGAATCCGTCTTTTTTAAACTCCTGAACACTCAATCCGCAGGTAGGGCATTCGCTAACCTCTTCTTCTATCTCTCCGGCCCGTTTAAAATCGAGCAAACCGGTAAGCAACTGTGTAAGAGAGAGATCCACCTTGTCACTGCTGCTCGATATGCCTTTTTCATGCGCACATTCTTCACAAAGGTATATATCCACCGTTTCATTGCCGATGGCCTGCTGAACATGCACGACTGATTCCCGTTTACCGCACAATTCACATTTCATGCCGCCCTTCCTTCATTTCATCTTATATCCTCTTTTCGTACTTTTTCAACGTGTAAAGCCGCACATCTTTATTTAATGCCTGCGCAGAATTTCAACCGGCAGTAATTTTGCCGCGCGTCTTGCCGGCGCTATCGATGCGACAAGAGCCACCGTTATACTCAATACGGCGGTCAATATCAGCTCATCGATTTGCAGTACCACAGGCAATTCGTTCAAGTAAAAGGATGAACTCAATATCTCGAGAGTTTCATATTGCGCACCGCCCTTTCCCAATATAAGCAATTGTAAGGCGTATCGTATCCAGGAAATGAAATTTTCGATTGCCGTAATTATTGGATTTATCTGTACGGCCGCGAGTATTCCAAAGAGCATACCAAAAACCGTACCCGTTATCCCCGTTATCAAACCAAGAGCCATAAAACCGGCCGAGATATCTTTAGCGCCAACCCCGGCGCTTCTAAGAATCGCGATATCCCTCTCTTTCTCCATAACCAGCATAATCAGACTGCCCGAAATGTTTACGCCCGCGACAATGATGATAACACCCATGATAAGCAGAAGCAGATTTTTCGTCGTTTCAAAAGTGCTGTACATGGCCTCTTCAAGTTCATACCATGTAAAAACATACCATCCTGGTCCAAGCGCGGTTTGCAGGCTCTCTCTCACCCCGGTGAGATCTCCAAACGGGTCTTCAACTTTGACCGCGAGAACCTGCGAACCGTCTTCTGTAAAGATCCGTTTTCCTCTCTCCGAGGAAATCAGCACGGTCATCTCATCAAGATCGTGATAACCGGTCGTAAAAACGCCTTTTACAACCAAAATAGACTGCCTAAGAATGTACTTGCCGGTACTTGTACTCTTTGCCGTGAGAAGCCTCATGGTATCTCCCACTTTGACTTCCAACTCTTGGGCGATCTGCCCGCTTACGAGAAGCGAATCCTCGCTGCCGAGATCAAATGCTCCATCAACGATCGTAAGATATCTTGCAAACTGCCGGTCGCTGTCAATAATGGAGGCGGGAAGCGCCTGTACCGAAACACCCGACCGTTCGTCCCGGGACTGCAGCAGACCCAAACCGTATCTGATCTCCTGTATGGATTTTACTCCGGGAACAGCGCGTGCGCGGCGCGCGCACGCGTCCAGTTCCTCAGGCTCAATACCGCCAAAGTTGCGGGCTTGGAGATGAAATGAGCCTACCTCGATGTAGCGCTCGGAAATTCCCCTTATAAGACCGCCGGAGACCTGTATGACCACGACCATTGGTACAATCGCGAGGGCGATCCCGGCAATCGCACCCCGGACCCGCCGGTAGCCTTTGTCCGCCGACTTTGAGGAAAGCTGTCTGAGCCCAAAAAAAAGCGCGGATCTGATCATTACTCTTCCAGACGGCCGTTGTGCAGACGATAGCGGAACTGTCCCCGTTTCGATAGATTCGTATCATGAGTAACCAGGATCAGCGTTTTGCCGAAATCCTCGGCAAGTGTAAAAATGAGTTCCTCCACCGCTTTTGAGTTTTTCTCATCGAGGTTGCCGGTGGGTTCATCCGCAAGGATGATATCAGGCTCATTAATAAGCGCCCGGGCCACCGCAACCCTCTGTCTTTCCCCGCCGGAGAGCTGATGCGGGTAGTGCTTCAGCCTCTCATCCATATGAACGCTTCGTAACAGCTCTTCGGCACGCTCTTCCGCCAGTTTTTTTTGTGTTCCGGTCATATACGCCGGAATCATCACGTTCTCAATCGCGTCGAAATCGGTAAGAAGATAGTGAAACTGGAAAATAAAACCGATGGTTTTACTCCTGAAGACGGATAACTCACTCTCACTAAGGGC
>Ga0272441_10012372_pt1 | contig 12483 bp, 7 predicted proteins | sample SSMProp6N_FD_193582 | JGI IMG/M metagenome (GOLD analysis project Ga0272441, IMG submission 193582) | Marine sediment archaeal communities from Little Sippewissett salt marsh, Falmouth, MA, United States - SSM-Prop-6N | ecosystem: Environmental > Aquatic > Marine > Wetlands > Sediment ...
ACGCCGCCCGCGCCCGCCACGCCGACGTGCTGCTGGTGGACACCGCCGGGCGCCTGCACACCCAAGACCACCTGATGCGCGAGCTGACCAAGATCCGCGACGTGGTGGCCAAGAAGATCCCCGGCGCCCCGCACGAGGTCCTGCTGGTGCTGGACGCCACGACCGGGCAGAACGCCATCAATCAGGCCAAGGCTTTCCAGAAGGCCATCGACGTGACGGGCATCTTCCTGTCCAAGCTCGACGGCACGGCCAAGGGCGGGATCGTGGTGGCGATCCGCAACGAGGTCAACCTGCCGGTGAAGTTCATCGGGCTGGGCGAGGCCTACGAGGACGCCGAACCGTTCGACCCGCAGCAGTTCGTCGACGCGCTGTTTTCCTAGAAGCGATCAGCAGTCCGACATAAGCATCCGGTTCCCCGCCCACGAGTTACGGCCCCGCGGGCGATGTTCGGGCAATCCCGGATCGCAAAAACAAGCCCCGCGATTCCTCGCGGGTACTGCTCGCCTGTTGAATTGCTCGCCAGTTCACGACGGCGCCTTTAAACTTTCGTTTTCAGCTTCTTGCCGTTACTCGCCCAACTCTACGGTACCCCAGCTTTCGGGGTGCAGGCAGACCTGCTCGTCCTTGACGCGCGGCCAGTACACTTCGCGATCGAACCGCTCGCCCTTGATCGTGACGTTCACGTTGAAGCCGATCTGCTCGCCCACGGCAGGCTCGTAGTCCACCAACTGCTCTGCCGGCACGAGGAACTCCAGGACATACCCGTCCTCGGTGCGGCGGGCGGCACTGCGGATCGGCAGGTCGTAGCGCGCCTCCTGGCCCTCGCCATGAGCCCACTGCCCCATGTACACGCGGTTCTCGTCCACCTGCGGGACCAGCCAGAACTGGTGGTCGCCCGCGCCGTACGCGCGCGGCGTCTTGCTGGCGGCCGTGTCGATGAACAGCTCCAGCACGTCGCCCTGCCAGAAGCTTCGCGGATCGGTCGCCAGCACCCGCGAATCATGCGCCTCGACCGCACAGTAGAGGCCCTCCGGCGCCCAGGCCAACAGGACCCGGGCATCGGCCTCGCCCATGCTCGATCCGAGTATCCAGGCGGGCAGTTCGGCGGCGGCCGCCCAGTCGGACAGGTCGCCGTCGAGGTCCAGCCCGTCGGCCCGCGGGATGCGCAGGCGATTGGGAATGATGCTGCGAGCGATGCGGCGCCCCTCGCCGGCGTCGAAGATCACCTGCGCCGCCTCGTCCGCCTGCCAGTCGGTGTTCCACTCCAGCGCGAGCGTGGTCTGAACGTCCTGACCGCTGTCGAGCGTCATCTCGGCCGGTGCGGTCACCGCGTTCCACGAACCCGGCAGCGACATGCTCAACGTGCCCGCAACCGGACGAATCGAGCGGTTGCCGAGGCGCACGTCGATCTCGGTCCGGCCGGGCGCGCCTCTCAGCGCCCCGACTTCCATCGCCAGCGGCCGCCGCACCAGCACCTTCAGCGGCATCTGCTTGATCTGGCGGTCGCCCTCGCTGACCGTCAGCGTTACTTCCTTCATGCCGAGATGCTCGCCGAGGTCCACGTAGAACGGCATGGCCACGAACTGCACGGCGCCGGGGGCGGTATCGGCGGTGGCGCTACCCTCGCCGGCGGGGGTCCAACCTTCCGGCAGTGACAGGGTGATCCTGGCGCGGATCGGCTCGTTTCGATTGTTGCGGACCTGCACGACCGGGCGGACCGGATCGCCCGCGGTGGCCACCACCAACCCCGGCGTGTCCAGGCTGTAGGCGGTCTGGGCGAACAGTGGATCCTCGCGGGTAAGCCCTGCGGCGTACACCGGCGCCATGGTCAGCTTGACGGTCTGCGTGTCCAGTTCGTTGCCGAAGTACTCGTACATCCGCTCGGCCTGGAAGGTCACGGTCGGCCCGTCGTCATCGGCAATGTTCCACAGCGAGGCGATCAGTTCGCCGTCATTCTCGAACACGAACCCGGCCGTGCCGGGCCCGGCGTTGATGTCGCCGACGAGCTTGGGGGCGTAGAGGATCGACGTCATCCCCGCCAGCGAGCACAGGGCGGGCTTGGGCTCGGCGTTGGCCCGCAGCAGCCCGCACCCGCCGAAGAAGCCCGTGGGGTTGGGCGAATCGTAATCGAAGAACCAGAAGCTCTTGTCGGCCCCGGCCGTCGTCGAGATCATCCACGAGCGCGGCAGGTAGACCGCCTGCTGGTAATCCGAGACGACCTGCCCGGCCAGCGTATCCCAGCCGAATTCCGTCAGCCAGTGCTGGCGGGCCTTGCCGTCGGCGGTCGCGGCGCGGGTAGTCTCGCGCAGGCGGTCGAAGAACAGCATCGGCTGCTGACCACCGCCGCCAAAACCGGTGTTGAAGTTGCCGTAGTTGACTTCCGGCGCCTCCACGCCGCAGTAATGGTGCGTGTTAACCGCGCCGATCTGATCGAAGTAGCCTTCCCGCACCATCTGCCGCACGCGGTCCGGCCAGATGCCCGCCTGGCCCTGCTCCACAGCCATCAGGCGATCGCCACCGAGTATCTTCACCAACTCCGCGAACCGCTGATGGAACAGCCCGTAATTGCGCCAGTCGATCCGGTCCTCCGGGTGGCCGACCTGCGACTGGTGCAGGTCGTACTCGTTGTCCAACTCCCAGCACAGCGGCTGGGAGAACTTCAGCAGCACGTCGGCGAGACGGCGCATCCATTCGGTATCCGGCCCGATCGGTCCGGTCACCTCGCCATCGGTCATTTCGGGGATGCGCATCGCCTGCTGCAGGCAGGGAAGCAGCATCACCTCGGCGTCCACGTACTTCTGCACGAGCTGTTGGAAGTTCGGCCAACCGGTGTACTGACCGTCCGCCCCCCTAGCCCGCCGCAGCCAGTCGAAGTTCCAAGCGTAATCGCGGAACCACACCACGCCGGCTTTCTTGAACTGGTCGATCGCCAGCTTGTCCCCGCCGCCACCGTGCACGTTGATCCCGTAGGGCGAGTCGAGCTTCTGCTGCTCGCTCAGGTCGCGCCACGCGGGGATATAGGCCAGGGCGAGCTGTTCGCTACGGCTCGAGCCGTCGGACAGCTCCACGGCCGCCGCAAGCTGATAGATGCCGTAGCGATCGATCGCCAGCGGGACAGTCAGGTTCGTTGCACCGGCGACGGTGATCGGCAGTTGCTTCTCGGCCACCACCGCCCCGTCGGCGTCGCTCACCGTGTAAGAGACCGTTCCGGAAAGCTCCTCAGCCTTCCAGCTCATTACGCTGATGTTGAAGGCCGGGGCCTTGCGGGAAAAGATGTTCGACCGCTCGCCGGTGGATATCGTCAGTTCCAGCATCGTCACAGCCGGCTGCGCGGCCAGCGCCTTGGCGGGATCTTCGGGGTGCTCCTCCGCCTGCCAGGTCGTCAGCAACCCGCTGGTCGGGTCCACGTCGGCCAGATCGGTGGTCACCTCGAGATGGTCGATCCAGAAGACCGGCTGGGCAGAAACGTTTTGCTTGCCCCAGTTGTGGACGTTCAGGCCGGCGATGGTGATGGGTTTCACCCAGGAGTCCGGCACCTCGAACGTCACGATGCGCCATTCGCCGGCCGGGCCGAACGGCAGCGACCAATCGAGCTTGCCGCTTGCATCCTGCTCGCGCCCCCAGCCGTCACGCAGGAGCATTCGCATGCCGTAATCATCGCTGCTGCGCTTGACGCGAATGGTGATGCGTTTCGCCTCGCCGGGGATGACCAAAGCCGCGTCGGGCAGGACGTTGAACCAGTTGAACCCCTGGCCGTTGAAGTGCACCTCGACCTTCATGCTTCCGCCGGGGGCAACGTCGCCGGCGACCTCGTCAGATAGCGAGACCACCCCGCCGGCGGAGCTCCAGCGGTCGGCCGACCAGGTCGCCTCATCGAACGGCGCGACGACCTTGGTCACCACGGTCTGCTGGGCGGCAACGGGTGGCAGGAGCAGCATCGAGCACAGCACGGCGGCAGGCAGCAGCTTCATGGTTTCACTCCTCATGTAATCGGCCGCGCCGGCGGCCGGCGATCCGCATCATATTAGCCCGTTCGCCCGGGTCCCGGTAGAATCAACGCAAAGACCGGCAATGGCAAGGAAAACCGAGATCCGATCGCCCAGGGTCCGTTCAGCAGGCAAACGACAAGCATGAACCGGCAACCCGCCCCTCGGGCTCAAGCCGCGGACCCGGGCTCGGATAGGGCGGAGCTTGTTTGAGATTTGGCGCCGGGAAGCTGAAGCTTCGTGTATCATATCCCCTCGCCATCGCGGCAGGAACGCCGCACCGCGATCCGCCCCATTACCAGCGAGGAAGGAAAGATATGCTTGCCCAGGCCGCAGCCGTTGCACAGGTGTTCGAGGCCATCATGCTGATCTGCTTCGGGATATCCTGGCCGATCGACATCCTCAAGCAGCTCCGCACGCGGGCAACCAAGGGCAAGAGCCTCGGCTTCCTGAGCATGATCGTCATCGGATACTTCGCGGGGCTGACGGCCAAGCTCATCCACGCCTCCATCGCCGACACCTGGCCGCAGCCGGTGACCTGGCTGTACCTGCTCAACGCCATACTCGTCAGCGTGGACATCGCCCTCTACCTGCATTTCAGCAAACGGCAGGGACTCGGGACTGGGGAGTAGGGACCGGGCAGATTGTCGATTGACGGTTTGCGGTTGGCGATCTGAAAAAGACGCCGGCGGCAAGCGAATGCCACCGGCGCCGTTCAATCGTCAATCGAGAATCGACAACCGCATGTCTCTCAGATCCCGTCGATCATCCACTTCTCGCCCACCTTCTTGAGCCGCCCGTCCAGCTCGAACGTCTGACCCTTTTTCAGCGACATCCGCCCGGCGGAAACATCCCTGCTGACGGTGAACTTCCAGGCGATTTCGCAGCGCTCGCCGCGAATCTCCTTCTTCGTGATCTCGACGGGCTTGTCCGGATCGGCCGCCTCCAGCAGCATCCGCATGGGGTGGTCCTTCGGGCCGGTCAGGATGCGGCGCATGTCGGCCAGGTCGTGGCTGTCCGGGGCGAAGCACGCCAGCGCCGCGGCCACATCGCCCCGCGCCGCGGCGCGGGTGAAGGCCGTCACCACGCTATCCGGATCGCTGAAGTCCACTTGCGACGCAGCCGGCCGCGGGCGCGAATCCTGGTCCGTCAGCGTCAGGTACAGCGCGCGGACCCTGCCACCCATGAAGAACAGGCGGATACCCTTGTCCGGGCGGGCGTAGTGGTGATAGCCTTTGCGTCCGTCGATGTCCTTGTAGAGCGTCCCGGCGACCCAGCCGACCGGCTCACCCACGACGGTCTCGTCCGGCTCGCCGAGGAGGGCCAACGCCTCCTCCAACGTCGAGCCCAAGCGCAGCCCCTGCCAGGCAAAGCCCCCGCCGCCGCCTTCGCTGCGAAGCTCGGCGACCTTGCCCCCGGCGATAACGATCCTCACGTTATCGGGATAAACCATCATGTACTGCGACGGCAGTTCATCCTTCGCGAAGGTTTGCTGCCCCCACACATACTTCTGCGGCTCGCCGAGCAAACGGAGGGCATCTTCCGCAGTCGTGTTGGGCTTGTGGAGCTCGGCGATCTTGGCATCGAGATCGGCTGGAGCGGTCAGGGGCTCGCCGACCGGCTCGACGCTGAGCTTCTCGCTCGACACATACTCGCCTTCCGGCGTAAAGCTGAACCGCGAGTCGATGATCAGCTTTTCCTTGTCGTGGATGGTCGCCAGGCACTTGTAGCGGATGGCATAGTTGCCGTCGGCGGTCTTCTCCACCTGGCCCCACTCGATCGTCTCCCGCGCGGTGATGTCGCGGTAGTTGTTGGCGAAGAAATTCTCCACCCACCTCTTCAGCTTGGCCTCGGCGTCGCCGCCGCCGGTGATCGGCTCGGGCCGAAGCGTCTCGGTGCTGAGCTTCTCAGCCGAGACGAACTCGCCGGACGGCGTGAAGGTGAACAGTTCGTCGATCAGCAGCGTCTTGCGCTCGCGAATGGTGGCCCGGTGCTTGTAGCGGATGGCGTAGTTGCCGTCGGCCGTCTTGACCGGCTCGCCCCACTCGACGAGTTCCCGTGCGGTGATATCGCGATAGTTGCCCGCGAAGAAGTTCTCCACCCACGTCTTGAGCTTGCCGGTCATCTCCGCCGCCGGTTCGCCGGCGGGCAGGCTGACGGGCGGGATGTCCGCGTCCGTCTTGACGGGTTTCACGCTGAGCTTCTCGGTGGAGACGTCCTTGCCGGCCGGCGTGAAGACAAACATTTGATCGAAGATGTACCGGTCCTTGTCCCAGATCGCCCCGACGTACTTGTAGCGGATGGCGTAGTTGCCTTCGAGCGTCCTGACCGGCTCGCCCCACTCGATCAGCCGGCGAGCGGTGATATCGCGGTAGTTGCTCGCGAAGAAGCTCTCCACCCATGTCTTCAATTTGCCGGTCATCTCCGGTGCCGGGCGGGCGGGCGACGCCGTGCCCGGTAACGACGAAAGACCGGCTGGCATGCCAGGCATGCCCCCGGGCATCACGTTATCCCCGGTTTCGTCCCCGGGCCACTGACCCTCACGACGCCTTTCGGGCCGCGAGTGAGCACCCAGGGTCTCGTCTTCTGCCCCGCCTGAAGAGAGATGTCCTTGAACTCCGCCCATTCATCGTACGGCCGGGACTGAAGCTGGAATTCCTTGATCTTCTTCAGCGGCAAGTCGAACTTCGCCGTGAACAGCTTGCTGCCGCCGCCCCCAACGCCGCCGAGTTCACCGGCGTGCGTGCGGCCCGCCGCATCAACGGCAACAAGGCGGGCTTGTGGGTCGCCGACAAGCTCGAAGGAGTAGGTGATGATTGTTCCCTTCTCCTGCTCTACCGCCTGCGCAAAGTTCGCCGTGTTCTCGTTGCGGCCAATGCTGTGCATCCCGCGGCCGTCGCTGGTGAATTCCGTAGTCCACGGTCCGGCGGCGATCCCAACGTACAGTTTGCCGGTCGGGCATTCCTTTCGCCAGCTTGCGGCCAGGCGGTCGATCTGCGTCCCTGCCACTGTTCCCCAAGAGTAGGTGCTGGTGGTGTCGTTACAACGCCAAGTCATTCCGAAGTCCCTGCCCGCCGCGTCCGTTACGCGCAAAGCAAGCTCTTTGACAAAGCGGGCATCATCCGGGCGGTAATTCTGCTGCGGGCCATAGAGCGGCTTGCTCATGAGCTCGCCAGTCGGGGCCCACCACTTCCCGTCGGGGCGGTGCTCGCCGACGCCGACCAGTTCCACCATCACGCCGCTGGGCAGCGTGACCTTCAGATCGTCCGCGGCGTCAGCAGGTTTGGCTGCGGGCGCGGGGGTATTGTCGGCAGGCTTTTCGGCACGGGCGGTCAGCGTGGCGGCGGTGGGAACGATGATCGTCGCCAGCAGCAGCGCGACGACGATAGACGCGCCGCTCGGGCGGGCGCAGAAGGTGCGATTGGCGGTCATGATGGTCTTGATCCTTTCTTCGATGTTGCGGACAGGCCCGGCCACGGCAAGCGACGGAACCGGTCGGCGGGAGGTTCGCTCGGCTACGAGCGTCTCGACGATGGCGCGGCCGTACTGGCGCGGCGGCGCGGCCAAGGCGGCGATGGCGGTTTCGTCGCAGCACTTCTCGCGCTCGCGGCGAAGGGCGGCGTTGGCCCACCACACCAGCGGATGGAAGAAGAACGCCGCCTGCACCAGCACCTGCAGGGCATTGACGCCCGCGTCGCAGCGGCGGACATGGGCCAGCTCGTGGGCCAGCACCTGGCGGCGGTGGGCGGCGGCAGCAGAGTCCGCGAAGTCGCACGGCAGGTACACTTCGCCACGCAGCAACCCCCACACGAACGGCTGGGACGCCCCGTCAGTCAGCCAGGCCGGCGGTGGCGTCTTCAGCCCGAGCCGCCGGGCAACGTGGTCGAGTTCGCTCGCCAGTTCGTCGTCCAGCGGGTAGCGGGCGTAGCGCAGGTAACGGTTGATGCGCCACGCCTTCGCACCGGCCAGCAGCAGGAATGCCGCCGCCCCAGCCGCCCAGACAGCGACCGCCCAGTGCTTCCAGCCCCATGTGACGCCGTCAGCCCGGGCGGCGCCCGCGGGAGCATCATCCAAGGCGCCGGCGTCAGCCGCCAGCACAGGCAACGGAGTTGCCCGTGGCACCCGGTCCTCGTCTCCCAGAGTACGTAGGTCCGGCAACTCGTCGCCGGCGGGGTCCTGTCCAGGAGCCAACGTTGCGCTGGCAGAACCTTCCGCTGCGCGGAAGAACCTGCCAGCCCTACCCACCTCTGCTGCCTGCGCGCCGGAGCCGGCAGTCGCCACCATGCCCGCATCGTCGGCAGGCAGAACCGGCAGCGGCAGTGAGATCAGCGGCGGGACGAGGCACTTGGCCAGCACGACCAGCCACAACAGGTAGCGCACGTGGGCACTGGCCCGGCGAAGCAACCAAGCCGCAACGCCCGCCACCAGGATGACCGCAGCCAATTGGAGGCTCTGATCGCCCAGCAGCCGCGAGATTTGCGTTAATGTCTGTTCCATCGTTTACCCCTTTGGAGTCAGTCCTGCTCGTCCAGCAGTTTCTTGAGGCGCTTGACGTCCCGGGCGTTGAGCTTGCCGTGATCGGCCAGGTGAAGGATCAGCGGGACCGGGTCGCCACCGAAGAGGCGGTCCACAAAGTCGCCCACCGTCCGGTCGATCACGTCCTCCTGCTTGACGGCGGGGATGAACACGTGCGCCCGCCCGGCCGTCTCGTGGGCGACGTACCCCTTGGACTCCAGGCGCCGCAGCAGCGTCTGGACGGTGGCGTAGGCGATCTGGCGTCCGGAGGGAAGCTTATCGGCGACGTCCTGAACGGTTCCCCGCCCCAGTTGCCACAGGAGGCGAAGGATTTCGGTCTCGGCCGGGCTCAACGCAGGCATCGTGCCACGAGGCATGGCGTTCTCCTTTCTTGTACGCTTGTACAATCATTATTCGTACGTTTGTACAACTCGTCAAGTGGATTTTCGGTTTTCGCGTGAGAATTCTGGAAGGAGACAACGCTATGCGACATAGAAAGCCAGAGAACAGCGGAGAATAGCTATCGAGTCTCTCTCGTCTTTTCTCTGCACTCTCTGTGTCGCGCGTCGTTTGGAATGCTCAATACGACCGATGCAGCTTGGCTCCGGGATAGTAGAACCGGAGTATCTGCTCGCCAGTGGCTCCCGCGGCCGCCATCCCGCGGGCGCCCCACTGGCAGAGCCCCACGCCGTGGCCGAAGCCGCGACCGTCGTAGAACTCAATGGCGTCGCCCGCATCGCGCCAGCGGCAGTTCATCGAGTAGAGGTTGCGCGCGTCGGGCACGTTGGCCCGCAGCAGCGCCAGGCGGATATCTTCGGCCCGCAGGCGAATGCTTGCCCCGCTTGCGTCCAACACGTCCACCCAGATCACCCGCCCGTAAGTGGTTCGTTCGACGGGGCGGATCTCGGCCACGCCGCTCAGCGAGGCGGCAGCCTGGTAGCAGTGAACCAGAGCCCGGTGGATGTCGGCCTTGGCGAAGCGCACCGCCGGCCAGCGGTATCGCGGCGAGTCGCCGCAGTAGGGGCACACCTGCCCGCCTTGCAGTGGTGGGATGTCGCGGGCGTTACGGATGGCGTCGGCGGCGTTGACCCGCCCGCCGCAGCACGAGGAATACTGGGCGAGGAAGACCCGCTCGTCGCCGTCTTCGCCCCAGGCGAGGATCTGCCCGCGGGTGGAATGCAGCGCCTGCCAGGCCTTCGCCGTCTCGGCCGCCAGGCCGCCATAAACCTGTGCCGCCTGCGTGGAGCCCAGGTCATACTCGTGCGAGGCCCCATAGGTCAGCGAGTGGTAGGTCGCGAAGGTCCTCGCCGCCACGGCCAACGCGCGGTAGGCCTCGATCGGCCAGTCCGGGTAGAGTTCCTTCGCCAGCACGCCAGCGAGGTAGCTTTCCATGTCCAGGCGGTTGACGAGCTGGAAGGCGTCGCTGCCGCTGGGAAGGAGGAGTATCTCGCCGCGGTAGGCGACGCCGTCGATGGTGAAGTGCCCGCCCCGCTCCAAGGCAAACCGCGGCCGGCGTCCGCCCGCAACGATCGGCCCGAGCTTCCACTGCCCGTCGCGGCGGGACAACGTGGTGGCTTTCAGCGGAGCGCGGGAGCGGGCCAGCGCCACACCGTCCACGTCAAGCCGACAAGGCCCGGAGGCGGCGATTGCTACGCGTTCCAGCGGCTCGGGGGTAATCAACACGCGGACGTAGGGGATGCCCTCGCGCTGAGCGGTCGCCCCAGGTGTCGGGGCGCCGGTCTGCGTGCAGCTCCACTGCGAACAGACGCCCCCCACCGCCAGCACCACCGCGGTGGCGACCAGCAGGATGGGCCAGATCGGTCCGCGCCGCAGCGCGCCAAAGATGGAGCGAGGAATTCTCATCGCGTCTCTCGCCGGCCGGCGCGAACGCCCGCCGCGTGGGGAAACGATATCCCGCCGCGGCATTACGCCGTGGGCTCGCGCAGCTCCAGCCCGTACTCAGCGAGGCGCTGTCGCACCTCGTTGAGGCTGGTCTGCCCGAAGTTGCGGCAGGTCATCAGTTCGGCCTCGCTCTTGGCGGCCAGGTCGCCCAGCGTGCGGATGCGCAGGCTTTCCAGCGCCCGGCGAGCGCGCACGGAGAACTCCACGCGGTCGATGGGGGTGGCCAGCACGCCCTCGTTCTCCACGCTCGCCGCGACGGGCTCGGGGGCGGTCATCTCCAGCAGGTTGCCGTAATCGCCGGTTTCCTCCAGCTCCTGCCCGAGGCGCAGGCCCTTGGCGGCCAGCATGTCCTTGATCTCCTTCAGCGAGGTCTCGCCGAAGTTCTTGTAGCTCAGCAGTTCGGGCTCGGTGGTGCGGACCAGATCGCCCAGGGTGCGGATGTTCATCTTCTTGAGGCAGTTGCGGGCCCGCACGGACAGTTCGAAGTCCGTCACCGGAATATCCAGCACGGCGTTTCGCTTGGCGATGCGCTTGGCTTGGTCCTCGTCGTAGTACATCGTGGTCGAGGCCTGGGCATCCTTGAGGAACAGCCGCGCCCGCGCATGGGTCGGGTTGGTCGCCAGGACGCTCCGCAGGCACCGGATGGCCTGCTCGTACCGCCCGGCGTCCTCGTGGAGCACAGCCAGGTTCAGCAGCGCGTTGGCATGGATCGGCGGGCGCGAGATGCACTGCTGGTAGAGTTCGACGGCCTGCTCCTCGTCACCGTGGAGGTCGTAGAGATACGCCAGGCGGAACAGCGCGCCCTCGTGCTCGCCGTTGAGCTCGTGCGCCTTGGTGTAGGCTTCGGCGGCCTGCTCGGCGCGTCCGGCCAGCTCGTCGATGCGGCCCCTGAGGTAGTAGTACTCAGCCGATTCGCCCATCTTGGCGGCCTGTTTGCCCAGGGCCTTGGCAGCCTCGTCGATTTGCCCGGCGATGATCTGCAATTCCAGCAGTTGGCGCCAGATTTCGTCGGGGTCCCATCCACGGTCGCCGGCGCGCTCAAACTCCTGGCTGGCGGCGTCCACCTGGTTGAGCTGCTTGTAGCACAGGGCCTGGTAGTAGTGACGCTCCTTGTTGTCGGTCGCCTGGCCGAGCGCCTCCAGGGCGGCGCCGAAGCGGCAGAGCAGGTAGCGGACCATGCCGATCCGCAGGGCCGCGACGCCCTTGACCTCGTCGGTCTGCGATTCGAGCTGTCCGAGGATCGCCCGCAGCCGGTTGGGCGCATCGCCCATCTGCATCGCGGTGCGGCGCAGTTCCTCGCAGTTTTCGGCAGTCCATGTGTCCTTGGCGATCAAGGCATCGACGGTATCTCTGGCGGTCTGCTGCATCCCGAAATCTCCTTAGGCGCCCGTGTAGCGCGTTCAATCGTTTGCCTGTTTGAATGAACCGAGTATTATATCGCTGGATTTGGCGGCTGCAATCCCAACATACTAGGGTCGAATGACCGTCATCGATACAACTTCGCCCGTACACCTGGTGATCAACCCCAAGAGCGGCTACGGCGGCAGCCGGCTGCTGCTGTCCGACTTGCGCAGCGAGATGCACCGGGCGGGGCTCAAACTCGTCGAGCACACCACCACCGCGCCCGGCGACGCCCGCGACTATGCGGCAAAACTGGGCGGCCAGGCCGCCGCCGTGATCGTCTGGGGCGGCGACGGGACCGTCAGCGAGGTCGCCAACGGGCTGCTGGGCTCGCAGGTGCCGATCCTGGCCTGTCCCGCCGGGACGGAAAATCTGCTGGCCAAGGAGCTGCAGATCCCCCGCGACCCGCGGCGGATCGTGGAACTGCTGCTGCGGGGGCAACTCACGGGCTGCGATGTCGGCCGCGTCGACGGGCGGAGCTTCATGCTCATCATCGGCGCGGGATTCGACGGCGAGGTCGTCCGCCGCCTCTCGGCCACGCGGCGGGGACACATCTCGCACCTCAGCTACTTTTGGCCGATGTGGCGGACGTTCTGGGAGCACGACTTCCCGCGGATGCGGATCGAGGCCGATGGCGAGGCGATTTTCGACGACTACGGGCTGGCGTTCGTGGGCAATA
>Ga0272441_10012373_pt1 | contig 12482 bp, 10 predicted proteins | sample SSMProp6N_FD_193582 | JGI IMG/M metagenome (GOLD analysis project Ga0272441, IMG submission 193582) | Marine sediment archaeal communities from Little Sippewissett salt marsh, Falmouth, MA, United States - SSM-Prop-6N | ecosystem: Environmental > Aquatic > Marine > Wetlands > Sediment ...
GTTCAAGGGTTTGTTTTCTAAAGACTTTATCGGCATTTTTAACAATTTATTGATCTCTGTGCACCTTATGTTATTTGAGATTTTTTCATTTATTCTATATAGCTGAAAAGAGTTTGCAGGATTTCTGAAACAGCTTTAAATCTTTCTAATGCTTTAGCGGTTTCATCCGCCGTTTCAATGAAGCACTGGAATGCTTGAAACCGGGAACCCGCTGCGAAGCAGTGGGACTGAGCAAAGCGCAAGCGGAGCAAAGAAATTGGGAATCCGCCCTGAGTTGGTCAAAGGGTGGGACTGAGCAAAGCGAAGAATCCTCGACCCCTCGAATCCTTTAATCCTTGAATCCTGCGAGGTCTCAGCCGCTTAAATAAAAAGGATTTCTTTATTTAGCCATGTTTAACACCACCTAATCGGGAGATGATCCAAATTTGATAACGTCCATGGTCATTTACATAGCAGCCGTGCTGGTCGCCAACCTTACGGCCACATGGTTCATGCCTCTTCCCGTATTCGGACTTCTCTCGGTAGGGACCCTCGTGTTCGGTGTGACCTTCACGCAGAGAGACAGGGTACACAGGTATGGCCGCAAGTGGGTCTACTCCATGATAATGATAGCCGCGGTGGGCATGGTGCTTGAGTCGATTTTCCTGGGGGTTGAATGGCGGATTATTACGGCATCCTTCATAGCCATTGTGCTGAGCGAAACAGCGGACACCGAAATATACCAGAGGCTGCTCCACAGGCCCTGGATCCAGAGGGTTACCGGGTCGAACCTCGTGAGCATCCCCCTTGACAGCATCCTGTTCAATCTTATCGCCTTTCTGGGAGTATTCGCCCCCCCGATGCTGGTCTCCATCATCTTCGGGGAGATTGTCGCGAAATTCACCACAGGGGCGCTTGCGGCACTCAGCAAACCCGGGGATTCGATTGTCTCCGAGCTGAAAAGGATCAAGGCAAGGGCGTAAAATAAAACAGCTCCCGCCTAAAACGTACAGATTCCCGTGTAATTGTACGGGGAAATTCTCTTCAGTTCTTCCTTGACGCTGTCTGTGACCTCGAGCCCGTCGATAAAGGTATGGATCACATCCTGTTTGATTACCCGGTTTTTTCTCGTAAGCTCCTTAAGTGCCTCATACGGCCTGGGATACCCCTCCCGCCTGAGGACCGTCTGGATCGCCTCTGCAACCACGGCCCAGTTTGCCTCAAGATCCGAATTTATCTTTTCCTCATTCAGGATCAGCTTTCCAAAACCCCTTATCAGGGATTTCATGCCGATCAGGGTGTGGGCAAGGGGCACACCGATATTCCTAGTTACCGTTGAATCGGTGAGATCCCTCTGGAGCCGCGAGATGGGAAGTTTTGATGAAAGGTACTCAAACAGGCAGTTGGCCACACCCAGATTTCCTTCCGAATTCTCGAAGTCGATCGGATTTACCTTGTGCGGCATGGCGGAAGAGCCTACCTCACCCTCTTTGATCCTCTGCTTGAAATAGTTCATGGAGATATAGGCCCATATGTCCCTGTCAAGATCGATCAGAATCGTATTTATCCTCTTTAAGTTGTCACAAAACGCGGCCAGGTTGTCGTAATGCTCTATCTGCGTGGTCACGCTCAGCCGTTTGAGACCGAGGGCGTTTCCGACCAGATCGTCTCCAAATGCCACCCAGTCTATTTCCGGATAGGCGACATGGTGGGCGTTGAAGTTGCCTGTGGCCCCACCGAATTTCGCGCAAAAGGGCACGGCCCTGAGCATTTCCATCTGCGTGTTGAGCCTTTCCACAAAGACATAGAGCTCCTTGCCCATCCTGGTTGGGGAAGCCGGCTGACCGTGCGTGTGGGCGAGCATGGGCAGGTCCTTCCATTCCACGGCCCTTTGAGTGAGGCAGTCAAGGACCTCCTCAAGGCAGGGTAACCCGACCTCATTCCATGCCTCCTTCAGACAAAGAGGCATTGCCGTGTTATTGATATCCTGAGAGGTGAGACCGAAGTGTATGAATTCAGCAAACCCGCTTAGACCCTGATCCTCGAATTTTTCCTTCAGAAAATACTCGACAGCCTTTACATCATGATTTGTGACCTTTTCTATCTCCTTTACCCTGAGTGCATCATCCAGGGAAAAATCCCCATAAAACCCGCGGAGAAGGGTAAAAAGCCCTTTGTCAAAACCTTTGAGCTGAGGTAAAGGGAGATTACACAATGCGATGAAGTATTCGACCTCCACCAGCACCCTGTACCTGATAAGGGCTGATTCGGAAAAATAGTCTGCCAGCTTTTCAGTCGATCTTCTGTACCTGCCGTCAACCGGTGAGATGGCCTGAAGGGAAATATTTTTCATGATTTATCATCCTGTTATTAACTGGTTAAACAAATAGGCGCCAGGAGAAGATCGAAGCATTTATCTTCAATTTATTAAATATATTTTAATGCATACCGGGTGTCAAGAAAGCCACCGGGTGATTTAAAAGACGGTTTTAATGATTATATATTAAGGAACCTTTGATATGGACCACCTCCCGATCAGTAGCGGTTCACCGGGAAAAACAAATAAATTATTCCCAGCTGATGTCCCCCGGAAGGTTCAAGGGGCCCTCTTTTCTAAATTGGAGAAAAATCTCAAATATAAACCCGGCGACCTTTTATATGAATCCATCAAAAAAACCGGTTGAACTTGAAAGGCTCTATAAGACCTTTAATTCAAGAAAATGGGTGCATCCAGATCCCCTGGAGTATCTTTACGGATACGCCGAACCTGCCGATATGGAGATAGTCGGGTTTATAGCGTCCTCTCTGGCATACGGCAGGGTAGCCCAGATTCTCAAAAGCGTCGGCATGGTTCTCCGGAAAATGGGCCCCTCACCCTCTGATTTCATAAAAAACGCCGTGGACTCCAGGCTGCATGAGCTTTTTGCCGGATTCAGACACCGTTTTACGACCGGCGAGGAATTATCGGCCATGCTCCTTGGAATAAAGAGGGTACTTGAAAGGTACGGCTCTCTTAACCGATGCATGCTTGAAGGATACAGGAGTGAGCACGACAACATAATCCCGGCCCTGTCCTTTTTTATGAAGGAATTAACGGCTTTTTGCGGTAATTCCTGCAACAGTCTCATGCCTCTGCCTGAAAGGGGAAGCGCCTGCAAGAGGCTTCATCTTTTCCTGAGGTGGATGATAAGAAGAGACAATGTCGATCCGGGCGGCTGGAGCGGCATACCGGCATCAAGACTTGTAATTCCTCTTGATACTCATATGCACAGGATCTGCGGATCCATTGGTTTTTCAAATCGAAACAGTGCGGATATAAAAACGGCCCTTGAAATAACCGAGGCGTTCAGGCTTGTTTCACCGGATGACCCCGTTAAATTTGATTTTGCGCTTACCCGGCTCGGGATCCGCAGCGACACCGATCTTGAAGGATTCCTTGATCTTCTAAAAGAATGATCAGGCCGCTTTTACGGCCTGATCATATTCATATCTTCATTGAGGTGTAAAAAAGCCCCTGCTATCTCTTTCGAATACTTACGTCGGACACGGACAGGTCTCTGCGTTTTATTATTGAATAGTGATAGCAGTATTCTCCCGCATTACTTTCCATTTTGGTTAACTGCAGTCTGTCCTTTTCATCATTATAAGGACTGTCAAGATTTTCAAGCCACTCTGAGATCTGTTTGCTGGCCTCCTCGATACGTTTGGCAAGTGGCATTGCCTTGGGAAGCTTTACAGTTGTTGAATCAGACATATCTTCACCTTTCGCTAAGCATTCGGGAAAAAGCCGTGCGCCTTTTCTCATGTCTATCTTAACAGAATTTTATTTATCCTGTTAACTATTATCTTTAAAATATTTGGTTTCTCTCAAAATCGGAATAAAAAAAAGGATTCCGCGATCACAAAAACCGACTCCCGGAGACACCCAGGCCAATTCAATGATTTTACGTGAGAAAAGAACAGATAATAGAATTCTCCGAAATTTTCAAGTCAAAAATGACAAGCCCTTCCGACTTCCCCGCATTGAGCGGGATTATATTTTATCTTTCGTCACTGCTGAAGCCTTGCAGCCCCGGTCCAACCCGGTTCAAACAACCGGATTTTTTTAATGGACGAACAATGATCAAGGCATCTTGACTCTGAGCATCATTCATTTTATTGTGTGTCTTTTCAAAAATTTTTCAAACCTTAAAAATAGAGACAGAGAGGAACAGATCATGAAGAAAATCAGTATTGTTGCTTTAGCCGTTATGCTGGCCGTCTCCCTGGCCTATGCCCCTGCCGCGGTCGGGGCGGACAAGAAGGTAAAGGTGGCCTTCGCCCTCCTGTGGACCATCGACGACATGGGTTGGACCACCGCCTCCTATGACGGCATCAAGTATCTGGAAAAAGAGATGGGGGACAAGGTCGAGATAAGCTATACCGAAAAGGTGCTTGCCGCGGATGCCGAAAGGGTGATCAGGGATTATGCCAAGCAGGGATACGACATCATATTCGGAACCACCTTCGAGCATATGGACCCCATGCTAATGGTGGCAAGGGATTTTCCGGATACCGCCTTCGAGCACTGCTCCGGCTACAAGACCTCCTCCAATATGGGCAATTATTTCGGCCGCATGTACCAGGGTGAATACCTTGCAGGTTACACGGCGGGCCTTATGGGATTCAAGAACATAGGCACGGTCGCCACTAACCCCATTCCCGAGCCGGTAAGGGGAATAAACGCCTTCACAATCGGCCTTGTCAAGGGTTTGAAAGAGGCGGGTCATGAATACGACCCTGAAAAGGTAAATACCGTTGTCTGGCTCAAGGCGTGGAGGGACCCCATAAATGAAACGACTCTGGCTGAAACGCTCGTAAACCGCAAACATGACCTCATAAGACAGATGGCCGACACCCCCGACAGCAGCATAGCGGCATGCGCAAAAGGAGTACCCGCTATCGGCTATGGTTCCGATTCCGCGAAATACGGGGCCAAATGCGCACTTCTTTCAACCATATGGAACTGGGGACCCTATTATGTGGATGCGGTCAAAAGGGTAGCTGCAGGCAAGTGGAAACCACAGGAATACTGGGGCGGGTTTGACAAAAACAACATCACACTCACCGGTTTTAATGAATCGGTACCGGATGAAGTCCGGAAAAAGGTTCTGTCGGAGCAGAAAAAGCTGAAAGAGAATCAGGATAATATCTTTGCCGGCCCGATTTATGACAAAGAGGGGAAACTTCGCGTAGCCGAGGGTAAAAAGGCAACGGACAAGGAACTTCTGACAATGCGATGGCTCATAAAGGGCGTAAACGGAAAAATTCCGGATTAAAACCAACCGGCCCGGGGGTATCATGGCACCCCCGGGCCGGTCAAAAGGGATGGAAAAGTGATGGATACCCTAGGAAGCCTTGAATCGGGTGAGAAATATCTCCTCAAGGTCCCCGGGCTGCCCTATGAAATAGAGCTGCCGCATGTAATCATGCAGGAAGAAAAGTCGAGTATGCGTATCGTCTCTTTCAACCTGGTAGGGCAGATAAAACTCAACAGGGACCTGGGACTTTTGCTTGCGGACAAGATCAGGGCCGCGATACCTGACCTTGAAAACGTAGCCATACTGACCGTTGTTGAAAAGGCGCTCCAGCTTACCCAGGTGATTGCGCAGGAGCTTGAAATAGACGCCGTAGCGGTCGCCTATAACCGAATCAAGCCCCATATGGAATCTGAACGCAGGCCCGTTATTCAAGTCGGCGCCGACTCCATTACAAGCGGGGGGAAATTTCTGGCCCTGTATGAAAGGGACCTCAATCTCCTTGCAAACGCATCAGGCGGAATAATATTCATTGATGATGTGGTAAGCACGGGGGGAACGGTATTTGCCCTGACCCAGCTGGTGGAAGAGATAGCACGCAATCAGGATATGCAGGACCCGCCGGATATCCTGGGGATCTTCTGCGCGGCCCAGGAAGGCACCGATCATCCGTTCCTTCCGGCCCCCCTCCACAGCCTGACAAACCTCCCCGACCCTCAAATTATCTCCTCTAAATGACAGGGTGCCTAAAGTAATGGAAAACAGTGAAAAAGTCAGGCCGGATTCGATCCTCTCTCTTGAAGGGATATCCAAAAGATTCGGCCCGGTCTGGGCAAACAGGGATATCAGTCTCAACATATCACAGGGTGAGATACACGCGCTTCTGGGCGAAAACGGCGCCGGAAAAAGCACCCTCATGTCCATACTTTCAGGCAGATACAGGCCGGATCAAGGCGGGATAAGGTTAAAAGGCAAGGCCGTTTCTTTCAATTCCCCTGCCGGGGCCCTTTCCATCGGCATAGGCATGGTCTATCAGAGGTTCATGCTTGTCGAGCCGTTAAGTGTTGCTGAAAATATCGTCCTGGGCTGTGCGGGCATGCTCAAATCTCTTGATATGGGCAGGATAAACAGCGAGATAGAAAGCTTTTCAAAAGAATACGGCCTTTATGTGGACCCGGGCAAGAAGATCCATCAGCTTTCAATGGGGGAGAGGCAGAAGGTGGAGATATTGAAACTTCTCTACCGGCGAGCGGAGATCCTGATCCTGGATGAACCGACTGCGATCCTCTCCCCACCCGAGATAAAACCGTTATTTGAGACCCTTACCAGGCTGGCCGGGGCGGGACGCACGATCATTTTCATATCTCACAAGCTTGAAGAGGTCATGAGCCTTTCAGACAGGATTTCCATAATGAGAAGGGGGAAAATTATCGCCACCCTTCTTCCGGAGCAGATACGCTCAAAGAGGGAACTGGCAAGGCTTATGGTGGGAAGGGAGATCGTCCTTAAGGTTGACAAGGAAAAGGTCCCTGTCGGGAAAAGCGTGTTCGCCGTCAAAGGCCTCGGTTCCGGAGGCAGTGATAATCATATCCCTTTTGATCAAATCGATCTGGAGGTCCGCACCGGCGAGATCCTTGCAATAACCGGGGTGGCGGGGAACGGCCAGGACACCCTTGTTGCATGCCTGACAGGTCTTCTGCCCTTTAAAAAGGGTTCCGTCACCTATAAGGGAAGACGGTTTAATTCGCTTGAATGGATAAAGACCGCCAAAAGGGGCCTTGTTTACATACCTGAGGATAGATACGGCACCGCAAGCATTCCGGCACAAAGCCTCGTTGAAAATTTCATGCTCACAAGGGTGGAAGAATTCGGGAAAGGCCCTTTTCTTGATCTCAAAGGGGCCCGCGCGGAAACATCCGGGGCGATCGACCATTTCGGCATCAAGACACCTTCAGGACCTTCTTCAAAGGCAAGGCAGCTGTCCGGCGGCAATCTTCAGAAATTCATCCTTGCCAGGGAGCTGGGTCGAAAACCGCGATTGATTATTGCGGAACATCCCACCCAGGGCCTTGATGTGGGCGCCACCGAAGAGGTCTGGGATTCGCTTCTGAGGCAGAGGGAGCATGCGGCCGTAATACTGGTCTCCGGAGATCTCAAGGAGGTGCTTTCGCTGGCAGACAGGATTGCAGTCATGTTCAGGGGAAAGATTTTAAAGGTGATATCAACCAGCGATGAGGAGGGGGTTTCTCAGGTCGGACTCCTGATGGCGGGCGTTTCTGAAAGGACGGATTGTGGTAGTATTTAAGGTGGAAAAAAAGGCTGATTCCGGGTTCTCTCTTATTCAGATCCTGCTTCTGGCGGTTATTCCCGCCATCCTTGTAGGTGCGGTTATTTTTATGGCGGTCGGAGCGAACCCTTTAAGGGCCTACTATATAATGTTTATGGGAGGTTTCGGAGACTGGTTCCATTTTTCTGAAGTACTCGTAAAGGCCACTCCCCTTATCTTTACCGGCCTTGCGGTAGCACTGGCCGCCAGGATGCTGCTCTGGAATATCGGGTGCGAGGGACAGCTTGTGTTCGGGGGGATATTCGCATCAGGCACGGCGCTTTTTTTTCAGAGCTATATACCGGACCCCTTGATGATCCCCTTTGTTTTACTCAGCGGGTTTGCGGGCGGCGCCGTCTGGGCGCTGTTGCCTGCGATCCTCAAGGCCAGGTGGGAGGTAAACGAGATTATCACCACCCTCATGTTCAATTACATAGCAGTCATATTAATGGAGCACCTCTACTTTGGACCATGGCGTGATCCCATGGGGAGAGGGTTTCCCGGAACCGCCATGTTTAATGAGTCCGCCTGGTTTCCAAGATTTTTCCAGACCAGGGTTCATCTGGGCCTTTTTGTTGCCATAGCGGCATGTATGCTCCTGTTTGTCATCCTTAAAAAAACCAAGTGGGGATACAGGATAACGGTTACAGGCAACAGCCTTGGGGCGGCCCGCTATTCAGGCATAAACATTACCTGCCAAAGGATCGCCGTACTGATCATCAGCGGGGGGCTTGCGGGGCTCGCAGGCACGAGCGAGGTCTGCGGCATTCACCTTCGTCTGCAGCAGGGGCTTGCGGTAGGATACGGCTATGACGGCATCATCATAGCCTTTCTTGCCGGTTTGAATCCGCTTGCAGTGCCTTTTGTGGCAATAATTCTGGGTGGTCTCATAGTAGGAGGAGACCAGCTTCAGACAACCCTTCACCTTCCTTCCTCGATCAGCCTCGTGCTTGAGGGAACGATCCTGCTGGCGATACTAGCCAGCAATTTTTTCTCCCTTTACAGGATAAGGATACTAAGGAGGAGTGCATGAACGACCTGATATTCATAGCCTCCATAACCCTGAAATCATGCATCGCCGTTCTTCTGGCAAGTATAGGGGAGATCTTTACCGAAAAAAGCGGCATCCTTAACCTGGGAGTCGAAGGGATCATGCTCATCGGCGCGATGACGGGTTTTATTATCGGCTACACGACCGGATCCCCTGTCATGGCCTTCACAGGGGCAATGCTCGCGGGAGGCCTTCTCGCCCTTTTACATGCTTTCCTTTCCATTAATCTGCATGCCAGTCAGGTCATAAGCGGGCTTGCCATAACCATTTTCGGGATGGGAATGAGCAGTTTTCTCGGAAGGCCGTTTATAGGCAAGCTGGGCATAAGGCTTGAGGAACTTGATTGCGCCTTTCTGGACAAGGTCCCTTTTCTGGGACGGATCCTGGCCCAGCAGACCTTTCTTGTCCTTATAGCCCTCATGATCGTGCCTCTTTCCTGGTTCATACTCTTTCGTACCAATCTGGGCCTCAACATCAGGGCTGCGGGAGAAGACCCTGCAGCTGCCGACGCGGCAGGCGTGCCCGTCAAATTTCTCAGATACGGCTGCACCCTGTTCGGGGGACTGATGGCCGGCATGGCCGGGGCCTACCTCTCCCTTGTATACACTCCGGGGTGGAAAGAGGGAATGTCCGCGGGTCAGGGCTGGATTGCCATTGCCATGGTGATATTTTCTACATGGAACCCGGTAAGGGCGCTTTTCGGAGCGCTCCTGTTCGGGGGGCTCAATGCACTCCAGTTTTATTTTCAGGCCACAGGGGCGGAACTGATCCCGACCTATATCTTAAGAATCCTTCCTTACCTGCTAACCGTTCTGGTGCTTTTTCTTGTCACGGCCCTTAAAAGAGGCGGAATCGGCACAACCCCATCCGCCCTGGGTAACCCCTTCAGCAGGGAGGAGTAAAAAGCGCATTACCGGCACTTGTCCCGATCCGTTAAGGCGTCGTTTTTTCCAATTTGCCTCAGAGAACCAAATCTCCTATAATGAATCAAAAATATTCCATTCCTAATGATATACAAAGATGGGATCATAATCAGGGATCATTTCCCGATCGGTTGAAGTCGATCGGGCAGGATAAGTGGATACTCGGAAACCGGGTAGTTGAGATCCCTTATCGAAAACCCTGTTTTCTTGTACAGGAACCCTTTTTCTTCAACTGAATTGGAGAAGAGACATAATAAGAAAGGGAGGTCACAGGACATGGCCGGGCTTATCGTTTGGAAGGATGAGGCGATGGACAAACTCAGAAAAGACTTTGACCGCCTCCTGGACAGGTGCTGGTCCCGATACGGGCTTGAGGCTTTCCATGAGGACCTGGAGGAAAGGCCCGGGATCTATCTTTTTGAAAAGGATAACACGGTTTTGGTAAGGGCCGAAATTCCCGGCCTCAAATCAAGCGATATCGAACTGTACGCTACTTCCGATACGCTGAGCATTCATGTTGAAACCCATGACAGGACCATGGTCAGACAGGAGGGGTTTTCAGGTCGAAAGGAAAAGAGTTGCTCCATTTCCCGAACATTCCGCCTGCCCTGCAATGTGGAGGTGGATGAGATAACCGCAACATACCGGGACGGTGTACTTGAAGTCCTTATGCCGAAAAAACATGAAAAGGGGGGCAGATATGTAATCGTAAGCAAGGCGGGTAACGGTTGATTCGGCCCGGCACATTTTGATCCAAGGCTTGTGACACAGATATATTTTTCAGCAAAAAAGTAAAGCCACGCATTGTGAGGAGAAAACAGATGCCGAAAAGCAGAAAGCAAAAAGAGGTACCCCTTGAAAAGCTGAGGTGGCGACTTGATCTTGCCGATTTGCCTTTTGAAACGACGGATGACATCGAGCCTTTAAAAGAAATCATCGGGCAGGACAGAGGTGTCGAGGCCTTCAGGTTCGGTATGGGAATGGACAAGCAGGGCTACAATGTATTCGTTACAGGCGCAGCCGGCACCGGCAGGATGTCTACGGTCAAAAAGCTGCTCAAAGAGATGTCAAAAAACGACAAGGCTCCTCAGGATCTCTGTTATGTAAACAATTTCCAGAACCCTGAGGAGCCGCTGCTTCTCTGTCTAAAAATGGGAATGGGAGGTGCTTTTAAAAGCTCTGTCTCCGATCTGGCCGAGACCTTAAAGAACCAGATCCCCAAGCTTTTTGAGAGTCAGGAATATGTCAACCTCAAAAAGGAGGTAATGGAGGCTTACGAGAGCAAGGGAAAGGGATTTTTCAAAAGCCTTGACCAGAAGGTCAAGGAAGAAGGTTTTGCCCTTGTGGACCTACAGGTGGGCCAGATCAAAAGGCCTGAAGTGATGCCCATTATAGATGGAAACCCCTTGCACATCGACCAGGTTGAAGAGATGGTCGAGAAGGGAAGATTTCCTGCCGATGAATTCAAATCGCTAAAGGAAAAACAGGAAAAACTGAGGGGCCAGATAGACCAGATCTTTATCGAGTTGAGAGATCTTCAGAAAGAGGTGCAGGAAAAGATTGAAAAGATGGACTATGTCAATTTCATGAAAAGGGCCTCGGAACTTGCCGCACCCGTCTACAAAAAATTCAGTCAGAAGGAAGTCAAAAATTATCTGGATGCCCTGCTCAAAGACATGGCGGAAAACCTTCAGATATTCAGGCCTCAGGCCCAGCAGATGCCTCCGGGACTCCAGTTGATGATGCCTGAGGGGGACACCTTTCAGCCGTATCAGGTCAACCTGTTGGTGGACAACAGTCATCAGAAGGGGCCACCTGTTATAATAGAGTCTTATCCAACCTACAGGAACATATTCGGGAGCATAGAAAGGATTGTCGACAGGGCCGGGATATGGCGGACGGATTTCAGCAAGATCAAGGCGGGTTCCCTTCTGAAGGCAAACGGCGGATACCTCGTTATAAACCTGATGGACGCGGTCATGGAGCCGGGCGTGTGGCCGGCCCTTAAAAGGGCGTTAAAGAGCGAAAAACTGGAGATCCAGACCTATGACCCATTCTATCTGTTTACCACCTCCGGGCTGAAACCGGAGCCGATTGATCTTTCCGTTAAAATAGTCGTAATTTCAGACATATACCTTTACCAGATGCTTCTTTTCTACGACGAAGATGTAAAAAAAATATTCAAGGTAAGGGCCGACTTTGACAGCTCCATGGATAAAGATGACAAAGGCATCATGCAGCTTGCATCCTTTGTAAAGATGAAAACCGATGAGGAGAACCTGCACCCCTTTGACAGGTCCGCCGTGGCGGCGCTGGTTGAACAGGCGGTGAGGATGAGCGGAAGACAGGAAAAACTTTCCACCAGTTTTCCCGCTATAACCGATCTGATAAGGGAATCGGAATTCTGGGCCTCCCGGGCTAACGAGTCGATCGTAAAAGAGGCCCATGTCGACAAGGCGATTGAATCGAAGAGATACCGCTCCAACATGGTTGAAGAACATATTCAGGAGATGATAGACCGCGGCACCCTCATGATAGATTCGGACGGGGAAGCAACTGGACAGGTAAACGGGCTTGCGGTGTACACCCTGGGGGACTATTCCTTCGGCAAACCGGCCAGGATAACCGCCTCCACCTCAATGGGAAAGGCGGGAATCATAAATATCGAAAGAGAAGCCGACATGTCGGGCAATACCCACAGCAAGGGGGTCTTCATCCTGAGCGGGTACCTCAGAAAAAAATATGCGCAGGACAAACCTCTTACCATGAGTGCAAGCATCGCCTTTGAACAGTCCTACGGAGGCATTGACGGGGACAGCGCGTCTTCAACGGAGATCTACGCACTGCTTTCAAGTCTGTCAGGTGTTCCGCTGAAACAATATATAGCGGTTACCGGATCGGTCAAC
>Ga0272441_10012374_pt1 | contig 12481 bp, 7 predicted proteins | sample SSMProp6N_FD_193582 | JGI IMG/M metagenome (GOLD analysis project Ga0272441, IMG submission 193582) | Marine sediment archaeal communities from Little Sippewissett salt marsh, Falmouth, MA, United States - SSM-Prop-6N | ecosystem: Environmental > Aquatic > Marine > Wetlands > Sediment ...
GGACGCAACGGATGATAAAGCCATTTTTTCGGTGGTATTTCAAAACCTCGCTGATTCTCCGGATCATCGCCTGTTTTATAGGCGGCTCGCTGATCGGGGCGGTATTGTGGTATCTGTCGCAAACGACGGGCGGCGTCGAAGCAGCAGGCCCGACCATCGCCGAAAAAATCATCCCGTATATCTCCCCGTTCGGCCAGGTCTTCGTCCACATGCTCAAAATGATCGTCGTACCGATCATCTTTTTCTCGCTCATCACGGGCGCCTCGAGCCTGCCGATCAAACGGTTCGGCCGGATCGGACTCAAGACCATCCTCTGGTATCTGCTCTGTTCGCTCATCGCGGCCGTACTCGGCACGGTCTTAGCCCTAACCATCAATCCCGGCTCCGGCTCGACCCTCGACGCCTGGCAGACACTCGTCGGCGATCAGGGCGCCGACACCGAAAGCATCGCGCAGCAAGCCACGACGGAAGGCACGCTCTCGCAACTCTTGCTCAATCTGTTCCGCAACCCCTTCGAGGCCCTGGCGACGGGCAATTTCCTGCCGATCATCGTTTTCGCCATCATGTTCGGCCTGGCGATCCGCATCCTGATCGAAGCCGGGGACGAGCTGCGCATCAAACGCCTGGAGCTGCTGAGCGATCTCGTGGAAGCCTGCCGGGACGCCATGTTCAAGCTCGTGGACTGGATTCTCGAATATTCCCCCATCGGCGTCCTGGCGCTGACGATCGTCAATTTCGGCCTGTACGGCCCCTCGATCGCCGGCCCGTACGTCAGCGTCACGCTGGGCGTCGTCTTAGGCATCGTCGCGATGGTCTTCGTTGTCTATCCGCTGCTCTTATGGATCGTCACCCGCCACAATCCGGTCGCGGTTTTAAAGCGGATCAAAGAGCCGATGATTATGGCCTTCATCACGCGAAGCAGCGCCGCGACATTGCCCGTCTCGATCAAGACCGCCGAGGAAGAACTGAAAATCCGCAACGAATTAGCCAGCTTCTCCCTCCCCTTAGGCGCAACGATCAACATGGACGGCGTCTGCGTTCACCTGCCCATGTTCGCGGTCCTGGCCGCTAACATGTTCGGAATTGAATTAACCCTCGGCTCATTGATTATTTTAGTCATTACCACGGTCCTCTCCTCCATCGGCGCCGGCGGCGTCCCCGGCGGTAGCCTCATGCTGTTATTCATCATCCTGGAAACAATGGGCCTGTCCGGCCAGCAGGTCGCGGTCATCGTCGCGTTAGCCTTAGGCATCAACCCGATCCTGGATATGTTCGAGACCATGAACAACATCACCGGCGACCTCGTCTGCTCCTACGCCGTCGCCACCAACGAAGGCCTCGTCGATACCTCGAACCCGCCACTCTCATAAAACGTCCAATACTATGAAATCAAACGAAAAGGACCGGTAGCCTCCGTAGCAAGCGGTCCTTCTATTATTGGATAGTATTTCTCTAAAGTTGTATCTAACTTCAATTTTGCAAAAGTTCAGCTCTAATTAACCGCCTGGAACAGATGCTCAGCCAGGACAATTAGGTCCTGGACATCAACGACGCCGTCTCCCCAGGGCATGGGGCCGATGTCGCAGAGTGGATTATCTGTGCCCCAATGGTCAACCATGATGACCATGTCGGCAGCATCGACAATGCCGTCGGCATTGAGGTCAACGACCGGATCGATTGACGCCTGCCATATGTCCCAATCGCCGTGGCCGCCGTCGCGATTAGAGCAAAACAGAAGCGATCTGCCGTCGGGCGATATCTCCGGTTGCTGCTCATGCCCGGCACTGTTAATCGTCGGCCCAAGATTCACCGGCTCCGACCAGGGACCGTCTATCGCGGTCCGCCTCGTCATCCACAGGTCTTTACGGCCGTAGGCTCCGGCCCGGCCGGAACTACCGGAACTGAAGACAAGCAACAACCCGTCGGCCGAGATGCTCGGGGCCACGTCTTGAGACGGAGCGTTGATCGTCGGGCCGAGACTCACAGGCTCTGACCAAAGGTCGTCTCTCGTGGGTCGTGTCGAGACGTATAGGTCCCAGTCATTCCACGAGTAACAAAAGAGCGACAGGCCGTCGCTTGACAGGCACGGCGCAGATCCTTCTATTGCGTTAATGTTAATCAGCGAGTCGTTTTCGGGTTCGCCCCAGGGATCGGAAACCGTTGTCCGCCTTGTTACCCATAGGCCCCAGTCATTAAAATAAAGTTCGAGCCCGTCAGCCGAAATACAAGGGCTGGTTTGCCAATCTGAAGTATTGATCGGCGCGCCAAGATTCGTCGGGGCTCCCCAGTCATCCTCTTGGGTTGCACGCGTTGACACCCAGATGTCATACGTGCCTTCACCGCCAGGTCGGTCGGATTCGAAGTAAAGTTCCAGTCCGTCGCCCCGGATACTGGGGCTCCAATCGAAAGCCGAACTGTTGACTATCGGCCCCAGATTCGTGGGCTCACCAAATGTGAAATCTCCTTTCGCAACCATGCACAATACGAAAACCAACATGAGGGCCCCCGCTTTGCGGGAATCCAGTGAAATCGTCTTTTTCATTTCTTCTCGCCTTCATAGTATTGCGTCAAATCTTAAATAAGGAAAATGTCATTGCGAGGAGCGAAGCGACGAAGCAATCTCAACTGCTGCATTACGCAAAGGTTTGAGATTACTTCGCTTCGCTCGCAATGACATTTTTACGGTTTTTGCCGTGACAGAATGATAGTTTGCCCCTGCTCAAGCGGAGGATGGTCACTACTTTGTGCCGTTACCACACACATTCTCCGCGGCTCGTGATTGTTTTCTAACACCTCCTGATGGATGCCATTTTGGTTTCCTCCAAAACGCTATGTATATTCTACTGCAAACAGCAGGGATTTGTCAAGTGTGACCTTTGCAACGCTCAGGTTATTGAGCCGGTGGAACGTCCCATTCGACAAGCTCAGGGCAAACTCTCAAACAGATGCTCAGCGAGCACGATCAGATCCTGGACATCGACAATACCATCACCCCAGGGCATGGGGCCGATGTCGCATAGTGAATTATCCGTGCCCCAATGGTCAACCACGATGACCATGTCGGCAGCATCGACAATGCCGTCGGCATTGAGGTCAACGACTGGATCGATTGACGCCTGCCATATGTCGTAACGACCGTAGCGGCCTTCGAGACGATTAGAGGAAAAGAGAAGCGTTCTGCCGTCGGCCGATATCTCCGGTGAGGCCTCCGACCTGTCACTGTTAATCGTCGGTCCAAGATTCACAGGCTCCGACCAGGGACCGTCTATCGTAGTCCGCCTCGTCATCCACAGGTCTTCACCGCCGGAGCCACCGGGCCGGTTGCAACTGAAGATAAGCACAAGGCCGTCGGCCGAGATGTTCGGACAATAACTTTCCCAGGTGCTGTCGACACCATTGACCGTCGGTCCGAGATTCACAGGTTCCGACCAAAGGTCGTCTTTCGTGGGTCGTGTCGAGACGTATAGGTCCCAGTCAGCCCGCATGTATAAGAATGCCGATAGGCCGTCGCTTGACACGCTTGACATAGATGCTCCACTCGCATTAATGTTAATCAGCGTGTCATTTTCCTTTTCACCCCAGGGATCGTCAACCGTTGTCCGCCTCACGACCCATAGGCCCCAGTCATTAAAGTAAAGCTCCAACCCGTCAGCCGAAATACAAGGCGTGTTTTGCCAATCTGGCGTATTGATCGGCGCGCCAAGACTCGTCGCGGCTCCCCAGTCCTCCTCTTTGGATGCACGCGTTGAGACCCAGATGTCATAAGTGCCTTCACCGCCAGGTCGGTCGGATTCGAAGTACATTTCCAGCCCGTCGGCCCGGAGACTTGGGTGCCACTCGAAATCCGAACTGTTGACTGTCGGCCCCAGATTCGTGGGAGTACCGACGATGTAATCGGCGTTCGCAACGTTGGCGAACAGGGCCAACGTCAAAACCAATCCCATTAAGATTGTCCTCTTGTTCCTAAACATAATTGATACCTCCATTCTTGTCATATTTGCCGGTTTGCTGTATCATAACGACAGCCTTGATTCGGACGCGCAAACCATCCGTCCGAGTTTGGCTGAGCCGGTGAGTGATGTGCTTGATGGCGTGATACTCGCCGGCTACTTTTTTTGACAGGTTCCAGGTTCAGGGTTCAAGGTTTGCCCCGCTCAAACGCCGCGGGGGCTGGGTTGGTTGACACGTTCTGTTTTAACCTTGAACTTTGAACCTTCTAACCCTGAACCCACCTCACGCTTCACACTTCAGAATCTACGCTTCATACTTTTTCAGCCCTCCTTTCCGCTATTGCTCTTGTCTGATTCCGAGGCAGAGTCGGAGTCACGATCATCCCGGACGTCGCCCGGCATGGAAGTGATGGACACCTGCCAAAGGTCTTCATCGCCGTGCCCGCCCGGACGGTTGGAAACGAAGTAGAGGGCGGAACGGTCGGCTGAGATGCTTGGGAGGCCATCGAAACCGAACGTGTTGATCACCGGGCCAAGGTTCACTGGTTCTGACCAGGGATCATCAGGTGTCTTCCGCCTGGCGACCCATATGTCCACCGGACCACCATATCCGCCGGGTCGAGTGGACTGGAAAAAAAGCAATAAACCATTAGAAGATATGCTGGGTGTAGCTTCAATAGACGGACTGTTAACCGGCGGTCCAAGATTCACCGGCTCCGACCAGGGGTCGTCTGTCGTGCTCCGCTTCGTCATCCACAGGTCGGTTTTGCCGATTCCACCGGGCCGGTCGGAACTGAAGACAAGCAACAACCCATCGGCCGAAATGGTCGGGGACCAGTCAAAAGCCGAACTGTTGATAATTGGTCCGAGATTCACGGGCGCTGCCCACTGGCCGTCTGTCGTTTGCCGCGTGGCTTTCCAGAGATCCATGTCGCCTTGCCAACCGGGACCGGGCCGCCAGGAACTGAAGTAAAGCGTCAGACCGTCGGCCGATAGGTTCGGAGTGCCGTCGGTGTAGGCACTGTTGATAGGTGATCCGAGTTTGACCGGGGGATCCCAGGGATCCGAACCCGTCGCTCTTGTCGTTACCCACAAGTCGGCCGGTCCACCGGAACGTGCCGAGGAAAAGTAGAGCGAAAGACCGTCAGCCGAAATGCTCGGCGTAGAATCCACAGTCCAACTGTTGACTGTCGGCCCCAGATTCGTGGGTGTGCTTTGCCAGAGACCTCTAAGAAGTTTCCGAAACTCCAGGTTATGTGGATTCGTTTCGTCCAAAGGACTTAAGATGTTGACATACATCTCCATGTCATCCATCATATTTGCCGTTTCGCCCAGGCAACAATATCGTTGTGCGCGGAGGAGATAATTCCGTGCATCCTGCGGGTTGGTCTCAATCTTTTCAGTTAAAGAGCGCACGTGCTGCCGGATCTCTGCCACGATTTGGTCGCTTAGACGGCGAGCCTCAGACCCAACATGCTTACTATAGAGAATTGGCACAAGAGCCGCCCACGCTGCGTCATGGTTGCCTTTCTTAAATAAATCATTGGCGCGCCTGAGGGTGCGCCTATGCGTAAAGATCACTTCCCTTTCCGACCGGGGCAGGTGGAGTTTCCCGACCGAGAACACCACGATGAGCAGGGTCACAGCAAAAACAGACACGATAAGTGAAGCTGCAACCTGGAATCGATGTCTGCGAAAGAACTTATGCAGTCGATAGAACGTGCCGGGCGCCCTTGCGAGAATCGGTTGATCTTGCAGGTGTCTCTGGATATCGAGGGACAACGCCGAGACGTTGTCATAGCGTCTTTCCCTGGCCTTCTCAAGCGACTTCATCACAATCCAGTCGAGGTCGCCGCGGATGGCCTTGGTCAGTAGATCCGGGCTTGAATCGCGATATTTGGCTACGTCCGTCAGTGTTTCGCCAAGCGTCCTGAGTTTTGTGGAGGGTTTCGGCGGCTCCTGCTCGCGGATGACCCGCTGCATTGCGATGTAGCCGGCTTTGCGAAGCTCGTCTTCGCTGAATGGCGTTGTGCCGGTGAGCAATTCATAGAGCAGAACACCGAGTGAGTAGATATCCGAGCGGCTGTCAATTCCAAGATCGCTAAGTTCAGCCTGCTCGGGGCTCATATAGGCCGGTGTACCGATGATGTGAGCGTAGCGGGTGAAGAGCGTCTTTTCTGTCAGCCGCTGGTTGGTTGCTTTGGCGATGCCGAAGTCTATGACTTTTGGAACGGGCCTGCCGTCATGATGCGCCACCAAAACATTGGTCGGCTTGATATCCCGATGGATGATTCCCTTTTCATGGGCATGCTGAACGGCATTACAGACCTGAATGAACAGGGCCAGTCTTTTTTGGGTGTTCAAGTTGTTCTTGTCACAGTATTCGGTAATCGAGACGCCGGTCACCAGTTCCATGACGAAATACGGTCGACCCGCCTCAGTGGCTCCCGCATCCAGCACTTTGGCGATATTCGGATGGTCCATCATTGCCAAGGCCTGGCGCTCGGCTTCGAATCGCGCGATGACCGACTTGGTATCCATGCCCAACTTGATTATTTTAAGAGCCACTTTGCGGTGGATTGGCGCTTGCTGTTCGGCCATGTACACAACGGCCATACCGCCTTCACCAATCTTCTCCAGCAACTTATAGCGGCCTATGATGGTACCTGCTCTCTCGGTTAAAGGCGCCTCGCCCCAGGGCGGAGTCATATCTAATGCTGGGATCTCCAGAAAATCACCAATGCCATCGGCAACGTTCAAGAGGGCTTGAACGCGGTTTAGAAGGGTCGTATCGCCGGCACAGAGTTCCTGGAGATAGGTCGTACGCTCTGCTGTGTTCTTCAACTTGGCAACGGCCTTGAATACCTTTTCTTCATCTTTATGTTTATTCGGCATAAAACACCTTCACATAGCCCTTCTATTGTACCATGCGCCATCTGGGGATTGTGCGCCCGGAAAAAGTACCCATATTCTGAAATTAATTTGCTTTTCGAGGGAAAGCTCGCTTCAGTCCGGTCTCGATTCCATGCCGCCTGACATCTCTAAACGCAACCAGACCCGTGCATATTCCCAATGTTCGGCGGCCGTTGACCGTGCGATGCCTAAGACTTTGGCCGCCTGCTCACCCGTGAGACCGCCAAAGAAACGAAGTTTGACGAGTTCAGCCTTCATCTCGTCCCATTCTGCTAATCGGTCAAGTGCTTCATCCAGAGCCAATAGGTCGTCCAGGGTAATATGACTCTCTATGGACAACGTCGCATCTTTCAGATCGATTCGGCGATGATTTCCCCCTCGTTTGAGCCTCTTTTTACGACGCGCATTGTCCACGAGTATCCTCCGCATGGCCTCGGCGGCCGCCGCAAAGAAATGGCCACGGTTTTCCCAGGACTGTGGCGCATCCCCCACCAGCCTGAGATATACCTCATGCACTAGTGCTGTCGCCTGCAACGTCTGCCCCGGCCGCTCTTTCGAGAGTTTCTGGGCAGCAAGGCGGCGCAGTTCCTCGTAAACTAACGGAAGCAATTTGTCTGCGGCTTTCGGGTCTCCCCCCTCGATCGCGCTCAGAATTCGTGTGACATCGCTCATGCTCGTTCTCAGCTCCAGATGTCAGAATGACATCATATAATCTTACGAAAAATCCGGCGAGGGTTCAAATATTATGTGCCAATCTAATTCTACGACGCGTTGAACAAGCTATTGTCAAAACCGCGAGATTTTGACGATATGGTCTGGTTGGTTCCCAATGATCTGCGACTGGCAGAGGTTTACCGGTACCTGGGCGACGAGCCGCCGGCGCCGCACTACTATCAGTCCGCCGTGGCTATTCTCAAAGAGAAAGTTGCCCAGGACCCGAACGACTGTCGTTTCCACAGTGCGTTGGGCAGGGCGTATGCAGGGCTGGGCGGCCGCGAGCAAGACGCTATCGACGAGGGAAAGTCGGGGGTGAAGTGCCGGCCTGTAGAGAAGGACGCTCATAACGGCCCGCTTCATCTCGGTGACCTGGCTCGCATCTATGTCATGGTGCGCAAATACGATGAGGCTATCGACACAGTGAAGCGCCTGCTCGAGATGCCATCAGAGTTGACCGTTCCCTGGCTTCGACTTGACCCCGTCTGGGCCCCCTTGCGCGACCGCCCCCGCTTCCAGGAGCTTTTGGCGTCGGACAATGAATTCTTTGTGATTGATGTTTGCTCTCGATTACCCCACACATCGCGTCAGCCACAAACCCATCTCCGCCATCTACCTCGAAGCCCCCTTTTCTTCTTCAAATGAAGAATAAAAGGGCTGATAGCGCTCAGGCTGCCAGCCCTTCAACGAAATTGGACGTCTGCGTTAATTCTCAGATGGCTCCAGTCTCTCACATGTAATTGAGTTAACCTAAGGAGTTTCCTCGAACAAATGCTCAGCGAGCACGATCAAGTCCTGGACATCGACGATGCCATCACCCCAGGGCATCGGACCGATATCACATAACGAATTATCTGTGCCCCAGTGATCAACAACGATACACATATCGGCAGCATCGACAATTCCATCACTATTCAGGTCAACAACCGGATCGATTGAAACCTCCCAGATGTCCACAAGCCCAAATCCACCGGGCCTGTCGGAATAGAAATATAGGGTAGATCCGTCGGACGATATGCTCGGGGCACCTTCTCCCTCCGGACTGTTGACAACTTCTCCGAGATTAACAGGCGTCCCCCAGTCATCATTTTTCGTTCCCCGCATTGTGACCCACAAATCATCTTTGCCTACTCCCCCATTCTGAAAACTGCTAAAGAACAGCAACCGCCCATCTGCCGAGATACTCGGGAAACCTTCGTTAGCCGAAGTGTTGACCGTTCCGCCAAGATTCACCGGTTCCCCCCAGGGATCATCCGTCGATGCCCGCGTTGAAACGTATAAGTCATCAATGCCAAAACCATCGACCCTACCAGAACCGAAATATAATGACAGGCCATCTGACGAGATGCTCGGGAAAAAATCATTAGCGTAGCTGTTTACAGGTGACCCAAGATTCACCGGCTCTCCCCAGGGATCATCTTTGGTTGTTCGGGTTGCTACATATATGTCGTTCCATCCAAATCCGCCGGGCCGGTCGGAATTAAAGTAGAGCTTCAGTCCATCGGCTGAGATATTCGGTGCATAATCAAAAGCCGAACTATTGACAAGGGGGCCGAGATTTTCCGGTTCTCCCCACAGATCATCTACCGATGTTCTTGTGCTAACCCAGATGTCCCATCCTCCGTATCCACCGGGCCGGTCGGATGTGAAGAAAAGCGACAATCCGTCGGCTGCGATGTTCACTGTAATATCAAGAGCCGAACTGTTGACCGTTGGTCCGAGATTAGTAGGTGTACCATAGACGAAATCTGCTTCAGCATGCCCGGCGATACCCATTAACAAAGTTACTACTATCAGCAGGTACATTTTTTTACCTCTTTGACTACTCATTTCTGGTCTCCTTTAATTTGTCGTTTTGTGTTTACTTATTTTACATCACTTTATGGTCTTATTAGCTCTGCTCTTATTAATAAGCGGAAAAATAAGGAAAACCGGACAATCTAATTGAAATTTTTTGCAAAAATGAATAAAATACATATAGAGGTGTGGGCTATAGGAGGTTAGGAATCATTGAGAGATAGTATCGCTGATAAAACTCGCGAATTGGTCGCCCTGGCCAAGGATGGAGATGCGTCTGCTCTAAACCAATTATGGACCGTTTACGGAACAAGGGTGCACTGGATCATTCGGCTGCGAATGGGTCAGGAACTTCGTTCCAAGCTGGAATCGATGGATTTGGCCCAGGAAGCCATGCTGTCCGCCTTAGGGAACATTGAAAATTTCACATATACGAGTGAGGGGGATTTTTTACGATGGTTATCCACAATCGCCGAAAACAGACTTCGGGACAATCTGGACAGATTGCATGCGGATAAACGAGATATTCGAAAAGAAATTCGTTTGAGCAAACACAGGCGAAACACGGCAAGCGAGGGTGTTGGGTTTCCCGCACCGATCGATGCAATCACGCCAAGTGTTATACTCTCCAGAAAGGAAGATCTGGAAAAACTCGAAAAAGCGATAGACAAACTCAAGCCTGAGTATAAGGAAGTCATTCTATTGTCTAAAATCGAAGGACTTTCCTATATAGAAATAGCGGACAAACTTGGCAAAACCAGCGAGGCGGTACGAAAACTGATTTCTCGTGCGATGGCGGCACTGACGACCGTATTCGAAGGGGATTGATGGCCGAAAACCCTCCTGACAATACGAAAGCTTTCCTTGAAGACGCGGTGGAGCGTTTTGTCGATGCCCGGCTACAGGGCACGGAACCCGATATCGATGAATTTGTTAAGACATGTCCCGGTTTCGAAAATCAGATTAGGAAGAGAATACAAAAGCTGCAAAAAATCGACACGTTACTTTCATCACTCTTAAAAAGCGATGAGAATGAATTCGCAGACATTACGGATGAACACAAGCTCGTCGGCGAGAAAATCAACAGTTTCGAAATCGTCAAGATAATCGGTCGCGGCGGAATGGGCGTGGTCTATCTCGCCCGTGACACCAAGCTTAATCGCCACGTTGCGATCAAATGCATTCCTACCGCTCTGGTGAATAACGTGACCGCTCGAACGCGTTTCAGACGTGAGGCTGAACTATTAGCGTCATTGAACCATCCGAATATAGCCGTCATTCACGATATCATCGAGCAGGACAATCATTCCGGCTATCTGGTCCTCGAATATATCGAAGGCGAAACGCTCGCCGAGCGTCTCGCACGTGAGCCGCTCGAATTGAGCGAAGCGTTATCCATCGGCAAGCAGATTGCCGCAGCCGTATCGGCAGCTCACAAAAAAGGCATTGCCCATCGGGACCTCAAACCCGGCAATATCAAGCTCACGCCAGATGGCCGGATTAAGGTGCTGGATTTCGGACTGGCTGAATCAACGCCCAATAAAGATAAAATCCCCGAAACCCAACCCGGCAGAATAATCGGCACACCGGCTTATATGAGCCCGGAACAGGCACGCGGTAAAGATACAGACCATCGCACGGACATCTGGTCGTTCGGGTGCATACTATACCAGATGTTGGCCGGCCGGTTGCCATTCGAAGGCGAAACAGCCTCAGACACGCTTGCCCGTGTTATCGAACACCAACCCGAGTGGGAAGCCCTGCCGAAGCAAATCCCGGCTAACATTCGAACACTGCTGCAACGCTGTTTAGAAAAAGATCCCGACAAGAGGCTCGGTGATATTACAGATGCGGCGAACCCAATCACCGAAATATTGAGCACGCAGGTACAACCCCTTTCGGTCCGATTGAAAAGGTTGGCCTTCACTGTGGGCGTAACCCTCACGATTGTCCTTTCTGCTGTTGCTGTGTGGTTTGCTCTGACAAACAAAGCGCCAATGTATTCAAATCAGAAACGGCTGGTAGTACTGCCGTTTAAGAATCTTGGCCCTGCCGAGGATGAATATTTCGCCGACGGCATGACCGATGATATCAGAACGCGATTGGAAGCTATCAGTGAGTTGAGCGTTATTTCTCGCTGGAGCGCAATACAGTATAAGAACAAAGAAGTGAGTACCCGGCAGATAGCGCAGGAATTAAATGTTGATTACATACTCGAAGGGACAATTCAGCGCGAGATACCCTCCGATCCAAATACACCGATTAGAATAAGACCACAACTCATTAAAGTCTCCGACGACAAGCATGTCCGGCTGAAAGTGCGCGATAGCAACATGAGCGGAATTTTTAACGTGCAGTCTGAAGTGGCAAAGCAAGTGGCACAGGCACTGAACATTACACTGCTTGAACAGGAAAAAGCGTCCGTTGAATCCACGCCTACTCATAGTATGGAGGCGTGGGACTACTATTTGCAGGGCAATTATTTTTTAAGTTGTTTCAGCGGTGATTTTCAAGAAAAATATCTAAGAAAAGCGATCCCAATGTGGGAAAAGGCGATCGCCCTTGATCCGGATTTCACATTGGCCCACACCCAACTCTCAGACACATTCACTTCACTTTATTTTAATTTTACCAGAAAAGCTGATGACCTTGAAAGGGCCAAGGAACATGCCCGGGCCGCAGAGAAGCTTGATCCAAACCTTCCTGAAGTGCATCTGGCCTGGGGACGTTATTACTACCAGGGCCGGTTGGATTACGAACGCGCGCTCGAAGAATATGCTATCGTTTTAGAGAGCCGGCCTCATAACGACAAAGCCTTGCGCTGGACAGGATATGCTTATAAACGGCAGGGCAAGTTCGTACAAGCGTTGGTCAACCTCAAGAGGGCATACGAGTTGAGTCCAAAACGTGAATCTCACCCGTTTTATATCGGGTGGATCTACGAACTGATGAACGAATACGATAAATCAGAATCCTACTTTAATCAAGCCATCTCACTGGCTCCGGAAAAGTCCAGGGGATATTACAGCAAAATGCTTTTATATTTACGCCGGGGGGACACCAAAAAGGCCAGGCAAGTCCAGAAGGAGTTTTCACAATATCCAGAT
>Ga0272441_10012375_pt1 | contig 12481 bp, 8 predicted proteins | sample SSMProp6N_FD_193582 | JGI IMG/M metagenome (GOLD analysis project Ga0272441, IMG submission 193582) | Marine sediment archaeal communities from Little Sippewissett salt marsh, Falmouth, MA, United States - SSM-Prop-6N | ecosystem: Environmental > Aquatic > Marine > Wetlands > Sediment ...
TAAGATTGGGCTCTCCGAACCGGTCCTGAACCGTACGAAATGATTGTACCGTGAGATCTGTCTCTGGAAGAAGATCGGTCCAATTCATCCGAAACTCGAGATGCTCTTAGAGTCCTCCCATGATCGCTGTTACGAGAACGACTGACGAAATTGTTATCCATGGACGTTTCATGGAGAGTACAAGAAGAACACCGACCCACCACCTGTTACGTATCTTCATCTCATTACCCCCAAGCCACGGAGAACGAATCCACGAATCTCGGAATCGAGGAAACTCGTATCCTCCGCGAACTCGAAACCGAATATCGCCGGACCAAGCCAGTACATACTGTCGAGCAGAGAGAAAACCATGAGCACTGCCATTTCTGTATCTTGCTCTCTGAATACTTTCTCAGCCTTGCCCTGTTCAATGATCTGAGCCATGATCGCTGTAATCGGAGAGACCATTATTTCATGTCCCAGCGATCCCATGGCTCCCATGGTCTCGGGTTCTCCGATGAGTACTTGGTTGATAGGCTGATTAATGAGACTCCGCGTATAGAATTCGATGAAGGATTCGATCTTCGTCACGGCATTTAAACTTTCAGACAAATCGTTCAGCCATTCGGATATCAGGATCTCATTAGACCTGAATACCGCTCGCGCAAAGAAATCGGCCTTATCTTTGAACATCTCATAAAATGTTCTTTTCGACATACCCGCTGCCCGGCAGATTTCTTCAACCGTGGTTTTCCGATATCCATATCGTATGAATACCGGAATTCCAGCCTCAAAAAGCTTCACGCTTCTCGGATCCAAAGATTCGATATGTGCAGATTCGGCGACCATTCGTCAGCTCCTGACAGAAACACATAGATAAAGTAATGCCTATCGATTTTGATAAATAAACGTAATGACTATAAACGTTTACTATATTATCGTTTATTTTGATCATGTCAAGATCCAAGCGCGTTGATTTTTCACAGACCATTCGCGTTCTGGAAATATCGCCGAATTCCATCTTGTAAGAAAATTGTCCATGGATAAATGTTGATTATAAAGACTCTCATTGAATCACACATCCGGGGCAGGAACCATGGAGAAGTATTACAGCAATATTCGTCGATATAAAATCTTCTCGACCGTGGTACATCTTCCATTCATGCTGCCGGTAATTGTACTGTTCTGGAAGGTCAACGGACTCGATGCCTTCGATATCTATATCCTTCAAGGCATATTCGCCATCGCCGTGGTCATTCTGGAGGTTCCTACGGGAATGGTGGCGGATCACCTCGGCAAACGAGTCAGCCTTCTCGCTTCCACGGTTACCATGTTCGTGGGAATGTTGATCTATGCAACCGGGCATTCATTCATGGCGTTCCTCATCGCGGAGATCGTTTTTGCATTAGGAGGAGCGCTTCTTTCAGGAGCGGATTCCGCGCTTCTTTACGATACTCTGAAACGGGTTGGCCGTCAGGACCAGTATAAGAAGATCGAGGGGACCGCACGTTCGAATCAAATGATCGCGTTTGCTCTGAGTAATATCATCGGTGGGATCGTCGGGAGTTATTCGTACCGTGCCACGCTCTTTCTCACCTCATTGGGTCCCTTGATCGCGTTTTTCGTGGCCTGGGGATTCAAAGAAGCCGGTATTCTCGCCACGGATGCGACGGAAGACGAAAAACGCAGCCGTAAGACCTATGGCGGTCTTCTCGGCGATTCGTTTAGATTCGTCAGGAAACACCGTCTCGTTCGATGGCACGTGATATTTTTCGCGGTGCTCTCTGCAAGCAGTACCTGGCTCCTCTGGATATATCAGCCGTATATGAAGTTCAGCGGATTACCGGTTTTCATGTTCGGCATCGCTTTCGCTCTTTTCAATCTCTTTTCCGCGTTAATGAGCCGCATCGCTCACCGTTTCGACGAAAAACTCGGAAGAACGGGAGCGCTGATTGCCATCATGGGGCTCCAGATACTTCCCCTTCCGCTCATGGCATGGATCGTAACGCCTGTAAGCTTCCTGTTTATCCTCGGTCACCAGGCAGTCAGAGGCATGATCCGTATCGTGGTCAGTGACCGGATTCTCGCATATACCTATGCGGATAAGCGCGCTACGGTTCTCTCCATGGGAGCGCTCATGGGTAGGCTGTTTTTCGCTGTAACATCTCCCGCAGTCGGGCACCTTACCAGATCATATTCATTACCGGTCGTGCTTATTATCCAGGGAATCGTGTTAATTGCACTATTGGGATCACTCCTTGCCTTTTACATCAGGATCCCGGGCAAATATTTCATTGTGAAGAAAAAAGTTACCGAACGGCAATAATTTCATCATCCGAACGGACACGGGCACTTTGCTCGTCCCGATCTTTCCGGATATATTCGGAACCACACAAAAGAAACAATCTCTTTTCATACGATTAAGGAAGTTCATCATGAATTCACTCATTGAACGGATAGAAGAACTGAAAGCAGAACGAAACGCCGTGATAATGGCGCATAACTATACTATCGGACCCGTTCAGGATATTGCGGATCTTGTCGGCGATTCTTTGGAACTCGCTAGAAAAGCAACCCAGGTGAAGAAAGACGTCATTGTCTTTTGTGGGGTACATTTCATGGCTGAAACCGCAGCCATACTAAATCCGCAACGAACTGTCATAATGCCGGATATTCATGCCGGATGTCCCATGGCTAATATGATCATGCCCAAGGAACTCCGCGCATGGAAAGAGGAGCATCCTGACGCCAGGATCGTCGCCTATGTAAACAGTACGGCGGATATTAAGGCGGAAGTTGATATCTGCTGTACATCAGCAAATGCGATCGAGGTCGTACGGTCACTCGGCGATGGAGAAATACTATTCGTTCCCGATCAGTATCTCGGTCACTATGTACAGACGAAACTGGAAAGAAAAATACATCTATGGCCCGGATACTGTCCGACTCATCGTCGCGTCCGGATAGAGGACATAGAGAAGAAACGATCCCTGCATCGCCATGCACTGGTCGTCGTCCACCCCGAGTGTACACCTGACGTCATTGAAGCGGCCGATCATGTGGGAAGTACCTCCGGTATACTGCGCTTCTGCCACGAAAACAGTTCCCAGGAATTCATTATCGGTACGGAAATAGGTCTTCTTCACCGTCTCAAAAATGAGAATCCCGATAAACGATTTTATCCTGCCACTGAACTCGGTGATTGCCCCGATATGAAACTTACAACCCTGGAAAAGATAATCTGGTCACTCCGTGATATGGAGTTCACGGTTTCTGTACCCGAACATATTGCAGTAAAGGCCAGGATACCCATTGAACGGATGCTCGAAATCACCGGAAGCTAAGTGCTCCATCTCACAAATACGGCTGCATTCGGTCGTCGATACATTCCTTATCGGCTTTATTACTCGTCGCTCAAATATGGCAAAGATATTCGCACTCCTCGCGTCGTGCCGGCCGGACGCCTCGACACTCTCAATACGTCACCATATTTATGGGAAGGAGCACTAAGTCCACATTTTCCCGGGTGTTTTCCCATTCTGTAAAAACACAATCAGCTAAATTGAATTGGTTGGTTTGATTTTAAATTAAATTGGCCGTTGTAAATGGGCCAATTTTTCACTATATTATCCATACCCCCGGGGTGATCTTTGAACGGCATTGTGCAATTTTCCGGAGGATGTGGATATGCTTTTCATACAAATCGACAGAAAAACAAGTGAACCGATTTATCGACAAATTGTGCAGCAAATTCAAACACTCATCGATAATGGGACTTTGTCTACAGGTTCAAAACTCCCTCCTTCGCGGGTTTTTGCCGCAAAGATCGGAGTCAATCGTTCAACGGTCTACCGTGCATACGAAGAACTGTGGGCCCTCGGTTATGTGGAAGGGCGACCCGGATCGTATTTGACTGTCCGCGAACGGATTCCCATCGCCCATGAATTGGATGATTCGACAGGCGGTTTGGTTGACTGGCAAAATCTCACTTCGGCGTATCTGGAAGATGTAGTTTCAGAGTTTTCGCAATACAGGCCGGAGGGGGTGAAAATAACCAAACGGGAGTGTATCGATTTCAGTCGACTTCAGATAGACCCACGGCTTCTTCCGGTGGAGCGATTCAGAAAATCGATGAACCGTACCCTTTACCGCGATGGCGAGCATATTTTAAACTATTTCCCCTATGCCGGATATCAACCCCTTCGCGAATACATCGCTCAACGAATGCGTATTCACGGCGTTGCGGCTTCAATGGATAATGTACTCATTACCAATGGATCGCAGCATGCCCTCGATCTTATAACCAGGGTTTTCGCAGGTCCAGGAAAGACCGTTGCAGTCGAGGCTCCCACGTATGCCAATATGCTTCCCCTCCTGCGATGTAACGGCGTAAATATCGTGGAAGTACCCATGTTATCTGATGGCGCGGACCTCGAAGTATTGGAAACCGTACTCCAGTCCCAAGACATATCTTTTTTCTATACCATGCCGAACTTTCAGAATCCAACTGGTATCACCACGGATCAGGCACATCGCGAGAGGCTTCTCGAGATATCCATGAAATATCGAGTTCCAATTGTGGAGGACGGATTCGAAGAGGAGATGAAGTACTTCGGGAAAGTCGCTTTGCCCGTGAAATCAATGGATACCGATCAGATCGTCATCTATGTAGGCACATTTTCAAAAGTGCTCATGGCAGGGGTTCGTATTGGATGGATTGTGGCCGAAAAACCCTGCACGGATCGACTCCTTGCAGTCAAGAGGTTCGCCGATATAGCATCGAACTCCCTGAGTCAGGCCGCTGTTTATGATTTCTGTATCGAGGGCTTATATGACCTTCATATACGTAAGCTCCATAGAGTATTCCGAAGACGGATGCAGGCACTTCAAAAAGCTGTTTCCGAATATATCAATCCTATCTATCTGGAATGTACACGACCTGCCGGGGGATATCTCGCCTGGGGCTCATTACCGGGTGAGTATATTGAAACCGGGAGAATCAGGAACATATTCGAGAACTATGGTGTGATCGTTTCATATGGGAATTACTATTTCGCCAGACGACCCCCGAACTCGGGATTCAGATTATCCATTTCCATGCTCGACGAGGATACGATATATGAAGGAGTTAGAAGACTCGGGGATGCAGTAACTGAACTTCATGAGAAAAGGCATGTTACTTGAACCAAAAGAAGATATCACATACGGACCGGTCCAATCACGAAGGTTGGGATCTTCTCTGGGAATCAATCTGTTCCCGGGCATACGAAAGCAATGTTCGTTCGATTGTATCTATTGCCAGTATGGATTCGAAAAACCAATCTCACGGCAAACGGCTTTGCGGGGATTACCATCTATTGATGAGGTCATGCATGCGATCGTCTCTCACCTGAAGAAGCTGAATACACCGCCTTCCTATCTGACCTTCTCCGGAAACGGCGAAGCTACACTTCATCCTCATTTCACCGGCATGGTAAAGGCACTTAATGAACTGAAGAATTCTCATATTCCTGAGGCAAGAACCGCCATACTCTCAAACTCTTCGTCGGTGGATATTCCTGAGATCCGGGGGGCGCTGGAATTGCTGGATGTTCGAATCATGAAACTGGATGCTGGTACTGATGATGTATTTCGACGATACAACCGCCCTTCGCTCGATGTGGATTTTCTCTCAATCGTTGAAGGTTTGGCGCGACTTGACGATGTGACTATCCAGACGCTCATGACAGGAGGGCCGCTGGGAAACAATTCGATTCAACATGTGGCTGCATGGATCGATTGTCTTGATTCCATCCGTCCTGAAATGATTCAACTTTACTCTCTCGACAGAACATCCCCCAGTGCGAATATCACGAAATTATCAGTTAACGAACTGGAAAAAATCGCGAATCGCGTACGTTCAAGAGGTCATGAAGTGGGGGTCTATTCGAGGAGTGAAAGAGTGAAAGAGTGAAAGAGTGAAGGAGTGAGAAAGTAAGGAAGTGAAAAAGTGAAAGAGCAGGGATGCGGTGGTATTTCTCTAACGTATTAATCAATGGCGCGGAATATCGCCTCAATTGAATCGCGATCGGAATCCGATCTCTTATCCCCCCGAAAGTACAAAAATAAATCCTGATATCCGAAAGCTGAATGCTGAATGCTGAACGACAGAGTCCCCGAGCCAGGCCGAGGGGCTGACAGCGTATGCGCGATACGCCGAGAAGACTGCCAAGTCTCGGTGTATCCGCCAATATCAGCTGGTGGAGAAAACGAAAAGGATGCATAACGAATATAGCGTTACCATATCGAAGACTGGAGTAGAACGTGGTGAGAAACTCTATCTTTACTCCAGCATACATCTTCGAATAATTTATCATACAAAAAGTATATAGTTCTGTTCATGTTTTACTATAAATCCTTCATTTCTCACATCGTTTGTTACGAAGTCTCCGAGATGGTATTGATATCGAGGCTTGCAACCGAAACCTTCGAAGGCGTATCCCCTGCGATACGTTGAGAATGATGAGGAAAGCATAACGAAGATAGCGCTACCATATCGAAGACTGGAGTAGAACGTGGTGAGAAATGAAGGATTAAGATGAACCTTCCTTGTTTCTGAAGTGCTTAAGGAGTAGAATACGCACCATGATCACTACATCACATGCAAGAAAGCGGAAGGTGACGCATGAGAAGATCGTTCCTGTTCATGTTCATTCTGGTAGTACTCTGTATCGGATGTCGCAGCCTGGCAACTGCCGGTTCTCAATCCACGGACGTAACAGCAATGTGGTCTGATGTCGATTCACTGATCAACGAACAGAAATTCGAGGAAGCCGCTAAAGAAGTCGGAAAAATTCGTGAGATATCACAGGAGAACAAGGACAACGAGAATTGGACGAAAGCACTTGTTCGAGAAACCCAACTGCGTATGGCACTTCATGGATATGAAACATCAGTGCGGTTTCTGAAAGATCAGACATGGCCGGATGATGCCCGATCAAAAACCATTCTTGATCTTTTTTACGCATTTTCACTCACCACGTACATCGATGCGTATTCTTGGGAAATCAATCAGCGGGAAACAGTGGAATCCACCCGCGAAGTAGATCTGAAGAAATGGACAAAGGATGAGATCTACGGAGAAGCGCAAAAGGCATACGTTGATATCTGGGATAGACGTTCGGAGCTGAGCCGGGAACCGGTCGAATCATTCGGGGAGTTCTTATCGAAAAACTCGTATCCTGATGAAGTCCGAGGTACGCTTCGCCATGCCGTCACCTACCTTTTTGTCGAATTGCTCGGGAATACGGGAAACTGGAGACCTGAACATCTGAACGAAACATGGCAATTAGATGTCTCATCCCTGATGACTTCTGAATATTTTGAAGGCGCAACCGTCGATCTTATGGATCCATCGGTTCATCCATTGCTGAAGATCTGCTATTTGCTCGATGATCTGGAAACGTGGTCAAAGAAGAAAAAGAACCCGGCTTCGGCGCTTGAAGCGCGCCTCGAACGGTTGCGGAGACTGCATACCTCATTTACGCAAAGTCCTGATCGTATTGAGATCAGAGAACATCTGCAAAACACGCTTCCCGAGTTTCGATCTACTGATTGGTGGTCCGAAGGTATGGCTCAGTGTGCCGAATTCGTACGTTCGGAAGACGATCCCGACGCTTTACGTCGTGCCCGTTCGATTGCGCAACAGGGAGCTCAGGAAAACCTGTCATCAATCGGGGGCAAACACTGTCTGGCCATCATCGAAAGCATAGAGTTGCCGGCGTACAGCGTCAAAGCCATGAAAAGTGACGGGAAAAATCGTCGTTCCATTCTCATCACTCACCGGAATATTGATAGAGTCTACTTCCGTGCTTACAGGATCGATTTGATACAGTGGATCGAACAGGCACGAGATTGGAATCTCATGCCGGGCAGTGACGATATTCGAAAACTCGTCGACTCAAAAAAGCCGGTTGAAGAGTGGAGCCGGGAACTACCGCGCACCCCGGATTTCAGAGATCATACAACGTATGCGTCACCTCCAATGGATGATTTTGGGTATTATGTCGTTGTTTCTTCTTCGCGACCCGATTTCGAAGCAGGGAACAATCGCCTCTATGCGATGCATCTTATCATTACCGATCTGGTTTTACTTACCGAATCGGATGGAGAAGGAGGATATCGGATCCAGGTTGTCTCGGGATCAACGGGAACGGGAATTCCCGGCGCCAGCGTATCCCTGTACAAGAGAGACTGGCAAAAGGGTCATCATCGCCTTAAGACTATACGAACCGACACCGGTGGATTGGTTTTCTTCAGATCCACTGATTTGAATAATACCAGGCAGACATTCCTCACTGCTGAGTATGAAGATGATGTGACTTTGGACGACGCCAACCTCTGGTTTCGAAGTCACGGCGAATCGGGCACACATTCTTCGACTCTCATTTTCACGGATAGAAGCGTTTATCGCCCCATGCAAACGATTCAATGGAAGGCTTTGCTGTATCAGGGCCGAAGAGATCAGGGGCGATTCAGTACGGTACCGGAAACGTCGATTACCATCTCTCTCATCGATCCAAACGGGGAGTCAGTAGCAACCGAAGTCAAAACGACCAATCGTTTCGGTACCGCTTCGGGTGAATTCATGATTCCAACCGGTCGTCCGCTCGGCTCGTGGAAAATCAGGAGTTCATACGGAGGATCGCTTCCTATCCGGATCGAGGAATATAAGCGACCGACCTTTGAAGCGGAATTCGTCGATCCGGATCAGCCGCTTCGTTTGAACCGTCCTGCGGTATTAAAGGGAGAAGCTCACTACTACTTCGGATTACCGGTAGTAAATGGAGATGTGCGGTGGAGAATTACTCGTGAACCCGTTTACCCGCGAGGGTGGGGATTCTGGTGGGGATACAGACCACAAACCGCATCGCAGATCGTGGGTTCGGGCACCACACAACTGGCGGATGACGGATCGTTCTCAATTTCGTTCACTCCGGAAGCTGATGAACGTCTGGCTGAACTGAGCAGAGAAACATCATACCGATTTTCAATCACTGCGGATATCACGGATGAGGGAGGCGAAACGCGAAGCGCGACTCGTTCTTTCCGCCTCGGTTTTATATCCGTGGAAGCAACGATCACCATGGAAACTGGTTTCATACGTGAGGATATCAAACCTGCATTTACCATTCAACGTACAAACCTCGACGGGATTCCCCGCTCGGGTGAGGGAAGGTGGAGTCTTTTCACTTTGCGCGAACCGGAGAAAGCCCTCCTCCCCGCGGATCTTCCGAAGCTCATACAACAATCCACAACCGGTGACGCGTTTTCAACGCCGGGCGATTCTATGCGACCACGGTGGGAAACGGGAATAGATGTGGAGCAACTCTTGAGAAGCTGGGAGCGGGAACGGAAGATTGCAGACGGCGCTGTCAGCCATGGTGAGACCGGTTCGGCTTCCATCTCAGTATCAGCGCTTCCACCCGGTGCCTACAGGCTCGTGTATACCACACAAGATGACTATGGCTCCGAATGTGAAACGCAAAAGGATTTTTACGTTGCCGATCCTGTTTTCAGGCTGCCCGTTGCACTGATTCTTCGAGCGGAACGCACCTCTGTACCCGTTGGTGAAACAGCACGAATCTATGTTTCATCCGGTCTGTCGAAACAACTTCTCTATCTCGAAATATTCAAAGCGGGTGCGCTGATTAAGCGAGAAGTACTCGATGCGGATAAAGATGAAACGCTCATTGAGATTCCCGTCACCGAGGACGATCGTGGCGGATTTGGAATAACCTTACATGCAGTGCGTGATCATCAATTCATGCGTCAGTCACAGACAATTTATGTACCCTGGGATGACCGGAGACTATCGGTATCATTCTCAACGTTCAGAGATAAAATCCGACCAAAGGCAACTGAAACCTGGACGGTGACTGTACGGAGTAACGATGGATATCCCATTGAGTCGGAAACAGCAGAACTTTTGGCATATATGTATGATAAGAGCCTTGATATATTCGAACGGCACACTCCCCCGAATCCCGTATCATTGTATCCCTCAAAGACAGGTGTTCAAATAAGTCGGGCAACACTTGGATCTCAATCGGGCTTCCAGTTTATCGGCGGCGGCTTTACCATGGCTCATGGATATCCCTCACTCGTTGGTGATCACCTTCAATTCTATTCGGGATATGGGATCGGCGGACCCGGCAGACGAGGTATGTACCGGCAGCATATGGCACCTGCCCCCATGGCTATGGAGGCAGATGTATCGGCAATTAAAAGTAAAGCCGTCAGGGAAGAGAACCTCAATGCTCTGGGGGACACCGAAACGAAGGAAGGGCTCGATGAAATCCGGGTTGATTCAACTCCCGGAGCGGGGGAATCGCCCCAGACCGTAGAAGCGTTGCGAAGTGACTTTGCAGAGACCGCATTCTGGGAACCACATCTTCGTCTCAATGATGACGGATCAGCATCTATTGAATTCCAGGTGCCGGATCCGGTTACCACATGGAATGTCTGGGTCCACGCCGTCACTACTGATCTGAAAGCAGGTTCCCTCCATCGCGAAACTCAAAGCGTGAAAGAACTCATGGTAAGACCGTATATCCCGCGGTTTCTCCGGGAGGGAGACGTAGCCGAGATAACCGTTGTTGTAAACAACGCCTCCGATAAAACACTCACGGGAAAACTCTCCTTCGACATTATAGATCCGGAAACCGAGGAAAGCATCTTGTCGTCATTCGGGTTGGATCCGAACGAAGTTGTGAGAGGAATCACCGTTCCTGAGGGAGGCGGAACGCATCAGGTCTTCAAGGTGAAGACGCCCAATGAAATCGGACTAGTCGCCATAAAGGCCGTTGCTACGTCAGAGGAATTCAGTGACGGTGAACTGCGTCCAATCCCGATTCTTCCAAGCAGAATGCACCTGACGCAGAGCAGATTCGTTACGCTCAGAGATACGGATACTAAGAATCTTCACTTCGCTGATCTTGTTCGTGAAGATGATCCGAGTCGAATCAATGAGCAGATGGTGGTAACCGTTGATGCGCAACTCTTTTACGGTGTTCTGCAAGCGCTTCCCTACCTGGTTCAGTACCCGTATGAGTGCACTGAACAGACGTTGAATCGATTCGTATCTACCGGTATCATGACATCTCTCTACGACGAATATCCAGCGGTCAAACGCATGGCGGAGGACTTTTCTGAGCGACAGACTCAATATGAAACCTTTGATTCCGCTGATCCCAACAGGCGGATGCAATTGGAGGAAACTCCGTGGCTCAGACAGGCACGAGGCGGCACCAGAGATATGAGTGACCTTATTAATGTCCTCGATCCTCGAATCGCCGGCGCTCAGCGCGATGAAGCGATCGCAAAACTCAGAAAAGCGCAGACCTCTCTGGGAGCGTTCCCCTGGTTCCCGGGCGGACCTCCGTCTCCCTATATGACATTATACATCATGTACGGATTTGCAAAAGCAATGGAGTTTTCTGTCGACGTACCTCAGGATATGGTCCAACGAGGCTGGTCGTACTTGGCCAAATACTATCGTGATGAAATCCCGGAGATGATGGCTCGGGACTGCTGTTGGGAATTCCTGACATTTCTGAATTATGTCGCCAGTTGCTATGAAGATGTCTCGTGGACCGGTGAAATGCTTACCGCCAAAGAACGAATCGACATCCTTGATTTCTGTTTCAGGCACTGGAAACAGCATTCTCCCTACCTCAAAGGTCTGCTCGCCAAGACACTCCATCGAATGGACAGACCGGATGATGCGCTCCTTGTTTGGGGTAGCGTAATGGATTCAGCAAAATCAACGGAAGACCAGGGAACATATTGGGCTCCGGAAGACCGTTCCTGGTTATGGTACAATGATACCATCGAAACTCATGCGTACGCTCTCAGGACACTCACTGAACTCGAACCTGAGAGTAGCCACAGGCACGGTCTCGTCCAATGGTTATTTCTCAACAAGAAACTCAATCATTGGAAATCCACGCGAGCCACGGCCGAAGTTATTTATTCTCTTGTTCACTACCTCAAAGCTGAAAACGCCCTGGGAACACCCGAATCAGTTACCGTTAAAGTCGCCAATAGAACCACAACATTCGATTTTGACCCGTCAAAATATACCGGCAAGAAGAATCAGATCGTCATTCCCGGAGAAATCGTGGGACCGGAAACATCGACAATCGAAGTGCAAAAGGGAGGTAAAGGATTCGCTTTCACATCGGCCACATGGCATTATTCTACCGAAAGACTTCCTGAGGAGGAATCCGGAGACTTCTTCCACATCCAGAGACGGTATTTCAAGCGAGAAATCACTGATAGAGGATTTGTTCTTAAACCGTTGGAAGAAGGCAATACCATAGATGTCGGTGATCAGATAGAAGTTCATATCTCCATTCGATCGAAGCATCGCGCTGAGTATGTTCATCTGCGTGATCCTCGACCGGCGGGCTGCGAACCCGAGAATCAGGTATCCCGCTATAAGTGGGATATAGGTATCGGA
>Ga0272441_10012376_pt1 | contig 12481 bp, 6 predicted proteins | sample SSMProp6N_FD_193582 | JGI IMG/M metagenome (GOLD analysis project Ga0272441, IMG submission 193582) | Marine sediment archaeal communities from Little Sippewissett salt marsh, Falmouth, MA, United States - SSM-Prop-6N | ecosystem: Environmental > Aquatic > Marine > Wetlands > Sediment ...
CCCGGTGATGCGGCTCGTCGTTAGCCGTCGGGAAAGTGAGAAGCAGCCGGCCGCCCGGAACACGGTGGGACGTTTCGAGAATCGGGTACTCGCTGCCGTGGCAACCAGGCCGGGTTGGCGGCGCTGAATGCGGCATGGACATCAACGGCGACGTTGCATACGAAGACCCAGCGTCTGATCGTGGATTCGGTCAGTTCGAACAGTCCGGTGCCCGCCCAACAGAAGCGTGCCCGACAACACGGCCGCTACGGCAGCGTCTGCCATCAGCCGCTGTTCTGCCTCAACCGGTTCGGCGACTGTTCCTGCGGATGGCACAGGTCGAGATCACCAGAGACCTGCTCGCGCAGATCCTCAGCCGCATCAGGTCGCTGTTGCCGGCGCCCACATGACAGGCCGCCGGAGATCTCGCCAGCGCTCCAGAGTTGATGAGGACGCCGTCGATACGCAGGCGCCACCACGCTTGTCCTTCGGCTCTTGAGTGAACTCGAAGTCCACAAGCCGCCCATGCGTGCGGCAGGTCCCACCGATCTGGCGACCCACGGCCAGGCGTGCAGGTCCCCGGACCCCGGATGTTGAAGCACTCTGCCCAACGGCTGACCGTGCAGACAACACGGGAAGCGCTCAGCCTGATGTGGGTAATCTGGGTCTCAAGCTCCGGCGGAATGCCCCTCAGCGAGGACTATCGTCATGAGCCCCGGAAGCCGACGGTAGAATGTCGGATGGGGTCTACTCGAGCGGCACGCCACGCTAAGCCGCTCCTTCTGTCCACGAGAGGTCGGCCCATGCTGCGCCTGGCCCTGGCGTTTCTGATCGCGACCGCTCTGCCCGGCACTGGAGCGCCGGTTGATGTGCACGACTTCGGCGCGGTGGGCGATGGCGCCACCGACGACGGCCCGGCGATCCGTGCCGCACTGCGGGCTGCGGTCGACGCCTCGCAACGGGACGGGCGGAGGAAGCAAGTCGTCCGCTTCGACCCGGGCCGCGTCTACTACGTCGGGCCCTGGAGCGAGCGCTGGCACACGCTCCCGATCATCGGCGGCCGAGACATCGTGGTCGATGGTAGGGGCGCAGAGTTGAGGATCAGTCGGAAGAACATGGCCTTCGACATCCTGCGCAGCGAGGCCATCACTATTCGCAATTTCATCATCGACTACGACCCGCTTCCTTTTACGCAAGGCGAAGTCGAAACCGTCGACGCCGAGAGTGGGACCTTCACCTGGCGGCTGGAGGACGGCTACCCCGCGCCGCCGCAGGAAGACATCGGTTACGACCACGGGTGCTTCATTGATCCCGCCCCGAGCCGGAAGTACACGCACTACTGGGTCTACGTGGAGGCGGTGACTCCGGTCGAGGGCGAGCCCGGGCTCTATACCATCCACCCAAGAGACTCCCATCGCGACGTCGTCCGCAACTGGGCGGAGGCGTCACAGCGGTTCTGGTTCTTTTTAAACGACCGTGTCCCGGATGAGTACGAAGCGCGCTTCGTCTATGACAAGCGGGGCCATTGCCAATCGGCGCCCGCCGCGAGCATCGCGTTGCGCCACAGCCCGGACTGCGTGATCGAGAACGTCGAGCACTACAGCTCGCCGAGGATGACGATTCGCTACGACGGGTGCGACGATCTCGTGCTGCGCAACATCCGCGTGATCCGCCGGCCGGGCACAACGCGGCTGTGCGCCGGTAACTCAGACGGCTTCCACGGACGGACCCGAAGCGGGCCGATCATCGAGAACTGCGAGTTCGAAGCGCTGGGCGACGACTCGATCGCCACGGGGTCGATGGCGCACCGCGTCTGGATGATCGACTCACCGACGCGCCTGCGACTGGCCTACACCGACATCGCGTGGTACCCGCTCTGGATGGACCCCGGCGACCGGTTCCGGTTTTGGGACCAGGTTGAGGGGAAGGACCTCGGCGAGGCGGCGGTGGTGAAGGTCGAGCCCGTGGGGAGTCACGACGCCTACGTGACGCTCGACCGGCCGATCGAAGGCCTGCGGGCGCTGGCTGACCTGCCCAAGGAGGGGGCGGCTCCCGAGGCCCAGTGCACCCTGGCGTTCCGCGTGCCGGACAAGCCGATGGTGATCCGCAAATGCACGTTCCGGACGCAGTTGAAGGAGGCCATGCTGATCGGCGGGCGACTTGTGGTACAGGACAACGATATCGAGGACACGGCCTACGGCATCGACGGGTACTTCTTCGGCCGCACGGTGGACGGGATCTTCAGGCGGAACCGGATTAGGGGGGCGTGGCCCTACTTCCTGGGGCTTCGCGCCGATCCCTCAGGCAACCCGCTCAAGCCCGCGGTGGAGGGGCGGATCGTCATCGAGGACAACGAGTTTGAGATTCGGGCGCGCGGGAAGCTGCCGGTGCATTACGGGCTCATGCTGGAGCCGTTCTCGAACGTCACGATCCGCGGGAACGGTTTCCAGATCTCGGCCGACGCCAATCCCGACACCCAGGCCGTGGTGCTGAGGCGGTGCCGGGATGTGCTCTTCGAGGACAACGTCTTCGACGATGCGCGGCCCAAGGTCAATGGCGGCGTCGTTCATCTGGTCGACATGGCGGAAGAGGACATCTCGATGGGCGGCAACGTCTACCACATGCGGCCCGGCGTCAACCCGGTCCATCGCGCCAAGTAGCGTGCCCGTGCGCGTGTCCAAGGGCCGACACCGGTGCCACGCGGTCTATGTGTGCCACCCAGAGACTCCCGCCGCTGCAGAGCTCTGAGTTCCTTCGCCGGCGACGCCTCCCGCACCCAACACATTCCTCACCCAGACCCTTGAGCATTCAGTGGGTGCTAAGGGGTACTTTGTCTCCGGCACTCCGGGTCGGCCGTCGGCGTGGAAGCACACTGTGACGCACGGCCCGCCGTCCCGACCCGTTGGGGCGCATTTGAGGGCCTTTCTGAACGCAATCGGCATTGTGTTTCATCGCGCGACGGGGGGCGACTCCTGCATCTCGCCCAATTCACACCCTCTGCGCCGCCTCGAACATAGCCATGACGTTCTCCGGGGGCACATCACCCAATATGTTGTGTACCTGGTTGAACACGTACCCCCCACCCTCGGAGAAGACGGCAATGCGCTCTCGGACCTGCTGGGCGACCTGTTCGGGCGTGCCGTTCACGAGAAGGCTCTGGGTCTCGCATCCCCCCCCCCAGAAGGTCAAGTCCCTGCCGAACTCTCGCTTTAGTCTCTGGGGCTCCATATTCCTCGCCGCCGTCTGCACGGGGTTGAGAATCTCCACGCCCGCCTCGATCAGACTGGGGATCAGCCCATGCAGGCCTCCGCAACTGTGCAGAAACACCTTCAGCCCGGAGCGCTGCTTGACGCGCGAGTAGATCTGCTTGTGCCTGGGCAGGAAGAACTCGCGATACATGGCCGGCGACACCTGAGGGCCATATTGGGTGCCCAGGTCATCACCCATCTGGACGATGTGTACGACGTCGCCCACAGCGTCGAGGAACTTGTCCAGTCCGGCCAGGTGCAGCTCCGTGAGGGCATCCAGCAGCCGATGGGCATCCTGTGGTCTACAGGAGAGGTCTTCCAGGAACTGCCCGAATCCACGCAGGAACTGAGACCACTCCAGCAGGTTCCCTCCAAAGGCGCACATGATGGCCTTGTCAGTGCTATCCCGCAGTGCCATGGCCCTAGTGCGCATCTGGGCCCAGCGCCCCTCTTCAAGGCCCGGGTGCCAGGGCGCACAGCCCAGACGACTCCAGGTGACTTGCTGCATATGGTAGGGAAGGTCCGCGAGCGAGGCCCCGGATAGCCCGGCCACTTCGTCTGCCAGCGGCCAGTACGTTTGGGTGATATACGGCTGGCCTGCCGGCATCACACCGATGATCTGCCCCTCATCGCCTCGCACCAGCCATCCCCCACGGCCGTCGGGTTCCGGGTCGAACCATGCCGGGGCCGTGGCCGGCGCCCCATCGGGCAGAGACCACTCGCGCACCTCATCTGACTGGGTAAACCACGCCCTTCCCAGGTCAAGCACGTCCACGCCAAACCGCTCGATGAGCTCCCACTGTGGCTGCGCGAGGCCCTGGACTACATCGTACACGAATACCGAGGGCGCCAGCCCCACGTGCGCATGCAGGCGGCTGCAGGCCCCCGCCGTAATCCCGGTGGACCGCATGCCACCAAAGTCGATGGGGCACCGATCCGTCTCCTGATGCGCTATCGCCGCAAGTACGCGCTCACGTGAGTTCATCATCGCACCACCTGTCCGCTGTTGTTGTTCTGGGTGCATTCACCTGCTAATCTCAGTCCGGAAGGCGTAAAGCCGCCCTCTCGTCAACTGCCAATGCAGCCGGACTTGCCTGCCCGCCAGGGCGCCAATGTCGGGGCTGGAGTTCCAACTCATGGTGTGCCACAGGCAGTCGCCGCTCGCCCCGTTACAGTCATCTAAGCTGAACCCCGGCACGGGTTCGCCGTCCCCGTCACTGATGCCTGCTTTGATCTCGCCACCGAAGTGGGTCCAGGCATTGATCTTCAGCCGATCGCCCTCGAGCTCGAAGGGGACGGTCCACAACTCGCCGCGGGCCTCGGCCTCGAGGGCCATGAAGCCATCCTCGCGGATCGTGGCCCGCCACAGACCGCCTTTCGCCCACCAGCCGCCTTCATAGTGGGTCTCATTGTGGGTCTGCACCTTTGGCTGCACCAACATAGACCACTGGCCCGGAGCCGTCTCGATCAGCCCATGGGCCGCCACTACCCCCGCGTAGTGCGCGGTGCCGGGCTGCCCGGCCCCAAGAATGGGCTCCCTCAAGGGCCGGTGCCATACCGCCCCGTCACGGCTGACCCACAGGTGGCTTTCCATCGTGTCCGCCGTCCTGGGGTAGAAGCAGGGGAAGGCCAGGTAGGCATCCTGCGCCCCGGGCCACGGGATGACGCCGTTGGTGTAGATGTCCGTGCCCGGCGGATCGCCCGCATCGGTCACCATGCAGAAAGACGGCTCCGGCCAGTTGTAGAAGTCCTCGGACACCGCATGATCCACCGTGCGCCGGCCCTGCCACAGATTCCCCTGGGGCCAGCCGCGGAAGTAGCCCTTGTAGTGCTCGCACGCCTCGTCCCAGAACACGACGGTCTGGGTATCGCTGGCCCATCGCAGGATCGGCTTGTCCACGGGCGTCCAGTGGATGCCGTCGGGTGAGACGGCCCCCGCCACGTACGCCCCTTGCTCGTCCTGCGCGCAGTGAACCATCTTGTAACGTTCGCTATCGGGGGCGGACGGGTCTTTGTGCACGTGGGCCCCGTGGGGACTGCAGCCCCCGGAGTTCTCCTCAGCGTAGATAATGTTGCTGTGCGCCGAATCCCCGAAGGGCAATACCTCCAGCGAGGGGCGCTGCCAGTGGATGCCATCCTCGGACTCCGCGTAGCAGACTCTCGCACTGAAGTCTCCCTTGTCGTACTCACTGTACGCCTCGTAGTACAGCCGGAAACGCCCTTCGTCTTCGAAGAACGTGCCATAGCCGTTGATGAAGTGGCTCTCCCAGGGCTGTTCACTGATCACGACGGGTTCGGGCTGGACCTCGGGTCTGAAGGTCACGATCCGCACTCCGCAGGGCATCAAACGAGGACGAGGCTCCCCCGTCCAGGCCACACCATAGCCGGCCTCCGTGAAGGACCAATCCGTGAACACATGCTTCTTGCCCGGTGCCAGACGAACCGCCATTGTACGGGCCTGCCTTTCCGCTCATTGTGATGCCGCGAGGTATTCGCCACCCGAGCCCGCGGGGGGACACGTACGTGTTGGGCTCAGGTGGGTCGGCCCGGCTCCCCGCGCGTCCAGCACAGCCATGCGCCTGAAGGTAACGGGTGCCACTGGTCCCAACCCAGGAGACTGAGTGGCAGGCTCAGTCTCGGGGAGGACCAGTGCGCCGTTTGCCCTATGGCCCGGCAGTGGACGCGCGACACACAACCCCGCGACCACTGGTCCTCTACCCTCCCGCGTGTGCGGGATGGCATTGGGACCAGTGCCACCCATCTGGTCGGTGTCCTGCCATGGTGCTAGATCCAGACAGAGCCCGCAGAACTGCCTCTATGCAGAGCCGTATACGCCATACACATACGGGACACGCCCCCCTGCCCCCCGGCCTCGCGCGGCAGCTACTCAGTCGAGGAGGCACTAGCCGAGCTTGCGTTGCCCGATTGATCGACGGCGATGACCACATATGGCTTCGCCAGGCCGACGTGGTCGCCCTTGTCGATGAACTCCGTCGCCACAGTCGAGCCGATCTGATTCGCCACGGTGAGGGGCTCACCCGGCCGCTCGAGCCGGTACACCCGGTAGTAGCATAGGTCGGCTGCATCGCTCGCCGGCCAACTCACCTTGACGGCGCCGCCGTCAGCCCTCTCAACCCCGGGTGCCGCCACGGGGGGCGGCGGCGCGTCCTCGTACGCCGTCGTGTACACCGTCAGCGTCCCCTCCCCCACCGTGTCACTCAGGCTTGAGTCAGCTATCTCGATCACGGCCGCCGGCGGCTGCATATCACCATAGGGGTGGGAGGGCACATGCTGTGGATCGTACACATACTTGCGGAAGGCCTTCACCGGCCCCACGGCCCCCAGGTCTATGCTCACAGGGACATCGCCCTTGTAGCGGTTCACCACGGCAATAGACCACGCCTCATCGGCGTGGTGGCGCACGGCGGCGACTCTCAAATAGGGGTCGTCGCCGGCGACGCGAAAGACCGTCGCCGGCCCGCGGAAGAACCGCGTCAACAGCCCATACGCGTAGTAGTGGGCGCGGGTGGAGTAATCACTCCCGGTCCACTTGAAGGTGCCCCACTTGTTGGCGTAGGCCTTGTTGTAATCGTCCGGAAAGTCCATGAAGGTCCAGTTGCCCATGGCGTAGACGCCGGCGTTGATGGCCGCAATGGCCGCTTCCGCCAACTGGATCCCCACGAGGGGCTCTGCCGGCGTATCCCAGTAGATGCACGCGTCCCACTTCTTGCCATTCCGCGTGCTGCCGTCCTGCTTGGCGCCGAACTCGCCAAGTATGAAGTCCTTGCCCTTCTGCCGCGCCATGTCCACTCCCCAGATGAGCTTGGACAAGAACCACGGGTAGAACCGGTCGTCTTCCGGAGGATAGCTGTTGATGTAGTGATGGCCGCCGTACACGGCGGTGATCTCGTCCATGTTCTCGGTGGCCCACTGGATGGTGTGCCACCGGTCGATGGGCGCGGCGTCGGTAGCCAGTAGGCCGATGTCCAGCCCCCGAGCCTGAATCTGCGCCAGCAATTCCGCGTGGTAGTCTTTGAATGTGGGCAGATCGCCCGCCAGGCTGCCCCAACTGCTCAGGGTCAACTCGTTGCTCATGCAGTAGTACTTGATGTTGTCGGCGCCCTTGGCGCGGATCAGGTACTCAAGGTTGTCGACGACCTGCCTTGCATAGGCCCGCCGCTCATCTCCCGGCTGCGTGTTCTTCGGGCCCCACGTGGCAAGGTATAGTTCCGTGCCTGTCTCCTTGAACCGCATCAGGTGGGCGGCCACTTCGTCAAGCTTCTCGGGCTTCCAGTGCCAACTGTCGTTCAGTCGAGCGAAGGAGGGGTTCAGCTCACGCCAGCGCTTGGCAACCACGTCCGATAGGTGCTTGGGGCCGATGTCGAAGGTGTGGTGGAATACATGGAACCCCACGCCGCCGAAAGCCGGGTGGACGACGTCCTCAGTGCGGACCTCGATCCTGCGGGTCGCCTGTCCCAGGTCGGGCCATGGCTCCAGGCGGGATGTCCTGACCAGCCTGACGTCATCGAACCAGGACTTGCCGGTGTGGTGCAAGATCAGGTCCAGCCGTGCCCTACGCGTCCCCATTGGGGCCTGGCCCGTCCAGTTGAGCTCTTCCCAACCGGCTGTGCCCTTGTTGTCAAACTTGCTGTGGGCGATCCCCACGCGACGCCCGTTCTCGTCCAGAAACTGCAGGGCGCAGTAGGCGCCGGTCTCGCCGGCCGTGTCGGCGCGCACGAAGACCGTCACCTCGAACGCATCGCCATGCCTGACAGAGGCGACCTCGCGGTAGAGCTGCTGATAGGCCGGCGCGACACCCGGCTCAACGGTGATGCGCGCGCTGCACGCCCCCGTGTGGGCCACAGTCCGGTCGATGTCGAACTGCGCCCGGCCGTTCTGGTTCCAGTCATCCAGCCCCTGCTCAAAGCCCGTCTCGATGAGCGTTTCGGGGCCGGCGAACTCATCCGCGGCCGTCACCATCCCGGCCACCGTCACCAGCAGCCCTACGAGTGCGCATGTGTCCATGATCCCAGCCATCCTGCTCACCCCTTAATCACAGTCTTCCGGCAGTGAGGTACGCGGGGCGCAGTCGCCGTCAGCCGACCGCCAGGGGATACACGCCCCATCGCTCCGCCGCCCTCCACAGGGCCTCGATATTCTCCGGTGGGAAGGGCATGCCCTGGTCGGGGCCGATGATGTACCCGCCCCCCGGCGCCAGAAGCCCCAACACGCGCTTGACCTCGGCTTCGACCTGCTGTGGCGTGCCGAGCATCAATACCTCGTGAGTGTCGATCGCGCCCATGAGGGCGAGCTTGCCGGCCGCCAGACGCTTCACCTCAGCCAGATCGTTGGCACGCGCCTGAACGGGGTTCAGGATATCCACACCTACCTCGATCAAGTCGGGCACGATCTCCTGCACCCGCCCGCACGAATGGAAGTTCACCAGCTTACCCGCCTGTTTCAACACACGGAAGGCGCGGTCATACTCCGGCTTGAAAAACTCGCGGAACTGCGCCGGAGAGATCATCAGCGCTCTCTGCGTCCCCAGATCCTCGGAGAATCCCACGCCATCGACCCCGAGGTCGATGTAGCGCTCGAACACGGCGATGTTGTAGTCGGTGATCTTGCGCAGCAGCCCCTTGAGCTCGTCGGGGTGCTCGTAGAACGCGGCCATGAAGTTCTCCATGCCCGTCAGCGCCCAGGCCCGCTCGAACAAGAAGTACACCTGCTGGCCAAAGACAAGCTTCTCCTCGCGCCGCGGGATGCCGGCCATCTGACCCGCAAGCACCTCATCGGCGTCGAACATCGCGTGAGGGTCCGGGGCCTCATACTCTCCGATCCTGCTCAAATCGGGCAGCGGGTTGCCCTTGGGGAAGGGCACCATATCCTCCCGTGTGGTCTCCCATCGCGTGCCCCAGGCATCAGTCCAAGTGTCAATCCGGAAGTTACCCGCATACTGAACGCCGGCCATGACGCCCTCATTGCCCCTTGGCACGTAGGCGGGCCGGTCATGCCCTATAGCGCGCAGCAGATTCTCCTTGGGCCCCATCGTAGTCGTCCTCACCGGCTCTCTGCCCGGAAATGTCATCGTGTCTGCCACGGCCCACAGCAAACGGCCGAACACCCTGGGGCTTTGCCCCAGACCCCACTGGGGCTTTGCCTCAGACCCCGTTATTCGCATGCCCAGGCCCGCGCGCCCCGCAGGCGGGGACCATCGGATGCAGCTTTGACGACGACGCATCGAGCGCCCCACACGGCTTCACACCTTGGGGCTTTGCCCCAGACCCCGTCATTCGCGTGCCACGGCAGAGCACGAAGGCCATGAGTGCCACCGGTCCCTCGACCCCGCGGGTGGCGTTGAGCGGCTCAGGCTGTCTCCTCCGCCAGGTCCGCTGCCCGCATGTCCTCGGGCCTCGGCTTCGGGTGCGACGGGAGTGTCTTGGCAACCAAAGCGGTCGTGAATAACAGAATCCCCAGTGCCACCCAGAAGCTCGCCCGCAGGCTCCAGACATCCGATATCCAGCCGTACATGTACGGCGCGAGGCCCACAGGCGCGGAAATCAGCATCAGGAAGGCGATGTTGCGGCGCATCTGGGACTTCGGCGAGCAGCATAGCGGGTAGTTGAAGTAGTACACCCCGAACAGCTCTCCCGCACCATTGATCCCGAAGGCCACAAGGAACCAGTAGCCGGGCACGAACAACACCCACAGGACGCCGGCGATCTGCAAGCCAACGGTGATGAGCAGGGGAACCTTGGGGTTCGTGCGGGCGAGAATCCAGCCCAGCAGAAGGCCGGCGAGCATCTTCACCCCAAACCGCAAAGCGAGCTGATAGCCCACCAGACTCTCCGGGGGCCGGTCCACCACTTCGCGGGTGTAAAGGCTCATGTTGTTCTGCACCATGTTGCCGCAGTAGACCAGCAGGTACGCCACACAGGCGATGAGCAGTATCCGGTAGCTACAGACCTCCTTGAAGCCGCCCAGCACCGCGGTTTTGAAAGGCTCGCGCTGCACATCGGTGGCGGGCATCGGTATTACGTACAACCGCGCCAGAACAGCGCCCAGAGCCATGATCGGAGCACTGGCCCCAAACAGGAGTGCGAAGCTGTACGGGTAGCTGACCTGAGCCCAGGCAGTGGGTCTCCAGCCGAATAGCTCGCCGTCCAGTATGAGTTGCGCCCCCAGGGAGCCGGCGACCGCAAACAAAGGCCCTACGCCGAAGGCCATGGAGAGTGCCTTACCCCGGCGGGCCTCAGACAGCCCTCGCCCCAGCGCTTCCCAGTTGAAAGTGGCCGCCACACCGTTCGTGCACCCAAGTACCGCCGCGTGGGCCACCAGACTGCCGACGATGAGCCACGGCGGCGCCCCCAGGATCAGGACTACGGCCACGGCGGCGCCCATGGCCGCCGTGATCGAGTAGCTCACGACGAGGGTGGGCTTCAGCAACCGCGCCTGGGGTACCAGCCAGGCGATGAGCACCGGGAACCAGGCCATCAACAGGTAGACTGAGCTGGGGAGGTTCGCGATGCGCTTGTTGGTGCCCAAATTGTCGCACAGGGCCGCCTGCACAAAGCCCACATACAACACCGGCGCCGCGAGGTAGATCAGCGATACGAGGCCGGCATAGATCTTCGCATTCCGCTCCTGCAGACGCGTCTCGAGCTGCGCGTCCACAGGGTCCTGTTTGAGCTCACCTTCCGGCTCGACAACCACCACCGTGGGCTTTTCAGTCTCCTGTGGGAGTTCCTCAGCCTCTTGATCCCCAGTCGCCTCGGGGGGCAGACCGTCTGACATGGTGTTCCTCCCTGTGGGCGGCGGCCGTGCTGTGCGGCCTGTTCAGGGCGCAGTTCCCCGAAACCGGCGGCTCGACCTTTCCTAACCCACCAGTTGGGCCGGTGCCCGGATAGGAACGAAGGAGCCACAAGCCCAACGGAGGAACAGGCCTGCAGGCTGCAATCACGCGCCGACCAACGCCGAGCGGAGGCACACGCTCATGAGCATCCAGCAGGGCGGCCGGCTTCTCACCTTGTTCATTGCCACAGCGCTGAGCTCGATGACCGCGGCCCACGCGGTGCGAGCATCCCAGGTAGCCCCGCCCACCATCACCATCGGCGCGGTGCCGAGTGCTCCCGTGGTGGACGGAGAGATCGTGCCCCATGAGTGGGCCGGGGCCGCCTATTTCGGCGGCTTCATCAACGTGGCCACCGGCTGGATCGCCACGCCACCCACCCGCGCCTACTTTGCCGCCGACGAAGACACGCTGTTCCTCGCCGTGCAGTGCTCCATCCCCCGAGGCAAGGAGCCCAAGTCCACCGCCACGAAGCGCGACGGGCAGGTATGGGCCGACGACTCCATCGAGCTATACCTGGTCACCCCCGCAGATGTGCAATACCAGTTCATCGTCTCCGCCGCCGGAGTGATGTTCGACAAGCGCAATATCGACCCCGGATGGGACGGCACGTGGCGCGCGGCCACCCGCGTGCTCGAGGGCCGCTACGAGATCGAGATGGCCATCCCCCTTTCCGACATGGGGCTGTCTGCGCCGCCCGAGAGCTTCCGATTCAACCTGTGCCGCAACTACGTGGTGCCCACCAGCCAGTGGACCTCGGTCGCGTGGACGGGATCGAAGTACGGCAACAGGGAGCGCTTCGGCAAGCTCCTCATAGACAGCAGCGCCCCCATCCTCGGCGTCGGTGGCCTGGGGGATACCGAGTCGGGGCGGGTGCGTCTCGCGACCCACATCGTCAGGCAGCCTCAGCCCGGACAGGCCAGAGTGGTGAGTGAGATCCTCAAGCCCGGTGGCCAGGTAATCGGCGAGCCGGTCACACAACTGTCGCGCCCCGATTCACGGACCCTCGTCAACCAGCACGAGCCCCTGGACGCCGGACACTACATCCTGCGCATGCGCATGTACGACCCTCAGGGACAGATGCGCACTCACCTGGAATGGCCCTTCGAGGTGCTCCCGGCGGTGAGGGTGGCCGTCGAGCGCAGCATCAGCCCGGACAAACGCACGCTCAGCCTGACCGCCCGCAAGCAATCCCGCCCGGGGGAAGATGACGCACAGCAGGCCCGGGCTCGCCTTGCGGACGCCGAGGGCACGGTGGTGCGTCAGACAGCCGCGGTCGAGTTCGTCGGTGGTGAGGCCCGGCTCGCCCTGGACCTGACGGGCCTTGCCGAAGGCAAGTACCGGCTCACTACCACCGCCATAGGGCCTTCAGGCACAGAGTTGGCCCGATCAGAAGATGCCCTCA
>Ga0272441_10012377_pt1 | contig 12480 bp, 12 predicted proteins | sample SSMProp6N_FD_193582 | JGI IMG/M metagenome (GOLD analysis project Ga0272441, IMG submission 193582) | Marine sediment archaeal communities from Little Sippewissett salt marsh, Falmouth, MA, United States - SSM-Prop-6N | ecosystem: Environmental > Aquatic > Marine > Wetlands > Sediment ...
CCACAGTGTCGGTTGTGCTGCATCGAGTAGAGAGGAGGAAGATCCGAAATCACTGGCTAATCGTACATCCCATCCGCGAACCAGTCGCCGGTGGTGCCCTCGCGGAAGATGCGATAGAGCCCGCCGCCGGAGAGCTCCACATCCCAGTAGGCACGGTCCACGGGCTCGTGGCTCCACCAGCCCTCCTCCAACGACCACGGACCGGCCGCCACCCGCACCAGACCCTGGATGCGAGGTGTCGCCCCGGTCACCGATGCCACTGAAATCAATCGAAGACGAGTTAAACGTTGAACGTTACACGTCGAACGTTGGGTGTCCTGTGTCGTTTCGCGTTCCGGGTGGGGAGGGGAACGTTGAACGTTTAACGTAGGACCTTTAACGTCCTCGGTGATGACTTCGAGAGGAACGGGTGGCCGGAGGACCCGGACCACGAGCAGCCCCCGGCCCCGTCGGGACGGTTGGCGCAGCCTTGGCGGCGGTGGGGGCTGAAAGGGGGCGACCTCGAAACGTTCGGGCCGATGACCGTCCACGGTGCGTGGCGAACCCACACGGTCGGGTCCGATACGGGCCGCCAGCCGCGCCAGGGTGCCGGCGAGCTTGTCGGGGTGGATTTCCGGAGCACCGAAGAGGGTCAGCTGGCCTCGCCGCGGCCGGTCCGGGTGGGCATGACAGCAGAAGGCCACCACAGGGGCGCGTGGCGGCCGTGACTCCAGGTCGAGCCGTATCAGCGCCAGCAGCGCATCCATGTCCCGGGTGGGGGCGGGCAGCCGGATGGTGCGGTGGTCGGCGCCGTCCGGTTCCAGACCCAGCTCCAGCTCGAGCAGGGAACAGGCCAGGTCCTGACGCTCGAGCCGCCGTCGCACCCTTTCGAGACTCTGACCGATGGCGTAGAGCAGGGGTTCGGTGGTGACCACGGCCCACTCCAACTCCATGGCCTCGCTCAGAATCGGGGGCAGATGGTGAGGCACCAACGGCCGGGAGTCCAGGCCGCGGGCCGCTTCGTGGGCCTGAGCGCCCTGCTCGCCGAGTCGGCTCGCCACGCGGTCGGCGGGAAGACGTGCCAGATCGCCGATCACGTTCAGACCCCAGCGGTGGAAGGTGGCCGCCAACCGTCGCTCGAGCTGGAGATGATGGAGGGGCAGGGGAGCCAGAAACCGCTCCTCCTCCCCCGGTGGGACAACGGTCGGTGACGTGGGCAAATGGGCGGCGATGCGGGCGGCGAGCTTGTTGCCGGCGATGCCGATCCGGATCGGAAGGTCCAACGATTCGGCCGCAACCACCGCCGCCTGGCCCAGGTCTCGTTCGCCCGACGCTCCGGGATAGAGGCTTCCCATGCCGCTGATGTCGGCGTAGATCAGATCCTCTCCCGCGTCTTCCACCGCGGGCGAAAGAGACCACGCGGTCTCGAGCAGGGCTTCATGGGCCGACCGCTCACACCCCGGGTCCCGTCCCCGGGCGATCAACGCCGGCAGGATGCCCCGCGCCTGCGCCAGAGTCGTGCCGCTGCGGACACCGGTCTGGCGCGCCGGTTTGGAGGCGGCCGCAACCCGGGCTGCCGAGCCGTTGCCCTCGCACACGGCCACCGCCTCGCCGGCGAGCTCGGGCTCGGAACGCAGCCGTGCGGCCAGCGGGAAGAGGGGGATGAGGAGGCAGGCGATGCGGGTCATTGAGGGTGAGTAGGTGGGAAGGGGGGGAGGTGAGAAGGTCCACTCGCCCAATTCGAAATTCGAAATTCGAAATTCGAAAGCCCCCACCCATCCCAACGGTTGAAAGTTGAAGGTTGAACGTTGAAAGTTCCCACCCCGCCGCCCAGGGACAAAGAGCGAGGGAACAGGGAGCAGGGCGCGGGGAGCAGCCCCCGCCCACCCAGATGCGAGGTTCGAAACGCGAGATTCGAGATCCACCGTCCACTCGGTGAGCCGTTGGCCGTGAGTGACCTTGGGGAGCGCGTGGGGAGCAAGGTGCCTTGCTCGGAGGTGCCTGGCATCCCGATTCGTCGAGGTCGATGAATGACCCGCCTCGTCGGGGCGAATCGGCGTGCCTGGCATCCTCGCGGGAAGTGCGACCGGAACAACCGAGCGATGAAGGCGGCGAAGCGATCCGAACGAGGGCGGCTTGTTGTGGAGCAGCCATCCCGGCTGCAGCCGCTCCACGACCGAGATCGAAAAACGAAGATCGAAGAACCCCAACCACCCGGAAACGAGGAGATCGATCCGGAGCAATCGGTTTCTTCGTTCTTGAGGTGGACCAGGTCCGACCATCCGATTGAGTTGGTGGTTTCATCGCGCCGCTTCTCCCACCGCGCTCCCCGAGGTTGCCCGGTATGACGTTGTGCGGTCCCCGGGTGGTGGAGAGGTCTTATCGGCCTGGGCCGCACAACGTCAAACCCGGCACGCCCGCTCAACGCGCCCACCTCGCCCCGGGGTGGGAGGGGGATCTCGCATTTCGCATTTCGCATCTCGCATCTCGCATCTCGGATCTCGGATCCCCTCACAACGAGAACGCGAGAACCATGAAACAAAAGGTGATGATCAGCAGACCGGCGGCCGATGCTCCGACCTGGATGGCCTCATAGTGCTTCCACATGGCGAACCTCCTCGGGTTTCGAATGTTCTTCGGTGACCGGTTCGGTCACCGCTTCGGGCAGGGTGAAGAAAGCGGGGGTCGACTCGTGGGGCCGCCGGCCGCGCTGCCTCACAACTTCCAGCTGGGAGACCAGGCCCTGCAGCAGACGGGGTGCGCCCGGGGTGCCGCTCCAGCGTCCCCGTCCCCAGCCGGCCGTCACCACGGCCGCGGCGGCACAGCCGCTCAACCGGTATGGAGAACCCACCAGCACCACCGCACGGTGGCTGATGGAGCCACGGGCGAGCCGCAGCCAGGCGGCCAGGGGGGCTCGGCCGCGTACCGGCGGCAGGCCGAGGTCCACCGCCACCAGTGGGAACCCCGTGTTCACCAACAGCTCGGCGGCGGCCAGGGTGTCGGACAAGACCTTGGGCCGGAGCCACAAAAGCCGTTCGAGATCGAGGCCGAGGGCCGCCGCGGACTGTGGGTCGAGCTGTCCACCCTGGTCCACCAGAGCCGCGGCCTCACCGGTGTCGGTGACTGTCTTCAGAGCCGTCAGGAGGGTGGCGAATCGGCCGCAGGAGCCGCGTCCCACCACCTCCACCAGAGAGCCGCTCGAAAGACCCCCCGCAAGCAGGCGGTCGAGAGCTTCGACCGACGTGGCCACGGGTTCCTCGCGAAGGCGCCCGCGTCGGGCACGGGCCAGCTCCGAGCCCTGGATCACAGCTCGTTGCATCTCGTCCGGCAGGGCATCGCGAACCATCCTGGCATGTTGGCGTTTAGCCGGTGCGTGTGTCGTGGCCATGGACAGCCTCCCTGGTTTCGAGTGCGCATGAAACAGTATAGGTATAAATAAAGCGTAAATCAAGTTTCAAAAAACTCCCGAATTTCGAATTTCGAATTTCGAATCTCGAATTGGGTGGCAGGGAGGGAGGTATCGTTCGCCCGGCGCCGTGGAACCTCAGACCGGAAAGATGCGTCGTTGAAGCGTCGTGTTATAATCGCGGCACGCACGTAAGTGCTGTGATGGAGAAGGTTAACAGCTTCATCGCTGGATGCTCGAAAGGCGACAGGACGACGGTGCGCAGGAGTTGTTGATTGTCCATCAGCGGTAACCTCAAGACGATGCCCTTCCCCGACCTGCTGCAGTGGGTCGCGGCCAGCCGCAAGACCGGCACCCTCGCCCTGGAAGGCGATCCCTACAAGAAAAAGATCTACTTCCGCGACGGACTGGTGGTCGCTGCATCCTCCGAGAGTCCGAAGGAGTTCTTCGGCTACTACCTCGTGGGCTGGGGGTACGTGGGCGAGGATGAGCTCCAGGAACTGCTCGACATGCAGGAAACCCACGGCACGCTGATGGGCGAACTCCTGGTCATCGTCGGGCGCCTCAATCGTGAGGATCTGATCCACGTTCTCCAGGTCAAGACCGAAGAGACGATCTTCGAGATCTTCCTGTGGGAGGAGGGTGATTTTCGGTTTCTCGAGAATATCCTCCCGGCCAAGAAATTCCAGCCGCTCAACATGCCGGTGGACATGCTGATTCTGGAGGGCGTCCGACGTACCGACGAGTGGATGAGGTGCCGCGACACCATCCCGGACGCGCGGTGGGTGCCAAAGGTCATCCGGGCTGTGGATGTCACCGAGCTGGGACCCACCGAGCTGTCGATCCTGCGCGAGATCAACGGCAAGAACAGCATCGAGGACATCGCGCTGTCCTGCCGACTCGCCCTCTTTCACGTGCTGCTCTTCGTTTTCCAGGGTCTGTCGCACGGGCTCTTCGAACTCCTGCCCCCGCACGGCGACGAGGTCACGATCCCCGGTTTTTCGGAAGTGTCCTGGAGAACCCTGATCCGCCACGCCGAAAAAGAGGTGGAATCCGGAGAGCTGCTCAAGGGCTACCAGCGGATCGCGGGATTGCGCGAAAAGTACGACGACCGACGAGCGGTCTCCGAACAGGCCGCGCTGGTGGAGAAGAAGATCAAGTCCATGCTCGAGGATCGGGAACTCGTGGCCGACTCGGTGCCCGAGCTCATGGTCTCGTCATCCCAGCTGACGAACCAGGCATTCAGCCCCGAAGAGGGTTTTCTGCTGTCACGCATCAACGGGTCCTACTCCATCGGAGAGATCCTCAAGATGGTCCCGGGGTCGCCGATGATCAACCTGCTCTTGCTGGATCAGCTGATCCGCAGGGAGATCGTTCGCCTCAAGGTCCGGGGTTCGGACACCGACGTGACCATCGGTCGCGTCGACGGCTGAGGTCGCCGTCGATCTGGATTGGGAGATGGGCGCGCTGAAATAGCGTATCGAATCGAACGCGCGGGCGGTTGCCAAGGGCTTCCCCCGCCCCCATGTTCCTTGCTCCTTCTTCCGGTCGGGCGGAAGACCCGGGAATTATTTTCTGCGACTGAGTATTAAAACCAATTGTTCGCCTTGCGGCGATCGAAAAACCCGTTTCATCATCAGCACCAGGAGGAAAAACGATGTCCAAACATGTCCTTCCCGATCTGCCGTACGCTTTCGATGCACTCGAGCCGTACATCGACGCGCGGACCATGGAGATCCACCACGACAAGCATCACGCGGCGTACGTCGCGAATCTCAACGCGGCGCTCGACAAGCATCCGAACCTCTTCGAAGTGTCCATCGAAGATCTGCTGAGCGACCTCTCCGCCATCCCGGAGGAGATCCGCACCGCCGTGCGCAACAACGGTGGCGGCCACGCCAACCACAGTTTCTTCTGGCCCCTGATGAGCGGTAGTGGCGGCGGTGACCCAGTCGGCGAACTGGCGAGCGCCATGCACACGACCTTCGGCTCATTCGATGCCTTCAAGGAGGAGTTTGGAACCGCTGCCAAGACCCGCTTCGGATCGGGCTGGGCCTGGTTGTCGCTGACCCAGGGCGGTGGTCTCAAGGTGACATCGACTCCAAACCAGGACACTCCGATCTCCGAGGGCCTGAAGCCCATATTGGGCCTGGATGTGTGGGAGCACGCCTACTATCTGAAGTATCAGAACCGTCGCCCGGACTACGTCGGCGCATTCTGGAGCGTGGTCAACTGGGAGCAGGCCGAAGCGAACTTCCAGGCGGCGCGGGGATAAGAAATTCAAAACGACCCAGGTCCATGGCAGGACCTTGCGAGGACCCGCGGTTTCCGAACCGCGGGTTTTCTTTTGCAACACGGCGTAGGGACCACCCCCGTCCACCCGGATGCCGGATGCCAGATGCCAGATGCCAGATTCCGGCCCACCCGGTGGGATGGTGTGGTGAGGCCGTCCCGGCTGCGTTCCTGACCTTTATTGAGCGGGCCATTGCGGGCGGGACCCCTGCACCACGACGTCGACGGGCGCGGGTGGGGGATCCAGCATCGAACATCCAGCATCCAGCATCCAGCATCGAGCATCCAGCATCCAGCATCCAGCATCCAGATCTACCTGCTCGCGCCGGGATCGGGACAGAATTCAAAGTCGGTGAAGCCCCGCGCGTGTTCGCGGCGGCGCAACGGGTCGGAAATCGGAGGCAGGACGCCAAGCGCCACAAGTTGAGGCCGATATTCGTAGCGGACCCTGAGGTGGACCGATGGATTGGGTTCAAGGTCCAGGCGGACCCTCCGAACCGGGTTGTCCACCGGGCGCCCGATGCCGGTGGCGGCGAGGTCGTCGGACGGTTTGCCGGATTCGGTCTGAAGCTGGCGCTCGGCCGCCGAGGGCGCGGCGGCTCCTGCCGAGAGCTTGGATTGCCGCTTCCGTGCATCGGAGTCGGCGATCTCCCTCCGAACCACCCGTTCGCGAAAGACGACGGCTTCGATCACGCCAAGGTTCGACGTTTTGCCGAGCCAAGCGCCGTAGGACGCGTCTTCGGTGGTGAAGAAGAACTTCCGCGCGCGCTGCACGTTGGTCTGCCAACCCTCGACGACCACTGTTCCGTAGGGCCCGATCACCCATTTTGCGGCCTGACGGGCGGTCGTGGTCTTGGCGTCGATTGAGTTGAGGCCGTCCACGGCAAGCGCCACTGCGATCCGGTGGCCGGTGGTGTTGCGCAACCTGACCGCGTACTCGGCGTTGTGGTGGGCCTCGATATAGGTGGCCCCTCGGGAGTTGTACTCGTCCGCGGGTTGGCCATCGACCAAGATCTCCATGATGAATCCGGTGTCGGTCGACGCCGCACAGATCATCGGAGATGGGAAAAGAGCAACCACGACGAGAGCGGTGGTTGCGATGACGGATCTGTGGGTTTTGGGGGACATATCGGGACTCCTTTCGGTGCAACATGTGCCGGTCGCCGATGAGTGAGAGGTCGGAGCGGTCAGCGAGTTCCATCGAACCTCCGCAGACCACGCGAAATGAGATGTGGTGCCGGCCTGTTGCACAAGGCGAGATGTTGAAGAAGATCATGGATGCATTGGGTTTGAGTTCCACCGACGCGGTCAACGAGGACGAACAGGTTTCCGCCGCCGTTCGGGCGGTGGCCGAGCGCCTCGACGGGCTCGATTCCGACAGGGCGCGTCTCGTGGCCGCGCTGGCCATGGTGCTCGCGAGGGCGGCGCGTGCGGACCTCGAGACGAGCAATCGGGAGATGGCTCTGATCGCCTCCATTCTCCAGCAGTACGCCGGACTCGACGCCGAACAGGCCGATCTGGTGTCCGAGATGGTGAGCCACCGCAACCAGCTCTTCGGGGTCACCGAGGACTACATGGCCACCCGCGAGTTCAAGAAACTGGCCACCGGGCGCGAGCTCGACTGCATTCTCAAGTGCCTGTTCGCGGTCTGCGCCGCCGACGACTCCATCTCGCTGGTGGAGGAGGAAGAGGTGCGGCAGGTCGCCAGCGAGCTCGGCTTCAGCCACGAGCAGTTCATCGCCGCCCGCAGCGCCTTCCGTGAGCAGCGCGAGGTCATGCGGGGGCTGGGGAACACCGACTAGGCCCCTGCCACCCACCCGGATCCCAGGTGCCGGATCCCGGATTCCGGGTCCGCCTTCCGCTCACCCCGAACGCCACCGTGGCGCGGCCGTCTCGGCTGCGAGGTGGAACGTCCAAAATCGAAAATCGAAATCCAGCGGCAGGGACAGCAATCAGCGGCAGCCACTCGGGCGGACGGCTGAGTTACCATCAACGCCGCATGATCACGGTGCCTCCGACCCTCGATCGCCTGGTTCGATTCGGTCTCGTGGGCGTCGTTGTCTCAGCCGTCAGCCTGGGACTCACCGCCCTGATGCACGAGGTCCTCGGGATGTCGGAGGAGCTGGCATTCGGGATCACGCTGGTGGTGGTTCTGGTTGGCGGGTTCGCAGCCAACCGGCACCTGGTCTTTGACGCATCGGGCGGCGATTCCCGCCGACAGGGCGCGCACTACGCCATCGCGGCCCTCATGTTCCGTGCCCTCCAGTATCTGAGCTTCCTCGCACTCCACACCTGGCTCGGCGCACCCTACATCCCGGCCATCGTCGTGGTGCTCGGATTCTGGTTTTTGATCAAATTCGTGTACTACGGAGAGCGGGTGTTCACGAAAGACTGACCAGGAGCCAATTGGGGCCTCAAGGTGTGGTGGGTGGCACGGTGCGGGCCCGACGGAGCGTGTCTCGCAACACTCAGTTCACCAGAAAAAGGCCTGCGATCACGAACAGCGGCCCGGAGATGATGAAATAGGTGGCCAACGGCGACGTCCTTCAGACCACCACCAGATACAGGGCTCCGAGCGCCGCGAAGACAACGGCTCCAACCCACTCCCATCGCCAGGAAATGGCGAGTGTGGCGAGAATGAGGAACGATGGCATGAGGCGCAGCAGCAGGGCGACGAGGGTCTGCCAGAAGCCGTTGTTTTCGCCGAATACATCGAGGGGGAAGAGGGCGATGAACACGGCGAGGGCGATGCTCAGGACCCTGGGAGCCAAAAAGAGAGACATCCTGACACCCTCGTACATTGGAGGCACCCCACTCTCGTGCCGGTGGTTTCGGTGAATATGGGTGGTCGTGAGCACGAAGTCCCGTTGCGGGTTCCCTGTTGCCGCGCTGTTCCGGGTTCGTGAACGACCTTCCATCCGTTCGCTGTCTTCAGGTATCGACAGAAGATCACTCGTCATCCGAACACCGAAACCCCAGGTCGATTGGTGTGGTTCTTTGAATTCCAAACTCCGAAATCCCCGCACTCTTCGGGGGCTCCGGACTTGACTTCGGTAAGAAACGGCCCAATACTTCTCTAAAGGGTCTCAACAACAACTGAGTTTTCGCGGTCAGGTTCCGGAGATGGGGCCGTTTTCGGTGCCACCCCGCCACCGGACCTTCGCGGAATGAGGACATGGAGTGTGTTTTGCGGCACCGAGGCCGTGAAGGGAGACACAGTCATGATGAGGACCTTTGGACCGCTGGTGGTTGTGGCGCTGTTGATGCTGGGGACGGGTGTGGTGGATGCCCAGGACATGGTCGGCGATGTGGTGGTCGATCCGCAGGCCCCGGTGGGCGACGGCGTGGCCACCATCACCGGGACGTATGACAACCTGGGACCCGACCCCGCCGAAAACGCCAACATGTACTACTTTTTCGGCGTCAGCCCCGGTACCGCGACTGGCGACGGCTTCGCCGCCGTGATCGATTCGGCTGTCGGAACCGACACAATGGGTAACCAGGCGTTCGGAGTCCTGCTCGACGACACCATGTGCAACCACATCGGTCTGGTGCTGGAGCAGCCGAATCCAGACGGCGGCCAGCCCATGCTCCCGATTGCGGCAGGAACCGGGGGGGCGTTTACCTTCGAGCTGCCGGTCGCGGCCGGACCGGGGACGCCAGCGATTCCCATGGAGGGCATCGACGCGGGACGGCTGGTCATCACCGAACCCGAATCACTGCGGAACACCTACGACGTGACCCTCCCGCAGTTCGACCCGCCGTTTCACCAGTTGTGGGCGTACGCCGGCCTACACAACCTCGTCTCACAGGGCGTCGGCTGTTTCGACGGCGCTGCCAACTGCGAAGATCTCGAGTACTGTTTCGGACGGCGGCTGTGGGAGGTGGAGCCGTTTGAGGCCGAGGCGGTGGTCGCGCAAGACGGGTCCCCCATCAACTCGGCGTGCAACCCGCTCACCAATGCCGGCGAAATCGCCGGGAAGATCGCTCTCGTCCGGCGGGGCGACTGCCAGTTCCAGGACAAGGCCGAGAACGTCCAAGACGCTGGTGGGGCCGGCATGATCATCGTGAACCATACCTCTCCCACAGGCGACACCTGTGTGGGTCAACCCGATGCCGATCCGCAGGAATGCGTGATTTCGATGGCGCCTGCCGCGGCCGGCGAGGGCCGTTTCGTCGACCTCCCGTTCGTCATGATGTCGCAGCGGCAGGGGGAGGAGCTGTTCGCCGCAATTGGTGGCGGGCAGACGGTTCGCGCCGCAATGGGAGCGGTTCCCGGCGACACCGTCGGCGTGTTCCCGTGGGCGTACGACCTGCTCGATCCCAACCTCGAAAACGATCTTCAGGTCATTCGGGTGCCGCTGGCGTACGTCTTCATGGACGGGTTCGAAATGGGCGACTGCTCGATGTGGTCGGCGGAGGTGCCGTAGTCGTCGACTGGGTTCGGGTGACCGATTGAATATCCCCCCCTTGCCTGGGGGGTGGCGAGTCGGAATTCCGAATTCGGGCTGCGCCTTACCGAGTCCGCACGTTGGTCGGGTTGATTTCGCCGAGGAGAAGGGTGTCGGTGCGCAGGATCGGCCGAATGTCCTCGGCCAGAAAGCGCTCGATGACGAGGCGTTCCGGTGGCGTGGCGTCGGCCCAGTAGTCGGGTTTTGATCGCAGGCCGCCGTAGAAATCCATCTCCGAGGAATTGACCAGGACGTGGGTCGCACCAAGCTCCGAGACCCGGGCGGCCAGCTCCGACGGGTCGGTGCAGCCTCGAGCGAGGTCCACAAGCCACGGCGTGCGGTACGGATCTTCCACCAACACCGTGCGGTCGATGTAGGTGCTGCGCGGCTCTCCCACGAGCAGGATGACCGCGTCGTTGGGCAGCTCCTCATTGATCGTCGTGATCGCCGGACCGTAGCTGACCCATCGGTTCCGGAAATCATCGTCCGGCAGCTGACCGGCGACTGTGGCGACACGGTCGAGTTGGAAGTCGGTGGCCAGGGCCATGAGATTCCAGCCGAAAATCCCCAACATGAGGACCGCGAAGACCGAACCGATCAGGCGACTCCGAGTTCCGGATACCAGCGCCGCGGCAGCCGTGCCGGCGAGCGCTGCGGCGGGCACCAGCACCGGGAGCATGAATCGGGCGTAGTGGACCGTGGCTCCCCACGCCAAGGTTCCCGCGGCAGCGGCGACCCACAGGGCGAGCGCGGTTCGACCGCGTAATCCGGGCAGCATGAGGGCCACCGGCAACAGGATCAGCCATTGCGGCCCGAGCCGGCCGCCGGATTTCAATGGATGGAAGGTCCGGACGATCGGCGCGGTCACGGTTCGAACGACCGGGCTTGAAGGGGTGGCCACGTCGAGTTCGGTGGCGTCGAGTTCGCGCGCCAGGTCGCGCTCGCACGGAGGACCGCCGAGGACCGACTGGAGATAGGGGTAGACGGGATTCCCGGTCCAAGCCGCATTCCGCGCCAGCCACGGCGCCAGAGCCACGGCCGCGGCCAGCGCGAGCGCGACGGCCGTACCGATGCGGCGCGGCCGGACCGAAAAAACCAGGACGATCGCGGCAAGGCCGACGGGCACGACCACCGTGGCCAGGGCGAGATATTTTGCCGCTGCGGCCGAGCCTGCGAGCGCACCGGCGAGAGCGCCTGCACGCCACGGGCGGTGGCGGGCGTCGTCCGACAGCAGCACCACCAGTGCGGCGCCGGCCCACGCCGCCACGGCGAGGTCGGCAATGGCGAAACCAGCCACCTCGAGGGTCACCGGGGTCAGGGCGAAACAGGCCGCCGACCAGGTGGCGGCGCGTGGTCCTGCAAGGCGCTCACCCAAAGTGCCCGCAGCAAGCACCGCCAGCGCCCCCATCCACCAGTGGATCGCCGCTGCCCCCCACGGGCCGACGGTTGCCAGGGCCGATGTGTACAACGCGCCGTGGGCGGAGGGGTAGTAGGAGAAGAAGTGGCGGGGAAACTCCACGAACCCGCCGGCGCCGAGCCACCGGGCGGGGAAGGCGAGGTGGTAGTTGAGCGCGTCGAACATCACCGGTGGTGTGGTGAGGACCGCCGCGGTCAGGGCGCCGGCGGCCACCATCAGGATTCCGGGACACGACACCAGGGCGATGGCCGGCAGCCGGGGCCGGACTCGCGAGACAAGCAGGAGGCGGAGTCCTTCCATGGCCGCGAGCGCCACAACCAACCGGACGGCCAACGTTCCGAAAAAACCCACCGCCGCAGCAATCGCGCCAACACAGGCGAACGCGGCCGCGCCGGCGGCGAGCACGACTTCGAGTCGCGGGGCGTCGTCCGCGCCGAGGAGCACGCGGACTGCCCAGACGCCCGTCCCCAGGCAGGCCAGGGACCACACCGCCAACCACAGAACCGGCATGATCAGACGGAGCGCGGTTTCCGGGCCCGCAGTATCGCGGTACAACCAGAGCACGAGAGCCGCCAGCAGGGCGGCCACCAGGGCCGTGGTCTGCGAAGCGGAGGGGGTTTGGTCGGCGTCTGGCACTGACGGAAGTATAGCTGGGGGTTACACCGTCCGCGAGAAAACAGGCTTCTCGTCGGCACCGGCGAGATACGCGTCAAACGGCATGCAGACGTTGCGCAGGAAGAAACGACCGCGGGGGGTGACCCGGAGAGACCGGTCGGCGATCTCCACCAGACCGTCCTCCACCATGGGGGCGAGTGCGTCCAGGGCATCGGCGAAATGAATGGCCGGGTCGACGCCAAACTCGCGCTGGACATCGTCGAAGTCCAGCTCGAGGGTGCAGATGATGCCCCGAATGACGCTGCCGCGAAGCTCGTCCT
>Ga0272441_10012378_pt1 | contig 12480 bp, 10 predicted proteins | sample SSMProp6N_FD_193582 | JGI IMG/M metagenome (GOLD analysis project Ga0272441, IMG submission 193582) | Marine sediment archaeal communities from Little Sippewissett salt marsh, Falmouth, MA, United States - SSM-Prop-6N | ecosystem: Environmental > Aquatic > Marine > Wetlands > Sediment ...
TGGCCACGGCGCTGGAGTTGAGGTTGCAGGTCACCGTCTCACCGAAGAACAGGCCTTCATTCTTGCGGTCCTCACTGACCGGCGCGATACCGTTGGCGATGGCCTGACGAGGGTGTCTGACGGTCAGTTCCTCTCCCTCCCGCCGCAGCGCGCCGTCTGTCGGGCGCAGGATACCGTAGATGGTGTTCAGCAGCTCCGTTCTGCCCGCGCCCACAAGCCCGGCGATGCCCAGGATCTCCCCGCTGTGCACTTTGAAGGAAATGTCCTGCAGTTTGCCCCGGACCGACAGGTCCCGGCACTCGAAGACGATTCTACCGTCGGAAACGGGTCGGCCGGCGCGCCGTGCCTCGACAGTGGCGATATCCCTGCCGACCATGTGCCGGATGAGCTGATCCTTCCGGATTTCCTCTTTCTCCAGCGTGGCCACCAGCCTGCCGTCCCGCAGGATCACACAGCGGTCGCACAATTCGCTCACTTCGTCCAGTCGGTGTGAGACGTACAGGACCGCGGTGCCTGCAGCCGCCGCCTCCCTCACCTTGGTGAAAAGCCAGGCGCTCTGGTCTTCCGAAAGGGAGGCGGTGGGTTCATCCAGGAGCAGGATCTTCGGCTTTTCGGCCAGAGCACGCACGATCTCCACCATCTGCTGCTGGGCGATGCTCAGCTGGCTGATCGGCCTGGTGGGGCTGACCTCCAACCCTCCATTCCGCAGGACCTGACCGGCCTGCTCACGCATCGCCTTCCAGTCGATCATGCCGAAGCGGTTCCTGAATCCGTCGTCGACGAAGATGTTCTCTGCCACGCTCATGTTCAGAAACAGGTTCAGCTCCTGGAATACGCTGGCGATGCCCGCTGTCTTGGCCTGCTGCGGGGAGGAGGGTGCGTATTCACCGCCGTACAGGACCATGCCGCCGGCAGATAGCGGATGGACGCCACCTGCTATCTTCAGCAGGGTGCTCTTGCCGGCGCCGTTGGCGCCGACCAGGCCGACGACCTCCCCGGACTGGAGCTCGAAGCTGATATCCTGAAGAGCCTGGAAGTCACCAAAGCGCTTACTGATGCCGGAAAACGAAAGGATAGAGTCGCTCACGATTCAAGATTCCTATTGCCTGCCCCCCGGCACTCGAGTGTGGGGGGGCAGGCGATGCAATTTACTTGTAGACCTCTCTGATCCGGTCTTCCGGTATCTGCGAGGCTAGCCAGTACGAATCCGGTAGGGAGGGATCGACCTTAGCAGCCAAGTCCGTGCCTTCCCAGATGGTCGGAGCCCTCAGATCATCCTTGACCACGGACTCGCCGTTGAGGAGCTTCATGGCCACATCGGCGGTGTCCAGGGAAAGCTCCTCACCAGAGTTCACGACCATGTAGTCGGTGTAGCCGATCGACGCCGCCTTCTTCATGAAGCCGTACCAGTCGTCCGCCGAGGAGGGCGGAAGCGGCCGCTTGGCATCGACGAAAGCGTCCAGAGCGCCGAAGTTCATCAGCCCGCCGTCCACGATCAGGCCGTCCACCGGCACGCGCTTGGCGAAGTAGCTCTCCACGACCTTCTTGGCCTCCGCAGGGGTGTACATGGCGTATTCGGTACCGAGCACGTTGATGTCCGGATAGTTGGTGAGTGCCTCCTGTACCCCTTTGAGCACGTTGTTCGAGTAGCCGGAGCCCGGGTAGCCCATGATCACGATCACGTTGCCTTTGCCGCCCATCTTCGTAGCCACCCAGTCGGCGAAGGCGTAGCCGGTCTTGATGTGATCCCGGTCCACGTAGGCGTCGTACTGATCGGTGCCGCACAAACCTCCGAAGATGACCACTTTCACGCCGGAGGCCTTGGCCTTTTCGATCACCCCCGCCGTGGAGGTTTCGCTGACCGGCTGCACGATGAGCAGATCGAGGTTCTTGGTCAGCAGATCCTCGATATCGGCGATCTGCTTCTTGTCGTCGTAGCCGCACTCCCCGTAGTACACGTTGGCGATCTGGTCCGCGTACTTGGTGTCGAAGGCGTACTTGAAGTGGGCATAGCAGGAGGCCGCCCAGTCGTTGTTGGAACCCTGGATACTGACTCCGATGGTGTACTTCTTGGCTTCCTCGGCCTCGGGCTCCTTCTTGCTGCACCCGCTCAGAACCAAGCCCAGAATGACGGCGATCGCCAGCAGTACGATCGCCCCTCGCACGAATCCTCTCTTCCTCATACCTTCACTCCTCTCTTTCGTTCAGGTATTTCGAACCTGCGCCGGATTCTCTTCGGCGGCACAGATTTCGTTTCTATCAAACGCGCCTTCAGGGCCTGTCGAAGAACTGCGCCGAGTAGGTCACCGACAGCAGCAGTACTCCCTTAACGATGTACTGAAAGCGTATGTCCAAGCCGAACAGGATGACGATGTTGATGATCAGGGTGGTAGCCAGTGCCCCGCCCACCGCACCGATCACCGAGGCCTTGCCCCCGCCCAGGAAGTTGCCTCCCAACACCGCCGCCACCAGGGCGTCCATCTCCATGCCGCTGCCCAGGGTCATCTGATCGGCGAAGCCAATGTACCCGGTGCTCATGATCCCGGCGATAGCCGCCAACACGCCGTTAAAGCCGAAGGTGATGGTGACGGTCCGCTCAACGTCCACGCCGGCAAAATGAGCGGCCGTCGAGTTCAGGCCGATCAACTCTACCTTCCGTCCCCAAACCGTCTTCCTGAGCAGCACCAGGGCGATGATCGCGACCACGATGAAGATGAGCACGGAGTTGGACATCGCCCCGATGAGGCTTCCCTTGATCGTGTTCACCAGCACCGCGGGCGGCACGCCCATGGGGGTGACCCCCATCACCAGACGCATTACCCCGCCCAGGATGGCCGCGGTGAACAGCGTAGCCAGGAAGGACTGGACCTTGTAGCGGGTCACGATGATGCCGTTCACCAGGCCGATGGCCACGCCGAAGGTCAGGCTGGCCAGGATGCCGTACAACAGCGCTCCTTCCCCCAGTCTCTTCACAAAGAGCATGAAGATTCCGATGGACATCTGCAGGATCGCCGCCACGGACAGGTCCACGCAGCCGGTGGCGATGACGAAAATCGTGCCCATTGTCACTACTCCGAGAGACGAGGCCTGCCGAAGCATCGTGTTCACGTTGTCGAAGGCGAAGAAGTTGCGGTTGTTGATGAAGGCGGCGACGCAGACAATGAATAGGATCAGGTAAACGCTGTTGTACTGGGTGATCAGTCTTCGTGTTCGCATCCGGGAAAAACCACTGGATCCCTAAACAGCATGGACATCAACTGAATATAGCAGCATGACAGGGATCCGTCAATAAATCGGTGAACACAAGCCTTCGGGCTGGAGTATGCCTGCGGATTGGGTGTAGGATGAAGGAGCAAGGGCCAATCACACGCGGAGGGACCCGAAGAAATGGCAGATACGAACTACCTGAGATGGATCGCTGAACAGACTCCCACGGCCTGGTGGCACGACTCGGGGGATCCCGAGGAGCTGGAGCGGGGTAAGGCCAACGGAGCGGTGGGGGTGACCACCAACCCGGTGTTGAGTGCCCGGGCCCTCATGGCAAAGCCCGAGTACTGGCAACCCCGGTTGGACGGACAGTGGCAGCGCCTGAAGGGAGCCGAGCGGGCCGAGATATTGATGAAGGCGGTGGTGCAGAATGCCGCCGAGATGTTCAGCCCCATCCACCGGGATACGGACAAGACCCATGGGTATGTCTGCGCCCAGGTGAATCCGGGCGCCGCGGCGGAGCGGGAGACCATGCTCGAGATGGCCCGGCGCTTCCACGCCTGGGCCCCGAATATCGCTGTCAAGCTTCCGGTAAATGCGGCGGGGCTGGATGTCCTGGAGGATTGCGTTGCCGAAGGGATCACCATCACCGCCACGGTGAGCTTCACCGTGCCCCAGGTTCTGGCCGTGGCCGAGCGGCACCGCTCGGGGGTGAAGCGTGCTCGGGCCAAGGGGATCGAGCCGGGACGGTGCTTTGCGGTGATCATGATCGGGCGCATCGACGACTACCTGCGGGAGGTGTCTCATGACCGCAAAGCCTCGGTGGGGGAGGAGGCGATCACCCAGGCAGGGTTGGCCATCACCAAGCGGGCCTACCGAATCTACCGGGAGCGGGGCTACGGGGCGACGCTGTTGGTGGCGGCCATGCGGGGAAACTACCACATGACCGAGCTGGCCGGGGGTGAGCTGATCCTCTCGATCCACCCGAAGTATCAGGACCTGATCCTTCAGGCGGGACCGTCCCAGGAGCAGCGAATCGATGGAGAGGTGGACCCCAAGGCGATCGAACAACTGCGGAAGATTCCCGAGTTTGTGCGGGCTTTCGAGCCGGATGGTATGGCCCCTGAGGAGTTCATCACCTTCGGGGTGACCCAGAAGACCCTGACCCAGTTCTACCACAGCGGCTGGGCGCTTCTTGAAAGCTACGAAGGTTAGCAAGTCACACAATCTATGCCAGAGAACAGCAGCTTCGGGAAGATCATCGATATCGATCTGACGGACCGGCGCATCGACAGCCGGGAGTTCAGCGAAGAGATGGTTCTGGAAACCCTTGGCGGATTCGGGTACAACATACATTTCCTCTACCAGAACCTGAAAGAGGGCACCGATCCGCTTGGACCGGAGAACATCATGATCGTGAGCCTGGGGCTTCTGACCGGAAGCGCCGCTCCATCCTCCTCCCGAGTGCACGTCAATGCCCTGTCGCCCCTCTCGGGCCTGATCGGCAGCTCCAGCGTTGGCGGATTTCTCGGCTTGAAGCTTCGAACGCTGGGAATCGCTGTCCTGATCATCCGTGGTGCCGCGGCATCGCCGGTGTATCTGGCTGTCGATGAGGGGGGTGTGCGTTTCGAAGATGCCCGGGATCTATGGGGCAGGGACACCCGTCAGACCGACGCTGCGGTAAAGACCCTTGTGGGGGATGATAAGGCGGAGATCCTCGCCATCGGCACTGCGGGGGAGAATTGCGTTCGCTATGCCTGTGTTATGGCGGGGATCGATCACTCCGCCGGGCACACGGGGATGGGTGCGGTGATGGGCTCCAAAAAGCTCAAAGCCATCAGCGTGAGCAGCGCTACGAGGGCGAAAAAAGCGTCCCCGGAAGCGATGCCGGCGGTGCGGGAATACGTAAAAAGCATCCGGGACAGTGTCTCCCGCTACCGGGACTACTCTCAGCTTGGCAGCTCCGGAGACCTGCTCGAGCTGAATGAGATGGGGCTGCTGGGCACCCGCAACTACCGCTCGATGCAGCTGGAGGGAGCCGAGCGCATCGACGGCAGGAATCTCAAGTCCTACGTCGTGCGCAACATCACCTGCCCGCGCTGCATTGTGCACTGCAAGGCCGAAGTGGTGCTGAAGGAGGGCAAGCACAAGGGTTTCCGTGGCGGGCGCCCGGAGTACGAGACGGTGATCGACCTGGGCGCCTTGTGCGGGCTCACCGATCCCGAGGCGCTGATCTACCTGTCCAACCTCTGTAACATCCTCGGGGTGGACACCATCTCAACGGGTTCGGTGATTGCCTTTGCCATGGACCTGTACGACAGGAAGATCCTCTCCAGAGAACAGCTGGACGGAATCGATCTGACCTGGGGGAATGCCGAGGCCATGGAACAGATCATGAATCGGATCGCAAACCGGGAGGGGATCGGAGACATCCTGTCGGACGGAGTTCTCCGCGCAGCCGAGCGATTCGGCGAGGAGGCGGAGAAGTACGCCTACCATGTGAAAGGCGTGGAGCTGTACGGTTCCGATCCCCGGGGCATGATGGGTACCGCCCTCTCCTATGCTGTGAGCATGAGGGGTGGGGATTTCACCAGCGTGTATCCGGTCCCGGAGTTCCGCTATACAGAGGAGCGGGCGGAGAAGGAGTTCGGGACCCGCCAGGCGGTCGACCGGATGGCTACCGGAGGCAAGGGAGCCCTGGTGCGCTACTGTTTGATCGTGAGCTCCATCATCGATTCTTTGGGGATCTGCAAGGTCCCGGCCCTCACCATTGCGGGGAACTACGACCTGGAGAAAGAGACTCACCTGGTTCGGGCTCTTACGGACCTGGACCTCACCAGGGAGCGGCTGCTGCACATCGGCGAACGGATCGTCAATATGGAAAAGCTCTTTAACCTCCGCTTCGGAGCCACCTCCGACCTCGATACCCTGCCGGAGAAGTTCCTCAACGAACCGATCGGGGAGGGCCCTTCCACCGGGGCCAAGGTGGACCTGAAGCCCATGGTTCAGGATTTCTACGAAAGAATGGGGTGGGATGACCAGGGGGTTCCTCTGCCGGAAACCCTGGCGGCTTTCAACCTTCCTTGAATTGGTGAGCGTTGGAAAGAGGCCGCGATTAAGATGGACGTTTGCCTGGGCCGGCGGGAAATCACTCGGTTTCGAAGCGAGCCAGATACTCCCGGCCTTCGGCGGTAATTTCCTCTTTGCGGCCCTTGATCCAGCGGCGGCAGTTGGGACTGCCGCACATGCAGGCGAACTGCCTGACCAGGTGATCCTCTGTGTGGGCGTAGTCCACGGTGATGGCTTCATCGATCCCGATCTCTTTCAGGGCCGTGACCTCTCGTTTTGCCGGATCGATGATTGCATTGGGGTCGCAGGAATGGAGCAAACAGCCTGTGAATTTCGGATCGTACAGATGGCTGTCCGGAGTGAGTTGCAGGGTGTGGAGGCGGTGCTCTCCTATGATTTCACCAGTGACAACGGCGATCAGCTCGCCGCGGCGGTAGGGCCGAAGCGCATAGACCCCCAGTCCTTTGCCGTCCCCGCGATCCTCTACGACGAAATCCTCTCCCACCTTACCGTGTCCCTCCATAGGCCAGCTTCGCGAGCTCCTCGGCCACCTGATCCTTGACTTCGATTTGCCCCGCCGTGCGGGCGGCGGCCACTTTTACGTGGCCCCGGTCGCCCGGAATAGCCACCTCACCTTGACCTTCCGCAGGCTTCTGGCGCCGAATCTCGGCGCACATCTCGGCAACCTCTCGTTTGAACGCTACAGGATCGGTGAAGCTCGCGATGTCGATGGCGCAGACGAATCCCCCGTACTCCGGGGGATTCCAGCCCGGGGCCTGCCGGGTACTGAGCAGACTGCGCACCAGGGATCCGGTCAGGATCTCGATCAGCATGACCAGGCCGTAGCCCTTGAATCCTCCGCCGATTGGCAGCAGGTTGGCCGCCCCGTCGTCTCCAAGGGCAATCGCGGCGTCCGTGGTGGGCAGGCCGCGGCGGTCCACCGCCGATCCTTGAGGAAGAGCTTCTCCCTTGTCCTTGGCGTTCTTGACCTGGAAGAAGGGGATCTCGCTCATGGCCATATCCAGGATGATCGGCTTGTCCGCGGTGGGAACGGCGTAGGCCAGGGGCAGTGTGCCGAACACGCCCAGGGTGCCGCCGAAGGGAACCATGCAGCGGGTCCCGCCGTTGAACAGGGTGATGCCGATCAGATCCCGCCGGGCCAGCCCTTCGGACCAGGGATTCAATACCACGATGGCAGAGGAGTTACGAAAGCCCACCGCGGCCATGCCGTTCTTTCGAGCCCGGCGTTCCAGCTGGTCGTGGATGTACTTGAGCTTGAGGGTGGGAGCCAGCCCGCTGAAATCCAGCAGCAGCACACTCTCCGTGTCCACCTCGACCTTGAGCTCCCGTCCCCCGGCTTCGGCCCATACCTTGATCTCCGCCACCGCGTCCTCCAGCGGATTCATGCGAGGCGCTTTGCGCAGGTGAGTTTCAAGAACCAGTTCGGCGAAGTAGGCGGCTTCCTGCTCCGAAACCACCTTGGCAGCGGCGTCCCGCAGCTGCTTCTCGATCGTTTCGATTCGAACGGTCATGGCTCCTCCTGAGTTTCGGGTGGGGGTTGCTCCGGGCTTGCGGTCCTCACTTGGCCCAGTGGTGGGCCACGAAGGCGTCGATTTCAGTTTCCAGTCCCTGATCTATGGGAGGTTTCTCGTAGGCATATAGTAGAGCTTGTGCCTTTTCACGGGCCAGCTGTACCGCATCGTTTCGACCGGAGGCACCCCACTGTTCGTAGGTAAGGGACTGGAAGATGCTGTCCACGAAGAACTCGGAGCGGAAGTTTTCCAGCGTGTGGGGGTGTTCGATGTAGTGACCTCCCGGACCCACCTCGGCGATCACATCGACTGCCAGGCGCTCCCGGCTCGGGTTCATGGGCGTGAGGAATCGTTTGGCCTGGGCGATCAGCTCCGCATCCAGGACCAGTTTTGCAAGGGAAGCCCCGACGTAGCTTCCCAGCAGGCCGCAGGAGGGCATGAACTCGGGTCCTTTCTCCAAATCCGAAAGGATGTGGAGCATGGCCTGAGCGCCGGCCTGGAAATCGCAGACCGGCGCGTCGGTGATGCCCGCCCCTCCCCGGGAGGCGAGCCCGTAGGAATGGGCCATCTGCACGCCGGCGCGCTCGACAATACGGGCTTCCGCCGATCCGAATCTGGGGGTGAGGGATCTCATGTCGGCCCTGCCTCCGATGGCGCCGTAGTACACGGGGCAGCCGGGCCGCACCACCTGGGCGAACACCATGGCTGCGAGGTTTTCACAGTTCTGCTGCACCACCAGACCGGAAAGGGTGCAGGGCCCCGTGGTTCCCGCAACCGGCATGGAGGCAATGTTGCAGGCGATGCCGCAGCGGGCGTACTCGATCAGGTCCTCACAATCTTCGGAGAACATGGTCAGCGGGGATTGGATGACCGCCGTGGTCTGGCCGAAGGAGCGGGTGAAATCCGACCGCCGGGCCATTTCCTCCCGGGTGGTTCCGTAAGCCAGGGCCACGAAATCGACATGATGGCGGCTCGCATACAGGTACGGCTTGTCCACGTACCTGACCATGACGTGCCAGGCGGCTAGATAAACGTTGTCCGGCTCGACGTCCGTGGGGTAGACCAGGGGTCCCCAGTGCTCAAGCTCATCCATCATCTGGCACAACTTGCTCGCAGTGATCACATCTTCCAGGGTGCCTCTGCGGATCGACCCGTCCGACTGGATCATGTTCACCGCGCCTCGGCCCAGGCCGAAGGAGCTGACCCCCCGTTTGATGAGGATGTTGTGCTTAGGATTGCGGGCCAGGATTGTGAAGCTTTTGGGAACACTCGCCAGAGCCCGCCGGATCTGCCGCTCTGTGAAGTAGACCCGTTGTCCGTCGACACGAAATCCATGACTCCTGAAGATCGCCAGTGCGGGTTCCGAAACGAAGCGGAATCCCGTATTGGCCAGCACCTCCAGGGAGGCGTCGTGGATTGCGGCGATTCCCCGCCTGGACAGGGGAAACTCAGGGCCGGTAAACACGGGAAGGTATTCGGGGTAACCTTCTCCGTTGTGCAACATCCTCTTCATCGGTTTTATTCCATTAGACTCATTTATTCTTGTCGGAAAGACCCAGAATGTAGTTGACCTCCTCGGCCGTCGAATCCGGCAGAGGCGTCCCTGAAGCCCGATCCATGAGAGCGACGGTTTTCTCCCTCACCCTCTGTGCCAGGGTCTTGGCGCCCGCGGCCTTCCAGCCGTCGAATCGCTGTCGAGCGAAGAGGGAGGATTCCCAGTACTCCCGGAAATGCTCCATCGTGTGATCCTCCGTGAGGAAATTGCCCCCCGGACCGACGCTGTGGATGACCTGTAGTGCAAGATTCTCGGAGTCGATGGCGAAGCCATCCTGGAAGCGGCGCAGCATGCCGATCATCTCACAGGTGAACACGATCATCTCCGGAGAATTGGCCAGGCCGGCTTCCATGTACCCGACATCGTGGACCAGGTTGGTGCCGCTCTGCAGAGCAACCAGGGTGGAGAACACCGCGTCTGTGGCTGCCTGTTCGTCGAACACGCAGCTGTCCGAATGGCCCGCGTACCCCCAGCTGGGAAGGCCGTAGAAGCGAGCCATGTCCGCCACCCCCAGGCGGGCCAGCTGGAACTCCGGTGCCCCGTACACGCTGATCGACGTTCTCATGTCCAGGTGATGGAGCCCGCTGCCGAACACGAAGGGCGCGCCCGTACGTTTCAGCTGGTGGATCACCAGAGCGCTCAGGACCTCGGCGGCGCTCAGGGCCAGCCCACCGGCCATGGTGATCGGAGCCGTGCCGCCCATCATCGGGGCAGGAGAATGCACGACCGGAATGCCGCTTTCCGCCATTACCAGCAGCTTCTCCACGGCGCTCCGGCTGTGCTGCAGCGGCGTGGTCGGTTCGGAGTACAGGAGCAGGGTCGGATTCAGGCGCAACAGCTCCTCCCCACCCGCCACGGCAGCGGCTGCCAAAATAATGCGGCGGCAGTCCTCCCCGTCGTCGCAGACGAAGACCACAGGCTTCACGCAGTTGCAGATCATCGTGGCGAACTGCTTTCGATAGGGGTAGTTCGGAACATCTGCGGGGATGCCCGCGGACATGAGGAAGGAAAGCTCGGGCAGGGAATCAGCGAACTTGAGAACGGCCTGCATATCCTCCAGTGTAAAGGGACGATGCTCGCCGCTGCGGGGATCGAGGTAGTTCGGACAGTCCGATCCCAACCCGAAGTTGACATTTCGTTCCTGCAGCGCCGCGCTGATCTGGTTGCTCCCCCGCATGCACAAGGCCACGCGGGCGGGCGGCTGCCGGAGCGCCCATTCCACCAGAGCCCCGGGTATGAACACGCGGTTTTCATCCCGGACCGGGCAGTCCGCCTCTGCCAGAAGGCGAAGGGCTTCTTCGTGGAACACCCGCACACCGGTGCGACGGAGGATCTCCAGGGCGGCCTGATGGATCTGGACGCACTGATCCTGATTCAAGAAGCTGAGTCGGGGCTGAATCACAATGGACGTTTTCTCCTGGCAGCCAGCCGATCGGATCGGATGCAGATTTGCTTTTTACGGCTACAGAGTATATCGGTGAATGGGAGCGCTGTCAAACAATTCGATTCCAACTGTTCGATTCCGACGATCCCACACTTGCAAAACGAGGAAAGATGTATGAAACGCTATGTCGCCATTATCGCCATAGCTGCGACCATCCTTACAAGCGGTTGTTCGAAAGACAAACCGAGTGAAGCCGGAGCGGAAAGCTCCGCCGCTGAAAAACCCATAGAGCTGAGCTACAGCATCTTCTTCCCCGCCAGCCACCTCCAGGCTCAGACCGCCGAAGCCTGGGCCAGGGAAGTGGAGCGCCGGAGTGAAGGCCGGGTTAAGATCACGATGTATCCCGGCGGGACGTTGACCAAAGCCCCCCAGTGCTATGAGGGCGTGGTCAACGGCATATCCGACATCGGGATGAGCGTATTCGCCTACACCCGCGGTAGATTCCCCCTGCTGGAGGGTTTGGATCTGCCTCTGGGCTACCCGGACGGGATCACGGCCACCCGCGTAGCCAACCAGATGGTGGACAAGTACGAACCGGAGGAATTGCAGGATGTTCACGTCCTGTATCTCCACGCCCATGGTCCGGGGATCCTCGCTTCCAAGAAACCGGTGAGGAGCATCGGGGAGCTGGAGGCCATGAAGATTCGCGCCACCGGGTTGTCCGCCAAAATCGTCTCCAGCCTGGGCGCCGTGCCGATCTCGATGAGCCAGGGTGAGACCTACGACGCTCTGCAGAAGGGGGTGGTAGAGGCGACCTTCTGTCCCGTGGAAACCCTAAAGGGCTGGAAGCAGGGGGAGGTCATCGACTACGTCATCGATACCACGGCGATCGGCTACACCACCGCCATGTTCGTGGTGATGAACAAAACGAAATGGGAATCCCTTCCCCAAGACATCCGCTCCGTCCTGACCGAGGTGAGCGAGGAGTGGATCCTGAAACAGGGCCGGGCCTGGGACCGGAGTGACGCCGAAGGGGAGGAGTTCGTGCGCGGCCTGGAGAAGACTTTCATCGAGCTGTCCGCTGACCAGCAGCAGGCGTTCATCCAGGCCATGGATCCGGTTCTTGAGGAGTACGTGTCCGCAACCGAAGCCTGGATCCGTTTTTCCGCGCAGTGCGCAAGCTCATCCTCTTCTTCGCCCTGCTGGCCGGCGCGGCGGTGCTGGGCATGATGGGGGTCACGGTGGCGGACGTGGGCTTGAGGATTTTCAAAGTTGGAATCGTCGGAGCCTACGATATCGTCCGTATCTGCGGGGTGGTGGCGATTTCCTGCGGCCTTCCCTACATCACGGCGGTGAAGGGGCACATCAGTATAGAGTTTCTCTACCGGGGCTTTTCGCCCCGCGGGCGCTTCGTCCTTGATTTGAGCTTTCGCCTGGTGGCCCTGGCCTTGTTCGGCTTTCTCGTGTACCAGAACATTCGCTACAGCCTCTCCCTGCATGCCGCCGGGGAGCTGATGCCCACCTTGAGGCTGCCGGTGTTTTGGATACCTCTGCTGATCGCCTTCAACGCTCTGCTGGTGTTCATCGTCATCCTTCACCATCTGCTTCATCCGGGGAGGGAAATGATCGCATCGTGAATCCCCTGCACGTCGGTATCCTCGGTTGCCTCTCACTTCTGATTCTGCTGTTCACAAGCATGCCCGTGGCCTTTGCCATGATAGCGGCGGGCCTTG
>Ga0272441_10012380_pt1 | contig 12478 bp, 14 predicted proteins | sample SSMProp6N_FD_193582 | JGI IMG/M metagenome (GOLD analysis project Ga0272441, IMG submission 193582) | Marine sediment archaeal communities from Little Sippewissett salt marsh, Falmouth, MA, United States - SSM-Prop-6N | ecosystem: Environmental > Aquatic > Marine > Wetlands > Sediment ...
GCTACAACTTTGGAAAGCCGATACTTCGTGCTCACCCAGATAGGTATCCAGCATGGGGTAGTTGCTGCGATTCTTCGGTTCGCTGCGCAAATGAAAGCAGCTGTGTTCCATCCCCAACGGATCGAAAATCTCGGCATGCAGGTTTTCATACAGGGGGCGTCCACTCACTTCTTCAACAATCTTGCCCAGCAAGTTGTAGCCTGTATCGGAATAATGAAACCGCTTTCCCGGTGCCGAGACTGCTTTTTGGTTTTCCCGAGAATACGAGATGGTTTCATCCGGCGTCCAGAAGCGATCCGGTTCTTCGATCGCCAGAACCTTCATCGGCTTGCCCTGCAAGGGTTTATCTTCGTAATAATCGGCGATTCCAGAAGTGTGGTTCAAAAGCTGCCGGATGAGAACCTGATTGGCGTAATCGACTCCCTTGTAGACGAACAACCCGCGCAGCATCTCCGGCGAGAGGTATTGATCGATCGAATCGTCGTACTGCAACGCGCCGCGCTCGTGCAGCCTGGCAATGAGCACCGAGGTGAACGTTTTTCCGATGCTGGCAATGTGGTAGGCGCGATCGGCATGGATTGACTCATTCTCTGACCCTGTTGTCCCTGCGGCGAATTTCCAATGCAGGTTGTGTTTGTCAGAATGAATCAAACAAAGCGCATGTTGGAGATCCTTCTTCCTGGCAACTATATTTTCAAGCTGCTGCCCGATGGCTTCCAGCGAACGTTGTTCGTTCTGTGTTGGCACGATTCTCTCCCTCGTATTAAATGGATCTCACTCACTTTCACGCCGGTAAGCCGCATTTGACATGTTCCCCACGTATTCCGGCAAATCCGTATGACCCAGTATCTCGCGGATGGTGCGCGCTTCACCGGTGTGCATCCAGTAATGGTAGATGTTGCGCTGCAGCATCGTACCAATACTCTCGGGATAGTTCTTGCCTTCATATTGAAAGTGACCTTCCAGGATTTCCGGCGTGACGCTGTCGAGATATTTATCCGCTTCTGCTGTGATCGTATGCCACGCTGTCCACATTTCTTCTAAAGGCGGCGTACTTGCCGGCTTTCCGTAACCGACTCGATCATAGAGATCCGGGATAAGTGTCTTTCCTTGTGCCGTTTCCACCCAGTAACGATGTTCCTGGTTGGCCATGTGACCGATCGTCCAGCTGAGACAGTTCATCGAATCGATACGTATAAGCGCATCTGCTTCCGAGACAGGTTCCAAACAGCGAAGAAATTCAGAGCGGGCGAAACGCAGTTGGTTAACAAGTGGATGACTGGGCATACTCGGCCTCCTTATACAATACGGGAAAAAATGAAATTAGTTGTGGAGATTGCGAATATTCTATCAGAACCTCGATCAGGTTCGTACTTGTGGCCTCAGTGAGCCTCACCTATACTGGATTCGAGTCAGAAAGAGCAGATTGCCTGGAATAATTCGGGAACAGAATCAAGCACGCGCTTCACGAGAGAGAAGATGGGTAACATTAGCTGCCCGTGGTGCGGACAACGCAATCAAGATGATGCACTGGAGTGTCACAAGTGCGGCGGACCGCTGCCGGTTATGGATGGCCAAGGTCCGGGGCCGAACCCGCCGATGCCGCCACGCAGGATGCCGCGGGGTTTCAAACGCCGCATGCTGTTGGCCAATTCCGTCTCGACTATTGTTGGACTGATTTTCTTAGGCGTCGGCCTGCCGTTTGCGATCATCTTTCCGATTATCGGGCTGCAGCCGGGCATGACACTAATGCTCGTCATCGGCGGGGGATTGGGGGGATTGTTTACCCTGATGGGCGGCGCGATGATCTACTTCGGGATCCGGCGGGGATTGCGGAAAATCCGGCCTTTCGAGCACGGCCTCGCCACTATTGGCGAGATTGTGGACCTGTACCAGGACACTCGTGTCAGCGTCAATGGCCGCCACCCCTGGGCGATCGTGTACAGTTTCCAGGTATACGGTTTCGAGCACAGCGGACAGGAGCTTGCCTGGCAGCGACCCAGCAGGAACCTCACCGTGGGGAGCCAGGTGCATGTGCTTTACATGCCGGATAACCCCCAAGAGAATGTGACCTACCCACCACCGGGGTGAAACAGGTGCACTCGCGCTTTCCATTTTAACTAACAAGCCCAGGCATATCCAAGAATATTCACACGTCCGCTTGGTTTACCAGTTAATCATCAAACCGAAAGGAATTTCGTCGTAGCTATCAACTGCCGGTTAACCCATACCATTTCCGTCTGAAATGGCCCCCAGTGCTTCGAGAATCCGAGACCTTGGAATTTTCTTATCGATGGCCAGAATAATCCAGCTCACAAGTAGCGAAATCGAGACATAACTGCAGATGGATATCCATTGGCTTACGCCATGATCGGTAAGGTCATTGATGATAAAAAGAATCGGGTGGTGGACAAGAAAGAGTGGAAACGACAGTGCGCTTAGGAATGTAACTATGGAGCGGAAACGCTTTGACGATTTTGAGAAGCGAAACAGTTCTTTCGGCACATAAATGGCGAGGAAAATGCCCAGTGAAAATTCAAACACCCTGCAAAACGGAAACCAGTCCAAAGGTCGTTTTGGCAGAACATCATAGTGGCCCACGATCAAACGGGTTAAAGAACTAATCATCAACACGATGATCACGGAAACAATTGGGCGCTTCTTAATTTCACGGGATAAGAATGGAAAGAAAACATATAAGGTCATGATGAGTGGAATAAACCAGCTGGTCTTCACAAATGGACCACCCCACTCCCCCACAAAAGCATAACCAGCGGTAAGGCTTAATATAACATCTCCAATATTGAATGCTGAAAAATTGGTGAGGACGTGTCCGGTTTCATAATAGGAGCGAATGGCAAAGACAACTATACCGAACAACAGGCTTAGATAGTAAACAGGATAGATACGTAAGATTCGTTTGACGATAAACTGTGAGGGACGGATATCCTTATTCCCATATTGCAGCTCAAGAACCATGCCCGATAGAATTAGAAATATCGTTACTGCAATCCCCCCTAAAGATACATAATAGAAATCAGGTAAACCAAAGAATTCCCCTAGCGGACTTTTAATTCTCTGTCCTATGTGAGCCGTTAGCAACAAGCTGATCGCAACACAACGGACCAAATCCAATCTTCCATATCTCATGATGGCATCCCTTGCTGACGGCTTCGATCCAGGGAAGAATTCCACCGATTGTGGCCGGCGCTTTTCAGACCGTTGACCATTCGTTCACAAAATCAGCGGCAATAAGTGTTGTCTAAAACAGCATTGGTGAGTAGATGTAAGGATTCGAAGTCCTCATCCGGTACTGAGACCTGCAGGCTGAAAAGAGTCGAGCCGCAGATCCACACAGCCTGGGAGCTGGCATTGGTGTTGCTGGCTCCCTCAGGTTTGTAGGAGAACTCCTGAATGAGGATGAAATCCTCAGAATAGGCAAACTGGTAAGATTCGGAAGTTATTTGAGCACCTGCCAGCTGGGAAAACCAACCGGAAAGTGTCTCCTGGAGAAATGCCTCGGGGTCGACCTCCGGAGTAGACGGTTGCCAAATAAAAGTGAAAAGCAACGAACGGTCGGGAGTCTGCAAGCCATATCCCCCTTCCTTTGCGGAGGGTGGGTCTTGAGAGCCGAGTGAAATCTGTTCGAGAAGAAGATCGGGCGGAAGCACCAGGTCAAAATTGCACGCTGCGATGTGGTAGGTCGTCCATTGCCCATATTTCGCACCGAGACGTTCGAGAGCGGAGCTCGTAAAATTATCAGAACCGTCAAGCATGAGAGCTGAAAGATACGCGACGCGGGCGCGGTGCCACAAGCCAAGCATCTCGTAGGAATGACCGAGGAATTGCCAGGCCTGGATAAGGTCAGGCTGAGTTATGAGCAGTTCGTCCAAAAGCTGCACGGCTGCAGGGTAGTCACCCAATTCGAAATAGGCATCAGCCATATATATCTGAGCGATCAAGAAATTCGGGCTTTCGGTTAGTGCAAGCTCATACTCTTTGATCGCATTCTCATAATCCTGTTCGGTGAAGTAGGCTTCTGCCGTCGTATAGTGTGAGAAAGCTTCCTCTGACACTGCGGATACGTCATTTGCCAAATTGACCTCGGCAGTAAGTAGAAAAACAGGCAAGCTGCGGCTTGCTACGCCGGGAGTGATCTCTTCCAAGCGATAGGCGACCTCCTCAGCACCACCGATAGCATCCAGCACGAAGGGGAGTTGAAACGAGGACCGAGCGAGACTAATGTACGTGTAAAGCATGTTCACGAGCGTCTGGCCATCAGTGACAGATTGAAGATCCACCGCATTGAGGGCCGCCAGAGATTTATCATATTCTTCCAGCACACCATAGGAAGTCGCAAGGATAAAAAGCGCCTCGGCAGATTCGGGCTCCAATTCGAGGAACTCCTTGGCGAGGCTTGCGGCTGTCGCCGGATCGGATTCATCCAGCGCGCTCCACGCGTTCGCAAGAATTGACAGATCTGGCGTTGGTGAGGGAGTTGCAGATGGATGAGATGTGGGCGATGGTTGAGGAGTGGGAAAATCTGTGGTTGGATTCCCCGTGCAATTTGCGCCGATCATGAGCAAAACAACAGCTGTGATCAACAACAATGAGATTCGTTTCATCGGATCCTCCCGTAGACATATTCCGGCGGTAATTGATTATATTCTGGTTTATTCCAGCATGCAGCCTGCCGGCTTCTCCAACAGTTTACCCGCTGGTAACCAATCCGGTTGAATCTGAGGGGGGTATTTATTCAGGATTGTGTTGAAGGACTTCACCGTGGACAGCGTGATATTTTGTCATTCATCCTTGATCGCAGCATAGATATCGTCTTGAATTGAAAAAACCATCTCTTCGGGCACTTCATGCCCTGCGTTTTCAAACTCCCGGATTTCTACATCCAGATTTGCAGAAAGCAAGTACTTAGCCGCCTTTCGAGCCCCGTCAATGGGGACAATCGGGTCTTCCTTTCCGTGGTGTATCCGGATCAGCCCCGCCTGATCTTTCTTTGTCAGTTCATCTATCAACAATCTACCTGCGATAGGTAAACATAATCTGAACCGATCCGCATGCTTGGCTGCCAACGTGAAACACATATCTCCCCCTTGTGACACACCGAGAAAAATGGGTTTACCCTTCGTGGGAAATTCACGCCGCCAGCTCTCGACATTTTCTAGCAAGATTTCGACCATCTCGTCGACGAACTTTCCCTGCCCAACTTCGTCTTCATTGTAAAAGCTGTCAGGAAACCAAGCATAATGGTCATCATGCCGATAAGGTCCATAGGGAGCAATTACCCTGGATGGAAAACCAAAGCTGCCGAGCAAGATATCGAATGTTTGCTCGGGACTGCTCCCCATGAAATGCAGGGATACAATCATCGGCAATTCTTCATCAGGATCTGCTTTCCCCGTCAGATATGTTTGATATGTAAGACTGCGCATTTCCTTCATCCTTCTTTTTCTAACCTACGCTGCCCAACGACATGGATTATATGAATGGGAACAAAGCCTAAATACACACAAATCCACTATCCCTCAGATGGAAAGATCAGTATAGCAATGATCACACTCGGCATAACCCTGCATAAGCGTTTGGGTACGACGAAACGCTACTTTGCTGTTAAAACCAACCACCGAAGGTTCATCCGTGAGACAAACAAGATGATATAACCATTTTTCAGCACCTAACTCTCGGGCAAGATCATGCATTGGACATTTTATGACCCGAAATTTTATCTCGTTCCCTTCCTTTGCACAGGAATATTCAAAACCCGCATCTTGCAGCGGTCCCCAGAGTAGTTGGATGAATAATTCCAAGGAATTACCCTTTTGTTTGCCAACCTGCTCCCAATCTCTTCTGCAATTCGCATCGATGATCCTATCGATTACGGCAAGGACCTCTTCCTCTCCGAATCTTTCAGCGAGATGATTTAATAATTCCAACCGATTTTCTTCAATCCAGCGATCTGTTAATTCTCTTTGGATGGCTGATTGGGATTCATCCGTGAAAAGGGTTGAGTTTTCTTTATCGGTGATCATCCCATCCAACCAGCTTATCTGTTCAGCTATAAGATCTTTCGCCATCGGATAACCTTTCAATATGAGATACAAGGATTTTGTCCAGATTTGTTGCTCTGTCACATTTCTGATTAGCGCCCATTCTCAAATCCGTTCCTATTCCAAGTCCAGACAAATCCAGATGAATCACGGAGGCGACTATCCTGAGTCCTTCGACGAAGTTCAGGATCTTCTTCGCCGAAGGACTCCAGCCGTTTTTGGCCATATTATGTGCGGCTATGTTAACCTGTACGCAGATATCAATTTCTCTTTGCCAATATCTCCCTCTCCTCTACTTTGAACCACCCGAGCGCAATGGTGAACACTGGCTGGCCACAGTTTCTAGTGTGCGTTTTTTAGCCTGACAACTGCACTGATTCGCTACTACTCTCTCACTGGGAGCAATTACCAGCTTGACTCGATCTAACCGATCGAAGAACCAATTGAAACGCTTTTTCTTGGGCTTGCGCTTCGACTCGGTGATATTGTCCATACCGTAATTTAGGATATGTTCCTGCTGATAAGTCTCCATTTCCCTTTCCAACATCAGGACGTGCAACATAAATTGAACCATGTTCATGATTATCTCCTTCACAGCTTGTAAGTGCAACCGGTTGCATTTCATTCTAAAAAAACGTCTAACTCAGGCCGATTGACGGACGATCAATTCAACTGGCATGGACGTATTCGTAACCACACCCGTCTGCAGAAATTGAAGCAGGTTGTGCGCCAGCAACTTACCTGCCAAGGGGACGTTTTGCCGGATGGTCGTCAGCGGCGGGTTGCAGTTCGCCGCAATCGACAGATCATCGTAACTGACCACGGCGACATCTTCGGGCACGCGGCGATTCTGCTTGCGGAGCTCCTTAAGCGCCTCGATCGCCATCATATCGCTGTTGACGAACACCGCATCCAGCTCCGGGGCTTGCTCCAGGAGACTGCGCATCGCAACCCCGCCCGATATATCCGTGAAGTCTCCATAGCTGAGCAGCACAGGATCGACCCTCCTCCCCGCTTCCTGTAAAGCCTGTTCATAACCCTCGAAACGATATTGAACCTCCAGTTCCTCCTTCGGTCCTCCCAGGAAGGCGATGCGCTCCCTTCCAGATTGGATCAAGTACCCGGTGGCTAACCTGCCGCCTTCTTGATTGTTGCCGGAAACCGTGCAATAGGTCATGCCCGGCTTGGGCGGTCCCCATGCGATAAACGGCGCGCCCATCTCGATGAGTTCCTGGATGTGTTGCGACTTTCGGGTCGAGGTCATCAAGATGAAACCATCCACACGACCGGTATCGAGGTACATATGGGCCCATTCCGTTTCGCGTGGATCGACATGAACTACGAGCATGTCGTAGCCATTTTCTGATAGCCCACTGGCTACTCCACCCATGATCTCCAACCCGAACAGATCCGCCACCGAGAACTCCTTGTGATAGGCGTGGGTGACGAAAGCGATGGTATGACTCTGCTTCAGACTGAGCTGGCGCGCCGGGACGTTTATGCGGAAATTGTGCTGTTTGGCGATGGCACGGATGCGTTCCTTGGTTTCATCCCCGATGAGCGGGCTGTCGTTCAACGCCCGAGACACCGTTGATTTAGACACCCCGGCCAGCCTGGCGATGTCAGCGATCGTCTTGACGGTTTGTTTGCTCATCCGTTTCTATCTGTTTTATGCAACCGGTTGCATTATACAGCATAGATTTTAGCTTGTCAAGGAATCAGTCCCTTGTAGTTCATCTAGGTAGCACCAATTGTAGTATAGGATTGATCGCCCGCCAGCCGCGATACCAGGCTGCGCTTGAAAAGCCCGAGCACACAAGCGATCTCAGCGTATTTAGCGAACACAGCCCCTTCCACTGAAATGGAACCATACCGTGATCTTGTTGATCTCATCGATGTTCATTCCCCAAGCCGGTAGGCTTGTTTGGCGAGACGGTAGGCGCAATCCTTCACCATCTCCGACGCATCCTGGCGATCAACAATGCCGCGTACCACCAGCCCTGCAATCCAGTTGGCATCGACGCGGCGGGCCAGATCATGCCGGGCGGGGATGGATGGGAAGGCGCGTGTATCGTCATTGAAACCAACGGTGTTGTACAAACCGGCAGTCTCGATCACCTGATCTCGATAGCGTGTCATACCGTTGATGCTGTCATGGAACCACCACGCCGGTCCAAGCCGCATGGCAGGAAAGTGCCCAGCCAGGGGGGCCAGCTCGCGCGCATAAGCGCTCTCATCAAGCGTGAAGACGATCAACATAAGTCGAGTATCGTTCCCATACTTGTTCAATAGTGGACGCAGGTTGTTGGTGAATTCGGCACGCTCCGGGATGTCGGCGCCCATGTTGGGTCCGAAGCGTTCGGCGATCAGGCTGTTGTAGTCACGCACCGACCCGACATGGAACTGCATTACCAGCCCATCGTCGATACTCATCCGGGCACTCTCCATGATCATGTGTGCGGTGAAACGTCGGGCATCATTTTCTGTTGCGGTACCGCGAAGCCCTCGTTGGAAAATCGTCTCCGCCTCGGTGGAAGATAACTCCACTGTGTAGGCAGAAACTGCCGCGTGATCGGTGGACACCGCGCCCATCTGTTTGAAGTAGGCGCGCCGCTGCTCCAGCGCCTGGATGTAGTGACGATACGAATCGACGGTGATGCCGCTGGCATCACTGAGAGCATCAATGCTGCTTTGCCAGTCCCGCGTGTCGATTTTTACAAGCGCATCAGGCCGGAAAGTAGGGCGAATATCTCCCTTCCAGCCGGACTGCTTGATGGCCTGGTGCGCCTCAAGCCGATCGGTAGCGACATCGGTCGTGCATAACACCTCAATATTGAAACGCTCGAAGAGAACCCGCGGGCGATACTCCGGCCTGGTCAGCGCGGCTTCGATCTGGTCGTAAATCGGCTGAGCGGTATCGCCGCACAGCTTCTGGTATACCCCAAAGACTTCAGATAACTCTCGCGTCAGCCAGGAACCCGTTGGTGTACCGCGAAACAGATAGAAGTGCTCGGCGAAGATCTGCCAGATCCTCCGATGGTCCGCTTCAACTTCCCCGCCATCCACGCGTGGCACACCCAGCGATTCAAGCGGGATACCCATTGAGTACAGCATGCGGTAGATATAGTGATCCGGAATCAGCAGCAGCTCCGCCGGGGTGCCAAATGAGGCCTCGTCATTGGCGAACAACCAGGGATTGACATGCCCATGGGGGCAGATAAGCGGTAGCTCTGTGACCTCCTCGTACAGCTCCATGGCCAGCTTGCGGTGGGTTGGATCTGGGTCGAAGTAGCGATATTCAGGGAGGTCGAGCGGCTTTTGCATGCATGTCGTCCTAATCGTTCAGAAACTCATCACTTCTGAATGGGTGTTTTGCTGCAAATTACAAACAATGCGGGAGTGTTAACGGCACACCGACGAAGTCCTGGTCAACAAACGAAAACCTCGGCGAAATCGATACAATACGTGCAGAACAAGACTCAGAACATATCCGACATTTCAATATAACGAATCGCAGTGTACTCTCGCAGTGCAACGCTCACATATCACCCACCGCCATCTTTCCGCCATTCACGCGCCGCGCTGAGCAGCGCATCGATATTCTCTGCCGGCGTCTCGGGTGATACGCCGCCGCCAAAGGACAAAATCAACCCGCCACCTGGTGCAGCTTTTTCAAGACAGGTCTGGGCCCACTGCGAGACATCCTGCGGAGAGCCGCGCATACCGACTTCGACTGGTGGCACGTTGCCCATCAGCGCCACGCGATGCCCCATGATCGTTTTCGCCTCAGCAATATCGATCTTGTGGCTGAAGTTGAACACGTCGAAATTCGCCTCGGCCAGGTGCGGCAGCAGGTGTGGACAGGGGGTATCATTGTGAAAGACCCGCACCAGACCATCGAACTCGTCAAATATGCGGCGCAGGTGCGGGTGAACCAGTGTTTGGTAATCTTGCTCCGAGATCATGCCGACCAGGTCATCCATAAGCATGATGCCCTCCGGCTGATGCAGTGTATCCAGCTGCGCATGCAGCCAGTGGATGATTGTCGATGTCATCGTATCCAGGATCTTTGTCACCGTCTGCGGGTTCAGTGCAATGCCCATCATAAGAGTCGTAATACCCATCACAAACGAAGCGACCGTCATCGGGCCACGAGCGCAGACCATGCGGATACCAAGTCCATCGGCACGAAGGCGCTCTTCCATTAATGTATACGCCCGTAGTACAAGCGGCATCAGCCCATCCGCATTCGGGTTCGCAGGACCGACATCGCTCCAGGCTGCGAGGTCATTCATCACCGGCTCAATCGACGGGGGCCGGTTCGCATAAAAATGCAGCTTGACGCCAAAACCGGATGGCTCTGCGGCCATGCCATACTCGACCCAGAAACCTGGCATCCAGACGGCCTCGGGGAACCGATCCAGCAACCCTTTATTAATCGCAAGCCAGCGATCCGGCAGCAAGTAGTAGTCTCGTGTATCAATTCCCGCATAGCCAGGCAACCATGGACTATCGACAATCAAGCCCACCGGTACCTGTTCAGGCTCTTCAAGACGCGCCGCTTGTTTAAACGCTTCCCACGACATAAGTACCTTTCCTCTGTAACAATATGTATTTAATTATCCGGCTCACCACCGCATTATACCGACTCGATGCCGTTGAGGTTTAAATCCTCAGCAAAATGACAGGCCACCCAATGCCCCGAGCCGCAGGCTCGCCATTCCGGTATTTCCTGGGCGCATGTCTCCTGCGCATATTGACAGCGCGGGTGAAATTTACATCCAGAAGGTGGGTCCGCCGGACTGGCGACATCCCCCGGTAGTAGGATCCGGGAAGTGACCTGATCAGGATCGGAGCGCGGCATGGCAGAGAGAAGTACCTCTGTATAAGGATGCATGGGAGAGGCATATAGCTCGTCTGCCGCCGCCAGGTCGACCACGGCCCCCAAATACATCACTGCAACACGGTCGCTGATGTGCTCGACGACAGATAGGCCATGGGCGATAAAGAGATATGGAAGACCGAAGTCGTGTTGCAATTCCTCCAGCAGGTTCAACACCTGGGCCTGTACGGAGACATCGAGAGCTGATACTGGCTCATCGGCGATGATCAGCCGAGGTCGAAGCGCCAGAGCACGTGCAATACCGATACGTTGACGCTGCCCACTGCTGAATGCATATGGGTAGCGGTTCATGTGCTGCGGCTTCAAGCCTACCGCCTCTACCAAATCGCAGACCTCATCTTTCAACTCCTGCCCTTTGGCCACATCGTGGATTACAAGGGGCTCCCTTACGATGTCCATCACTGTCATGCGAGGATTCAGGGATGAAAACGGATCCTGGAAGATGATGTCATCAACGGTGAAAGGTGCGCCATCCGACCATTTGAGGTCTTTGCGGAATTACAGGGTAAGTTCTGTGCCGTCATTGGACCACTCCCATTTTTCCGCCAGACCGGGCTGGATAGGATCGGCAGGATCACGCAGCCAGCGTAGAACCGATTCGTAGATCAGTCGTCCGAGTGCGTGGAAGTCTTTCACGCCGAGGAAAGCGCGCTCCCAGGTGCCGCCGTACTCGCCAACTGAATCGACGGGTACTACAACGAGCGGATTCTCCGGCAGACGCTCTTCGACGGGAGGCAAATCCATTTCCGCCAGCACCGGCGCTTCGCTGTAAGCACCAGCCGGTTCTACAGGAACAACCTCACCGGTATCCTCCCCTGTATCTTCATTTCCAGTATCTTCAGGGGGTGCTTGCATCTCTGGGAGAACACCGGTGTCACAAGCAGCTGAATGCGCAAACGAATTTCTGATGATATATCAGGGAAATTATTCAACGCACGGTACACAGTTTGTGTAGACACCCCCGCAACCTGGGCAAGATCCTGAATGGTCACTCCCTCCTGAAACACTCCATTCCTTTTTGTTAGCGCTAACGTTAGCGCTATACTAGTAAATTTCAACCCAATTGTCAATACCTTTCCAGGAATCAGCGATTTGAAATTCAAAAGTGAACGCTGTGCAATTGAAAAGCGAACTTGCTTTCAGTTGAAAACCGAACACCCATAATAGATTCCCTCACTACACTAAGGAGGGAGCCATGACGCATCTGCATAAACGATTTTCAGACGAGCAAGTTGAATTTCTACTCCAATCCTACGAAGAAGGCCCTTCTCGATCCCTGAACCCTATACCTCTCTCGACGATGTCTTTTGCCTGCGGGAAAAGAGAATGGTGAATGCCTATAGACGTATTTCCCTTTTCGGACATGAAATCCAGGTCCCTAATACGCCACTACGTGAATTGGTAGATGTGCACATGGTTCCAGACTTTGATAGAAGTATTATGTACATTCGTCTATGGTGGAAAGACACTCTGGTTCATTCATTATCACTACCACTCGACGATTTCCGAGTCC
>Ga0272441_10012381_pt1 | contig 12477 bp, 12 predicted proteins | sample SSMProp6N_FD_193582 | JGI IMG/M metagenome (GOLD analysis project Ga0272441, IMG submission 193582) | Marine sediment archaeal communities from Little Sippewissett salt marsh, Falmouth, MA, United States - SSM-Prop-6N | ecosystem: Environmental > Aquatic > Marine > Wetlands > Sediment ...
TCGGCAATACAAACAGATAATTTCCCTTGTGAATACTCAAACCTAATTATACATTAAAGGTAGAGGTCAAAAAATGGATTGATTACTGAAATGGAATAAAGTGCATAATGCACTTTACACATACGTTGTGTGTTATTAAATTCAGATATGAAAACACAGGTTATTTTACTCTTATTTTTGTTTGCAATGAACACTGCTTGGTCTCAACACTTAGCAGAGCGGGTTGATAATGTTGAAAAAGGATTGACCTACCCAATGACAGTAGATGCTGGAAAAGAAATCGTAAAAGCAACTATCAACGAGCGGCTAAAAGTGAACAAGATTCATGGAGCGAGTGTAGCGGTTATAAACGATGGGAAAATTGAATGGTCAAGAGCATATGGCGTTAAAGAAGCTGGGAATACCGACCCAGTTACAACAGAAACGGTGTTTCAGTGCGCTTCAATCGGAAAGGTGATTACGGCACTCGCTGTTTTAAAATTAGTAGAAGATGGGGCAGTTGATTTGGATGAAGATGTAAATAACAAGCTCAAACGATGGAGAATCAAAGAAAATGAAAATACAGAAATCCAAAAAGTAACCCTCCGGCACCTATTGTCGCACTCGGCTGGGCTTACGGATGACTATGGCTTTTTAGGCTATGGCCCAAAAGATGAAATCCCGAGTTTGCTCCAAATCCTGAATAATGATTTTCCGTCCAAAGCAAAAAAGATTTTGGAAATCAAGACAATTCCTGGTGTTGTGGAAAGGTATTCGGGAGGCGGTTACCTGATCATTCAAATGTTGATTGAAGAAATCAGTGGTTCTTCTTTTGCTAACTACATACAGCAACAGGTTTTTGACCCTTTGAAAATGGTTAATTCCACATATGATTACCGACCAGATAAACACCATAATATTTCGATTGCAGCAGGCCACCGTTCCAATGGGAAACCACTAAAAAACAGAAAATATAATATCTATCCAGAAGCAGCAGCGGCAGGCCCTTGGACAACAGCGGAAGATTTGGCAAGATTGATTATTGGAATACAGGATGCATTCCACGGTAAAACCAATGCAATACTAAAGAAAGAAGCAGTCCAACAATTACTAAAGGCACAGATCAACAATAAGGGGCTGGGGGTCAACCTAAAGGGTATCGAACAAGCTGAAGCTTTCTGGCACGCAGGTCAAAACTTGGGGTACACGGCCTTATTATATGGATTGACTGAAAAAGGTAAAGGTGCGGTAGTTTTACTGAACTCAGACGGAGGCGAAAGGGTAATGCAGGAATTCATAACCAGTGTTGCTATTGAATATAATTGGCCTGTAATGAAAACCTATAAATCCTTGGAAATCCCAACAGAAGTTCAAAAGAGGTTGGCAGGAAGATATGTCAGTGCCAATCAATCAAAAGAGCTATCAATTGAGCAAATAAAAGGTACGCTTATTGTCAAGCCTTCGGATTCAAAGAAAGGTCACCAGCTTTACAGGATTGGTGATAACCACTATACATTTAAAAATGCACAAGATTACTATAAACTGTCTTTTGATTTAAATAAAAATCCGAAGTTGGTATATACGGAAAGTATAGGTAAAACGATCGTACTGGAAAAAACAAAATAACAACACACAACAAAATGTAAGCGACTATGCTCGCTATCGCTCACACAGCGCTTACATGGTCGTTAGCACACATATAGCAAAAATTTCGTTTATTTCATTTTTTTTCGTTTATTTCGTTTATGTATATTTACAAAGTAAACCGAAACAAAATGGAAACTATCTTAAAAAGAACAACAGGCGACGACCAAAGAATTGCTTTGGGCTCAATATCAAGACTTAAAGGAGTTTCTAGCAAACTACGTTCTGTTAAAACCCCAGGAGTTAAGATAAAAATTCAAGAGACAGGAGAGTTTGTAACTATTCCCAAAAAAGCACTATCCCTACTTATGGCTATTCTAGCTAATATGTCTGAGGGGAAGTCGATTACGATTATTCCAACCGATTCCGAAGTAAGCACTCAACAGGCTGCTGATATGCTGAATGTTTCTAGACCCCATTTGGTCAAGCTGCTAGAAAACAATACAATCCCTTTTAAAAAGGTAGGAAGTCATAGAAGAATTTTACTTCGGGATTTGATTGAATATCAGAATGGCCTTAAAAAAACTAGAGAAGAAAAATTAAAATTTCTTTCTGAACAAGCTCAAGAATTAAATCTCGGTTACGAATGATCTATTCGTCGAATTTCATTGCTGTTCTTGATGCCTGCACACTTTACCCAGCTCCTGTAAGAGATATGCTCTTATCTATGGCAGACGAGGGACTTTATAAACCAAAATGGTCAGCAGATATTCAAGATGAATGGATTCGAAATCTATTAATCAATAGGCCGGATTTGAAGAAAGCTCAACTCACTTCAACAATTGAAGCTATGAATTCCGCATTTCCGGATTCTAATGTTACTAAATACCAAACACTCATTTCTGGTATTGTTCTTCCCGACCCCAATGACCGCCATGTCGTTGCGGCTGCTATCCGATCAAAAGCAGATGTGATAGTAACTTATAACCTAAAGGATTTTCCTAGTTCGATCGAAGATGAATATAATATTGAAATTCAACACCCTGATGTTTTCCTGTCGAATGTATTCGATCTAAATCCTGAAAAAGCTATAACCGTGTAAGCTACCCCTAGTTAGAACTGCTTAGTTTTCTAATTTATCTCTTTTAATTCTATGAGCAGTACTGCTCATAGAATTAATTTCGGCGTACCTCTTTGGAGGCAGATTACCCAAGGCATCATGAGGCCTGTAATTATTGTAATCTTCCATCCAGATTTCGGTTTGCTCTCTTACTTGATTGATATTCTCAAAAATGAATTTGTTTAAAACGCCTCTTCGATAACTTCCGTTGAATCGCTCGACAAATGCATTTTGAGTGGGTTTACCCGGTTGAATGTACTTGAATTCAATACCGTGCATCCGACTCCAGGTTTCTGTTAAGTTAGCAATAAACTCAGGTCCGTTGTCCATGCGTATGCGCTTGGGCTTTTCTCTTCTATTGATCAGGTGATTGAGCACCCAGACTACTCTATTACTGGTCAGAGAAAAATCTATCTCTATGTGAAGGTGGATGGAACGGACAATGTGAACCACTAAAAACGGCAATTTTGAACCACCATACATTTTATTTTAGTAGGTGCTAGGTCAGTACTTTGTTAGTTGTATTACTATGTTCATATTTTTCCGGCGAAGGTGGTATACCATGCCCGTTTTTTGCAGACAGATTACTGTTTGTTATTCTGCCTGTTTTGTCTTGTCTGGCGGCCACATTAATTTTAATTCACATCAATTTGTCGATCCCTTTGTACTTCATAATGGCCGGAATCCTGGTTTTATGGCTTGTCTTTTTTATTGTAAGGAGTTTCAAATATGAGCGGATAAATTAGAATACAAATAATATAGATTGCCCTGAAACAATTTGCTACCTTATGCCTATGGGCGCTAAATAGTGCGCAATAAAGTATACTCATAAGTCAGCCTCAAGCACATAAAAATGAATAAATTCTTAAAAGCAATCTTATTCATTGGTTTAATTAGCTCTTGTCAATCCAATGCCGGAAAAAAACCCCGAATAGATCCGGCGGAAATATTAGATATAAATTATACTGGCGATGCTGACCTTGTCCAGTTTAAAATGTTTGAAGGAATTTCTCAAGTTTTAAAACAGGATTCTATCACCGGGGAATTTAAAGGTGTTTTAGAAATTCCAAATATCAATGAGGCAATATTTACCTATGATATTGTGGTTCATAAAAAAGATTCATTAGGAAATATGGCAGAAGTAGAACCAAATAGCTCTTTAGTCAAAATGAATCAACAAGAAGCAATTGAAGAAGGAGACAGGTTTCTATGGATAGGTAAAGATCGAAATGACAGTTATTTGGAAAATGAGGAGCTCACAGGCACATTGGTTACCATGAGTGTGACAAGTGAATTCTTAAAAGAAGAAAGGGAAATAACTGTGTATACGCCTGAGCTAGTCAACTCAGAAATTCCACATATTTATTTTACGGATGGCTCAGTCGTTGAGAGCTATGCACCCTACATAGACCGTCTGATCTCCACGAACAAAATAAAACCAGTAAAATTGATTGGCATTCATTCCAGTTCATTTAATAGATATGAAGAATATGTAAAGGGTGATGCCAATAATGAGCTATTTGAAAAACATCAAAAATTTGTCTACAATGAGGTAATCGACATAGTGGAGAGGGAAATTGAAAACTGGGAAGGCCGTAGGTATTTATTTGGGTTTTCCAATGGAGCCGCATTCTGCATGCATGAAGGGCTTAACAATCCTGCCGCGTTCGAGGAAATCATTGCATTCTCAACTGTGGATTATATTTCTCCAATGGCGCAAGTACTCAATCCAGTGAAATTTGAATTTGAGGAATACCCCAAGTTTTATATGGGCGTTGGCAGGTATGAGGAAAGTGTTTTTAATGATAATGTTGAATTCTTAGGATCCCTAAAAGCTAATGGCATAAAAGTTGATTTTAAGGAATTTGTGTCGGGACATGATTATAACGTATGGAGAATAGAATTTCTGAAATATTTAGAGATCCGTTTTAATAAATGAAAAACCAGAGGCCAATTTGGAGTCTGAAATCATAGCTGCCTACAAGAACCCTGTGTTGCTTACACCAACCGTCCTGGCAGACACAATAAAATGAAAACCAACTTTGTAATATCATTTCTCTTTTTATTGATTTTGACAACCATCGGATGCGATAATACTGTCAAAAAAGAAAGAGAGTTGGTTGAAACAGAATTTGGAAAAAAATACACTGAAAACAAGAGTATTAGTGTTGAGTTAGCCCTTGAGGATTTTAAGGATTGGAGGAGCCTCTTGGCAAGAACACAAAGAATTGCCTGTAACGATAGTTTACCAAAAATCACCCTTAAAACAGATACCGAACTAAAAACAGTCTATTTTCACAATCCATGTTGGGAGCGTTTCGCATGTATTTTAATAAAGGAAAAGAACACCATTAAAGTACATAACGACTCCATTGGTAAATTTTACGAAGATCTATATCCTTTGGACAGTTTATTCCCTATTTTGATAAGAGATCTGGAAAACAATGGGAAAGATCAATCACTAAGCGATTCACCAGACAAATTATTGATTTACATTTCGTACGACAAAAATGGATTTGAGAATTTACCGGAGACACTGGATAAATTAACTAGGGCTTATGAATTGATTTCAAATAAAACGGATATAAGTATTTGGCTGGATCAAAAAGTGGATATTGCTCCGCCACCTCCACCACCTCTGCTGGAGGAACCGGACAAATGGTAATACCTAAATAGACTGAAAAATGAACCATCTATCAATCGTTTTAATCATTTGTTTACTGAGAATTTTTAATTGTGCAGGTCAGTCTTATTCAAAAAATTGGGAGAATATCAATTACGCAGGTGATACGTTGATTTCTCATAGAATGGATATTTATTTACCTAAAATCAGCAAAACAAAATATCCGGCTATTGTGCTAGTATATGGAAGTGCGTTTTTTGGGAATGATATGAAAGACAAAGCATATGAAACCTTGGGGGCACCTTTACTTGATAATGGTTTTGCGGTTGTAACAGTCAATCACCGATCAAGTAGGGACGCCATATTCCCTGCTCAGATCCAAGACATAAAAGCAGCTGTCAGATTTATCAAAGCCAACGGAAATAAGTATCAGATCGATACCACCTTTGTTGGAATAACTGGCTATTCATCAGGGGGCCATCTTTCAGCCATGATGGGGACTTCAGGATCCATTAAACTAAAGACAATTAATTCAAAAACCGCTCAAATAGAAGGAGATTTGGGAAATTTCACATCCTACAGCAGCTCGGTCAATGCCGTAGTTGATTGGTTCGGACCAACCGATTTTCAGAGCATGGACTCATGTGGAAGTACTATGGTCCATAATGCCATTGATTCACCTGAGTCAATTCTCATCGGAGGCCCAATACAAGATAATGCTGACTTATGTGCACTGGCAAACCCTATTTCCTACATTGACCGGGATGATCCTCCCTTTCTTATCATACACGGAGATGCCGATCCGTTGGTACCCCATTGTCAAAGTGAAATGCTTTTTAAAGGTCTGCAAGAATCGGGTGTTCCCTCGCAATTCGTTCTAGTTCCTGAGGGAGGCCATGGACCGGGTATATTTGAAGAAGAATATTTTGAGTTGATGATCAATTTTTTCCTAAAGGAACTTAAAAGAGAATAAATGAATTAAGAAAGAACAAAAACAGAAATGAAAAAGACATTTATGTCTGACACCGAAAATAACCGGCAGCTATGGCTCGAAAAAGGATATGAACATTTTGCTTTGTATGGCCCAAAAAAATTAAGCATCAATAAATTAAGTAAAGACATTGGGTTGTCTCGGGCATCCTTCTACCATCATTTCGGTAGTCTTGACTTTTTTGTTGAGGACCTCTTAGCCAGGCACTGGGACATCATTGAAATCTTTAATTCTGAGGGCAAGGAAAAATGCAACCAACTGTTTCCTGATTTGTACGACTTAATAGGCGATTACCCGATCCCTTTAAAGTTTACTCTGCAGTTGTTTTACAATAGGAGCAATCCACGTTTCAATTTCCTGTTGATAAAAGCTTATGAAGCTATGGCAGAAAGATTCGCTCTAAATCTCTTTGCAAATCATCTTGGTTTGATACAATCCGAAAAAAAAGTCTACCATCTGTGGCTTACATTGGGTGAGGCTTGGTATTCACGACTAGACCCCGATGATCTTTCTCCCAAAGCCCTTCAGAAGCACTCGGAAGAAATCCTTAAAACCCTTTCTTGGTTCATAAATTCACCGCTTTACTCCAAGCTTCATAAATCAACATAGCAGGCTCTTCATTGCCACCTTGGCTATACAGGCTTGTATATAAAATAACCTTTCCTATTCGTACCTTTAGAGTGAGCCAAATGGCTATGTTTTAAACTACCTAAAGAATCTCGTTATGAGGACAATAACAGCACTTTTCGCCTTAGCCCTATTGATGCTTCAATCTTGCAGCTTAGAGCAGCAGCAAATAACGCCCGATGAAGCCAAAGAAATTGCTAAGGAAGCCTATATCTATGGTTTTCCTTTAGTACTGAACTATAAAACGATGTACAGCTATACCATCAATAAAAAATCACCTGAATTTAAGGGAGATTTTAATCAATTAGGATGTGAGGCTAGAGTGTATACTCCTGAAGACAAAGCCGTTATTACGCCAAATTCAGATACTCCTTATTGTATGGGATGGATAGATTTGAGAGATGAACCCGTAGTCTTTACCATTCCTGAGATTGAAAAAGAGCGCTTTTATCAAGTTCAACTCATTGACATCTACACACATAATTTTGCCTATATCAGTACGGTAGCAACAGGCAATATTCCTGGCAAATACCTCATGACAGGGCCTGAATGGAAAGGAGAAGTGCCCGAAGGAATTACAGAAGTTTTTCCTTGTGAAACACGGTTTCTACTTGCCATCGCTCGTACGCAACTCTTTAATCCTGAAGATTTAGATAAAGTCAAAAATATACAAGATGGCTACACAATTAAGCCACTAAGTGTTTTTTCTGGAACGAAAGCCCCGGCTGCATCAGCCGCTATTGATTTTCCAGAATGGAAAGATGGAACTGAGTTTAGTGCGGGGTTATTTCCTTATTTAGACTTTGTATTAACCTTGGTTAAAACACCGAAAGAAGAGCAAGCCCTTATGGAAAGATTTGCAAAGATTGGATTGGGTACTGACGAAAAATTTGATCTCACAAAATTCTCTCCTGAGATCCAAAAAGCCCTAGAAGAAGGTGCTCAAGAAGGCCTTGCTGCCATAAAAGAATTTGGTAAAAAAGAAACTAGTGACCCATTAGTTAGCGCAAAAGTATTTGGTACAAGAGCATTTTTAAACAAGAGCGCAAAAGATAATTATAGTTTGAAAGACTTATTTATGATTCGCGCAGTTGGCGCAGAAAAAGGTATCTATGGAAACTCAGGTGCTGAAGCTATCTATCCTACCTATTTAGTAGATACAGAGGGTGCTTTATTTGATGCTTCAAAAAACAACTATACAATGTCATTTGAAAAAGGTGAGTTTCCACCCGTAAAGGCGTTTTGGTCGCTAACGATGTACGATGGTAAAACACAGCTACTCGTAGATAACCCTTTAAACAGATACCTTCTCAATTCTCCAATGATGGATGATTTTGTGATGAATGACGATGGTTCACTTACGCTTTATGTACAAAAAGAAACCCCAGGAAAGGACTTAGAGTCAAACTGGCTACCTGCTCCTGATGGACCTTTTTATGTGGTAATGCGACTTTATGGTCCGAAAGAAGAAGCACTTGAAGGGAAGTGGGTAGCCCCAGCACTTGTTAAAGCATCAAAGAATTAAACAGGTTACTTATAAAAATTAAATGCGATGAAAAGGATACTATTAATTTGTGGAGTTGCCGTAACACTTGCAGCTTGTCAGCAAGAGACAACAGTCAAAGAAGAAAAGAGCGTTCAGACATACGAGATGACCACCGAAATTCCAGTAGGTGTTCTCACGCCCGATAAAGTGGAAACAAGCATTGGAACCTTGGAGTATTTCGACGGAGTGCCTACGAAAGAAACATCAGAGAATGTATATGACTACTTAGATAAAATGCGTGGTGTTGATGCTTTCATGAGAGGCATACCTGGTGCTTCGGTAAGAGGTTTAATCTTAGGACTAGAAGAAATGGGTGTAAATGCTTACAACAAAGTTGGGATATCAAAAACCTTGATAGATTCGAAATCGCTGCTCTTGACGGCAAACACCTCAACCATTTATGTTACTCCATATTTAAATGTTGGAAAAGACGGTCCAATAGTTATGGAAATTCCTGCTGGTATGCTGGGTGCTTTTAACGATGCATGGTTTCGTTACATTGCCGATATTGGACCCTTTGGCGAAGACAAAGGTAAAGGCGGCAAATATTTAGTTTTACCTCCAGGGTATGAGGGTGAAATTCCAGAAGGTTATTTTGTCATACAGTCTCCAACTAACAGAGTATTTGTTTTTACACGCACATCCATTGCAAACGGCATAGACAAAGCCGTAAAGGCAATTGGAGAAAATATGAAAATATATCCCTTGGCTGAAAAAGACAATGCTAAAAAATTGGAGTTGGTAGATATATCAGGTGCAGACTTCAATACAGTACATACCAATGACTTTTCATTCTATGAGCATATAGCGGAATGGATCAATGAAGAGCATGTTGATTTGCTAGATGATGTAACAAAAGGAATCTTTGCATCCATTGGTATTGAAAAAGGAAAGCCTTTTGCTCCCGATGAACGAATGAAAGGCTTACTTACCGAAGCTGTTGCCATCGGAAACGCTGCCGCACGTTCAATTACCTACTATCCGCGTACGGATATGAATTTAGTTGGCGTTGAAATTTATCCGGATACAGAAAGTTCCTGGATAATGGCTTTTGCCAATAAAGACGTGTTCTTTAAAACTGAAACTGGAGGCTTAAATATTAATGCTTTAGATATGTTCCATTATAGTTATACTGCTGTCACACCAGCTATGGCCGTTACTATTGAAGGGGCTGGGTCTGATTATGCCATTTCATTTCTGGATGGAGAAAAAAATACCTTTGATGGCGCAAAAGAATACAAATTGCATATCCCGGCAGATGTGCCTGTAAATGATTTTTGGGCGGTAACCATTTACGATACCCAAACGCGTTCGTTGCTGCAAACCGATCAGCAATTTCCAACAGTGGGTAGTCTAACAGAAGGGTTTAAGCAAAATGAGGATGGTTCTTTCGATGTCTTTTTCTCTCCAAAGCCGACTCCAGGTAAGGAAAATAATTGGTTACAAACCATTCCCGGAAAAAGTTTTATAGTCATCCTTCGTGTTTATGGTCCTTTAAAACCATGGATAGATAAGTCATGGAGACCAGGTGAAGTTACGCTTGTTAATTAAGAACTTATAATTTTAAATGATAATCATACTATGAAACGAAAAAATATTATTCGCCTTGCTTTTATAATGTTGATTCTGATACAAAGCTCTTTTGCATTTGCACAAGAGGATACGGATGAAAGCAAGGTTCGCGAAGAACAGGCCTACACCCTTGGTACAAGCGCCTACACCTGGGGTTTCACGATGACCGAACTCTATCGGGTGCGTGATGTGACGCTCAAGACCTTCGGGGCATTTAACACCTTCTTTCATGTGAGAGAACTCGCCGACCCAGAGACCACGAGAGCCAGCGGAGTTGTGTCGGCAAATAATGCAACCGTGTATTCAAATGCATGGCTCGATCTCTCGCTCGAACCAATCCTAATTGATATACCACCGATTCCCGATCGTTATTACACCATTAACTATATCGATTTTTACCAGAAGGTCGAAAATATCAGTAACCTGACTGAGGGTAGCAGTGGTGGATCCTATGCATTCACAGGGCCGGACTGGGAAGGTGTGCTGCCGGACGGCGTGAAGAGAATTAATGTTGCGACCAATCATATCTGGATTATCGGTCGGACAGAGGTAAAAGGCCCTGAAGACCTGGTTGCGGCCAATGCCATCCAGGATGAGTATGCACTTACTGCATTGAGCGAATGGCAGAAAGGTAAACGCAATAGCATGGGAGATAATAGCTACGATGAGTGGCCTGCCTATGATGTGAGCAATCCGATTAATTGGTATGCCATGTTGAATGAATGCCTGCGTCGTAATCCACCTTATGGCCCGGATGCTGAAGTCATCGGCATGTTCGAATCGATCGGCATTGGTCCTAACAAGGACTTCGATGTCGCCAATCTCGACCCTGCGACTGCTGCCGGCTTAGAACGCGCTGTGGACATGGGGTATAACATCATTACAGAGGACGCAAAGTTACGCTTGGGTCAGATAGTCAACCACTGGAGTCTTATTGCCAATTCTGTTGATTACACAACCGATCGAGGAGCCTTTGATTTTCTCTTCAGATCGTCCGTGGCGCTACGCGCACAACCCGGCCAGGATTCTAAAGAGAACTTTTTCAACTTCGCCTATGAGGACGATCAAGCTGAACCTCTAAACGGAAGTCAGCACTACACCATCACGTTTCCTGCTGGCGAGGAGCCACCTGTAGATGCTTTTTGGTCAATCACCATGTACGACTATCCGGATGGATTTTTAATCGAGAATCCTATCGACCGCTATTCGATAGGTACGTATGACGACATGGAACGGGACAAAGATGGAAATCTAACCATCTACATTCAACATGACAGCCCCGGAAATAAGCTTGAAAGCAACTGGCTTCCAGCACCCAAGGAACCATTTTATCTGTGTTTGCGCTTGTATAATGCCAAGTCAGAAGCCCTGAACTTTGATTGGGTTCCCCCAGCCGTTAAGAAGATAAAGTAGAACCGAAAAACGATAAATAACACTAACATGAAAAAGTCATTTTTGCTGGTGCTATCGGTATTTGTTCTTTTTACTGCTGCTGCACAGCAGTCGCAAGAAGAGTTATCCGAGGCAGCTGCCAATCCTTTGGCTGATTTGATCAGCCTCCCGTTTCAGAATAACCTGAATATGAATTACGGCCCTTTCGACAGAAATGTAAACGTGCTCAACATTCAACCAGTCATTCCTTTGGCTGGTGGAAAAATAATTACACGTACTATTTTTCCCATTGTAAGCATCCCTGACTTTGCATCCGAATCAGGAAATCTTTCTTCAGGATTAAGCGACATTGTATTTACCGCCTTTTATGTTCCGGAAAGCGACGGTGTGATGTGGGGATTTGGCCCGGTTGTAGAATTGCCTACGGGGGGAGACATACGAGGCACCGAGAAGTGGAGTGCAGGGCCATCGCTAGTGGTATTGGTACAACCAGGCGACTGGACTATTGGGGGCCTGGTTAATAACACCTGGTCGTTTACAGGAAATTCAGATAGAGAAGATGTAAATCATATGTTGATCAATCTGTTCGTGGTTAGGCAGCTGGGTGACGGCTGGTATGTCAATAGCGCTCCCATTATTACCGCTGATTGGACTGTAGAAGCTGAGGACCAATGGATTGTGCCTATTGGTGCGGGTGGTGGTAAAGTGGTAATGCTTGGCGGTAAATTGCCACTAAACCTTCAAACACAACTGTATTATAATGTGGTACGACCTGATTTTGGCCCGGAATGGCAATGGAGGGTGCAAGCGCAGTTTTTGTTGCCAACGAGTATTTTCAAAGGAGGAAAATAATCTGTATTATTTGAATAAACTCATTGGACAAGAATAAACAACGAAACGCCAACAATGTATATAAAAAATAAGCGAAGCAATGGTGACATCAAGGTTTGTAGCCCGTTTGAACTTTCTTCTAAGTTGAAAGATTTGTGCTTCGAAATCGCTTACTTTTCATATACTAACCGTTGTACAACATGAAAACAACA
>Ga0272441_10012382_pt1 | contig 12476 bp, 9 predicted proteins | sample SSMProp6N_FD_193582 | JGI IMG/M metagenome (GOLD analysis project Ga0272441, IMG submission 193582) | Marine sediment archaeal communities from Little Sippewissett salt marsh, Falmouth, MA, United States - SSM-Prop-6N | ecosystem: Environmental > Aquatic > Marine > Wetlands > Sediment ...
GGCTTTAAGTATTGCAGATAGGGGTTATGTTTTGGAAACGGGACACATTACAATCAACGGACCTGCAGCTGAGTTAAGAATGAATCAAAAAGTCCAGGAGGCTTATTTGGGTGGTGCTGCGTTGAAAAAGAATAAATAGGTAGTTAAAAACATTCAATCTTTCAATGAAGCCATAGTCAATTATGTCAATGATTTTCATGAGTGCTATGGTTTCTTTTTTTTAAACAAGCGCGTAGTTACTAGGTTTCATCATGAAAGAAAAAACACTGAATAACTATTTTAATAAAATTATAATAAATAGTTTGTTATCACGATGGATAGGTTTAAAGATAGAAAGGCGAGGTTACTATTTATGCAATTAACCTAAGAAATTAAAAATCAGATATTTAAAACAGTTAAGAACTCATCAATTATATTTTTTTCATTAAATCAGGTGAAAGTCAGGGAATATGTTAACTGACTACTTGTTAGGAATATACTGAAGTTTAATTTGAGAATTTATTGATGTTAGTTAAATTTCAAAAGTGCACTATTTAAAAATCAAAAGTGCACTAAATTAAGCTCACTATTTTTAACTTTTTGCATACCTAAAAAATTATCTTCATACCAGAATCTTACTTCCGATACACCGGTTTTTTTATCCGGTACAATCCGAAGTTGTATTCTCTCATGTAGTGGTGCTTTGGGTACTCTTAATTCTAAATTATTTATTGAGATTTTACGATAAGAATTTACCATTCTATCAACTCTTAAACAGAAGATATCCTTGGTTGATAAGAATGGCGGCATTATCCTGAATTCTCTAAATAAAGTTCTCTTTTCTCTTATTGCTCTTTGAAATCTAATATAAGGTATCTCCCCGGTGGTTGAATGTACTAATTGATAATTGTATTTTCTAATAAGGTAATTCAAGATTAATTGAGCTTTTTTGATATCCCTGATATTCTCCCGGTAACAGGTCCTGACTAATCGGTCCTGAATCCACCGGTAGGGTCTTTCAATCTTACCCTTAGCCTGCGGAGAAAGCGCATGGGTTACCTTTACCCTGCAGTCCTCCAAAACCTGCTTCCACTGCGGATTTGTCTCATCGGTAAGTCTATAGTGATTTCTCCAGAAGGAATCCCTACCCTGTACAAACCTGAATATAGAATGGCTATCTACATAATAAGCCAGAGGGAATCCATATTTTAATAGAACATCTTCTAAAGCCAGAATATGTTCCCAGGTGGTCTCTCTTTCTACCAGGACAGCATACAGGATAAGCCTGCTGTAGTCATCGATTGAGGTAATCAGGTACCATTTACTACCAGCATAAGGGGCAAACAGATGATGAGAAGAATCGTGTTGGATAAGTTCTCCGGGATAGTTAGTTAATACCTCTCGGTCATGAGCTTTTCTCTTTGGTTTTAAAAAATAAAAATTATTTCTTTTTGCCCGGTCGATAATGGTAGGTAAAGATACCTTCTGGTTATATTTTTGTTCTAAAAGATCTTTGATGTAACTGTAGTTGTAATATTTAATCGGTACATCTTTTGCTATGATTAAATTCTTTTCGAGCTTTAGTTCTTTTACGATATTTTTTCTCGATTTCCGGATCTATCTTTCGATTAATTGTTCTCCTAGTATACTGGATAGAAAAGTTATCTGGATCTTTGCGATATTTTGCTAGTAATAAAAAAAATCTCCTTCTTTTGATTTTAAGCATTTGTAAAATATAATCAATCTTGATTTCTTTATCCAGATAGCTTTTTAAAAGTGATTTAACTTGATCATTGGTAAAGTTTTTGTGTAATTGTTTGGACATAATTTAGAACCTCTTTTCTCTTTAAGATTTAGTTCTAGATTACATCTTTTTTACCATTTTAGGTTTAGTGCACTTTTGATTTTTAAATTATTAAAAAATGGTGCACTTTTGATTTTTAAATGACATTGAGAATTTATTGATTGAAAAAAAAGGTTTTTTTTGATATATTAAGCTTATGTCATTCTCACCTTACTAAAAAAGCATTATGCGAAAAATGTAATTTTACATATTATTTTATTTAAGATTTGTAATAAAATAGATAGGATATTCATAGGTTAATCGAAAAAAAAATGAAAAATTTTAAAATGCTAAAATTGATTATACATGCTAAAATCAATAGCTGACAATGAAATCCTGAGAGGTAGTATAATGATTAAAAAAAGAAATAATGGGAAGAATGATAATTGTTTTGACGATGAACTAGAATGCTTAAAGAATAGTCTTTTAAAAATGGCAAAATTAGTTGAAAATGCAATAGATATGGCAGTAGAATCATTAATAAATCAGAACATTAAACTGGCAGATAAAGTCATTCAAAATGATGATGTTATTGATGAAATGGAATTGGATATTGAAGAACAATGCTTACAGATGATTGCACTACAACAACCTATTGCTAAAAAACTAAGGATTATTGGGTGTGGATATAAAACCGTTTCGGATTTGGAAAGAATGGGTGACCAGGCTGTTAATATTGCCAAGGCCAGTAAATATCTTGCAACCAAAGACATGGTGAAACCATTTATCGATTTACCTCGTATGGCTGAGATTTCTCAAAATATGCTTAAAGACGGATTGGAAGCATATTTTACAGGAGATACAAAACTTGCAATCGAAGTATGGAAAAGGGATAAAATCGTTGATGACCTGAATAAACAGATTTTTCGTGAGTTATTAACCTTTATGATGGAAGACCCTCACACAATCAGCAGGGCAATTCATATTATATTCATTTCCTCAAATATAGAACGCATTGCTGACCTTGCTCAAAATTTAGCAGAACGGGTTGTGTATTTTACAACCGGTGAAAGAATCAACGAGAGTAAATGAATAAACAATTAACTTGAACCATAATTCAAGTTCTAATGTTAAATATTTAAAATGTTATTGGGATAAGTTGTCCATGATAATATTATTGATTGAAAATACTAATTTATTCAGTTTTAAGGAGAGAAAGGACGAGTAAAATGCTGCTGATCATACAATTAATAAATGCAATATTTAGAATATACAGCTATCTGATTATTGCAAGGATATTTCTAAGTTGGATTCATATTGACAGATATAATCCAATTGTGCAATTTATATATAAAGTTACCGAACCCGTTTTAGCACCCTTCAGGATAATCATTCCATTGGGAGGAATGGGTTTTGATCTTTCACCGATTATTGTTTTTTTTCTTTTAAATTTACTTCAGAGGGGATTGATTAACTTATTAATTAACATTGCGTATTAATTTACAAATATTTTACAGATCTATATGATTAGGAGGTTGACTTTATGAGAATTACACCGATGGATATTGAACAGCAAGAATTTAGCCGTTCATTCCGGGGTTACAATGAAGAAGAAGTGGACGATTTTTTAGATAAAATTGTGAAAGATTATGAAGAACTGATAAAAGAAAATGCCAAGCTAAGGGACGATATGGAAAGAATGAAAGATCGTCTGAGAGAATTTAGCGAAATGGAAGAAACTCTAAGAAGCGCCCTATTAAATGCACAGAAATCTGCCGAAGAGATGAAGGGTAGGGTGGAAAGTGAAGCAAGAATCGTTATCGAGAAAGCAGAAAAAGAAGCAGAACTAATAAAGCATAAAGCATTACAAAAAGAAGATGATGTAAAAAATGAAATAAACAATCTACGCAGGTACAAATATATTTTCAAAGAAAGATTCAAATCCATGTTGAATTTGTATATGAGTATGATGGAAAATGAGAAGTTCGAAGATAAAGAGCTTTCCATGGCTGAAAGGGTAGATTTTAACACTGAAAAACTTGACAATACGGAATCAGAAGAAAATCTTTTTGATGCTGAAACTTAAAAACGGTAATTTCAAAATGTAACAATCTTTAACATCGTTTATAGATTGAAAAATAACATGTTAAAAAATAAAAAATTACGGACTAATTATAATATTTTTATTTTAATATAAATAATTGATAAAATCATAGGCAATGAGCATTAAGTCAAGTTGCCTATTTTTTTATTTGTAAGCATTATGTTCACTTTCGCCGGTTTTTACAAATAATCGATATCTTGCTTGCCGATTCCATATCGTTCTATATTTAGGTTCTATCATAAGTTAACAGTATTCACATCAATGGTTATACTTTATTATTTTATAAGAACTACAAACAAAAGAAACATGCTTTTTTATATGATATAAAAAATATTCATTCAGTGTGAAATACATACAATTTCATGGATCAAGAAATATCAAAAATATAGAAAACACATTTTTTCAAGAAAAGACGAAAGAACGGATAAAGATATTGTTGAATGGAATCCGGGCCAGTGTTTTATTGACAAAAACTTTATGAATATGTTATTATGACCAATATAAAAATTAAATAACGGAATTTTTGTTTAGGAAAGAGTAGGTATGAAAATTTTAAGCGAGCAGAGCATAGTGAAAGTCTGTAAATTAATCATACCAAAAATCATCCTAAAAATTCTAATTGAATCATGAACAATCTATCACACCATAGAGCAAATAATGGAAAAGATTTTCATTGTAGGTTAGAACGGTTATATGTCGTTACTATATTGAGTATATGTTTGTAATAAATGCGTGTACTTATTAAGTTCATTACTGTGAAGTAATGTAAAATTTTAGGTGGTACCACAGGACTTTAAACCTCTTGCCCTTTTAACAGGCAAGAGGTTTTTGTTATAATATTATCGAAATGCGTCGGGAGGAGTAATCAATGGAATATAAGGAAACTTTAAATTTACCAAAAACAAAATTTAAGATGAAAGCGAATCTGGCAAAAGAGGAACCAAAATTATTAAAATTCTGGGAAGAGAAAGAAATTTACAAAAAAATTTGTGATGAAAAGAAAGATTTAAAAAAATATATATTGCATGATGGACCACCCTATGCGAATGGAAATATTCATATCGGAACAGCCTACAATAAAATCTTAAAAGATATTATCCCGAAATATAAATCAATGCGTGGATTTAATGCCCGATATGTACCAGGTTGGGATACGCATGGATTGCCCATAGAATTTCAAGTCACTAAAAATATGAAGGTTAGTAAAGATGAAATCGAACCGGTTGAGTTAAGGAAAAAATGTTGTGAATATGCGCATCATTTTATTGATGTTCAGAAAGAGGAGTTTAAAAGACTGGGTGTAATGGCAGAATGGGACAATCCTTATTTAACATTAAATCAAAAATATGAAGCTGAACAAATAAGAATTTTCGGTGAAATGTTTGAAAAAGGATACATCTATAAAGGATTAAAACCGGTGTACTGGTGCGCAAGCTGCGAAACGGCACTTGCTGCGGCAGAAATAGAATATCACGATAAAGAGTCTTCCTCAATTTTTGTGAGATTTTTAATGAAGGATAATCTTAAACATATATTTTCCCGGTATCAGGATGGAGATACTTATGTTGTGATTTGGACGACTACCCCTTGGACTATTCCGGGAAATATGGCAATTGCTCTCAATCCGGAAATTGATTATAGTCTGATTAAAACAGAAAAAGGACATTTAATTCTTGCTGCTTCCCTGGTAGAACAGGTCATGAAAGAAATTGGCATAAGCGAATACGAGGTATTGGAAATAGTTAAGGGAAAAAAATTAGAAGGCCTTAAGTGTAAACATCCGATATTTGACCGGGATTCAATCATTATTTTAGGTAATCATGTTTTATTGGATGAAGGAACAGGTTGTGTTCATACTGCGCCTGGACACGGACAAGAAGACTATGAAATTGGTGTAAAATATAAAATACCTATTTTTACAACTCTCGACAGCAAGGGGAGATTCAATGATAAAACCGGAAAATTTCAGGGATTGACCTATAAAGAAGGAAATAGTACTGTTATTCAAGAATTAACTGAAAACGGTACTCTTTTAAAGGTTGGGAAAATTGCACATTCCTATCCACATTGTTGGAGATGTAAAAAACCAGTCGTATTTAGAGCTACAGAACAATGGTTTGTTAATATTGAAGCATTCAGAGATCTCGCATTGTCCAGCATTAAAAAAGTTCAGTGGGTTCCGGAGTGGGGAGAAGAAAAAATTTCTGGTATGGTAGGAAATAGAACCGATTGGTGCATATCCCGTCAAAGGGTATGGGGTGTACCAATACCTGTGTTCTACTGTAACAAATGTCAAAAAATTATTGTTACTAAAGAATCAATTCAATCGGTAAGAAAATTATTTTTAAAAAAAGGCTCTGATTCCTGGTTTAAAATGTCAGCAAAAGACATCCTACCTGATGGCTTTAAATGTCCTCATTGCAGTGGAACTGATTTTGAAAAAGAGTCGGATATCATGGATGTTTGGTTTGATTCTGGTTGTAGTCATGCAGCAGTTTTAAGACAAAGAGATACACTGCATTGGCCGGCAGACCTCTATCTTGAAGGTACTGATCAGCATCGTGGATGGTTTCAAACCTCTTTGCTAACTTCAATTGCAACTTTTGAAAAAGCACCCTATAAAGCTGTGCTAACCCATGGTTTTATTGTTGATGGAAAGGGTAAAAAAATGTCAAAATCTATTGGAAATGTCATTGCTCCAAAGGAGATTATTGAAAAATATGGCGCAGATATCCTTAGACTATGGGTCGCTTCTTCGGATTATAAAACTGACATTCGGATTTCGGGTAAAATATTAGACCAATTGGTCGAAATCTATCGAAGAATAAGAAATACAGCCAGATTTATACTCGGGAATTTAAAAGATTTTCAACCTCTAGAAAACAGTGTGTCTTATAAGCAGCTTTCTGAGTTGGATCAATTAATTTTAAATAATTTTGAAAAATTGAAATTAAGAGTAACTAAGTATTATGAAGAGTTTGAATTTCACGCTTTATACCATGAAATTCATAATTTTTGTTCAGTTGATTTAAGCTCTTTTTATCTGGACATCATTAAAGATAAACTATATACTGCATATACAGATTCCCTTGAAAGAAGAGCATGTCAAACAGTTTTATACAGTATTTTAAACGATCTGGTAAGATTAATTGCCCCGGTATTAAGTTTTACTGCTGAAGAAATCTGGCAACATTTGAGAGAATTGCAGGATACTGAAGAAAGTATTTTCTATACTTCCTGGCCTGAAACGAACAGTGAACATTCAAATAAGGAATTAGATGAAAAATGGGAAAAGATACTAAAAATTAGAAAAGATGTTCTCAAAGCCTTAGAAATAAGGAGAGGGGAAGGTTTTATCGGTAATTCACTGGAAGCACAGGTGAATATATTCACCAATAATCGGGAAGATTTTGATTATTTATCAATGTTTAAAAATGAGTTAAATCTATTATTTATAGTGTCAAAAGTAAAAATATTAAGAGAGGAAAAGAAATCTTCTTATTCAGATTTATTAGAAGGAATTGAATTTCCCAGAGTCAGTATTTCAGTTACTAAAGCACCCGGAGAGAAATGTGAAAGATGTTGGTGTTATAGCGATTATGTTGGAAAAGATCCGGAATGTCCGACAATCTGTGAAAAATGTGCCAAAGTTATCCATCAGAATTTCAAGGTTTAAAGAAAATAGATGATTTTTATTATTGGTACGGTTTTCATTGTATTGATAGACCAGGCAAGTAAATTATTTATACGGCAAACAATGGATATTGGAAATTCTATTCCAATCATTAAAGGGATACTTCATATTACTTATATAGAAAATATGCATACCGCTTTTGGGGTATTCAAGTATCATAGTATATTTTTTATTATCGCAATTTTAATTATACTATTTAGTGCCTTTTTTGTGCAGAAGCGAATTATTTTTAAAGAGAATCAGAAGATATATATCTCATTATTATTAATTCTCGGTGGAGGAATAGGAAATCTAACAGATAGAATTATATACCAGGGAAAAGTCATCGATTTTATTGATTTCAGAATTTGGCCTATTTTTAATATCGCTGATATTGCCATTGTCATAGGTACATTCATGCTGTTAGTGTATTTTCTATTTTACTCAAAAAAAGAAGAGAAAAAAGGATAACTTAAAATGCATAGAATATTATTCGAAATAGGCAATTTTCCGATTTATAGTTATGGAGCAATGATTGCATTGGCTTTTATCGTTGCAATTCTTGTTGCAATGAATGAAGCAAAAAAATCGGGAGAAAATCAAGAAAGAATTCTGGATATCAGTTTGCGTGTTATAATCGGTGCGCTTATCGGAGGTCGACTTATTTATGTTTTTACTTACCTAGACTATTATTTGAAAGATCCGATAAAAATCTTATATATCCGGCAGGGTGGTTTAAGTTTTTTAGGAGGTTTTCTTTTTGCAGTCATACTGGCCTGGTTGTATGTAAAAAAAAATCAGTTAATATTTTGGAAATATGCTGATATTTGTTCACCTGCCATTGCAATAGGACTGGGAATTGGAAGAATCGGATGCTTGTTAAACGGATGTTGTTTTGGTGTAATTACTGATTCTTATGGAATAAAATTTCCAGCAGAACACTTACCTCCGGCATATCTGCAGCACTTAAAGGATGGTTTAATATCACAAGGGAGCGCTTGCTCATTGCCGGTAGTTCCAACACAGATTTATAGCTCGATATACGGATTTGCAATTTTTTTGATTTTATTAAGAATTAGTAAACCCAAACGTTATGATGGTTTTACATTTCTAATGTTTCTTATCTTGTATTCTGTTGCTCGTTTTTCAATTGAATTCTTTCGATTTTATGAAAACAGGATTGTGCTTTTTAAAATATTCTCCATCACGCAGGTGGTGTGTATCATTGTTATCATTTTTGCTATATTTATGATGAGATATTTAAAAAAAATACAACTGAACAAAAGGATAATTGAATAAATTTAACGATAAGTACTTGCTTGATTGGGATATCGGAATATGAGAAATATTGGAAGCGAATGCGTAATTTTAGGGGAAATTTCTACCACTACTAATTAACTGTATTGGTAATAAAATGCAATAAACTTATGAAAATAGTTGAACTATTGTCAATTAGAAAAATTAATGTTATTATCTAAGATGAACACAGAAATAGAAAAAAATATTGGAATTATTGCATGTAAAATGATTATTAACATGAGTGAACAAAGTTGAGGGAAGAGTTTAAATAAATTCTTCCCTCATTATATTGTAAATCACGAAAATACAAAATATTATTTAATTTCTGAACAGAATAAGCTTTTAATCATGAATGATGGTAGATCTTTTAATATGATTTTAAAATATCGGTATAGATGGAATTGAATGCACGTTTTTGACGAGAAAAGGAATGTTATGAAAAAAAAACAGGAAATTACATATTGCTATGATGATAAAATCCGAATTGATCAATATATCACCCTACAAAAAATATATCCATCCCGGTCTCAAATAAAAAACCTCATTAGTAATGGGAATATTATGGTAAACGGCTGCAAGGTAAAACCTGGGTATATATTGAAATACGGAGATAAGATGCAGTTTTTTGAAGCTGAAAAAAGAGAGTTGCAGATTAATGCCGAAGATATAGTTTTGGATATTATCTTTGAAGATGATGATTTAATCGTGATAAACAAACCGGCAAACATGATCGTTCATCCAGCGGGTAGCATAAAAAGTGGTACACTGGTCAATGCAATATTATTTCATTGCAGAAATTCACTTTCCGGAATTGGTGACATTAAAAGACCTGGTATTGTCCATCGATTGGATAAAAATACTACAGGGTTAATTGTTGTTGCAAAAAATGATATAGCTCATATTTCATTATCTAAACAGATAAAAGATCGCATGACGGTAAAAAAATATTTTGCACTGGTTCACGGTGAAATAAAAAATAATTCCGGAATTATAGATGCACCAATCGGAAGAAGTATAAAAAACAGGAAAAAAATGGCAGTCATTGAACAAAATAGCAAGAATGCTGTAAGTCGATACCAAGTGATAAAAAGGTATCATGGTTTTACGTTACTGGAAGTGTCTCTAGTTACCGGAAGGACACACCAGATAAGGGTTCATTTATCATACATTGGTTTTCCAATCGTCGGTGATCCGGATTATGGTGTAAGGAGAGAAAAGCTTGACATAACCCGTCAAGCTCTGCATGCTTACCTTTTAGAATTTGCACATCCACGGACTAAAAAATATATGGAGTTTAAAATACCATTACCGGAAGATATGCAGATTATTTTAGAATCCTTGGTTGAAAAAAAGAATTCCGTTTAAAACACTTTTCTTGATAGGATTTTATTAACAATTTCCATATCTAATGAAATATAAAGGGTTTTTTCCTGAGAATATATCACCATACCCGGTTTTGCATGTCTTGGTTTTTTTACATATTTTTTTAAAGTATAGTCCACCTGTACTTTGTTTTCTTTTCTAGCCTTACTATAGTATACCGATAAATTTGCAGCTTCAATCAAGGTATCCAGTGGAGGAGTTTGTCCGGTGCCTTTGTTTTTTATAACAACATGAGAACCGAATAAATTCTTAACATGTAGCCATGTGTCATTTCCGGATGCTATTTTTAAAGTGAGCATATCATTTTGTTTACTGTTTTTTCCGACAAAAATAATCCATCCTTCCCGGGAAATATATTTTGAAGGCAATAATGTTTCCTTCCTGCTCTTTTTTTTAATAGATTTTTTGAATTCTTTGATATATCCCAAGTTGACAAGTTGTTGTTTTATTACTATTATTTCCGAGTATTTTGAATATCCACGGATATATTTTTGTTGAAGATGAGTGATTCTTTCATAATCAGCACTATGTTTCCTGAGATATTTCGTAATCGTCTGATAACTGCCTTTTACTTTCCGGTATTTTTTAAAGTATCTTTGGGCATTTCCCAGGGGGGATAAACTTTTATCAAGCGGGACAGCGATTAAATCCTGTTCTGATGAGAAATAATTATGCAGGTTTACGCTAGTTTTTCCACGTTTTATCAAGTGAAGATTTGATTTAAGCAATTCACCATATTGCCGGTATTTTTCACATTGTTCAATTTCATCCATTTTACTTTTATACTGCTCGATTTTTTCCTTTGTTCTGTTCAAGATTTTATTGAATATTTTTGATAATTCATTTTGTAAAGATGTCAATTCTTTTTTTAGGGAGAATTCCTTATAATAATAAGATAAACATGAATTTATATCATTGAAATGATGTTTTTTATCATTGAAATCCTGTGTGGTATCAAAGATAGAATAGGTTATTCCTCCTTTTGTTTCAGGAGATACGAATACCTTTGGAGAAAGATTGAATTCCCGTAAATTAGAAAATATTTTATTAAAAGAAATCCATAAATTTTCAATGTCTTTTGCTGTTGCTTCTGCAAATGAAATGTAAGGAGAAATCCCAGCATGACATACTATTTCCATGGCATTCTTCCGGCCTAATCCTCTAAAATTGTTTTGAAGGATTTTCCAGAGTGGATTATTTTGAGATTGAGAGTTGTCAAGGAGATTTTGGAAAACATGTTTGCAAGTTTTTAAGGGATTTAATTTGTCTTGTACTGGCGGAGGTGCATAAATGGAACCGGGAATGATCTCTCTAAAGCGGTTTATTTCAGAAGGCACTAGTTTAATACTGTTTTCAATGATGCTATCCTCTCTAATAAGAATAATATTGCTGTGTTTTCCCATATATTCTGCAATTAATGCTCTGTTCTGAATTTTTCCGAAACGGGAAAATGGCTTAATTATGAAATGTAACACCCGGTCAAAATTCTGTTGTTCAATCAAAATAATTTTACCCCCTTCGAGATTAGAGTGAAGGCTATTTAAGAAGGGGGAATTGATTGTGATTGATGGACGTTCCGTTGAGAAGAATAATTTTGGAAAGGATGGATGGATGGAAAGGTAAAGAAAGAAATTTCTATTTCTTTCTTTTACAGATGAAGTCATTCTATTAATTTCAGGTTTAAGTTTCAATGTTATCGTATATTTATCTATCTGAAAAATTTGCAATATTTTAGAATTAGTGAAAAATTTTGATAATTCATTCTTTATGGCGAATATTATAATACCATCCAACATTGAATTTCCATCTCCATTCAACTTAAAATCATTTCCATATATGTAAATATAATCGATTATGCAAATATATTCAAGTTGACTTTGAAGTTAAAATATTATTGCCTTAAAGATTAAAATTATATATAATAATCTGAGGCTTATTTTCAGGTCTTGTTAAGCTTATGGAACGTGGATACTTAAAATATCTGCTCACTATAATCGATCCCGGTTTTTGAATTAGTTAAAGGGTTAAAAATTTAATCATATCCTTCTTTTGTATGTTTATCTAGGAATATACAGAAAAGCATCCGATTGGATAAAGTAAATTGTAGAATTTTAACATGTACAAAAAAAAGGTTTTTTTGACTAAAATATCTCTTCTAGTATTATATCGCAAAAAAGTTAAATCTCGGTCTATGATCCATTTAGAAATATTACCAAAGCATTAATTAGTATAAACTTTAGTGGGGACTTAGAGCA
>Ga0272441_10012383_pt1 | contig 12475 bp, 18 predicted proteins | sample SSMProp6N_FD_193582 | JGI IMG/M metagenome (GOLD analysis project Ga0272441, IMG submission 193582) | Marine sediment archaeal communities from Little Sippewissett salt marsh, Falmouth, MA, United States - SSM-Prop-6N | ecosystem: Environmental > Aquatic > Marine > Wetlands > Sediment ...
ATATCGAGATTGGCCTTGCGAAGCGTGGTATTAAAGCCAAAGCTTCCTGGGTTGAAGTTAAGGATGGTCAATCAATTGATGAGGCGTTAGACGCATTTGCACAAGAGTTTTCTAGTCTTGTTGGTAGCAGTGACTCCGAACCAACAGGACCTGAGCCTGAACCTGTTACAAGGAGTGTACGTTCAGTGCCCAACGTTCCAAACTCTTTTACTCCCGGGCCAACAAAAACCTCTAACGTTGAAGTGAAAGACCTAAATGAAATCCTAGCTTCTCAATCATTATCAGATGTTAAACAAGACCCTAACAAACGTGCACAGGTACGTGATTGGTACCGAAGTTCTCTACGTGCAAGACATTAAAAGCAAAGGATGATATAAATGGGCGTTTCTAATACCACAACTCTGAATGACCTAGTTGGTCAAATCGTAGCCGAGCAGGCTCAGTCTGCCGCCTACAAAGCTCGCGTAATGCGTAACATCATTTCCTCATATGAGGTTCCTCCCGGAGCAGGCAAAATTGTAGTTCCTCGTTTCCAGTCAATTACAGTTGCTGGTCTTACAGAAGCTACTGCTCCTGCCGCAGCAGACTGTGCCACCGATGGTGTCACCCTAACCCCAGTTGAGCGTGGAGCCCTTCTTCGGATCTCGAAGACAGCCCTACATGCAGACCCATGGACTGACCTTCAGCCCTACGGTGAGCAGCTTGGTCGTGCTCTTGCTGGTGACGAAGATGACCTCATCCTCGATGCAGTCTCCTTCAGCACTATCGTAAATCAGCAGGGTGGCGGCGCTAACAACGTCAGCGTTGCAGACCTTCTTACTGCAATCGCAGGTCTAGAAGCAGCTAATGCTCCTGGTCCCTATGTTGCCGTGTGGCATCCCACTTCCTGGTCGAAGATCCGTGCAGGCATTGACGATGCATCAGCATTCGCTTCTGTCGGTACTCGCGTCGTAGAAGGTTTCGGAGAGGGCTTTACCAACATGAACGGTTATGTTGGGTCTCCTTACGGCGTTCCTTGCTTCATCAGTACTGGTGTTAACGCTGTCCATGACGACGCTAACAGCTATGCTAACCTCGTCTTCAGTAAGGAAGCTATCGGCTATGCTTACATGCAGGACATCGGTGTAGACGTTGATGACAACGTTGCCGCTCGTGCCATGGACCTTATGGGTTGGTACTCCGGTGACGCTGATGAGCTAGTCGACGCTTACGGTATCCAGGTTGAAGACGATATCGACGGTTAATACTTATTAGGTCTTAATAACTTAATGCCTAGTACGATAACACTTAAAGCAATAACCCTAACAGTCACTCTTGTTGGAATGGCTGTTGGGGCTATTGTTTGGGCTAACAGTGCCCACCAGGATATTTCTTCTTCTTGCGAGCACAGAATACATTTAGAGTCCAGTAGCATTATTGAGCGCTCAGACAGTTTATATTCCCGCAGAGAAGATATGTCCCGTATTGAACAGTCACTTATCAATCAGGATGAAGAGATTGAAGAAATAAACCATAAGCTTGACATTCTTCTGGACTCCTTGTAATAATAATAGTCGCAGCATCTAGTCATCATTTAACCTCCTAAAAAATGTGACGGCCCGTTTCCTAGCAAGGGGACGGGTTTATGTTATAATTAATTAAACAATTAACTAGAGGTCCATTATCCTCTATCTCGTAAAGGAGTAAACAATGGGAAATCTTTCAAACCGTTCAATTCATTCAGTCTTTGGTTGCCCCACACAAGCAGAAACAACTGTCATTGAGTTTAGTGATTCAGCTACAGTAGTAGAACTTATGCCCAATGAGGTCTACAGATTCACAGCAACACAAGATTGCTACATCGACCTAGATGAAAGTGGTTCAGTTACTGCCGTTGATGCTGACGGTGTTCTAGTATTCGGTAACGTTCCTGAGATGTTCTCTACCACAGGCAAAAACTACTTCCTTGCTGTTATCCGTAAGAGCGCAGATGGTGATCTACATGTAACCCGAATGCTTACACGAGGTAACTAAAATGCCTAGAGACCTTTATCATAGGTCAGCAGTCAAGCCTATTGATCTACTGTTGAAGAGGGCTATCTGCCATCTACCCATGACAGCAGCAGAACACGATACTGCTAACAACCAAACTCTTGACGTGTCTGGCAATGGATATCACTTTGCTTTTGGCGACGGGTCAACAGAAAACAGCTTTCCAACTAAACTTGAGGGAATCGGCTACTCCTTCAACGTTGCTGGAGAGGATATCGACTATTTGAAGAGAGATATGTTTTGGAACCCTAATGCAGACTTTACAGTTTGTTGTCATATTAACACCACAAGCGGCAATACTCAGTATGTTTGGTCTCATAGAGACGGTACTGGAGACGGTGTTTACCAAGCCAGTGTTTCAGGGACTAACTCATGGATGGTTTATGCTGGCGAAACTGATGTTGAAAATAGTACAGATTTTACAAATGCAACTTATTTTTATGTAGCAGATGTTAGCGGAGACCTTGTTCAATACGTTAATGGTGCTTCCACTGTTGGATCTACAGATATTAGTGCAGAAACTATTGATGTTGATGAACCAGGAATTGTTATTGGTCGAAGAAACGATGACACAACAGGAAGGTTCATTGGCCAAATATATGCTTTTACTGTTTTTGATTTTGTTATGTCGCCAGCAGAAATTGTTTTGTGGGACGCATGGGCTAAGGCTCGTGTTTAATGTATAGGGGGTAGTTGGATATGTCTTTCAAGTTTATAGACTACACAGTAACTAATCCTTCTGCTGCTGATGCTACTGCTCTAACAGACAGAGAACTAGACTTCGGCAACGTAGCCCCTCTTGGATATAAGATTGTTAAATTCAAGATCGGTAATACTGGAGCTGGCGTAACAGCAATCAACCTGACAGCCACAGGAACCAGTTATTCTTGCGATGAATACATTTACGAGAACGTATACTTCTCTGATGATAAGATCGGTGGTCTTGGTACTAAAGCACAGTACACAGATATCCTAGAGCTAGACACTTCTCTGTCAGTAAGACTAGAACCTAATGAGATCAGTGGGATAATTTGGGCTATCTTTGCTTGTACACCAGCCTATTATGGTGGCAGCGCTGAGGTAATAATTAAAGGCACGGAGATATAAATGGCCATTTTACTAAGAACATACATTCAAAACAACTATGGTCTTATTGATGTCGCGGCCAACTCACAAAGTGCGATCCTAGATACTGATGGAGCTTTAACTCTATGTTACATGGAGTCTTGGGCTGACACGAAATCAGAACGTACTATCATTGGTTCAAACGTTATCTCATGGTATAGGGATACTGTATCTACTGGAATCAACAGAGACTTTGATGTTGATGATATCGGAGAAGAAGGTCCTCTCCTAAACATCTTTGAGATCCCTAAGACTGGTAAGTATGTTGCCTGCATCGGAGAGTGGAGTGCACTAAGTGCTAACGCTAACATCTGTATTGGCGAGCGCGACGGAGACAACATTACATGGGAAGACCCAGCTGCTCTATTCAAGAATGATGTGCTTTACGGTCAAACCTTTGCTGCTTGTAGCTGTAATGCTGGAGCTATAGCTCATGGGATTAGTACTACTGACGACAAGCTGATCTGTTCTAGATACGATTATGTGAACAATGAAGCCTACACTCTCAAGCAAGAGGATAGTTATAGTTACTATCCAATCTTTGCTTGCCATACAGAACCTGATGGTGAAGGTGGAGTTGCTGTTGGTGTGGGCGCTACAGCAGGAGATGTGTACTATGTACCGTTCTCTTGGGCAGATGCAGCTTATGGGACTCCTGTTAATCTAGATGTTGCTGATGGTGTTACCTTAGCCGCACTGATGGAAGTAGACATTGCAGTAGACCCTTACACTGGAGCAATCATTATCTTTACAGTTGTTCTTGATGGAGACGACGCTCCAAACTATGATGCTGTTTATGAACTTCATATCTCTGAGGACGGAGGTTCAACCTTCAGTACAATTAACTTAGACACTGCTGGTTTTCTTGGTGGCGACGAACTATTCATAGATGTTTGTAACTATGCTAGAGGAACCCCACGCCTAATGAGTGGTGCTGATGGTGGCTTCCTTCTGGGCTATACACGGGTAAACTCTGAAGGTTACGCTAGACCTTATGTACATCTATGTGAGCATGTTTCTTCAGGTGGGGACATTGGTTCTTATACTATTGGCGAAGCCAAAGAATGTGGGATGGCAGTAGGTCCTTACTCAGCAGAGAACAACATGGTTGGCCCAATCTTCTTTAAAGCCCCAGCAGATATGCAGTCAACTATTGATCCAGTTCAAAATGTATACATCGCTTATCAGATCGGTGAAGGTAACCACCTGTATGCCGACTATGCACAAGCTAGCGTTAAACCTTATGGTTTGGCTCTTGAGCGCCTAGATGAACAAGCATTCCCACTGACAGACTCATATGAATACAACACTGAGTCTGCTGGCGCGGGAGAAATTGTTGCTACTTTAGGCATCGCGCCAACACCAACAACCCATGAGGACTTTTACAATACTAACTATTACGGTAACTATACTGCTCTTGCTGACGATGCTTTTGCTAAATATGGAACAGCAATAACTATCAAACAGTACGAACCTAAAGATACTATTTGGGTCGGCGGCATAACAGCATATGAGAGCCCTCCAACTGAACACCTAGTTAAGTGCTTCCTAGACTCAGCTTCGTGGAACAGACCAAACCAAGCTCTCAATCAGTCTGACTATGCTGAATTCATTGATAGAGACCTTAGGAAAATTTACTTGCCGCCAAACTTCTATATGGGCTACTCCGTTGTTATCAGTAAAGCCAATGAGGCCTATCAAACTATTTATCTAGCAGAGTTTGATGCTTTCACATATGAGATCCGCCAAATCGTACCAAAGTTTATTGATAACCAGATCTTCTGTTGGGAAGCTAACTGTTACAATGTTGGTAACTTTGATGTCTGGTCCAGAGGTGGAGGACAAACCTAATGAGAAAACTTAACAAAGATACTGTTATCGTTGATAGGAAAGCTAACAATCCTAAGAAACCTGATGCTGACAACATCACTAGAGACTTCTTGGCCGAAGGAGAAAAGCCCGATGCTACAGGTCTACCTGGGCTAGTTACACTTCCTGACGGCAGGATGTTCACCAATCAAGACATCGTATCCCTCAAGAGGAAATTCACATATGGGCATGATACTGATGTCGACAAGCTTTGGTTAGAGATCGAGGCACACTTAGTTAAATCTAAAATCATGAAACCTGAAGATAAGATTACTAAAAACCGTCCTCGCTCCAGAGAGTCCGGCGAAATTAAAACAAAAACTACTCCTAACACAGGAGGGCGTATTTAAATGGCAAGTACAAACAATGCGACATTCACATTCTCTGTACCTGAAGACACAGGTTCTGACTACCTAAAGCTTTACAGTTGCGCCACAGAAGATGGTTCATACTCTCAGGTTGGTGCTGACATCGCTTATTCTTACGGCGAGACAACCTACGAATATGAAGACATGTCGGCCACAACTTGGTACAAGATTAGATTCTATAACTCTGCTGATGATCAGCTCGGACCATACTCTGAAGCAGTCTATGGTGGTAACTGGTCTTCTAATACAAAACCATTCTTAGCTGTAAGCACAACTACTGATGGCGCTAACTATGCTTCTATTCAAGAGGTTCGTGATTTCTCAGGTCTAGACACAGACACTGTTAGTAACGACCGTATCAGCCAAGCCTTACGTCGTGCTCGTGCTATCGTTGATATCAAAACAGACGACATGGGTGTAGACCGGTTCTCTAACTTTGAGACTGATGTCCAGAGGAAGAAGTATAATGCCTCCCTTAGAATCATCAAGGAAGCTGAGATCAACTATACTCTCGGAATGATTTACCGTGGTATGGTAGACGACATCATCATTGCTGGTGTTAACGGGATTTCAGCCCCTACTTCAATTACTATTGGGCAGACTTCTATCAATACAGAAGACTCTTCAATTGATTCAAATAGTTACCGCCAGCTAGAGAGACTCTCTGTTCTATATACACAGAGGGCTACAACTCTATTGTCGATGATTCAGCCTTCAAGTATTAATATTACTTACAGAGATGTAACGAATATTAGAAGCCCTAAGTTTTTATGGCCGGATTCGATAAGAGGCAATTACTAGCGGTTCTTCTTCCAGTAGTTAGTATCCTTCTTCATTCTTTCCTTAATTTTCTTTAGACGTTTTACAGCTTCTTCCCTTGTTGGGAATGGGCCATCAAGAGTCTCACCTGTCTCAGAAACAGCATACCAACCATCGTTTCTATGTCTGATCATTTACTTCTCCATCTCCTTAGGAGTCTTGCTTATGCTGCCGACAGGAGCATTAGTAGTTCTAACCTTTGGTGGCCGGGGTAGTTTAGTTGCATTCTTTGGTTCAGCTCTAAGTTCTTCATGTCTGGCAAGAGCTTCTTCTCTAGTCTTGAATGGCCCAGCAAGAACTGTTTCTTCGTCGTCTTCGGCCAATACATACCAAGCGTAATTGTTTCTAAATCTAAGCATCACGGTTCTCCAAGTTAGTGTTAATTTTGTACACACATTGTAGGTTAGTCATCTTACCTTTACTGTTGTCACATGAGATATAGGGCATATTTGTTCCGCGCCCAGAAACATTAATAAAGCCAACATCAGTAACAGTTCTCTTCACTAACCTTCTGATTGCACCCTCTACTACACAGCAAACAACCTCATCTCCAACATAGAGCTTCTGGTTAAAACTATTCTCTACGTAGTCCATTCAGTTCTCCTAGTTAAATGCTTTTCGTATATCTTGCGATAACTTCTTCTTCCTCTGGTTCAAACACATAGTATTTTTTTACTACGCCACAGAACCTACACCGTCGTAAATTGTAATTTTCTATGTTGGTACTGATAGATAGGTCTGGTTGTTCTTCGCTGGTAAAACAAGCAGGAGGGTCCTTGTATATAGGAACATGTATTACTGGTCGTCCGTCTGTACTTAGCAATTGACCGTCCATTGGGCCGCCAAGAAAATAATAGTAGTCATCTTTCATCACAATAGTCCTCCTAGTTACTTATCGTCGTACCAACGTTGTCTTTGTTTGCGCGCATCATCAGACCAACCAACACCCTTAAGGTGAAAGTGACCCTGTGAGAACAGCTTTGAACAAGTTCTTCCACACTTTGGACAAACATAAGTAATGTCATCATCCCCTGTTGGGGCCAAAAACAACTCCTCATATGTTTGTTCACATGTCTCACAGAAGAATTCATACATAGGCATTATAGCTTACTCCTCTAACTAAAGTCTTCTATTGTACTAATACCAACAATGTATGGCTTCAGTTCTTTGATGTCTTCAGGCTTAAGGATCTCTTCTACTTTAAGTGTCCTGAAGGCAGACTTGGATGTATATTTGTTATTCTTCGCGCCGGGAACATGACCCCAGCTCTCACCACTAATAACCTTGTACATTGTTGGGGCAGCAACACCGTATTTCTCAGCTAATTTCTTGATAAAACCACGACGGCTACCCTCATGTGCCCACCATTCTATGCGAGCTTTCAGGACGGATTCTTCGTTTAAAACTGCATTGCTACACTTAGAGCCTGAAGCGAACCTTCCCTTAATGATGGCGTCATAAGTATTGTCTTTATGTGTGCCCAAGAATAAGTGGTCTGGGTTACAGCACCGGACGTTATCACACTTGTGTAGAACTAATGTATTTGGAGGAATGCGTCCAAAGTGTAGAGCCCAAGCGAACCTGTGTGCATAGATAGTCTTGCCTTTAATTTCAAGATGACCGTAACCGTACTTCTTCCCTTTGGTCATAGACATAGCACCTATCCAGTTCCGACAACCTGTTCTATCATCGTATTCGGTGTGCTTCCAGTACCGATCCCAAAGCTTCTCATCATTCCTGTCGACACGAAAGCCAACATCAACATCAAGAACTTCGTCGATCTTACAGTTGTTAATTCTTTTGATTCTTCTTCCCATTGAGTACCTCCTATTGTGTGTTTACATATCCAACTATTTAATACTACACTAATTATAAATGCAGTGCAATGCCTATTACAATGTTTTTTTGTCTATCAGGGAAAAAATTTATTTTATTTTTTATCATATTTTTTATGCAAAACTTGACATCCGGTTGATAAAGTATGGTACAATAGTGAGGTGGTTGGGCAGGAGGGACAACAGGACGTCAGATCTTGCAGCTACAGACCTTAAGAACTTAAATCAAATTTCAACATTAAGTTAAATTAAACATTCAGACCTAAAGTTAAATTAATATATATTAAATAAACTTCAGACCTTAAGTTAAAATAAATTGAATGTTTAAATAACACTTAAAGCTTTAAAGTTAAATTAGATTGAAAGATCTTAAAAAACATTAAAGACCTTAAAACAAAATCAAAACATTAAAAAATATTTTGGCCTGAAGAATGTCTTCTCTTCGGGCCAAGTAAAACAAATACTCTCATGTCAGCCAAGAGATTTAAAACAACATTGTTATTAAAGTAGTTCAGATCTTAAATTATCTTTTCGGCGCAATAAGAAGAAGCCATAAACCAATTTACCCTGTCAGCCAAATAGACATTTATTTACATATTACTGTTTATCAAATATAATATATATTATGTATATCTCATCACCTGAAGAAGTAGCTGCTGACACAATTAGTCAGCTCGATAATTATGTAGCCACAGTTGCTACTGCTAACGACATTGATGAAGATGAACTTATAGCCCTTTCAGTAGAAATCCTTGCTGGCTATTTAGATTCATTTGGACGTTCGTGGATTGAAGATGACAGACTTAAATCAGAAGGCAAGCGTTCTATTGAACAAGCTGGGCTCCAGCTTAAAAGCTCTGACCTGGAAATTGAAGATGAAGAAGTTAAAGATGTTGTTGAATATCTGGCTAAAGGTGTTAAGCAAGCTGCTCAGTTAACCTACATGGGTATTAAACATCATCTATCAGATGCTTTCAGTATCGGTAAAGCTGCTGCCGGTTTTGCTGTAGACCAAGCTTCTAATATTTTTGGCGGCGAATCAGACAGATCTCTGACAGCCCCAGAAGATGATTCTTCTCTCTTCGGCGGCGACAAAGGTGGCCTAATATGAAAACTCCCGGTCTTAAAGCTGAATGGTCAACAGAACAACAGACTGCTATTCAACTCCTAGCTGAAGGTGGACATTCATATGAAGAGATCGCTCCTCTATGTAAGGTATCCACCCACACTATATACAACTGGAGGAAAGACCCTCGCTTCATGGATGAAGTTATTGCTCGCGCCAGACAACTACTCAAGCATAACTTACCTGACATCTATAACTCTTTAATCCATAAAGCCAAGAAAGGTAACCCCAGACATATAGAACTTGTATTAAAACACTTAGAGAAGCTTGAAGAGATGAAAGCCAAATACGCTGAGAACTCTATTACATTCACATGGGAAGCACCTTATGTCGACAATAACTCTTGATTACGCACCGTTCCCTCATCAGGTAGAACTACACTGTGCTCCTCAAAGATTTAAGGTTATTGCTGGTGGCAGACGTTCTGGCAAAACTAAGTCTAGCTTCCAAGAGATTCTTCGTTACGCGCTATCACACTCAAATTCATTATGCTGGTGGGTGTCCCCAACCTACAATGAAGCAAGGGAAGTAGGCTTTTCCGAATTCGAAAAATACGAAGAACAACTACAACCAGCTATCTTGTCAGCCAATAGAACCCTTATGAGAGTAACCTTTCGTAATGGCTCTAAGCTTTACTTCAAGGGTGCTGACCGTAGGGATTCTCTTCGTGGCCGAGGAATAAACTTCTTATCTATAGATGAGATTGCATTCATGGAAGAGGAGACCTGGACTAAGATTCTCCGTCCTGCTCTGGCCGACAAACAAGGACAAGCAGTACTAACAAGTTCTCCTGATGGCAAGAACTGGTTCTACAAACTATTCCAACAAGCAAGCAAACCTACATCTACATACAAAGCTTGGACCTGGACTACATATGACAACATCCTAATCTCACATGATGAGATTGCCGCCATGAAACAAGAACTCTCAACCTTTGATTTCAGACAAGAGATCCTAGCAGAGTTCGTCTCTAAGTCAGGTCAGGTGTATGATGACTTCAATGAAGACAACATCATCAAAGACTTTAAACCATCACAGAACCACGATATTTATATTGGTGCTGACTTTGGTTATGCTAACCCTACTTTCCTTACCTTTATGGCCGTTGATAGGTACAGTGGTAATGTTTATCAATTTGCAGAGATTGAAAGATCCCACACTAAAATACAAATAATTATTGATGAGATCTTTGAAACCTTATCTACTTTCGGCGTAAAAGAAGTTAAAGCTATTTATACAGACCCTGCCGGTAATGCAGATGAAATCACATCTGGTGAGTCACCCGTTGATGTACTAAGAAAACATTTCACAGTTCATAACATTGGTTCCAAGATTGCTCCAGGTTTATCTCTTGTCAGATCCTACATTAAGAATGCTGCTGGTAAGCGTAAGTTCTTTATCAGTGAGACCTGTACTAAAACAATTGAAGCTATCAACGGATATGTTTATGCCCCGGCCACAAGAGGAAACCAATCCATTAAGGAAGAGCCCCTCAAGGATGGTATCCATGACCATGCATGTGATGCATTAAGATACTTCTTCGTTAACTGTTTCCCACAGAACAGATACCTAACAGATGATATTAAACCTAAGTCCTACTTCGTAGAAGAAACCAGCAAACCTATCATCAAGAAGTGTGCAAAATGTTATAATCCTTTTGTAAGTAAAACTCCAAAGGATGTTCCACCATTCCTTTGCACCAAATGCTTTGAGGAACAATAATATGCTAGATCCATTCAGTCCCGATATTAATGAGAAGGCTAGCCTAAACACCTTCACTGAAGATGAGAAGGCAAGGCGTGGTAGTTGCGAACGCAACAAGGACTTCTACTATGACAGGCACGATAAGTATGTTGAGACCTTTAATATTGAGGCCAAGCCCAGTTGTATTTATCTTACGCGCCCAATAGTAGACAAACGAACATCAATGCTCTACAGACAAAAGCTAGTCCGTGAGATGACAGGACCTGCTGAATCTATTAGTTTCCTTGAGACCTTATATGCAGATAATGATATTGATAACATCTTCTCACAAGCAGACCTTATGAGTGAGCTAACAGGTACAGCCCTACTCTCTATGGTTGATGATGAGAGTAAAGACTCTAAGTTTAGAATCACATTATGGGATGGTTCTAACCTTTCTGTTGTGCCGGACGAAACAAACTCTAATAGTCTTGCAGCCTTAGCACTTATTCGTGATAGCCACAGACTCTCAAGAACTTCATACAAAGACCAAATACAAGTTGAAACTGTTACATACCAACAGATCTGGACTAAAGAACATGTCTCTTACTATCAAGGTTCAACCCGTAAGAACATTGTAGACAACCCCTATGGATTTATTCCCTTCTCTGCTGTGCGCGGCAAAGAAGTCCCAAACCAGTTCTATGGGTTCTCACCAATCACCAGCACTGTTAAGACCAACATGGCTATCAACCAGATGTTCTCAGACCTAGCCTATACAATTAAGCTACAAGCTGCTAACCCTATTGCTCTTATGGGCTGGCAAGGTGGAGAACAACTTCTTGTTCAGCCGGGCAAAGCAATCTCAATACCTACTGGTGGAGACGCCAAAGTACTAGAGATGAACCCTCAGATCACTGAGACCTTAGATACAATTAAATTCCTTGAACAGAAGATCTATGAAACCTCTTCTGTACCTGAGGTGTCAATCGTTGGTTCTGAAGGTAAATCTGGCCGTGAACTCCTAGTCCGATGGTACCCCTTAGTCCAGGTGTTTGAGGAGAAATCTGCACGATTCCAGCAGTATGAGCTTGATGCCGCCAACAACTTCCTAGCTATGGTCGGACTACCCAAGCTTGAGGCTATGCATGTTAGCTATGATAAGAACGGTATCCTACCATTAGATCCTGAATTTGATCGCATTGAAGAAGACATCAGTCTAAACATTACCAATCCGGCAGAAGTCCTAAGAGGTCGGAATCCTAATTTGACACAAGAAGAAGCACAATCTATCATTAATAGTAATGATAAAATAAATTCGGACCTAGAGGGTCCTCAATCATAAGGAGTCAACTATGTCAGATCAGTTAGATACTGAGACAAACACGCAGAGAAATGAATTCTCAGCAGACTATGTTAAGCAGCTTCGTGAGGAAGCAGCTTCCTGGCGTACAAAGTTTAGAGAACTTGAAGCCGTAACAACCACAAAGGATATCGAGATTGGCCTTGCGAAGCGTGGTATTAAAGCCAAAGCTTCCTGGGTTGAAGTTAAGGATGGTCAATCAATTGATGAGGCGTTAGACGCATTTGCACAAGAGTTTTCTAGTCTTGTTGGTAAC
>Ga0272441_10012384_pt1 | contig 12473 bp, 7 predicted proteins | sample SSMProp6N_FD_193582 | JGI IMG/M metagenome (GOLD analysis project Ga0272441, IMG submission 193582) | Marine sediment archaeal communities from Little Sippewissett salt marsh, Falmouth, MA, United States - SSM-Prop-6N | ecosystem: Environmental > Aquatic > Marine > Wetlands > Sediment ...
GATCTGGCGCCGGCCGGGGCGGTGGAGGCGATGCTCGCCGAGCGGGTCGTCGGGCTCTCCTGGCGGCTGCGGCGGGCGGAACGGCTCCAGAACGCGGCCTTCACAGCGCTGGATGAGGGGGAGCCGGCGCCGCTGTTAGACGCGCGGCTCGAAGAGTGGAAGCAGCTCAAGGGCAGCGAGTGGGATCGGGGCGTCTCCGGCGTGGTCGATGAGAACGCCGCGTTGGGCCGGGTGGTCGTGGCGGACTTCGCGGAGGCGCGGGTGCTGGACCGGCTGCTGATGTATGAACGGCGGATCGAGAGCAGCCTGTACCGGACGATGGCCCAACTACGCCACGAGCGAGAGGCGCGCCAGGCACGCGCGGCGGCCACGCCGGAAGAGGGTGCACGTTCGCAGGGCGGCCTTCCGGCGGGTCAGGAGTCCGCAGCAGCGGCGAGATTGGGTTCGTTTGGCAAAAATCGAGTGCGCGAGGGAGTATCGAGTGCGGCCAAGATAACGCCTCACGGCGTCACTACGAGCCCGGGTTCGCTCTCAGGGCGGGCTCTGCCCGTGGCCGGGAATCATGGGCAGGATGCCCATGCCACGGAAACGCCTTGCGGCGTCACTACGAACCCGGCAACGCCGGCGAAATTGGGTTCGTTTGGCGCGAATCCAGTGCGCGAGGGGGTATCGAGTGCGGCGAAGATAACGCCTGACGGCGTCACTACGAGCCCGGGTTCGCTCTCAGGGCAGGTTCTGCCCGTGGTCGGGAATCATGGGCAGGATGCCCATGCCACGGAAACGCCTGACGGCGTAGGAATTGGCTTGACACGGAGATGAAATTACGACATTATAAGACTTGGAGTTTGAAGGAGCGGCCAAGTGCATATGGAGAATTCCGGTCGAGAGGTGGGTATTTGACCTCGGGCGTGTTGCCGAATGCGATGAGAATGCCCTCGAACAGTTCCATTTGTTGTGAGGAAGGAGAAGCACCATGTGTACAAGAATAGTCTATTCCGTTGCTTTCATTTTAGTGCTGGGATTGGTGGGTAATGTCTCCGCTGACATACAGTTTCCCGATACCAGTGGCGACCATCTCTGGAGCACGCCGGAAAACTGGGCCACCGGTGCACTGCCCACACTCAACGACGGATACCTCAGACTCTTCACGATCCCGGGCCCGATTATTATGGCGGGCGAATCTTACGTGGTGAATGGGATACATCTTGGAAACACCGGTGAAGTGGCCGGTGCGCTGACACTGCGGGGTGGAACCCTTGAGGTGCTCGGCGCCCTCAACTGCGGTTTCAAAGGTCCGGGCACCGTCAATATGATGGACGGAACTCTTCTGATCCCGAATACCCTCAAGATTGCAAGGGATCCTGGAGCCGTCGGTCACATCAATCTGGACGGTGGGACGATTTCCGCCAACAACTTTCTGATGAGAGAAAAGGAAGATGCTCTCGGTACGATGGATGTGGGTGGCGGCATGCTGACGATAAACGGCGATCAAACCTCGTTAGTTCAGGGATATATTGACAATGGCTGGATTACCGCCTACGATGGGGACGGCACGCTGGATGTGGAGTATAACGTTGCGAATCCGGGCCTGACCACGTTGACGGCCATCCACAAGCTCAATCCTAATCCGGCCAACCGTACAATCGTAAGCCCCGGCGAGGTGGAGTTGAGTTGGACTTTGCCTGATCCGTCTGTGCCGGGTCAGCCCGTACTTGTTGACGTCTACCTTACGGACGATTTTGACGCACTGTACAACTTCACCGATCCCGAAGCCATCTCGGTTGTCAGCCAGCAGAACGTATCTTCCGTCGTCGTGCCCACTCAGACAAAGACGCGGTACTTCTGGGCCGTGGATACCTATGTCGGCAGTGACAACGATCCCATTCTCGGGCCAATCTTCAGCTTTGTGGCGGACAATGCACCTCCTCTGGTCAACGCCGGCCCGGATATCAGCACGTTTCTGGAGGATGGCACACGCACGGGTCCCGTGAGCGGAAGCGTCACTGACGACGGCGCCATTCAACCCTACACGGTGACGTGGTCGGTCCTCGAGCAGCCCAGTGACGCCGATCCCGCTCTCCCGGCAGCGGTGATTGCCGATCCCACGGCCCTGCAGACCCTGGTGACCGTGTCTGTGGAGGGGACCTATGTCTTACAGTTGGAGGCCGACGACGGGGAGTATACCGGTTCCGATACCATAACGATCGTCGTGCATCCGGACGATTGGACGAATAGTGGAGTTATACCTACACTTCCCACTTTTTGATTGCCGATGTCCCATATCGAGTATCAAAGCGTTCGACGCGCTTCATAAGAATGTCGGGGATTCTCGTTGACGCCGTGCGGTCGGTCGTTGAGACAGATGGTGTGAGACGATTGATGAGCGTTGCGGCTGGGGAAGCTTCGGGCGCGGTCGATTCCGCCGGTGACGATTGCCCTTCGGGAGGCTCCGTCCGGCGTCGCTATGTCCCTGTGGAGGATTTCGCTTGGGGGTTGGCGGTAAGGCCGATTTCCTCGTCGCTGAGGTAGCAGGCGGGGTCGGGCAGCCAGGGATCGCCGAGTTGGCGGTCGGCGCGTACGCGAAGGCTCCCGCCGCAGGCGTCGAAGAAACGGCAGGACGCACATCGCCCTTTGATGTGGGAGCGCCGGTCCCGCAGCCCCTTGAGCAGCGGTTCCTCAGGATTCGTCCAGATCTCACTGAACGGCCTCTCGCGGACGCTGCCAAGATCGTAGTGCCACCAGAACTGATCCGGATGGACTTTGCCCTCGTAGTCGATACAGCCGATGCCAACGCCGCTGCTGTACAGGCCGCCGCCGTTCCAGGTGAGCAGTTTCCACACGTCCGACGCTCGCGGCGAACCTTCGGCGAGCAGCTTGCGATAGAGGTAGACGCCGTCTACGTGGTTATCGACGGTGAGGATGTCGGTCTTTCGGCCGATGTCCTTGAGCCGCCTCGTGGTGGCAAGGATGCGATCCAGGGCGTCGCGTGTCTCCGCGTGGGCCAGGTCTTCGACCGCCGCACCCCGGCCGCTGGGCACGAGGTGGTAGAAGCACGCCCGTTCGATGCCCTCCGCCTCGAAGAAGTCAAAAAGCCCCTCCAGGCCCTGGACGTTTCTCCGGGTCAGGGTCAGCCGGAGCCCCACCCGCACACCGGCCTCACGGCAATTCCGGATGCCCCGGACCGCGCGATCGAACGCCCCGTCCACGCCGCGAAACTTGTCATTGATCGGCCCGATCCCATCCAGGCTGATCCCGACGTACGAAACGCCGAGCCGCTGAATCTCGCGCGCCACGTCCGTCTCGATCAGCGTGCCGTTCGTGGAGATGACCGCGCGGAGCCCCTTTCCGACGGTGTGTTCGATCAGTTCAAACAGATCGTGCCGCATAAGCGGCTCGCCGCCGGAGAACAGCACCGACGGCACACCAAAACCGGCCAGATCGTCGATCACGGCCTTGGCTTGTGCCGTCGAGATCTCGTCGCACGGCTTGCCCGCCCCGCTGTCGTTATAGCAGTGAACGCACCGGAGGTTGCACTGGCGGGTGATATTCCATACGACAATCGGCCTTCTCTCGGCCGCACCTGCCGGGACGGCTTCCCCGGCGCGTTCGCCGGAGCCTTTACGACCGTATCGAAGCCAGTCGCCCGGTGTGATTTCATCGCAGTAGAGCTTGCTTATGTTGATCATGTATGAACCTTGTGATGAACGACTTTGGCCTCTCGCCTCCCAGGACTGCCCACAATGAAACTACGCCTGCACATCTCGCTGGTTCTCAGGCTGACAGGAAATCTCACGGGCCTGCTGAACGATGGCATCGACCAGTTTGGCCGCCTCCGTCGGACCGGTCTCCCGGGCCACCGTGTTGACGTTCTGGATAACGCAGTGCATCAGCTTGTTCACCACGCGGTTCAGCATGGCTTCCATCTGGAGGCGGCAGGAGGCTTCCTGTCTGGGCCCGACGAAGAACCGCTCGAGTTCGTTTTGCCCGATCTGCCTGAACTCCGCCTTCATCTTGCCGATCAGGGGACCGATGTCCCTGGCGTGGTACCAATCCATGAAATCGGCGGTGCCGGCATAGACGATTTCCAGACTGCTCGTAAGGTCCTCCTCGCGGGCCTTCAGGTTCTGCTGAGCCACGTCCTTCAGCTCGTCCATGCTGTACAGGTAGACATCCTCAATGCCATTGATGGACGGATCGAAGTTCCGCGGCACGCCAAGGTCAATGAGGAGCAGAGGCCCCCTTCTGCATCGGTCCACGTCCCGCTCGAACGTCTCCTTTGTGTACAGACAATCGGGGACAGCCGCCGACGAAATCACGATGTTCGCCCGGCCGACCTGCTGCGTGAGCTCTTCCCATCTGCCGACGGCCACTTCGCGGCGCGCCGCCACATCCGCTCCGCGCTCGTAGGAGCGGTTCACGATGGTGATATCCGTACATCCCGTCTTGAGGAGATGCCGCACGACCAACTCGCCCGTGTCGCCGGCCCCGATCACCACCACCTTCGCCCGCCCCAGATCGGCGAAGAGCTGCTGCGCCAACTCGACCGCCACACCGGCGACGCTGACCCGCCCGTTCGAGATCGACGTGCTTGTATGCACATCCTTGGCGGTGAAGAAGGCACAATGAAACAGCCTGTTGAGCATTTTGCCCGTGGTCTCGGCGGCGCAGGCCAGCTTGTAGCAGTCCTTGACCTGTCCGAGGATCTGGGCCTCCCCCAGGACCATGCTGTCCAACCCGGCCGAGACCCGCAGAAGATGCCGCACGGCGTCCTCGTCCTCGTGAACGTACAAGCACGACTTGAACGTCTCCAAGGGCACGCCGTGAAAATCGGCCAGGAAGGCGACCAGCCGACCCGCTGTCTCCTGGGAGCACCGCTCGCCCGCATGGTACAACTCCACCCGGTTGCAAGTGGACAGGAGCAGGAACTCCGCGTTCGGATCCACCTTCTTGAGTCGCCGCAGAGCCGCGGAGATCTCCTCCGGTTGGAAGGCCAGTTGCTCACGCACTTCCAGGGGAGCACTCTTATGATTCAAACCGAGAACGATAATGCTCATGTGCCTATGCCGTATGAACCTCGGGGACTGATGAATGCCGCAGGGAGAACCTGTGCCGGGTCACTCCGGCGACGGTCACCCCGACGGTCGCCAGCAGGATCAGTGCGAAGGCCGCCAGCGTTGCGTAGGCCCGCACCTTGGCCTTCAGCAGGAAGAAGCGGTCCCAGATGAGGATCCCCGCCAGAAGGCCCCAGGCGGCAAGTACACAGAGGACTTTTCCGTCCTTCAACCAGGCGACGACGCTTGTCCCGAGCAGCGGGACGCGACCCAATCCGCTGACCAGGCCGATCGTCAGCAGAACGAACCCGAGTCCCAGGCCGATCCGGTTCATCATGGCCAGGGTCTCCATGTTGGGGACCCGCCCGAGCACACGCATGATCTGCTTGTGTTTGAGCCGATAACTGCTGAGGAGGTAGAGGATGGAGGCAGCCGCCGCGAAGATGATGGAACCGGCCGCCAGAATCATGGCTCCGGCGTGCGCGAACGACCACGGCATGGCGGCCACAGCGTGAGGGCGGGCGGCCGGCCCAGCTACGAAGACCGCCGCCATAACCATCCCAAAGATAAGCCAGACCATCATGGAACCGAACCAAACCTGTTCCACAACGAAACTCAATCCCACGTACAGGACGCCGAGAACCAGCGCCAGCAGGATGAGGGATTCGAACAGCCCCGTCAGGGGAACCGCCCGGATCGATGCCGCGCGAAGCGCGAGCAGTACGCCATCCAGCAAGACCGCTCCGGCGATAAGCGATACGACAGACCACCGAGTCCGGCGGCCTCTTCGGAGAACCTGTACGATGGCGACGGCCGCGGCGGTGGCATGGAGTGCCACAATCAACGCGAACACGACCGTTTCGGGTATCGACAACTCAAACATCGCATACCCCGTTTCCTGTGCCGGTGTTTCCCATCAGCCAACGTACCCGGACGAACTCCCTGGCCCTCGTCGACGGTCGCCCGCGTTCAATATCATCTCCGTGCATTCCCGTGTTATCCGAAATCGTCAATGGATACGACAAATCCGCCATGCCGTCCCACATCTCCCCAACATGAAAGGGCCGCAAACCCGTATTGTACAGTTGGGAGCGTGCGCAGGCAACGGTTTTCGACGTTTGGCAAACCCCGGGTGCGGCCGGAATCCGACGGCAGTTCTTGCGGGAATGACAGCGAGGGCGTGGGCGCCGGTCCGCGAAACGGGCCAGAATCCCGAGACCGACCCTGTCATTCCTGCGGAGGCAGGAATCCAAAAACCACGGGTGGCGAAGCATCCGCCGAAATGGATTCCCGCGTTCGCGGGAATGACAAACCAGGATCGCGAACAGCTCGACGCAGGCGGACGCAGCCGGAATGGGGCGGCGTTCGCGGGAACGACCCACGGGGGCCGGTCACGTCTGGGAAGGCTGTCGGAGAGGCAGACACGGCCCCGCACATCAGCCGCCGTGGGCGCTCGCCTGCGAACGAGACGCCCATGCACGGTCGATGGTTCGAGATTCCGTTCCTATTTGGCGTAGTACGTTTGCTTGTGTCGTTCCGCGATGGCCTGGAGCCTCCGGGCGACCTGCGGGTACTTGTCCAGCACGTTCGTCGTCTCGTGCGGGTCCTTCTCCATGTCGAAGAGGGAAAGGCCAATCTGCTCCTGCTTGTACCGGCCCGGCATGCCATCCTTCCCGGGCGTAACAAGGGTCCGGTAGGAGTGCGGCAGATGCAGCTTCCACCGGCCGTCGCCGCTGATCACGCCCTCGAACGTGCTTCCCGTAGAGAACGGGTAGTACGCACTTTCGTTCTTCGCTCCCGACTTGCCGACGATCAGGTCCCAGACGTTCCTGCCGTCCACCGGATTGTCCGGCAGTTGGGCACCCGTCACGTGCGCGACGGTGGGGAGCATGTCAAGCGAACAGAACGCCCTCTCCGACGCCGTGCCCGGCTTGATCCGGCCCGGGTACTTTATAATACACGCGCTGCGGACGCCGCCGTCAAAGCTGGTCCCCTTGGCCTCGCGGAACGGCGTCTCGCCGGCATGGTTCCCATAGGAGACCCATGGCCCATTGTCCGAGGTGAACACCACCAGGGTATTGTCGTCCACGCCGCTGGCCTGCAACGCCTTGAGGATCTCGCCGACCGACCAGTCGATCTCCATCATCACGTCCCCGTAGAGCCCGGCACCGGACTTGCCTTTGAATTTCTCGCTGCGAAACAGCGGGACGTGCGGCATCGAATGCGGAACGTAGAGAAAAAACGGCTCCGCCTTGTGCCGCTGGATGAAATCGACCGCGTGTTCGGTGTACCAGGTCGTGAGCATCGGCTGATGCTCTTTCGTGACGCGTTCGATCGTGATCCGGCCGTTGTCCCAGAACTGGAGCGGCCACTTGCCCCAGTAGGTGGGGTTGCCCGGGTGAAATTCCCACATATCATTGCTGTACATCAGGCCGCAGGATTCATCGAACCCCCTCACGGGAGGACGGGTCTCGGGTTGGTCACCAAGATGCCACTTGCCGAATACCGCCGTGGTGTAGCCGGCTCTCTTGAGTACCTGGCCCATGGTCGCGAACTTGGGATCCAGCCCTTTGGCCCGCGGCGCATGGGCGCCGAATACCTTCGTCCGACCGGGATAGCACCCCGTCATCAACGCCGCTCTCGAAGCGGAGCAGACGGCCTGCGGGACGTAGAAATTGTTGAAGCGACAACCCTCCCGCGCCAATCGGTCGACGTTGGGCGTCTTGTAGTCGTGACTGCCGAACGGCTCGAAATCCGCCCAGCCGGAATCGTCGAGGAAAATGAGCACGACGTTTGGCGGCCTCTCATTCGTTTGTCCCGCGCCCGTCCCCGGCAGCGCCAGCGCGCCGACAGACAAAGCACTCATTCTCAGGAAGTCTCTTCGGGTGCAACTCGTTCTCATCGGATGGCTCCATTCACTTGCGTTTTCGTAGAGGCCCGCTTGTTCGGTTCATCCACAGCGACCGGCCCTATGATAACAGAATGTCCCAGGAATGGCTTCGATAAACAACAGATTCCCGTTACAATCACAACGGTCCCATGATGACAGGATACAAACGAATGCACAGTAGCTGGCTGGGAAGGTCCCTCACATGAAAAGACGCCGCGTCCACATGATTCTATCCATCCTCACCGTTTTTGTCGTGCTGGGCTCGGGAAGGGTCCTGGCTGGTTCCGACCCCGATGTCCCCAGGCTTCGCGCGCAGTTCGTCGAATGGCACACGCGCGATGTAGCCGACACGGATACGGTCGAAGCCTACATGCGCGATTTGCGCGCGGACGGCTCCTGGCCGGACGTCGATTACGCAAGCAAGGAACGAGGGGGATGGCCGACCTACAGCCATCTGACGCGAACGCTGGCAATGGCGGAGGCCTATCGAAAACCGGGCCACCCGCTGGCCGGCGACGCCAGGCTGCGTGCGGCCATCGTCCGAAGCCTTGAGCACTGGACGGACAACGACTACATCAATCCCAACTGGTGGTACCCTCGAATTGGTGTCCCGCGAACGGTGGCGCCCATTCTCATCCTGATGGACGATGCAATCCCGGCCGAACTGAGACAACGAACGATCCAGACCGTTCTCGGCCGGAGCAAGATGGGAATGACGGGCCAGAATAAGGTCTGGCTGGCCGGCATCGCCTTCATGAAAGGACTGCTCGCCGGCGACACTGTCCTGATGGCGGAGGCCAGAGACCAGATCTTCAGCGAACTGCGAGTCACGACAAAGGAGGGAATCCAGCCCGACTATTCCTTCCATCAACACGGCCCACAGCAGCAATGGGGCAACTACGGCGCCTCCTTCGGGTCCGACATGATCCGCTGGGCCAGGATCTTGCGCGGAACGGATTACGCCCTGGAACCGGAGCGATTCGACGTGATCCGTCGCTACCTGCTGGACGGCTCCGCATGGATCCTGTGGGAGGGCCGGATGGACATCAGCGGCTGCGGTCGGCAGATCTTCCGGAACTGCCAGTCCGGCAAAGGACGCGGCATCCTCGGTCAGTTGGGACTCATGGCCTCCTTCGATCCGTGCGAGCACGACCGATACAGGAGCCTGATCGCCTCCAACCAGCCCGACGGGGTCAACGCGCCGGTCGGTCACAAGCATTTCTGGCGGTCGGACATCACCGTGCATCGACGGCCATCCTGGTACGCCTCCGTGAAGATGAGCTCGACCCGCGTGATCGGGGCCGAGACCTGCAACAGCGAGAATATGCTCGGCCTCCATCTCGGCGACGGGGTCACCTACTTCTATCGGACGGGCGGAGAATACGAGAACCTCTTTCCCGTCTGGGACTGGCGACGCCTGCCGGGCACCACCTGCCGACGGGATGAGGGCTCCCTCGTGCCCAATTCCCGCGCGTGCCGAGGCCGAAGCGACTTCGTGGGCGGTGTGACAGACGGCACGCGCGGCGTAGCAGCCATGGAGTACATTCGGGACGGCCTCCAGGCCCGGAAGGCGTGGTTCTTCTTCGATGACGCCGTGGTCTGCCTGGGCAGCGGAATCGAGTGCGATCAACCCGAATCCGTAGTGACCTCTGTCAACCAGTGTGCCTTGGCTGGGCCGGTGGTCGTCTCCACCGACGGGCACAGGCGTGAACTGCCGCGTGGCGAGCACGCCTTCCGCGAGCTGGAATGGGCCCACCACGATGGAATCGGCTACGTCTTGCTCGAACCGGCATCGGTCGGCCTCCGCGCCGGCCCTCAGGAAGGAAACTGGCACGCGGTGCACCATCGTGAATCGCAGAGGAAAGTGGAGCGCAACGTATTCGGTCTCTGGATCGAACATGGCACCAAACCGCATGATGCAGGGTATGCCTACGCCGTTCTTCCCGACGTGCCGGCCTCCGCCATGCCGTCACTGACCGATTCCTTACCCTTCACCGTCCTCGGTCACACCAGCTCCGTCCAGGCCCTGTCGGCTCGGGATGGGAGTCTCGTCCTCGCCGTATTCTTCGAGCCAGGCCGACTGACCTGGGCTCAAGGCCCGTTCGTCGAGGTCGATACCCCTTGCCTGGTCATGCGCGACGCGACGCCGGACGGCATCCGCCTTCGCGTGAGCGATCCGACTCAGAAACATGACCAGATCGTCCTGCGGCTTCGCGGCCGGTACGCCGGCCAGGGGACCCGATACAACGGAACCGCCGGAAAAACCGAAGTGACGGTCGATCTGCCCTCCGCAGGCCGGGCCGGAAAGACCACCAGCCTCGTGCTCCGACGACGGGGATCATCATGATCCGTACTCTCCCACCGCCACAACAACCGCATCATTCTGAGAAACGGGAACAGAAGATGGAGAAAACGCATCATTCGAACTCGGAAAAACACGTGCGCGGGGCCGCGCCTGTCATCTTGAGTTGCGGACCCGCTTCGTGGCTGGTACCGACAATGAAGCGGCCGCTCGCAAAATCTGTCATCCTGAGCGCAGCGAAGGATCTGGCCACCGGATGGATTGCGACTGTCGGACTCGACGCCGACTTCTCACCCGTGGGCCAGATGCTTCACTTCGTTCAGCATGACAAGTGTTACAGACACTACTTCATTAGTAGCGATAGCGAACGATCTGGCCACCGGATGGGAAGCTTCTCCCGCCTGCAGGCCGGATCTTTCACTTCGCTGTGCTCCGCTCAGGATGACAAACGCCGCGCGGGTGTTCTTCGGAATCTGTATCGGAGCGGAATCTCAATCGGGATCGTGTCGTTGATAGTGCTTAGCCTGTTCGGTCGCGGCCATGTGCGTGCGGACGAGGGGAGCCGATACCTCCAGGCGGTTCAGCGATTCGCGGACACCGTCCTGGAACAAGGCAGGGATACGTACGGAGAACAACACACTCCGCTGTTCGCCGACGGGCTTCATGCCAAGACGCTCAAGCCAGCCACGTGGCGGTGGAAGAACGAAACCTGGATTCTCTCGAACTTCGCGAGCCAGCAGCCGCTGGTGCGCACGCTGGACGGCCTGACCGCGTTGACGGGCGAGCCGAAATACAGGCAAGCGGCGGAAGATGCCGCCAGGTATGCGTTGAAGCACCTGACCACGCCGAACGGTCTGCTCTATTGGGGCGGCCATTTCGCCTGGGACCTCCAGGCAGATCGCCACGTCGGCCAGTACTCGGACGTCCACGAGTTGAAGAACCACGAGCCGTACTTCTCTCTGATGTGGCGCGTCTGCCCCGAGGAGACCTCGCGATTGATGGCGGCGATCTGGGCCGGACATATCCTCGACTGGTCCCGACTCGACTACAACCGCCACGCGAGCGTCACCAAGTCGGTCCGGATTCCGTGGGACCATGCATTTGCGCAGGATCTGGACGTGCCGTTCACCGCCCAGGGCAGTAACCTCTCGTTTGTGAACGTGACGCCGCCGTTGATGCACAGCGGTATCATGCTCGCCGCGCTCAATGACAACGCAGATGCGCTGACCTGGACGCGTCGGCTTCTCTATCGCTGGCAGCAGGCGGAACATCCGGTGACCGGCCTATCGGGCGGCCAACTCAGCTACCGCAAGAACGACCGGGCTCAGGACGCCTTGGGCCACGTGCATCCCGCGATCAACGAAGCGAAGATCGTCGCGTCGTACCACCAGACGAATCGTTACCACGATCTGCCGCTCGCACAGATGCAGGCGGCCTGCACCCTCCTTCGCAAAGGCGGCCGGTACGCGGACGTCGGACGGGAACTGATCCACTGGGCTTCCGAGGATTTGAAGGCATACGCACGCTACAGTTTCGATCCGAACAGCGACCGTTTCGTCGCCCTCATGACCGACGGCACACCGCTCCAGTGGGAAAAGTCGCGAGAGGGATACTATGTCCCGGAGTCCTTTGCGCCGCGCCGTCCCGACGGTTTCATTCTCTGGGGCTATGCGCTGGCCTACCGGCTGACCGGGGACGATGCCCATTGGCAGATGGTGCGCCGACTGGCCGAAAGCCTGTCGCTTGGCGATATCGGCGAACCGGAAGGAACCGAACGGGCCCTGCATTTCGGCACGGACAGCGCGGACTGGCGCTGTGTCTATGCCTTGCTGGAATTACAGAGAGCCAGGCCTGATCCCCGGTTTCTACGACTCGCATCGCGCATCGCGGACAACATCCTGAGAACGCAAACGGAAACCGGGTTGTTCCCCCGTTCGGGGCGTCAGTGGGCGCGGACGGGTGACGAGGTCCCGCTGGCCCTGTTGCACCTGGCAGCCTCGCTGACCGGCAAGAGCGAGCGAATGCCGGCGCCGATTCGCGACAGCCGATTCTTCCACTGCGAATATCATGGCGAGCTGGAGGACTACCAGCAGAAGCGTGCCGATAAGCGAACGTACGACGACTACGTGTACTACGGCAGCCGCTGACATCGTGCGAACTGGCCGTCGGTGCGCTACCGGCCGGACAGACGGTACAGCTTAAGCAGGGTTGGCTCCGGCACCGGGCCGCT